>Ga0182015_10003832_pt1 | contig 16564 bp, 17 predicted proteins | sample 712P3MmetaG_FD_120478 | JGI IMG/M metagenome (GOLD analysis project Ga0182015, IMG submission 120478) | Permafrost microbial communities from Stordalen Mire, Sweden - 712P3M metaG | ecosystem: Environmental > Terrestrial > Soil > Wetlands > Permafrost | place: Sweden: Stordalen | collected... | reverse complement strand
GCATCCTGCTGGCGGAAGACAGCGCGTTGATCCGGCGGGTCGCTCGCTTTCAGCTCCAAGATCTCCAGTACGGTGTCGACATCGTCGAGAATGGTGAGCAGGCAGTCACGGCCGTGGCCGCCGGCGACTACGAACTCGTGCTGATGGACATGCGGATGCCGGAGATGGATGGGCTCACGGCAACGCGCGCGATCCGCGCCGCCGAACGTGAGAGCGGCCGCCACGTCGTCGTCATCGCGCTCACGGCCAACGTTCTCGAAGGGGACCGCGAGGCATGCATCGAGGCCGGAATGGATGACTTTCTCACAAAGCCGCTCCAACTCAACGCGTTACGCATCGCGCTCGAACGCTGGTTACCAGAGCGCGTCTGACGTGGACGACGCGCGTTTGCACGATCAGTGATGGAGGGTGGGAGTGCCAACATGAGACACGCTTCGGTCGTCATACCGAGGCCTCACGACGGGACGATCAAACGGGGAAGGGGCTAACCGTGCGGCGAACTATTTCGCCGCCTGCCGTAACCCCCGTTTAATATGGGTCGCTTTTTGGCTATGCCCGAGAATTAAACGGCCGAAGTTGAAAGAGGGCTCTGATGTCGATCCAGCCTAAGAAGTTCGCGCACGTCGTGTATCGCACGCGCCGCTTCGATGAAATGCTGAAGTGGTATACCGACGTATTCGACGCCAAAGTGCAGTACGCCAACCCCGCCGTCGCCTTTTTGACCTATGACGATGAGCATCACCGGTTCGCTTTTGCGAACATGACGTTGATTCAACCCGAAGGCAGCGAGACGGACAAGCTGGGAGTCATCGGGGTCGATCATCTTGCTTATACGTATGCATCGCTCGGCGATCTATTTGAAAACTATGCGAACTTGAAAGAGTGCGGGATCGCGCCGTATTGGTGCATCCACCATGGCATAACGGTATCCATGTATTACGCGGATCCCGACGGCAACCAGATGGAGTTTCAGGTCGACGCCTTCAAGACCAACGAGGACGCGAACGCGTTTATGCACGATCGCTTCGGCGTGAACCCGATCGGCGTTGAGTTCGACGCGGACGCCTGGTTGCAGCGTCTGCGCGCAGGAGCCTCAGAATCAGAGTTCTTCACCCGAAAACTGATTTGCCGATATCGCCCATTCGCGGCGCTGCTATGAAAGTCTGATTCACCAAAGACACCTCGGCGGTAGCCGTTAAGATGTCTTTGCACCGAATTCATTGGGCTAATACCAGTTTTGGCCAGGCCGAGGGTCAATTAAGTGAACGCGAAGATTGGGATTATCGGGGCGGGTGCGGTTGGGTCCGCATGTCTACTCTCGCTCATCGCGCTCGGGTGCGCACGCGAAATCGTCGTCCTGGACAAAACGCCAAAGCGGGCATTGGGCGTCGTTACCGATGCCCAATACGGTGCCGTGTTGTCAGTGCCCGTAACGTTGCACGCGGGTGACTACTCCGATCTCGCGGGAGCGGCACTCGTGATGATTACCGCCGGCGTGAACGAAAAGGCCGGCGGCGCCACGGATCGCAACGATCCGGCGGGCAGGCTCAAATTGCTTAAAACCAACGCCGAGATTTATCACGATATCGTCCCGCAAGTCCGGACTGCGGCCCCCGAAGCCCTGATCCTCGTGGTCACTGATCCACCGGATCCGCTCGCTGACGTCGTTCGCATGCTGGGTCATACGAACGTGCTCAGTACCGGAACATTTCTCGATAGCTTGCGATTCCGCTTTCAGGTCGCGCGGCGATTGAACGTCAATGCGGCGAGCGTCGACGCCCAAGTCATCGGCGAACACGGTACCTCAGAAGTGTTTCTGTGGTCGTCTGCGCGCGTCGGAGGCAGGCTGGCCCTCGACCTGCTCTCTGCGAACGGCCAATCGCGCGAGCAGGTGCGCGCGGACGTCGAACACGACGTTCGCTATGCCAACATTACGGTCATCGAAGGCATCGGTGCCAGTCAGTATGGGATCGGCATGGCCTCGGCCCAGATCGCCGAGATCGTATTGCGTGACGAACGTGCCGTGATTCCAATCGGCTCTTATCAGGCGGCGTACGGCGTCACACTATCCCTGCCGAGCGTTCTCGGCCGAGCAGGCGTCGGCCAGGTGCTCGAACCCGAAATGACAGACGAGGAACGGCAAGGGCTCGAGCACAGTGCAAAAACGCTTCAGCAAGCCGTCGCCGGCATAACGCTCTGAACGATGAAGTTTCTGACAGTTATCCTCAGCTTGACCGCCGGAAGCGTGGATGCTATCAGCTTCCTCGGGCTTGGCGGGCTGTTTAACGCCCACATTACGGGCAACCTCATGATCTTGGCCTCCCGCATAGTTGGTAACGGCCCAGCACCAATCGCAATAATTCTGTCGGTCCCCATCTTTATGATAGCGCTTTTTCTGACGCGGCTTCTCGTGCGGAGGTTGGAGTTGCTTGGGCACGATTCGTTGCAGCCTCTCATTCTGATACAACTCCTGTTACTTCTGGGCTTCTTCGTCATTTGCGTCGCCGACGGCCAACACGTAAATCCGAACGCCGCATTCGCGATCCTCGGTGGCATGCTCGGTGTGTCCGCGATGGCCGTACAGAACGCACTCGTGCAAGGTTCGCTCGCCGGGACGCCGGCGACAACGGCGATGACAGCAAACATTACCCGCTTCACGCTCGACCTCGTCGATGCGCTGTTCGGTCGAGATGCAGACACGATAACCACCGCACGTCGCCGATCAAAGGCCACCTGGCCCCCGATCGCGGGTTTCGCCATCGGCTGCGGTATCGGAGCCGCGTGCGAAGCAGCCTTCGCAATGCGAGCTCTAGCGTTCCCTGTCAGCCTCGCCTTGCTTGCACTCGTGATTGGCCCGGCGGCGAAGCGTGAATTCAAAAACTCCATAGCGCTACGTCGCTAATGTCCCTGCCGCCGGCTGCGAGGCCTACCACCGGTGTGCCCGGTCGCATTCGAGCAACATCGGCGCGCAGCGCCGGAAGAAAACGGGTAGCGTGTCCGCTGCGTACGAATGTCACAAGATAGCTATGAACATTCCGATGATCGCAAAGGCCGTCGTTATTGTCGCAGCCGCCCAATCTGCGTCGGACGTGCCGCATTTCCCGCCGGCGCTGACGACCCCGACGCTCACGATGACCGGAGCCATTGCCATTGAGGGCGCTCCGATACAGCCGCCGCGGTTTCCGGCGGTATTGCAAACGCAAACCATTCAGATGACCGGAAGCGAGGGTTCCTAATGTTCGTGCGCACGTTCTTACGCATCGGTGCCGCAGCACTCGGACTGGCACTTCCGATGTCTGCCCAGGCACTCGCCGCACCACTCCCCGGACAGCTATCGCCCCCCAATACGTCGATCACGAATACGATCGTAAATACGCTGCCGGTCAACGGTACGGTGAAATTGTCGATCCCGATCGACCTCATTCAGATTCCCACTGCATTCCCGACGTTTTCGCTGCAGTGCTCGTTCCGGTACTTCGCGGGCGGCCACGGAGTCGGAACGGAGTCCGCTCGTATCGATATGCCGCTCGCGAACCGTTCGTATAGCGGTACCCTCACGGAAACTCTCACGCTGCAAGGCAGTACGGCTGCGATGATCAACGGCTATCAGTGCGATCTGTATTTGTTCACGGCCGCGAGCGGCGGGACGATTCCAAGTGCGAGTAACCCGAATCCACTCGCCCAGCCCCGTCCGGACACCCCGTTCCTGACCCACATCGAGGGCGGATTCTAAGTCCGGCAAATCGACGCTGCAGCGACGCCGGTGAATCAGGGCATACCGTTTAGCGGAGGAACGCGGGATGCGATGGCGTTCGCACGGGCAGCGTACGTAATGCTTCCGTCTCTTTCTGCAGGCAGCAGAGCCCGAACCGTATCGATCAATTTCGCGCGGGTCTCTACGGATAGGGCTGCGATGACTCTGCCCTGCGGTGAAAAGGCCGGCGTTTGCGATTGCCAGTAATCCTCAAGATCGGCGAACGTTACGGAAACATCGATCGTTCGCAAGCGAATATCGTCTAATCCCGCGCGTTCGAACAAACTGCCTAACGCGGTAAGACTCGACGTCTCGAGCCCCGGCAGCGGTGCGGGGTCGATTCCGACCTCACGGAGTGCACGCGCAAGCGGCCAACCTGGGTTACCTCCTCCAGAAAGGTCCCACACATAACTCGCGACACGCCCGCCCGGGCGGCAAACGCGCACCATTTCCGCGAGTGCCCGCGGTCGGTCGCGAATGAATGTCATTACCAGCGCCGACGCAACGACGTCGAAGCTGCCGGAATGAAATGACAATTGCTCCGCATCCGATAGATGAAAATCGGCACGCGTTCCCAGTTGCCGCCGCCGAGCGTAGTCGATCTGTGAGGCAGCAGGATCGATTCCGACAATTGCCGCCGGAGACTGTGTGGAAAGAACGAGTTCGGTAAACGCGCCCGTTCCGCATCCGATATCTAGCCATCGCAGGTCGGACGGAGTCGCGAGCCACTCGAGAAAGATCGTGCCTGCCTTACGACTCCACGATCCCATGAATCGCTCATAGGCCGCTCCATCGTCAAAAGCGGCCGTAGTCTCGTCCATCGTTTCGCTATTCAGTCCGTTAGCCGACTCGCAACCGGCTACCGTGACGAGGCGTAGATCACTTCCCGCGCCGGAAAGGTACTAAATCCTTGATACTTCGCAGAAGCATCGATGAGGGGCTGCATCAACGCGGCCGTCATTTGTTCGGGATAATGAACGCGCGCCATCACGGCGACCACGCCCGGGTCGATCTTCGTATACTTCGCCAGCAACTCGCCGCTCTTGACTTGATTCTTATTCGCCCAAATTGCCGTCTCGTGCATCGCGGAAGCAAATCGCCTGACGGTGTCGGCGTGCGCGTTTGCCCACCCGGGGTCGGCAAACCATACCGCATTGATGAAATCTTTGGCAACACCGTCAAACCCGTACGCGAGCACGCGACCGCTTTTCGTAGCGGCGCCGATGAACGGCTCAACGACCCACGCCCCGTCGACTCGATCCGAAGCGAGCGCCGCTGACATTGCCGGAAAGGGGATTTCGACGAACTTTACCGTTGTCGAGTCGCCGCCATTCTGATCCATCCACACGCGCGTAGCGGTCTCCGAGAGCGTGTGCAATCCGGCGACGGCGATGGTCTTGCCGTTGAGATCCTTCGCTTGCTGGACGGGCGAATTTGCAGCGAGCACCAAAGCGTTCGTGCGCAGAGTCGTCGGCGACTCGTACTCATTTGCCGGAGCGATCGCGACGACCGGAATGTTTTTTTCGTGCACCGCTGCTAAGACGTCGACGGTGATAAAGCCGATATCGAGCGCGTTTGAAGCTATGGCGGCCGCGATTGCAGGCGTGTTTTGCATCGGCTGGATATCGGCGTCGAGTCCGGCGTTTGCAAAGAATCCCATGTCCCGCGCGTAGTAGACCGCGGCCGCTGCCTCAACCGGCTGGATGCCGACGCGAATGGTTGTGTTCGCTTGGGCCCCGGCTCGAGACGGCACAACACACATGGCCGCGCAACCGGCGATAATGGCGGCCGCATCTCGCCGCGTGATAACCGAAAGGCTCATAAATCTTCCCCCTCGCTATCGTGCCATTTTAGGCTCTGCGTCGTTATGAATGCAAGGGATGAGAGCGCTCAGTTATCTCGCGGGGCACGCAAGACGGCCGCACGCGTATCGACTCAGGGGGCGCCGCTAGCCGACCGCTTGCTCCCTGCAGAACACGGAAGCCGTTAAGCCGGCGCGCGTTCCGCCTGCCAAACGTGCTTCACCTTTACGTTTTCGGCGCGCTTGCGTCGTGCATCACGTGCTCGCCCGGCAACTGCCCCTGAGTCATCGGCGCATAGCTAATGCGGTCGCGCAGAAGCGTCTGGTCGTCATTGATGGCCATGTCGAAGGCCTCGACCTGCAATATTTCGAGATCCGTGTCGCCCGAGCTCTCGAACCAGTATTTGAAATTACGCGGTATCAAGATGCCTTCATTGGGGCCGAGATCGGCGAGTAGGACATCACCCTCGCCATAGAAGCGGGCTCGCCCGCCCAGCAGCATCCAAAACCCGTCGAGATGACCGTGGGCGTGAAGATTGTTCTCGCCACCCTCTTTAAGGACCTGAAGATTCGCCAACATCCGGTCGGTGCGGGCGAGCTTCACGATCTGCTTGCCCTCCCCGAACGCCGGCTTCTCGTATTTGAACACCCGCGCCGTGGGCTTTCCGTCGCTCAATGCCGTCCTCCAGTGTGAAGAAGAGCCAGCTATCTTCCCGTTCGAATACGCGCCGGCAGGCTGTCAGAATGATAGACGACCGGGAAAGATTTTGTCAATCAATTCGACTAGTAACTATTCGCCTACGAAGCACTCTAGCTTCCGGCTCGGGCGCGCTACGAGTGGTTCTGAAGCGTGAAATATTTATGCCGCCGCACTCCAGAGCCGTTTGCTTGCGATCCGCGCGCCATCGCCGATCGACTTCAACTTCGCCCACGCGATCTTGGCATGGCCAACGCGAGGTGCGATGCCGCAGTCGGTGCCGGCGACGACGTTCTCGCGGCCGACGAGTTTCGCATAGCGCTCGATCCGTTGAGCGACGAGTTCGGGATGCTCGATGAAATCCGAGCAATGTCCGACAACGCCCGGCACCAGCACGGCGTTCGCCGGCAGTTTGACCGTCTCGAAAACGTTCCATTCGTGCTCGTGCACCGGATTGGACGCCTCGATCGAAAAACGCTCGGCGTGCACGCTGAACACGACGTCGATGATGTCGGCGAGCGGGACGTCGTTCTGGTGCGGACCGTGGAAGCTTCCCCAGCAGACGTGCAGTTGAACTTTGTCTTTCGGAATGCCCCGTAACGCGTGGTTGAGCGCGGCGACCCGAAGTTGTGCGTGGGCGCGGTATTCGGCGAGAGACATTTCGGGATAGGTCTGCCAGACTGCAGGCAGATCGGGATTATCGACCTGCAACATGAACCCAGCTTCGACGATCGCCAGATACTCCGTGCGCATCGCCTCGGCAATCGCAAACAAGAAGTCTTTGGCGTCCTTGTAATACTCGTCACGAAGCCAGTGCTCGATCGTGCCGGGCGTATTCGCGTTCATGAACGTGCCCGCGATATCGAGGCCCTTGACCGCCGCCTTGAGGTTATCGATGTCGGCGGCAAGCGCTTCGTGACCGGTGAACTGCAGCGGCGCGATGCAATACGCTTGTGTGCGGCTTGCCTGCTGGGGCGTGTTCCCGCGCCCGGAGGCGAAATATTCCGGGAACAGTTTCTGATCGCGACCGGAAATGCTGAGCGGCGGCGGCCCGTCGCCCTTTCCGGGACGCGTCTCGAAGCCGGTTAGACGCTCGCGGCAGTAATTGGTGAAGTTGGTCTTGCTGATCTCGCCGTCGTTGACGAAGTCCATGCCGCATGCGACCTGTTCGCGCACCACCTCAGCGACGCTTTCGCGCAGGCGTCCGGCAAGCAGGTTGGGGTCGTATTTCTCGCCGCGCGCTTTGGCAAAGACCATGTCTTTGAGATCGTCGGGGCGCGGCAAGGCTCCGGCGTGCGTGGCGAGGATGCGGTCGGTGCTGCGTTTCATCGAGAGCTTGCGCTTCTACAGGAAGGGAGACCACCCTCTCGAAAAAGCTTCATTTATAAAAAGTTCACTTCCAAAAGGTTCTGTTTTTTTTAGGAGGCCTGCTAGTGCGCCGGCCCGACGTCATTCCAAAAGAACTCCTTAGCCGGGAAGTCGCGAGTGATCACATGATACTTCGCAGCAGCGTCGATGAACGGCTGCACCAGGCCGGGCTCCAACGACGTCGCGTTGACCACGCGCGTCATCTTTTGCATGATTGGCAGCGGGATCTTCGTTACATCGGACATCAACGCCGCCGTTTCGGCAGGGTGCGCGTTGGTGTCGGTTGTTAGCGCCGATAAGACCTTCAAGAACTTGCGCACGGTGTCGGCGTTTTCCGTGGCCCAATCCGGGCGGCCGACGTACGCGGCGACCATAAACGTGCTTGCGATCGCGGCGAATGCGTCGCCCAGCGTCCTGGTCTTTCCCGACGAAAGCGATGAAGTAAGCATCGGTTCGAGCATCATACTGCAGTCGATGCGGTGCCCGACCAGTGCGGACTCGGTTACGGCGAAGGGAATCTCGACGTACTTCAGCGTGCGCGAGTCACCGCCGTTCTTATCGACCCATGCACTGACGACGAGTCCCGTAGAGCTGTTCAATGCCGGCACGCCAATGATCTTATTGTTTAAATCGGCCGCGCTTTTTATCGGCGAGTCGGCGGCGACTTGAAGCAGTCCGAAGGGATTCTTCGCGGTATAGATGGCTCCGGGCGCAATCAGAGCAAGGGGCACGTCGCGCAAGTGGGCATTCATGGTCGTTACGATGCTCGGATAGGACAATTGGTACGTGCCCGCGAGCACCGCGGCAGTTGCCGCCGTTCCGTTGTTCGTCGATACGAATTCGACGTCCAAGCCGGCCTTTTGGAACGCTCCGTTTCGCATTCCGTAGAATAGCGGTGTCAACGCGTCGGTTTCGGGTGCGCCGACACGGATCTTTGGAAGTGACGTTCCCTGCGCTGCCAGGCGTTGCGGGCGAGCCGCGTACAACCCCGTAGCGGCAAGGGCAGCGATTGCAGATCGACGACGCATAACTTCCCCTAACTTAAAATGGGAGTGGGCAGCCGTGGTCGCGGTGTCGATTCGTTCTGGTTAGAATCATTCGGACCTATAATAGTTTACCCTTTCCCTCGCTGATAGCCACGATGAGCACGCCCGCGGTGGTGACGGAACGGATTTCTCGATTACGTCAGCAGGGTCACCTTTGCGCTGGAGAGATCGTAGTACGCACCGACGATCTTCAACTTACCGTGCGCGCTGAGGTCTTTCAAGAGCGCATTGGCTTGGAGGTGATAGACACCGGCTAGCACATTCGCCTTGGTGGCGTTGACCAGCTCGTTGCCGGGCTTTCCCCTCACGCTTTGCACGGCAGGCATAATCGTCGCAACGAGGTGCTGCAAATCCGGGCTCGGCATCGTCTTACCTGCTGCTGCGTCCATCGTGGATTGCACCGCACCACACGATGAGTGTCCCATGACCACGATCAACTGCGAGCCCAACACCGCCGAGCCGTACTCCAAACTTGCGGTCTCCGTCGGATCGGCCACATTGCCTGCGACCCGCGCGACGAAGATGTCACCTAACCCCACGTTGAAGATGATCTCCGGCGCCAAGCGCGAGTCGGCGCAGGTCAGAATCGACGCCCACGGCGCCTGCCCCGCCCCGAGCGCGACCCGCTCCTCGATCGTCTGCGCGCGCGTGCTGCTCATCGCCTCGGCAAAGACGCGGTTTCCGCTCATCAATCTCCCCAGCGCGGTATCCGCGCTGATGCCGGCACCGGCCTGCGGCGCGGCGCTTATTCGCGACGGAACAAACGAGCCAAGTGCGGCCGCCGCCCCGGAAACGGCAGCACGACTCAAAAACCATCCGCGGCTACAGCAACCGTCCGGTTCGGGCACCTCACGAGTTACGAACATAGCGATCCTCCCGATGCAATGAAAACACGATAGCATTAGGACGAAGCGCGCCGGCTGCCTTCAATCGCAATCGGTTAGGGCGACCTCGTTGCGCCGAGAACTATCGAGAGCATCAGAATGGCGCACAAGCCCAGCGCCAACGCGAAGGCGCGCACGTGCGCCATCTCGGGTGCGACGATGCCGAGCAACGCGACGAGCGCGATCCATACCGCGACGCCGGCAGCAAGGACCGGATCGTCGATGAAGAGACCGACGATCTTGCGCAGGATCGTCCGCAACCACGTCACGCGCGAAGGCTCGCCGCGCGACGGTTGCCGGGCCGGCGACTGAGACCGATGCCGATCGCCGACGCTGCGAGATAGGCAGCGCCGATCCCGATGGCACTCAGGTCGTCGCCGGGCCACACCACGCCCAAACCCTCGCCCAGCCACAGGGTCCCGAGCGAAGAGAGCATCAAACCGACCACGAACTTGAGCGCGTTTTCCGGGACGCGGGCCAACGGTTGACGCAACGCGAGAGCGAGCGCAACGATGATCAGCCCGGCGGCGCCCGCTCCGAGTGCCGCCAGCCCGAGACTGTTCGACGATGCCCCGACCGCAACGACGATGAAGACGATTTCGAGACCCTCGATGACCACGCCGTTGAACGCCGTTAGCAACCCGGCGCCGTCGATGGAACCGGACTTCGCGCCGCCGCCGAGCTGCGAGGTCGCGTGCGCGAAGCGCGCGGTCTCGTCACCCATCGGGATCGCTCCCGCATAACGCAGACTTGCCTTGCGCAGCCAGCGCAGCCCAAAAAAGACCAAGAGCGCACCGAGTACGATCCGGATTGCTCTCAGCGGCGCGTAGGCGAGGGCCGGACCGAAAACAGCGACGAGGAGGACCAGCACCGCGATGCCGCCTGCCGTCCCGACGAGCGCAGAGCGCCAACCGCGCGTTGCACCGACGGCGAGTACGATCGTGAGTGCTTCTACGAACTCGACCAGAGAGGCGATGAACGCGGGTAAAGCGACGGAAGCGAGATGACCGGACATGCGTGCAGATCTTCCACGGAGACGAGCGAGAATAGTCGCATTCGCCCCGGGCCTGGCCGAACGCCTGTTTAGGCCGCAGCCGATCCAATCGCCGCACTCCGTCTACGGTATACCAGCGGGTGCCGTCAGCAATAGTCGTACGACGCGATGACCGACGTCGTAGGCGGCTTCAAGCGCGGGCAGGTATGCCGGGAACTTTCCGTGCTCTTCGGCGTTGAGGCTTTGCGCGGCGGTCATGCCGTCGGCCTGCATGTCGAAGTTGCTTGCGGTTCTTAGCAGCAACGCGTGATTCCAATCGGCACGCCCCGCTAGCGAAAGTGAATACAGCGCGACCATCGCACCAGAATCGTTTTCGCCGGTCGTCGCATAACGGGCACGGCCGTCGGTCATGTACCGCACCCACCGGTGTGCCCAGGCGTCCATCTTCGCACCGTGCCAAAACGCCTCTGTCGCTAGCTGCGCACCGGTCCGCACGCGCGGCGGCCGCGACGCCGCAGGGTCGGTTCGATACGAAGCTTCGGCGCGGCGCATCGCGGCGTTCGCCGGTAGTCGCATCGACTTCGTGCGATCGTACGCCCATCGCATGAGGCTTGGGTTCATCCGCACGACGGTGCCGCGTGCATCGATGTGAGCACCTGCTGCCGGCCACGCCGTGACGTCGCCCGCCGAACCCGGGGGGACGCGTGGTTGCTCGTCCGGGCGAGAAGTATCCAGCGTAAAGAAACCGTCAGGCCAACTTTTCGGGATTTCTCGCGGATCAATCGAGTGTAGCAACTCTCCGTTAACGACATAGTCCGTCCAGAAGGCACTCCCGAGCGACGCATCGCGTGGCGAGACGCCTGCGATGCCGTTGATCAACCAATAACTCTTGCGCAGGTCGAAGCGTGGATCGAGGCCGAGTGCCATGAGGTTCACGGCGGGCCGGATCTGGCCGGGACCAACCGCGAGCGCGATTTCAGAACCATCGGCATTCGCGCGAACGTGATGCGTCATGCCGGGCACATCGATGACGCGGGAGAGGTGGTCGCGCTCGACCCAATACTGTAGCTCGCCGGGCCGGTCGCCCGTGTCGTTGCCGACTTCAAAGAACACGACCACAACAACGCGCGGCTGCAATACGGCTGCGCCGGCTGAAGCCGCGGCCGAAAGAAACCATGCGGTCATGGTTACGAGGCAGAAGCGCGCGAGTCGTCTCACCTGAATCCCCCGAGTAGCGCTTTTCGACCTATTCTATCAGGTCCTCGGTCGACCGTTCATCTTTTCGGGCAAAAGCCTAGCGAGAACTTCGATGCTTAGTCAAATGTCGATAGCCAATTGCCGGCGTGGATGGAAGCATACTGCATGTACAAGTTTGTCTTGTTGTGTCTGCTCGGCGTCCTCGCGATCGCTCCGTTCGGAGCGCCGGCGTGGGCCCAAACCGCTCCGCTGCAAATTGACGTCCTCGTGTCGCTCACGGGCGGCGCAGCGTTTCTCGGCCAGGCGGAATGGAAGGCAATACAGGCCGCGCAAACCGTCGTGAACGCCGACGGCGGCGTCGGCGGACGCCCGGTCAACTTCGTACCGAACGACGACGGCTCGAACCCGCAGACCGCGCTCCAACTTGCCAACGCCATCGTGGCGAAGAACGCACCGCTGTTTCTGGGCTCGGAACTCGCGTCGGCATGCCAATCCTACCTGGCGTTGATCGCGACGGCGGGACCAGTCGACTACTGTTTATCCCCGCCGGTCCATCCGCCGCGTGGCGGCTATATGTTCACCTCCGGAGCGAGCGCCTTCGATCTCTCACGCGCCTTGATCCGCTACCTGCGTGAACGCGGTTTGACGCGCGTAGCGGTTATCACCACGACCGATGCAACGGGGCGCGACTTCGAAGCGGGCTTCACCGCCGTTTTCGCACTCCCCGAGAACAAGAACTTTCAGGTCCTTACCTCCGAGCACTTCAATCCGGCCGATCTGAGCGCGACGGCGCAAGTGGAACGGATCAAAGGCGACAACGTGCAAGCCGTGGTGTCCGGCTGTATCGGGGCGCCGACGATCACGCTGCTCCGAGCCGTGAGCGAGGCCGGGCTCAACGTGCCGATCGCCGCCGCCAACGGCAACATGCTCTATCAAGAGATGGCGCAGCTGCGCGACATCATGCCGGGCGAACTGATCTTTCCGGCCTACCGCGCCATGACCAGTGGCGACGTTCGCCCGGGACCGATCCGCGATGCGCAAGCCCGCTTCTTCACCGCGCTCAAAACCGCCGGTCTGCGTCCGGATGCGGCCAACGTCACAGCGTGGGATCCGGTCATGATCGGCATGGACGCGCTGCGCCATGCCGGACCGAACCGCACCGCGCAAGGGATCCACGCCTATATCGAAGCGCTGCATAGCTTTGCGGGCGTGAACGGAATCTACGATTTCCGCGACGGAAGCCAACGCGGCATCTCGGCCGGCGCGGTCGTCGTCGACCGCTGGGATCCGGTCAAGCAGACGTTCGTCGTCGTGAGCAAGCCCGGCGGCGGCGTCAAATCTTGATCGCGTTAGCGTAAAAACAACAAGGCGGCTGACGCCCACAGGTTATTGGCACCATGCAGCACCATGCTCGTGAGAATATTTCCGGTGCGTTGATAAGCGACGGCGTTTACGAAACCTAACCACGCAAGAACCGGAAAGGCTACGATATCGCCGTGCCCGAGCCCGAACACAATCGCAGAAATTATCGCGGCCAACAGCCACGGCATTTTTTGAGCCAGCGTTCGGAACAGTATCATGCGGAAGAGAAGTTCTTCGGCGAAGGGCGCGATCACCGCTGACGAAACGACGAAGAACACGCCGGCAGCGGTACTCTGAATCCGCACGTGTTCGAAGCCTGCTTGCAGGTGCTGGGCATTGCCCGTCGCGGCCATGACTCTCTGGTACAACAGATTTGCTGCGAGGATCGCCACCAGACCAAGACCGATTGTTCCCCAATCCCGGCCTCGTAGCCCGCGCAAACCGAGATCGTTGAGAGATACTCCGGTCGTCGGCGAGATGCGCCACAAGATGAAAGCTGCTATGACGGAATAGAATACGCTGCTCACGACCACTAGCTCTACGGAGGCGGCATTTTTAAAATCCGCCTGTACCTGCGCTTCGTGTCGTGCATTAGCGACTCCGTAGCCGATCGCGACGAGTATCATTGCTGCGAAGCCGGCCAGGGCGGCAACGACGAGCAATCGCATTTCACGCCAGAAGCGCCCCGAACTCGAACCCTCCGCTACCGTCACCGCGCTGAGCACGAGCGCGCGCGCGCTGTCGAATCCACGGCCCCTGCCTCCGGTCGCACGAACGTCGCTTGTCGCCACCCTCTTCGGCCACCTCTTACCCCGCGATGTTTCAATCGACGTATAATTCTACCAATTTGCAAGAGGAAAGTTTTTTTAGGTAGGGAGAACCTAGGCGCCACAGGGTAGCGTTTTACGCGATCCGGGCATTGCTATATTTTGGGGTTCCGCGTGAGCTTTACGGTATCGGTCCGTTTCCGTTTGTTTGTCGCGGTCGCAGCCGTTGTGCTCTCCGCGTGCAGCGGCAACGTCTCTACGGTGCCCGTGCATACGAACGCATTTACCGCACCGCTTGCGGGAACCGTACCGCAGCACGGTACCGTAGTGTTACCGACCGGATCCAGCCTCGTGCTGTCGCAGTTGACGGTGAAGAACAGCCTCGGTCTCACGCAACCCGCGGCCGACGGCACCTTCACGGTGACCCAGTTCATTGGCGGCCCGCAGTTTGCGTTCGTCACCGATCCGGCAGGCGAGGCGATCCTTGCGGGCTTCATCGGAGGCACGACCACAACGATCGATGCCACGTCGACAGCGCAGGTTTATCTCTATTGGTCGGCCGGTCTGTTCACGCTTCCAAGCCCCTACCGCGTGGAGACGATTGCCGCGCTCACAACCCAACCCGGTTTCACAACGGTCCGCGACGCGTTCGCAAACTCGCTTGCCGCCAATCCCGATCCATTTTCAAGCGCCATGAATCGGTTGGCTGTCGTAACAGCGCTGCAAAATTTCACGACTGCGCTCTATGCTAGTAATACCAGTGCGTTGCACGCTCGCATCGCTCAACTGGGCGTCCGCCAGCCGAGCGATGTCGCCGTTAATCCGGCGACGGCGCAGAGCGGAATCACCGCCGTTAACGACGCCACGGGCGTGCACTTCGTCAATACGTACCGCCGTTCGGCCGAAGCGTTTTTTGATGAGGCCTCGTACGTCAACGCACAGGGCGTCCGTACGTCTAAGCCGGTGACCGACGCTGCTTCGCCCGAATTTATCGCGCCCGTTGCCAACGTCACGAACGCAAGCGGCGGTCCGATCAGCGTCGCCCTCGGTCTGCTCGGCGGCGGCACGCCATACGATCCGGTGACCACGGCGACGGTCCCACTATCGAACGAACCGGGCGCACAGTCGACGCGCTACAACGTGACGGTTATCGGGGCCGGGAAGTCAAACGCGAGCGTTACCCTCACCGCCGAGCAAAGTGCCGCGCAGAATATGCTGGTCGTCGAACAGCTGGGGCAAGATTATCTCGTTCCGCTGGTGGCGTCGATCACCGTTCCCGTCGATAGCGCGACCATCGATGCATACTTAAATTCCCCGCAGAGCGGCGGCGCGCTGGCACAGATCTCCACAGCCGTAGAAACGCTGGCTCCGCAGATCTACGGCGTTGCGAACGGCGGCGATGTCGCCGGGGCACTCACACTTGCGATGGATGCCGTCGCCTCGAATCCACCCGTGCAAATGCAGCTTCTCCAACTTGTCGGCAACTTGATATCGGCAACCGATGGTGCGGCCGCCGCCCAAGCCTTTCAGAACGGCTACTCACCGCTCTACGCACTCAACGTCCTGAGCGCGGTGCTCCTATCGAACGACACGTCCGTTGCATCCGCAAACATCTCCGCCTCAGATGAGGCGGATGTCTTCGTCGTCGACGTGACGCCCAACGCAACGCCGACGCCGGGACCGTCCGCATTGAATCTCTACGTTACCGAACTCGGCAACACGTCGTTGACGGTGACCCCGGTGGGCTCCGGCGGCAACGTTGCTCCCAGCCGCACGATCGCGGGTAGCAATACCCTCATTAGCAATAACTATGGCCTGGCCGTAGACGCAAACGGTGACGCCTATCTTTCCGGACTGCGAGACGGCACGATCACCGTCTACGCGCCGGGCGCGAGCGGAAACATCGCGCCGATTCGTACGATCACCGGAAGCAGCACGGGATTGAATGGGCCGCTCGGCCTCGCCATCGACGGCAGCGGCGATCTCGTTGCCGATAACTTCTTCGCCAATAGCGTCACGGTGTTCGCCCCGGGAGCGACCGGCAATATTGCTCCGATCCGAACGATTTCCGGAAGTACCACCGGCCTCGCCGACCCATACGGCTTAGCGCTCGATTCCAGCGGCACGCTGTACGTCGTCAATAACGTGAGTCAATTCGGAGGCACCGATAAAGTCACGGTCTATGCACCGGGAGCGAGCGGCGACGTCCCTCCAACTCGCACCATTACCGGAAGTCTCACCGGAATGTCGGGAGCGATCTATGATGCCGTCGATGGAGCGGGAAACATCTACGTGACGAATTTTACCGCGGGAACGGTCACGGTTTATAGCTCCGGCGCAAATGGAAACGTGGCACCTACTAGTACCATTGGGGGTTCCAACACGGGCCTCACGCACCCGATCGGCATCGTGTTGGATAACACCGGCAAGATCTACGTGGGCAACCAAGGCATCAACGGCAATGCCGACAGCATCCTCGTTTTTGCTGCGGGAACGAGCGGTAACGTTGCGCCTCTTCTCACGATCGGCGGAACGAGTACGGGAGTATCCTATCCGAGTCAGATGTTCTTTGGCCCGTGATGGCTCCGGAACGTAGCAACACCAGGGTTCGGATGCCGATGACCCACGGGCATCGGCGCGATTATGGAGCTGCCGCCGGTCTTGCGCTCATCCATCTCGGCGCGCTCGGTGCGG
>Ga0182015_10003831_pt1 | contig 16566 bp, 17 predicted proteins | sample 712P3MmetaG_FD_120478 | JGI IMG/M metagenome (GOLD analysis project Ga0182015, IMG submission 120478) | Permafrost microbial communities from Stordalen Mire, Sweden - 712P3M metaG | ecosystem: Environmental > Terrestrial > Soil > Wetlands > Permafrost | place: Sweden: Stordalen | collected... | reverse complement strand
TTAGGGCTGATCCTGGCAGACGCCACAGTGAGCGGTCGACCCTGTGGCGCCAAACTGAAGGCTGAGGACTGCTGGTGCGGGGAGACGTCCCGGTGTCGTCATCGCTTTCAAAAGCCGGGTAGGGGAAAGGTGCGCAGTATGTGTAGATGGGGGAGTGAGTGTCTGACCATTCAGTGAGTCGACTCGACGTCGGTATCGTCGTCAGGAAACTAGAACGCATGCTCGCCTTCTACCGGGATACCTTGGGCTTGGAGTATCTCGGGGAGCAACCAATGGCTACCGGGGTGCGTTATTTGTTCCATTGCGGTGATTCGCACTTGAAGCTGGTCTGGCCCGAAACACAACCGGAAGAGTCGAATCCTCCCGGCGGCTCTAAAGGGGCAACCGGAATTCGCTACATCACACTGGTCAGCGATTCCGTGGAAGACCTAGTCGAGCGCTGCATCCAGGCGGGAGATCTAATCCGAACGCCGCCCAAGAAGATGCCATCAGGAAACACGATCGCAATGGTCGAAGATCCCGACGGCAACTGGGTTGAACTCCTCTCGGCGCCCGGCGCATCTGATGGCACCAAGGGCTGACGGGTCTACCCGGGAGGTGGCCGGCGGTCGGACCTCGCCGGGGGTCTACCTGAGAGAGCAGTGCTCGGTCGGGAGCCATAGATCGGTTGCAAAACTTGTCAGTCTAAACTTGACTGTTCCGAAAAGTGTAAGTAGCGTTGATTTGCCAAGCCCCGGAGAGATGCTTCGAGTTGCACGAGGAACGGGGCTGGGCCGAAAGGGGAGACATGGTCGGCTCTGCAGCAACGAGGTCGTACGTTGATGTCAATCCGCCCTACCTCTTTCCTCGTTACGGCTTAACGAAACTCCGCGCTCCCGTTCAAAGTCTTGTAGAAGTCCCTCATGAATTGATGGGGTCGACGCCGGGACCGAATGCGTCCCGGATACCGGTTGGAGCCGACGACAGTAATCTTCTCGATCGGCACGACTCTCGACCCATAGGGCAGCCGATCATCCTCTTTGGCCGGGTGCTCGACAGCACCGGTCGGCCGGTACCGGGAGCGCTCCTTGAGCTGTGGCAGACGAATGGTGCCGGCCGCTATGTTGATCCGGTCGATCTCGGCCTGATGCCGCTGGATCCCAACTTCGACGGAGCTGGTCGATGCCTGACCGATGCCGAAGGCAAATACAGCTTCATGACGGTTCGGCCTGCTCCATACCCTGCGGGCCGCGGTGGTCCCTATCGTCCTGCGCATATCCACCTGTCGATCATCGGCCCTGATCTGTCGAGCCGGTTGATCACGCAGTGTTACTTCCCAGACGACTCCCTACTGGCTAGCGATTGGATATCGACCTCCCTGGTGGATCCGAGAGCGCTGGCGGCCCTTGTCGCGACATTCCGGGCGGAAATGCTCGAACCAAACGGTATAGACAACGTCATCGGGTATGAGTGGGACCTTGTACTTCGGGGACGAGGCGGAGTCGATGTCGAGGTCGAGAATGTCGAATCCGGAGAGCAAGAAGTCCTCACCCCGTCTCAGACAATTGGTCCGCTCTACGGCTATGCGCTGATATTTGATGGAATCGACGCCGCATGCGCCCCCGCTGAATCTGAATCGATCACGATCAGCGGAACGCTGTTCGACGGATCCGGAGCGCCGATCGTTCTCCCAGGTGGCATGTTGGAGATTTGGGAAGGAAAGCAGTTCGCCCGCGCACGGACTGGCCCAGAGGGAACCTTCAGAGCGACGTTGCGCCGACCCAGCGGACAGGTTGGCCAGAACGGCGAGTCATTGGCACCGCATTTCAATGTCACTGTGTTCGCTCAAGGTCTCCTCAAGCAGGCCCAGACCCGTCTCTACTTTCCAGAGCAGCCTGCGCTGAACCAGGCTGATCCGGTATTTGCGCTGGTGGAGCCGCGGCGACAGAAGCATCTGGTGGCGCAGTCAGGAGGCCCCCAGAACTATGTATTCGACGTGCATCTTCAAGGCAACGATGAGGCGGTCTTCTTTGCCTATTGATGGCAAGTGGCCGCGTGGAGAGAGGACGAGAGGAACCTGATGGCGATCTTAGAAGGCATTAAAGTGGTGGACTTCACCTCAGCTATGGCCGGACCACAGTGCTCGATGCTCTTGGCCGACTTTGGCGCCGAGGTCGTGAAAGTCGAGCCGCCGGGCGGTGAGCTTTCGCGGAAGTGGGGGAAAAACCGATTTGGCCCGAACGACGAATTCAGTGGACTGTTCATTGCCCTTAATCGGAATAAGGCGAGCGTGGAAGTCGACCTGAAGTCAGACGCTGGTCAAGCGACGATTCGTCGGCTTCTCGAGTCGGCCGATGTCGTACTCGAGGGATTTACGCCAGGAGTGGCCGATCGCTTGGGTATCGGATACTCCCAGGTGTCCAAGTACAATCCGGAGGTTGTCTACTGCAGCATCTCGGGTTACGGCCAGACTGGGCCACTCAAGGATCGACCTGGCATGGATATGCTCATGCAGGCCTACGCCGGCCACATGAGCATCACGGGCGAGGAGGGCCGACCGTCCGTTCGGACGGGTCCATCGCCGATCGACCTCCTCACCGGCACGAATGCCGCGGTGGGAATCCTTCTCGGGATTCTCGAAAGAAATCGATCAGGCCAGGGCCAGTACGTAGAGACCTCTCTTTACGACGCGGCGATCCAAATGATCTCGCACTTCCTGGCCGACTACACCGGAAGCGGCGATCTCCCCCGAAAGACCGGTGGGCACTTTGCCTTCTCTTCGCCATATGGAATTTTCCAAGCCCGTGACCGGGACGTGTACATCGGCGCGGCCCACCAAAAGTCGTTCGAAGCAATCTGTAAGGCGATAAACAGGGATGACCTGATCGCAGATCCGCGGTTTTCAGACAATGCGCTTCGCATCCAAAACCGTCCGGAGTTGCACAAAGAGTTGGAGCCTATTTTCGCATCGCGAGATGCCCAAGAATGGGTTGACCTCTGTGTCGAACTTTCGATTCCGTCTAGCCTCGTGGAAGGCATTGACGAGGTCTGTTCCCAAGAGCAGGCGCAGGCCCGTGAGATGATCGTGCCGAGCGGAATTGAAGGCATTCTCAGTGCGGGGTTCCCGGTGAAGATGTCCCGGACCCCGGCCTATTTCCAGCGCCCAGCCCCCACGGTTGGCGAAGACAATGGCCGCTTTGATAGCTGACGTGTTAGGGCGAACCGACAAATATCCATCGCAGCGGAGCGTGGCGTGAGCCCGACAGCGTTGGTCATCGGCGGAACCGGGCCGACAGGCCCGTTCGTGGTGGAGGGTCTCGCTGAGCGGGGGTACGCCGTGACTATTTTGCACGGGGGCCAGCACGAAGTCGACTTTGCGGTGGATGGGATCCGACATATTCACGCCGACCCACATTTCACCGAAACCCTCGAAGACGGTCTGGGCGATGAGACCTTCGATCTCGTTGTCGCCCAGTACGGTCGGCTGAAGGTTACGGCCGAGGTTCTTCGGGGCCGGACCGATCGCCTTATTGCCGTGGGCGGGGCGACCGCCATCTATGCCGGAGATGCTGACGCGCGATGGGGGCGGGTCGGCAAGCCCGCCCTCTTCCCCGAATCGGAGCCGATCCTGGCCGTGGAGGGGGGGTCCTCCCTAGAGTCGAAGATCGGCTCAAAAATGGTAGAGGCGATGAATGTTCTCTTCAGAAATTCTCGGAAAGGAGAGTATTCCGCCACCTATGTCGGCTACCCGCTCAACTACGGACCACGTAACCCAGGACCATACGATTGGGCGATCGTGCGCAGGATTCTTGATGGGCGACGTCAGATCGTAGTGGCTGACGGAGGTATCAAGCTGGAGAGCCGAATACTGTCCGAGAATGCGGCGCAGTCGGTACTGCTTGTCGTTGACGAGCCTGAGAAGTCAGCCGGCAAGCGCTACTCAGTAGCCGATCGATACACGTTCACCATGCGACAGCGGATCGAGTTCATCGCACGCTGCATGGGAGTGGAGGTTGAGTTGATCGACCTGCCGTACCCGTTGGCATGGCCATGTCACCCATACTGGCGTGGCGTCAGAGGTCACCGCGTGTGCGACTCCAGTCTCATCCGGCACGAGCTGGCTTACGAGGATACGGTCGAGTCTGACGAGGGATTTGGCAGTTCCATAGAGTGGCTGATTGCCCACCCACCCGAGGGAGGGGGAGAAGCAGAGCGCCAGGTGGGGGACCAGTTTGACTACGACCGTGAGGACGACTTGATCCGCAATTGGAGCAAGTTGGAGGGAGAGCTTGATACCGCGGCGCCCGAAGAGTTCGTTGCGGGCCATCAGTACCGGCACCCCAAGACCCCAGGAGAAGTTTGGAAGCCGAAGGGATCGGAATGAGCCCGAGCACCGTCGCGTGCATCGTCGGCGCGGCGACCAGTGACAGTCTTGGATTCGACCTCGGCAAGAGCGCGCTGACGTTGCAGGCTGAAGCCCTACGAAACGCCCTTCAGGACGCAGGCATCGAAAAGCACCTGGTTGACGGCCTCGCGACCTCTCATGGAGCTCCCAGAGGGGTCGACTACGACGAGTTCGTCCTCTTCGCCGGTCTCGATGTTCAGTGGGTGACGCAGCTGTGGAGCCACGGCCGATGGGCCGCAACAACGGTGGCCAGCGCAGCCCTTGCCGTCATGGCAGGTCTGGCTAGCTGCGTGGCGGTGATCGATACAACTACTTCGGCCAGGGGGTATGCGCGCCATCGGGGACGAGAGAGTGCCGAAGGGGAGGGTTTCCGGGACGGCGGTGGTGGTCATGGCGAATGGAATGTGCATGGAATAGAGACGCCAGGCGAGGCAACTGCCCTTGTCGCACAGCGCTACATGGACAAATACGGCGCCACCACTGACGATTTAGGAGCCATAGCCGTCACATCCCGGGCGCATGCCCAGCGCAACCCGATGGCGGTCATGCGCGACAAGGAGATGACCCTCGACGACTACTACCGAGAACCGGTACAGGTAGAGCCATTTCGGCGGGCCGATTTTTGCCTGAGCAGCGAAGGTGCGACCTGTCTCTTGGTCACCACCCTCGAGCGGGCCCGAGAAATGCGCAAGGCGCCGATAGTCATAGCGGGGATGGAGGGCATTCGAGCGAGTCGAGATGACCACATCATGTTTGCTCGGCCCGGCCTCGGTGTCGGTCTCCAAGAAGAGCGATCGCTCAACCAGTTCAAACCTCCCAGGATCTACGAGCGGGCGGGGAGAAGCAGAGACGAGATCGATGGGCTGTATGTGTACGACTCCTTCACCAGCAACCTTTGGATGGTTTTGGAACGGTTCGGATTCTGCAACGAAGGTGAAGCAGCTGGGTATATCAATCAGTTCGGATTCGACCTGACCTCGAAAGTGCCAATCAATACCAACGGGGGGCTGCTCTCGGAAGGATTCCTCTCCGGTTACGGACATCTCGTGGAAATGACCCGACAGCTCCGAGGAGAGGCAGGTGACCGCCAGATCAATGCCGAGGTATTGCAGTGGGCCACCCCCCGGGGCGACTCGCTGATTTTCACCAAGGCCGCCTGATTCATGAAGGTCGTAGCGAGCCCTACAACGCTACCGGGTCCGGCCGTCCATCCAGAGGCAGCGCCATTTTGGGACGCCATCGCCCAAGGTGACTTTGTTCTGCAGCGCTGTACGAATTGTGAGACTGTGCGGTTTCCGCCCGCTTCGATTTGCTGGAGGTGTCTTTCGCCGACGTTTGTCCCCTCGCCGGTCTCGCCGAGGGGAATCCTCGTCACCGCAATCGTGGTTCACCGCGCCCCGCCGGGTTCGCCGTTCTCTTCGCTTGTTCCCTACCGAACCGGGCTATTCAGTCTCGAGAACGGGCTTCGTGTGCCGGGACGAATCGTGTGCGACTGCGATCAAATCATCCCACTCGGAAGCGAATTGGCGATGTGTCATCTCAAGTCGGACGCCGAGCACGATATCTACGGATTCGCGCATACATGTGTGCACTGATGGATAGTTCTGGCAAACGGACCGTGCCCAGTTTTGATGAACTGCCGACTCTCCCTGACTCCTCCGAACGGCACGCTTGGGATGTGTGGGGCCGAGATGATGAACTCGGCTCGGTCAACTTCATCGATGCGGCAAAGGTTCGCGCCGCCGGGGCACTTATCCAGAGTGGCAGGGTTATTTCGCTCAACCTTCCCCTCAACGAGCCGAGTCCGGGTCTTTTCGCCGGTCGATCGGCCCCGAGCCATCACATCGCCGAGGTCGGTCACGGGCGTGATGACTATCTCGATGGGTTCTTCTTGCAGTTCTCGAGCCAATGGGACGGTTTGCGCCACGTCCGTTTCCGGCAGCACGGATTCTGGGGCGGCAGGCAAGATAGTGACATTGATGAGCGGGGAGAGATCGGTATCGAACGCTGGTCAAGACATGGAATCATCACTCGCGGCGTGCTGATCGATGCCTATCGGTTCTTTGCTCTCCATGACCTTCCAGTGGAGCAGGACGAGAACTTCAGGATCACGCCCGACATGCTTGACGAAATTTTGGCTGATCAGTCAGTGACCGTCCGGGAGGGCGACGTCGTGATCCTGCGCACCGGCTGGCTCGGGTGGTATCGGGATCTGCAACCGGAACAACGTCAGGCGTTGGTGGGCACCGTAGGGCGCCAGCCTCACCCGTTGGCCTGCCCTGGTCTTCACGCCGGGCCGGACACCGCAGCGTGGCTGTGGAATCGGAGAGTGGCAGCTGTGGCTGCCGACAACCCAACTCTAGAGGCACTCCCGGTTGACCGCGAGATTGGGTTCTTGCACTACCGGCTGCTTCCACTGCTCGGGATACCAATCGGGGAGTATTGGGCGTTGACCGAACTGGCCGAGCACTGCGCCCAGACCGGTCGGTACGAATTTATGCTCTCCTCAGGCGTGCTCGATCTCCCCGGTGGGGTGGGGAGTCCGAGTAATGCCTATGCCATCTTCTGAGGTTGTCAACGGGATTGCATGCTTTCGGCGAGTGCCTCGAGAACGGGAAGAGCGGCCCACAGGGTTTGGCGTTCCGCTTCGCTCAAGGCTTCTAGCGCAAGGCTGAGAGCGTCTGTTCCCTCGTGGTGGATCCTGCCCACAAGCCCGTGTCCCTCACTCGAAGCGGCGAGATATGCCACTCTGCCGTCTTCGGTGTCAGCGGTGCGAATGACTAGTCCCTCTTTTTCAAGCTTTCCCGCAATGCGCGAGAGCATGGTGGGATGCAGCCCCTCGCTCGCGGCAAGCTCCCCGAGTCGGAGAGGTCCCCAGCCCACAAGCCGCCCCAAGACTTCGTACTGGCTGGGTGTGAGCCCGGCTTCAGTGCGAGCATGTTGGAGGATTCGAGCAAGCCTTCCAATTGCCCTCCGCAGACGCGTTGGAAGCTCCGCAGTCATCTCGATGCGCCTGTTGTTCGCTGCTTGGTCGCTGAAACAAAGGGACTGCTGCGAGACGTATGGGAGAGGGCCCACTCGCATCGTTCCCAGAAAACGTGGTGAGACGAGAGAACCGAACTAATCACAGCTCCCGCTCCAGACGTACTCAGAATTCGTCAGAAGGGACCACAGGCCCGTACATTGGATCAACATCCGAAAATGCCGACACGATTGTGCGGAGAAACGCCAGCAGTGTTTGCCGCTGTCCCGAGCGGTTGAATTTTCGGGCGAGAGCCGGATCAGCAACGATCAGGTTTCCCTCCCGGTCGATACGACATTTCGCGTAGCGGCTGCCTGAGTCGGAACGCTGTATCCGTTCCGATCGATGCTGCGTTTTCTCTGTCACGTCACCCCCTTGGTCCCATCCACCCGCGATCGAGCCATTTCCATGATCATAAGGCGGAGCGATATAAAATGCCACCGTTATATGCATGATGCTTCCTAAATTGTGAGCCGATACTAAGGCGATACTGTGTATAATTCCCCGTTGGGTCGGTAGGTTTAGCGTGGATGGCGGGTACTCGGTCGTGCTGATTCGGGGCCGGCGGATGCGTTCGCCGCCTGCTTCAAAACGATAGATGTCACATCAGAGCCCACTCGGGCTCGCTTCGGAAGTGTCTCTCAGGACCACCTCACCAGCCATATTCGTTCCTCGATTCAGCCTCAAATGACCGTACGGAAAGCAGGGCCACACCCATGACCGCCACTGCCAATATTCGAGTCGACTCCAACAGCAGCAGCTCCCTTGACCCCGCTGACCCGCTGGGCATTGATGACTTGCTCTCGCTCGAGGAGATTGCGGTGCGCGACGCTGTTGCTCGCCTGTGTCGGGAGCGGATAACCCCCTACGTGGCCGATTGGTATGAACAAGGTGAGGTAGTCGGCCTCCGCGAGTTGGCCAAGGAGTTGGGCTCCATGGGGATCCTCGGGATGCACCTAACTGGTTACGGTTGCGCCGGCATGAGCGCGGTCACCTATGGGCTCGCGTGCATGGAGCTCGAAGCCTGCGACTCGGGAATCCGCTCGTTGGTATCAGTACAAGGATCCCTCGCCATGTTTGCCATTTGGAAGTGGGGCAGCGATGACCACAAACAGACTTGGCTGTCGCGTATGGCCCAAGGCGAAGCGATTGGCTGCTTCGGTCTGACCGAGCCGGAAACCGGGTCAGATCCGGCGGGAATCACTACGCGAGCGCACCGCGCCGGCAACGATTGGATCCTAAACGGCCACAAGACGTGGATCACCAACGGATCTGTGGCTGACGTTGCTGTTGTCTGGGCCCGCGCTGAGGACACCATCCGTGGCTTTGTCGTACCCACCGATCTACCGGGCTTCTCTGCTCCGGAGATCAGGCATAAGGGGTCTCTGCGTGCATCGGTGACGAGCGAGTTGATCCTGGACGATGTTTGTCTCCCGGCGGATGCGGCGTTCCCCGATGTCCGAGGATTGCGGGGGCCGCTGACCTGCCTCAACGAGGCTCGCTACGGAATCATTTGGGGCGCCATGGGGGCGGCGCGCTCAAGCTTCTTGACTGCCCTTGATTACTCCCGCAATCGCACCCAGTTTGAGCAGCCGATTGCTGGCTTCCAGCTAACCCAACAGAAGCTTGCCAACATGGCGCTCGAGCTTGCCAAGGGGACGCTCCTCGCGCTGCATATTGGGCGGCGCAAGGACGCTGGCACCCTTAGACCAGAACAGGTCAGCTTCGGTAAGCTCAACAACGTGCGGGAAGCGTTGGAGATTTGTCGCACCGCGCGAACGATCCTCGGCGCCAACGGTATCTCGCTCGAGTACCCAGTGATCCGTCACATGGCCAACTTGGAATCGGTTCTCACCTATGAGGGAACAACCGAGATGCACACACTGGTGATCGGCCAGGCCCTGAGTGGTATCGCAGCGTTCCGCTGAAAGGCCACGTGTGGCATGCGTAGCCGACTCCAGGCTGTTGATCCACGACTGAGCGGCGATCCCGAACCCGCATCGACAGCCTGGAGGTGGCCTTGCAACCTGCGCTCCGACGGAGGTGTGGCTCGCGCGTCGTAAGGCTGACCCCACGACTTTGCCTAGCCACGGAGGACCAGAACGAGGGAAGTGGGCGAAGGCCTTAGGAAGGCGGATCCTTCTTTGGGGCGTTCAGAGTGGCCGGGCACGCAAGCCCTGGAGGGACTTCCAAATCCCGGCCAACCTGAGAAAACTCGGGTAAGGGATTGAATAACGCCAGGTGACCAGTTTGATTCTGTCTGGCCGGCGTAAGCCCCGGGATCTGCATCAATGGCGGTTGGCGCCAGATCACCCCGGACGTCTGACGGCCGGCCCAGGAGAAGCGCTCTATTAGTTAGCAAAACTAAGTATAATACAAAGCATGAGTACCTCTCGTTCAACTGCCCTTGCTGACCTGGAGAGGACGACCGACGAATCGGCGGCTGACGAGGAGCTGGCTAGCCGTCTCCGCGTGGCTGTGACTCGCCTCAACCGCAAACTTCGCCAGCAGGCACTGGCCGGGCTCTCTCCGGCGCAGGCCTCGGCCCTAGGCACGGTCAAGCGGCTGGTAAACCCGACCTTGGGCGAGTTGGCGGCAGACGAACAAGTCCAGCCACCGACGGTGACCCGATTGGTGGCCTCCCTTGAGAGTGCGGGCCTCGTGGTTAGAGAGACCGACGGTGTCGACCGACGGGTGGTTCGTGTGAAAATCACTGCCGAGGGTCGCCGTAACCTTCAGCGGATCCGGACCCTGAAGAACGCTTTGCTCACCCGTCGCCTGACGGCCCTCGATCCCTCTGAACGGGCCTTGGCCGGGTCTCTCACTAGTCTTCTTGAGCGACTGGTGGCCGAGGAATGAGCCCCATCACGCGGGCGGCTCGACAGACCTTCAAAGCGTTGCGGGTCCGCAACTACCGCCTCTACTTCGTCGGCCAGGTGATCTCGGGCTCAGGCACATGGATGCACGCAGTCGCCCTGGGCCTGCTGGTGCTCTCTGACCGGCTCCACGGGAATGGGTTCAACGTTGGAATCGTCACGGCACTGCAGTTCCTCCCGATGCTGCTTCTTGGCAGCTGGGGCGGGCTGATTGTGGACAGGGTGGACAAACGACGGCTCCTGTACGTCACCCAGACGGCCTCGGGCATGTTGGCCCTGAGCCTTGGTCTGCTCGTCGCTCTGGGGACAGTGACCATGTGGGAGGTCTACCTGATCTCGACGTTGTTTGGCGCCGTCAACCTCTTCGACAACCCTGCTCGCCAGACCTTCGTCTCCGAGATGGTCGGTCGTGACCTGATGCCCAACGCCATCAGCCTCAACAGCGTGGTCATGAATTCCGCCCGAGTGATCGGTCCGGCCATCGGTGGGATCCTCATCTTCGCCGTCGGCTTGGCTGCGTGCTTCTTGTTCAACGCTGCCTCTTATGTTGCGGTCCTGGTGGCACTATTCATGATGCGTCCAGCGGAATTGCACCGGCGCCCCGTGGTGGTCCGGGCCAAAGGGCAGGTCCGTGAAGGTCTCCGCTACGCATGGTCGACCCGGGATCTGCGGGACCCGCTCCTGGCCATGGCGGTGGTCGGCATTTTCGCTTTCAACTTCACGACCACCCTCCCGCTGCTGGCCACCCGTACCTTCCACGGCGGCGCCGGCACCTACAGCGCACTTATGGCGGCCATGGGGATCGGCGCGGTCGTCGGCGGACTGATGGTCGCTCATCGCAGTCGCCCGAGTATCGCCATGCTCAGCGTGATTGGCTTGGCCTTCGGCATCATGCTCCTTGTGGTTGCCGTCGCTCCGACCGAGGTCATCGCCCTCGTGGCCCTGGTCTTTATGGGCCTCTGCAGCATTTCGTTCATCTCCACGGCTAACGCCACCATCCAACTACGAGCCGATCCGGCCATGCGCGGCCGAGTGATGGCCCTCTACGCCATTGCCTTCCTCGGGAGTACACCTATTGGCGCTCCGCTCCTGGGTTGGATCGCTGACGTCACCAACCCACGGGTAGCCGTGATGGTCGGTGGGGTGGCGACACTGGGTGCCTGTATACCTCTCGCCCTTATGTACCATCGGGGCGGTCAGATGTCAGAGTCGACCGCTGGGATCAGGGCCGACATCCCTGATGCCGAACCAGGCGAAGTGGTGGATTTCGCTCCCCGACCTGTCGTAGATATTTCGTCCGAGATTGATCAAGTGCCGATCCGCCGGGCCAGCAGTGCGTAACGGTTGATGTTGCGACGCGAGCGGGGCTGCGCAGTATGCCGCTTGGTTCCTGGGTGTTGAGGTTCCTTTAGATCTGGGGGCACTCAGAGCGTCGATGATGAGCAGCGAGCCCACTAATACGCGGGTGCTTTGGGGAAGCGCTCACGTGTGAGATCCGGATATCCCGCCGACCGGTCGCGTTCATGTTTCGTGCCACATACGTGCCACTAGAGCGCAGGATTTCACCGTACGGCATGGACGCTGAAGAACGGTCTGGACCCTCTGACCTGCTCTAATGCTGATAACTCCAGGTGGGCACTTCCATGGGATCGAATTTTTTTGCCAAGGTGAGGGTCGCGGGTTCGAATCCCGTCTTCCGCTCCAAAAAGTACGGTCTGACCAGGGTATAATCAGATTGTGCCGCGCTTCGGCCCTCGAATCTTGCCCATCACTGCCCATCAGTTGCCCATCACGGATGTGGGCGCAGGCAGGAGCTCGCCGGAGCGATTCAGGTGAAGGGTTCGATCCGTCAGCGGGGGAGTAGCTCCTTTGAGCTGCGGGTTTATGTCGGCACCGACCCTGACATGGGGAAACGCCGGTGGATCACACGGACCGTGCGCGGCACACGCGCCGATGCGCAGCGCGAGCTCAAAGTGCTTGCAGCGCACGCCAATGTCGCCCCGGCGGTCGGGGCGCACACGACGGTCGGAGAACTCCTCGACCAATGGTTCGCACGCGGTCGGACGGGCTGGTCGCCGACCACGGTGCGCAACCTTGGCTCAATCGTCGAGCGCCACCTCAAACCCGCGCTGGGCGACGTGTTGGTCGGCGATCTCACGGCGGCCATCGTCGACCAGTTCTACGAGCGCCTGCGCACCGAGGGCCGCATCGACGGCAAACCGTTGGCTATCGGAACCGTGCGGCGGGTCCACTCCACCCTCCACGCCGCCCTGGCTCAGGCTCAGCGGTGGTCGTGGGTCTTCGACAACGTGGCCGATCACGCCAGCCCGCCCAGGGACGAGCCCGTCGAGATGCGACCCCCCACCCCGGCCGAGGTAGCGCGACTTCTCGAGTCCGTCGCACACGATCCGCCTCTTCAGCTCTACCTCACGCTGGCTGCAACGACCGGCGCCCGCCGGGGACAGCTGCTCGCGCTTCGCTGGGCCGATGTCGATCTCGCGGTCGGAAGCCTCTCGATGCAGCGTTCGATCGTCGAGGGACCGGAAGGGCCGGTCCTCGTTCCCACCAAGACCCGTCGTTCGCATCGGGTGGCGCTCGACCCCGCCAGCGTCGAACTCCTGCGGACCCACCGTGAGCGCATGAGGGAAGAGAACGGAGAAGATGCGATCGACCAACGCTTCGTGTTCTGTGCCGATAGGACAGGGACCCGACCATGGCTGCCGAACTTCGTGACCAAACAATTCATCGTTGCTCGTCGGGCCGCTGGTCTCGGTCACTTCCGGCTCCATGATCTGCGCCACTTCATGGCCACCGAGATGCTCGACGCCGGCGTGCCGGTCCCGATCGTGGCGGCTCGCCTCGCCCACGCCCGGGCCTCGACAACGCTCAACGTCTACGCGCATGCCGTGCCGGGCGGAGACCACTTAGCCGCTGAGGCATTGTGGCGAAGAGTCGAAGAAGCGAGGTGGGAGAGCTCCGATTCGTCGCCTGACTCGAGCCCCCCTCCGAGATAGCGCGGTAGGTCTGGTAGAAGAGATCCATGGCCCGATCGTCAGAACCCAGCTCGGTGCTGGAGGTGCTGTTGACCCAGACCACCCTGCGTCTCAAGGCCGGACCCGCTTCCTATGAACGGGGTGAACGGTACGCCACCACGCAGAGAGTGAAGAAATTGAAGGCGACGCGAAGCGAGCTCTCGGCCACCGTGGCCGGTACGAGCCAGTACCGGGTCCGCATCTGGGCCGAAGAGGGTGATCTCAATTTTTCCTGCACCTGTCCCGTGGGCGAAACCGAGGAATTCTGCAAGCATTGCGTGGCTGCCGGGCTCGTCTGGTTGGGTGCGGCGAGAGCGACCCAAGGTGCGACAGAGTGGTCAGAACCTGCTCGACCCGATGTGGATCTTCGTGGCTACCTGTTGACCCGTGTCAAGGAGACGCTCGTTGAGATTCTTATAGAGCGGGCGGCTGAGGACGAGCTGTTCGGCGGAAGACTTGCGCTGCAGGCAGCCAAGGCCGCAGCGGTACCGGCTGACCTGGAGCCGTACCGACGGGCGATCGAAGCCGCAATCGTGGTGGACGACTTCGTGCACTACCGCTCCATGTATGACTACTCGCGCAACGTGACCGTCGCGATCCGTTCCATCGAGGAGATCCTCGAAGGGGGTCTCGCGTTTGAGGTGATCGGACTCTGCGAGTACGCCCTCGAATGCGTGGAGGACGCGATCGGACGCGTCGATGACTCGGACGGATACATGGGCGAGATCAAAGAGGACCTCGTCGAGCTGCACCATCGAGCCTGTCAAGTTGCTCAGCCAGATCCCGAAGAACTGGCCGCCCGCCTTTTCGACTGGGCCATTCACTCCGAGTGGGAGACGTTCCTCGACGGGGCCGACCGCTATGCCGATGTGCTCGGTGGTGCCGGTCTCCTTCGTTACCGTTCCCTCGCCCAGCAGGTATGGGACCAGGTGCCTGCCCGCCAAGTGTCTGAGCAGCGCTTTCACTCGAGCTCGAACTTCCGGATCACCTACATCATGGAGACCCTGGCCAAGGTGTCAGGATCGGTCGACGAGCTGGTCGCCATTAAGGCACGCGACCTCACCTACGCCTATCACTATGTCCAGATCGTGGAACTCTTGGCAGATGCCGGACGCACCGACGAGGCCCTCGTGTGGGCCGAACGAGGTATCGCCGCGTTCCCCGATCGCACTGACGTCCGTCTGCGCGACGTCACTGCACGCGAACTCCATCGGGTTGGTCGCGACAATCAGGCCCTGAGCCTCATTTGGGCCGAATTCGAAGACAGTCCCACGTCGAAGTCGTATGAGCTTCTTCACCGACACGCCATGGCAGCCGGCGTCTGGAGCGAATGGCGGACCCGGGCTTTGGACCTCATGCGCCAGAACGAGGCCCAGGCTCGGTCGGCTCGCTCGGTCACCGCGACCTCGACATCTCGGAGAGGCTTGGCCACGTGGAAGCCGCCACGTGGCTATGACGAGCACCCTGAAAGCTCTGAGCTGGTAACTGTCTTCCTCTGGGAGAACGACACCGAGGCGGCCTGGGCACAGGCAAAGACCGGAGGATGCTCGCCACGTCTTTGGATGCGGTTGGCCGAACTTCGCCAGGACGAACATCCCAATGACGCCATTCCGATCTACCAAGAGGAGGTGGAGCGGGCAATCGCCGCCAAAGACACTCGCAGCTATCAAGAGGCTGTTGACACGATGATTCGGGTGCGAACGCTCATGCAACGAACAGGCCATGACGGAGAGTTCCCGGCCTACGCGGCCCAGGTGCGAGCCGTCCACAAAGCCAAGAGGAACCTCATGAAGCTCTTCGACGGTCAAGGTTGGTAGGCAGAACACGTACGGCGGTCTTCGATCCAGACCCAAGTCACCGAGCCCTCCTATGCCGGCTGTCCTACCGCTGTGCTACCATTGCAAAATGGTAGTTCGAAAGAAGAGATCGATCTCGATGCCCCCGGAGCTCGATTCGAGGATCGAGTCGGCGGCGGCGGCTGAAGGCACGTCGTATAGCGGATGGCTCGCGGCTGTGGCCCGCAAGGAGTTCACCATCCGCGCTGGACTCGACGCCGTCGCTGGATTCGAGCGATCGCACGGACGTTTCACCCCCGACGAGCTGGCGGAAGCTGAGACCTGGGCCAATGAAGCTCTGGCGCGCTCGAAGCGTACGGGAACGCGCCAGCGGCAGTCTGCTTGATGGGCGTCACGTACGACGCGGGAGCGCTCGTCGCCGCTGAACGAGGGGAGCGTCGGGTCTGGGCAAGACATAGGGCCCTGCTTTCCCTTCGGGAGGTCCCGACAACGCCGGCGCCTGTCGTGGCCCAGGCCTGGCGAGGTGGTTCACGCCAAGCCCTCCTGGCCAGGTTGCTCGTTGGCAGTGACGTAGAACCGATGAACGACGACCAGGCACGCGCCGTCGGGGTTCTGGCCGGACGGGCCGGCGCCACCGACGTAGTCGACGCGACTGTCGTCCAGGGAGCGCTCAGGCGCCATGACATTGTGATCACTTCTGATCCCGATGATCTCAAGGCAATCGCCGACTCCGCGAACCGGCGACTTGAAGTCGAACGTCCCTGAACCCGTCCGCGACTTCCTCTGAGTTTCCCTCGCCGACCAAGGACTCATTCGCCCGGTGGGAGGGCGTCGGAACCCCCGGGAGCTCGGCGCGCACCACCCACCGGGCATTCGTCGACACACGATGGATGGACCGCGCTTAGGAGAATCCGGCCTGGGTTTGGTCAAGTGTAAGGCCTCGTATTCAGTGGGCGTGAGGTAGGCAATTGAGCTGTGACGCCGGGCCTGGTTGTGGAAGTTCTCGATGTAGTCGGCCATGGCGGTGGATAGCTCAACCACCCTGAGCCACTTTTGCTTGTTCAGTAGCTCGATCTGCATGGAGCTCCAGAACGACTCCATCGGGGCGTTGTCGCCCCTATAGGTCAAGACGACCCTTCAGAGAGAGGAAATCAGCTCCATGCGAGATCGATGGTCGACCATCACAGGCTGGTATACCTCCCTGGCCACGTAGCAATTGAGGCAGCGGATGAGGTCCTTCTTCGTGAGGCCTTCGACCGACCTCCGGGTGACATAGGTGATGGTGGGTTCGTGAAAACGCATGCGGACAATGACCGCCCGTTAGAGCGCACCATTGGCCTGTCGATGCCCTCCCCGTGATAGCCGGTGGCGGTTCGTCATTCCTGACGAGGCCGGCATCGGCGCGGTGCCGCAGAGTTTGGCGAAGGCGCCTTCGGATCGAATGCGGGCCGGGTTG
>Ga0182015_10003830_pt1 | contig 16566 bp, 19 predicted proteins | sample 712P3MmetaG_FD_120478 | JGI IMG/M metagenome (GOLD analysis project Ga0182015, IMG submission 120478) | Permafrost microbial communities from Stordalen Mire, Sweden - 712P3M metaG | ecosystem: Environmental > Terrestrial > Soil > Wetlands > Permafrost | place: Sweden: Stordalen | collected... | reverse complement strand
CCCGGGAGGCAGGTCCGAAGAGCGGAACCTTCTCTCGGTAGAGGCGTTGCAGGCCAATCTGCGTGGCATCCGCGGCCAGCTGGAGCGCTTCATCGACTTCGGCGGCGAGGGTGGGTCGTCGCAGGCCGTCCTGGTCAACAACGCCGAGTGGCTCGACCGGCTCCGACTGTTCGAGTTCCTACGCGACGTGGGGAAGCACTTCACCGTCAACCAGATGGTGGCCAAGGACTCGGTGAAGTCTCGGCTGGCGCGAGCCGACCAGGGGATCTCCTACACCGAATTCAGCTACATGCTCCTCCAGGCCTATGACTTCCTTCACCTGTTCGACACCTTCGGGTGCCGGCTGCAGCTGGGGGGCAGCGACCAGTGGGGGAACATCACCATGGGCATCGAGCTGGTACGCAAGGTCCGTCAGCACGAGGTATGGGGGCTCACCACTCCGCTGGTGGTCAAGGGGGACGGGACCAAATTCGGCAAGACCGAGTCCGGCGCGGTGTGGCTGGATGCGGCCCGGACCAGCCCGTACCAGCTGTACCAATTCTTCTACCGCAGCGACGACGCGGTGGTCGGGACCTACCTGCGCTACTTCACCTTCCTGTCCCACGAGGCCATCGGCGAGCTCGACGAGGCCACCGCCACCCATCCCGAGCGGCGCCACGCCCAGCGGGAGCTAGCCCGCCAGGTCTGCTCCCTGGTTCACGGTGCCGTCGAGACCGATCGGGCCGAGCAGGCGGCGGCGGCCCTCTACGGCGAAGGCGTCGACCAGCTGGACGAGCGATCGCTTCTCGATGTGTTCGCCGACGCCCCCTCGACGGAGGTCCCCAGGCATCGTCTGGATGCCGACGTGACCCTGGTCGACCTCCTGGTGGAGACAGGACTGCTCCCGTCCAAGGGACAGGCCCGCACATTGATCGAATCCGGTGGCGCCTACGTCAACAATCGACGCCAGGATGACGTGACCCGGGTGATCGGAGCGGATGACCTCCTCGCCGGGCGCTATGTGCTGCTCCGACGCGGCAAGCGCGACTACCACCTGGTGAAGCTGGCCTGACCGCCGACTCGGTGGTCGGACGGCCGGACCGATCCGTGGCGCGGCGCGAACCGGGTCACCGACCCGCCGGTCCTACACTGACCCCATGAGCGGCCCGGGGCACCAGCATTCAGAGAGCTCGCCGGTCCGGTTGACCGCCGGGCTGCCCGAGACGGTGCTCCCCGAGGAGTCGTCGGCGGTCAGGTCGGGGCTCGAGGCGGCGATGGCGGAGCCCGGGGAACGTCGTCGCCACGCGGTGTCCGACGTGGTGCGGGCCGACCCGGGTTCCCTGGTGGCGTGGGCCGCGCTCGGATCGCTGGCCCGCGACGACGTGGAGGCCTACGCCTGTTTCCGGGTTGGTTACCACCGGGGCCTCGACGCCCTGCGGGCGGCGGGGTGGAAGGGGTCGGGGACGGTGCGGTGGGAGCACCCGTCCAATCGAGGCTTCCTGCGTTGCCTCGACGGCCTCCGGTCCGCGTCCGGCGCCATCGGGGAGCGCGACGAAGAAGAACGGTGCACCCAGTTCCTGCGTCAGCTCGACCCCTCGTGGCGGCCTGATTGGACGGGTATCCCGGCCTAGTGGGTGCCGCCACCTCGACCGCCATCGAGGCACCGTCGGTCCTGGCCAGAGTGGCAACGGCTCCGGCCCGGAAGAGCTCGATGTGGCGGACCACCTCACCACTGGTGCTGGCATCCGTCATCGTGGTCGGATCTCTGATGTTCGCCGGGTGCACCCTCGACCCGTCGGGACCACCGGCGAGCCAGATGAACGGGTGGCTGACCACCTCGGGCGGAGGTTCCGCCATCGGACAGGTGGAGGTGGACAGCGCCAACATCGATCTGGCCCTGACCCGTCACGATCCATCCGCGGCCATCAAGACGGTGTGCGCCCTGCTGACCACCGATGCGCAAACGGCCATTGGGAACCTTCCCAGCCCCGACACCACCGTGACCGATGACCTCAACAACGCCTATGAGGACGCCGCGGCAGCAGGGAACGACTGCTACGACGGGTCGGCGGGCGTGGCGTCGCTCCTCGGTCGGTCAGCGAAGGAGCGGGCCAAGATCGCCCCGATGCTGGACACCGCGCTGACCCTGATCCACGCCATCACCGGCCACGTACCGTCGACCTCCACGACGCTGGCACCCTCCGACAGCAACGACCCGTTCGCTCCGGGCGCCATGACCTCAACCGGACCATGACCGATCCGGGCCGCACGGACCTCGGGCCGATCCCACCGGGGCGTGATCCCGACACCTACGACCGTCTCCGGCGCCGGGTCCTGTGGTCGCTTCCCACCGGGTTGTTCGTGGTCGGAAGCCGGGCCGAGGACCGGCGCAATCTGATGACCTGCAACTGGGTGATGCAAGTGGCCACCGCTCCCAAGTTGGTTGCCGTCTCCCTGGAGCGAGGGTCGGTGACCCGCCAACTGGTAGAGGGAGGTGGCAGCTTTTCGGTCAGCGTCCTCGCCCGGTCGGACCGGGCGTTGGTGCGGCGGTTCGTGAAACCGGTGGATGCCGTGGAACTGGATGGCACCGGGGCGGCGGTGTCCCTGCAGGGGGTGCCGGTGCACGAGGTGGCCGACGGCCTTCCTTGCCTGCGGTCGGCGCTGTCCTGGTTCGCCTGCTCGGTGCGCCACACCATCCGGTGGGACGCAGACACTCCCGACCCGCCGGCCAGTCACGTCCTCGTGGTCGGCGAGGTGATCGATGTGGGCGAGGCAGCGGACGGCATCGGGGGCGCCGACGACGCCGTGTCGGTGCCCGAGGTCCTCCGCATGGAGGACACCCGCATGAACTACGGGGGGTGACCGGACGACCGACCGGGGCCTTCCCCGGCGCCGGTCTCAGTCGCCGGCCGCCGGTTGTGGTGGACGGAGGTCGATCCGGAGGGTCAGCACTCCGTCCTCCAGCGAGGGCTCGGCATCGGCCAGCATGGCGAAATCCATGAAGTCGGCCTGGGCCTGCATCTTGAACCGCTCGCGGTCGGGCCCCTCGACCGGGGGCAGGCTCCGGGATCGGACCGCTTCTGCCCTGGCCCGGAACCGCTCCACCATGGCGTCGGGGTCGAATTGATCGGGCATGACCCGATGGTACCGGTGCAGCCAACGCGCTACGAATGAGGGCGCCCCGCACTACACTGAGAGCCATTGGTGATCGGTGGTCACCCCGGAGTAGCTGAGTCGGGGGGCGTGCCACCCCTGGTGGGGCAAGGAGTTGTTTCCGTGAAGAAGGGACGCCATCGCCGCTTCGAGGAAGCGCGTAGTTTGAAGCGATCCGTCGCGACGGCCAATCGCCGGTGCCCGGAGTGCGGCGCCGAGCCCGATGACAAGCACGCCACCTGGTGCCTGGCTACGGAAGACGATTACGACGAGATCCTGGGTACGGCCCCGAAGGATGCCTCCTTCACCGAGGACGACCCCCTGGCCGAGTAGCCCGGTGGCGTCGAGTAGTCAGCGGCGGACGGTGGGGTGGGGCAGCAGGGTGACCTGGGCCCGTGGAGCCGTCCGTTCGTCGAGATAGGCCGCCAGCCTCTTGTAGACCTTCTTCCCCGCCATCGTCTCCAACTCGGTCCGCATGCTCACGTAGACCGGATCGTGGCCGATGAACGCGGCAGGGTCCTCGGTGCACCACCAGTGGAACTCCTCGCCACCCTCCCCCCAGTGACGTCGGTCCCACTGCCGCACGACCGACGTGACCCGACCATCGGCGGCGGTCTCGTCCTCGCGGCGGAGCGGTAGCTGCCAGCACACCTCCGGCTTGTACTCGACGTGGCTCCGTCCCTTCGCTTCGGCCGCCTTGTGCAGCGCGCATCCGGCCCCGGCGCCGAACCCGGGGCGGTTGAGGAAGATGCAGGCGCCGTCGACCAGGCGGGTGCCCAACTCGCCACCGGCCAACTTCTTCACAACCCCCTTGCGACCCTGCTTGTGGAACTGCCACAGGTCCGGTGAGAGCGCGGCCGCGGCCCGCTCCACCTTGCGGGCATCCTTTTTGCCGGTGAAATGGGCCCCATACGAGCAGCAGCCCTGCATCAGCTCTGGTGCCGGCCCGGTGAGGACACCCTGGCACCCCTGTCCGAAGATGCACATCCACGCACTGGCCAGGAACGTGGCGTCGAACAGCCAGGTTCGTTCCTCGTCCGGGTCGTCGAAGCTCACCCATTCGTGGGTCTCGGGCGGTGGTCGCTTGTGGTTCGGTGTCACGCCCTTATGATGACAGGCATGAGCGAAGACCGTGAGGACATCCATCCGGTACTGACCGTCACTCCCGGTGCCCGCGCCACCGTGCTCGAGGTACTGGCCAACGAATCCGACTCGGAGACGCTGGCCCTCTGGTTGGAGATCAGCGGCGAGAGCGACGGCGCCTACGCCTACGACATGTACTTCCAGGCCTTCTCGGATGCCGGCGGCGGTGATGTGGTCCAACACGATGATCAACTGCCGATTGTGATCCCCCAGGCCAGTGTGGAGCGGCTCCAGGGAGCGACGCTCGACTTCGTGACGGACGCCTCGGGCGAGGGCGGGCTGGTGATCGCCAATCCCAATACACCCCCGGCTCCGGCCCGGGGGGTGGCATCGGGCGCGGCGGTCGACCTCTCCGATCCCCTCGCCCAACGGGTGGTGTCGGTCCTCGACGAGCAGGTGAACCCGAGCATCGCCGCCCACGGCGGTCGCGCCGATCTGGTTGCCGTGGAGGAGTCCTCGGTGTACCTCCGCCTGAGCGGGGGCTGTCAGGGGTGCGGGATGGCCAAGGCCACCTTGTCCCAGGGCATCGAGGTCATCCTTCGCGAGGCCATTCCGGAGATCGCCAACATCATCGATGTCACCGACCATGCCGACGGGACCAACCCCTATTACGAGCCTGCGCACAGCTGAGCAGCCGGTCGGCTGAGCGGCCGGGGGCCGCCGCCCGGTCGCCGGCGTACGGGTGCCCCCACCGTCACGATCGCCGTCGCCGCGGTGCCCGTCCGGTACGTTGCGGGGGTGGACACCCTGCTCGTCGCGGGAGCGACACTGGCCGGCCTGGTGATCGGAGGGGCTCTCGACCCGGTCGGTCAGCGGCTGGCCGACCAGAGTCGTGCCGACGACGAACGCCGTCGTGCGGACCAGGAGGCATCGGCGGCCGCCGCCGACGGTCATCTGCCGATGACGGTTTCGGAGGCGGGCGATCCCACCAGCGATACCACCGGCGAGCCGGTTGCGACGCCGGAGGCGCTGCGCGAACTCCTCCCGGCGGGACGGTCACCCCGGCGGAGTGCGATTGCCGCGGTGGTGACCGGTGTGCTCTTCGGGGCGGCTGCATGGCATTTCGGTCCCGATGTGATCGTGGCGCCCTTCTGCGTCTTCTTCGCCATGCTGGTAGTGGTCTCCACCACCGACCTCTCGCACAACCTGGTGCCCCGGCGCGCCGTCTACCTGGCGCTGGCCCTGATCGTCCCGCTCCTGGTGCTCACCTCGGGGGTCGACCACCGCTGGCACAGCCTGGCCGGATCGGCGGCGGCCGGCGCCGTCGCCTTCGGGCTCTTCTTCGGCGTGTGGTGGTTCGTGCCCCGGGGCATGGGGTTCGGAGACGTGCGCCTGGCCGGGGTCATCGGGGTGACGGTCGGATACCTGAGCCTGCTGCACGCCTACGTGGCCTTTCTGGCCGGGTTCGTGACCGGGATGCTCTTCGGGCTGGCCGCGCTGGCGGTGACGTCGTCCGGTCGCAAGACCCGGATCCCCTTCGCCCCGTCCCTTGCCGTGGGCGCGGTGTTCGGCGTCCTGTGGGGTGGGCAGGTGGCACACAACCTGTTCCATGCCGGTTCTTGACCGCCGTGCGCCACCTCCGGCCGCGGAATGGTACGGAGGGGCTGGACCAGGCCGTGTGCCGGCAACCCCCGAGTAGATTTGCCTGAATGCTGCGCTATCTGACCGCCGGTGAGTCTCACGGCCGCGCCCTGGTGGTGATCGTCGAAGGCATGCCCGCCGGGCTGCTGGTCACCGACGGGGACATCCAACGCGGCCTGGCCCGGAGGCGCCTCGGCTACGGCCGGGGCCCCCGGATGCGCTTCGAGGCCGACGAGGTGAGCATGGTCGGGGGCATCCGTCACGGACGGACCCTCGGATCCCCGATCGCCATCGAGATCGCCAACACCGAGTGGCCGAAGTGGGAGACCGAGATGTCCCCGAGCCCCGGCCTCCCCTCCAAGGTGCTGACCCAGCCCCGACCCGGCCACGCCGACTTGTCGGGCATGCTCAAGTACGGCCTCGACGATGCCCGCGACGTCCTAGAACGGGCCTCGGCCCGCGAGACGGCAGCCCGGGTGGCCGCCGGCACCCTGGCCAAGCTGCTGCTGGGCCAGATCGGCGTCGACGTCCTCAGCCACATCGTGCAGCTCGGACCGATCCGGGCCGAGGTCGACGCCCTCCCCACCATGGCGGACCTGGCCCGCATCGACGAGTCCCCGGTCCGATGCGCCGACCCCGAGGCCGAGGCGAAGATGATCGCGGCGGTGAAGGCAGCCGCCAAGGACGGGGACTCGCTGGGCGGGGCGGCCGAGGTGGTCGCCTATGGGGTCCCGGTCGGCCTCGGGAGCCACGTCCATTGGGACCGTCGACTCGACGCCCTGCTGGCCCAGGCGCTGATGAGCATCCAGGCCATCAAGGCCGTGGAGTTCGGTGACGGCGCCGAGCTGGCCGGCCGGCGGGGCTCACAGGCCCACGACGCAATCCGAATGGCCGCCCCGGCCGCCGAGGGCCAGCATGCCGATGAGGCCGGGCTCCTCGGAGGTGGCTACGTCCGCGACACCCACTATGCCGGGGGCATCGAGGGCGGTATCTCCACCGGGTCGCCGGTGGTTGCCCGCGTCTCGATGAAGCCCCTGGCCACGCTCAACCGCCCTTCGCTGGGCACCGTCGACGTGGTCACCAAGGAGGCCACCGTGTCGTTCAAGGAGCGGACCGATGTCACCGCCGTGCCGGCCATGGGCGTGGTCGCCGAGACGATGACGTCGTTGGTGCTGGCATCGGAGGCCCTGCGCAAATTCGGCGGCGACTCGGTCGAGGAATTCCGCCGAAATTTCTACGGCTATCTGGCCGCGCTCGGGGAGACACCATCCGCGGCCCCGCCTGTCACCGATGGTTGATCGCATCATCCTGGTGGGGATGATGGGGGCGGGGAAGACCACGATCGGCCGGATGCTGGCCGATCGTCTGGGCTGGGCGCATCTCGACTCGGACGCCCAAGTGGAGGCCGATACCGGGCGCACCGTTCCCGAGCTCTTCGCCGACCACGGGGAGGCGGCTTTTCGGGCCGAGGAGTCCCGGGTACTTGTGGATGCGCTGTCCGGCTCGGAGCCGGTGGTGGTGTCGGCGGCCGGCGGGGTGGTGCTATCGGCGCCCAATCGGGAACTGCTCGTCCGCTCGGGGGTGGTGGTGTGGTTGCGGGCCGACACCGATGTGCTGGTTCGGCGAGTGGGCGCCGGCGCCGGCCGGCCGTTGCTCGACGAAGACCCCGCCGGGGTGATCAGCGATCTCTACCGGGTGAGGCGGCCGCTGTACGAGGCAGTCGCCGCCGTGACGCTCGACGTGAACGGTCTTACCCCCGACCAATTGGTCGATGCCTTGTTGGCCGACGAGGCGCTGGCGGGCCGCGGGATCAGGTCGGGTGGGTCGGGGTGAGGGCCATCCGGGTCGAACTGGGCGAGCGCAGTTATGACGTGGTGGTCGGCGACGGTGCCCGCCACCAGTTGGCGGCCACGGTGGTGTCGGTGGTGCCGGACGCCCGCCGGGCGGCGGTGGTCACCCAGGCGGGCATCGGCATTCCGGTCGAGGTCGGGCTACCGGCTGACCAGTTCGTCGTTCCCGACGGCGAGGGGGCCAAGTCGCTCACCGCGGTCGAGGACCTCTGCCGGGGGTTCGCCCGGGCGGGGCTGGCCCGGTCGGACGTGGTGATCGCGGTGGGGGGTGGGGTGGTGACCGATCTGGCCGGGTTCGCCGCCGCGTCGTACCACCGGGGAACGCCCTACGTGAACGTGGCCACCACGCTGCTGGCCCAGGTCGACGCGGCCATCGGTGGCAAGACCGGGGTGAACATCCCCGAGGGCAAGAACCTGGTCGGCTCGATCTGGCAGCCAGCGGCCGTGCTCTGCGACACCGACGTCCTGTCCACGCTGCCACCGCGCGAGTGGGCCTCGGGCCGTGGCGAGATGGCCAAGTACGCCTTTTTGGGTGGCTCGGACCCCGACGCGTCGTTTCTGGAGATGGCCCTGCCCGAGCAGGTGGCCCGGTGCGTGGAGATCAAGGCCCAGGTGGTGGGCGCCGACGAGCGTGAGGGGGATCGACGGATGGTCCTCAACTACGGCCACACCCTGGCCCACGCCCTGGAGGCCGCCGCCTTCGATCCCACGTCGGACCTGGATATCCGCCATGGCGAGGCGGTGGCCGTCGGCCTGGTCTACGCCGCCCTGCTGGCGCGCCGGCTCGGGCGCATCGACGATCAGCGGGTCGAGTTGCACCGTCAGGTGGTCGGGGCGTTCGACCTCTCCCCCCTGCTACCCGAGGCCGTCGATCCCGAGCGACTGCTCTCGTTCATGGCCCGCGACAAGAAGGCACACCACGACCTGACCTTCGTGCTGGACGGGCCGGGCGGCGTCGAAGTGGTCCATGGCATCGACCACGGCGATGTGGTCACTACCCTTGCGGAGATGCACCGCCGCGCACCGGGCCGGACGTCATGAGCGCACCCGGATCGATCCTGCTGCTCTCAGGACCCAACCTCAACCTGCTCGGGGACCGGGAGCCAGCCGTCTACGGGTCGGCCACGTTGGAGGAGCACGTGGCCACCGCCGCCGAGGCGGCGTCGGCGTTGGGGCTGGCCCTCGATCACTTCCAGACCAACCACGAAGGTGACCTGGTGGATGCCGTGCACCGGGCCCGAGGCGTGGCCGATGCCATCATCGTCAATGCCGGTGCCCTCTCCCATACGTCGTGGTCGCTCCACGACGCACTGGCCGCCTTCGACGGCGTGGTGGTCGAGCTCCACCTCTCCAATCCGGCGGCCCGGGAGCCGTTCCGGCACACGTCGGTGATCGCCCCGGTGTCCGACGGCTGCATCGCCGGCTTCGGAGGAATGGGCTATCGACTGGCCGTGGAGGCGGTCCGTCGGCTCCTCGACGCCCGCCCGGTCGGATGAGCGAGGAGTCCCCCGCGGTGATGGCACCGCTCCAGGTGAGCGGGCGCCTCGATCGGCTGCGGGGACTCCTCGGCACCGCCGGGGAGGACGGCGACGCCATCGGGGGCCTGTTGGTGACCACGCCCGCCAACGTGCGTTGGTTGAGCGGGTTCACCGGCTCGGCGGGGATTCTGCTGGTAACCGGGGATGACGCCGTGCTGGCCACCGATGGGCGGTACCGTACCCAGGCCTCCGAGCAGCTGGGGACGGCCGGCGCCGGCGCCGAGATCGGAATCTGCATCGGGGGGGCGCAGGCCCAGCGGGAGGAAGTGGTGGGGAGGGCCAGAGGCCTGGGCTCACTGGGCCTCGAGGCCGACCACATCACCTGGGCGGCGCAGCGCGCCTGGGCCGGCCTCCTCGACGGACCGCGCCTCATGGCCACCCGGGGAGTGGTGGAGGGACTTCGCAGGGTCAAGGACGCCGGCGAGGTGGCCCGGATGGAGCGGGCTGCGGCAATCGCCGACGACGCCCTCGGCGAGGTGCTCCCCCTGCTGAGCGCGGCCGGCGTCGAGGGGGGGCTTACCGAGTCACGGTTCGCGGCGGCCCTCGACCATGCCATGCGCCTGCGAGGAGCAGAGGAGAGCGCCTTCGAGACCATCGTCGCCTCAGGTGAGAACTCGGCCAAACCCCACGCCCGGCCCGGGGACCGCTCCATCCGGGCGGGTGATCCGGTGGTCGTTGATTTCGGTGCCGTCTTCGACGGGTACCGGTCGGACATGACCCGGACGTTCTGCATCGGTGGCGAGCCGACCGGCGAGCTGGCCTCGGTCTTCGAGGTGGTGGCGGAATCGCAGCGAAGCGGGGTGCGCTCGGTGGTCCCCGGGGCCACCGCCGGCTCCATCGACCAGGTCTGTCGGGAGGTGATCGCCGCATCCGGATGGGGGGAGCGGTTCGAGCACGGCACCGGGCACGGGGTGGGGCTCGACATCCACGAGGAGCCGTCTGTCGGCCCGGGGTCCACTGCTATTCTCGTGCCCGGCACCGTTGTCACCGTGGAACCGGGCGTGTACCTGCCCGGGACGGGCGGGGTCCGCATCGAGGACACCCTGGTAGTGACGGAGGACGCCAGCCGATCGCTCACCCAGTTCCCGAAAGAAGTTGCCGTCTGATGGCCGTCTCCACCAATGATCTACGCAACGGCATGACCCTGAACCTTCCCGAAGGCCTGTTCGCAGTGGTGGAGTTCCAGCATGTGAAACCGGGCAAGGGTGGCGCCTTCGTGCGCACGAAGTTGAAGAATCAGCGCACCGGTGCGGTCATCGAGCGCACCTACCGGGCCGACGAGAAGCTCGAGCAGGCCATCATCGACAAGCGCGAGATGCAGTTCCTCTACCGGGACGGCTCCGACTACGTGTTCATGGACACGGCGTCCTACGAGCAGCTCCAGGTGGACACCGCACTGCTCGGCGACGCCGCCAACTACCTGAAGGAGGGTGACGACGCCGTGCTCCAGTTCTACGGGACCGAGATCGTGGGCGTCGACCTTCCCGCCGCCGTGGAACTGACCGTGACCGACACCGAGCCGGGGATCCAAGGCGACCGAGTGTCCGGTGCCCGCAAGCCGGCCACGGTGGAGACCGGCCTGGTGCTCCAGGTGCCCCTCTTCGTCAACCCGGGCGAGCGGATCAAGGTGGACACCCGCTCGGGGGAGTACCTGACCCGAGCCTGAGCCCCGGCTGCACACCACCGAACCCGACGCACCCCCACCCCGCCGCGGACCACACCACCCGACCACCACCATGGATCCCGCACCCCGCCGTCAAGCCCGTGAACGGGTGGTGACCCTGCTCTACGAGGCGGAGCTGAAGGGTGAGCGCCCCACCGCGGTGATGGAGGTGTTGGCCACCGCCCCCGATCCCTACACGGCCACGCTGGTGCAGTTGGTCGAAACGCGGGGGCCGGAGATCGATGCCCTGATCAGTGGCGCGGCCATCGGGTGGGACCTCGGGCGCATGGCCGTGGTCGACCGGAACGTCCTCCGCCTGGCGGTGGCCGAATTGCTGGCCTGCCCCGAGGTCCCCACCGCGGTGATTCTCAACGAGGCGGTCGAGCTGGCCTCGGCCTACTCGACCGATGATTCGGGTCGCTTCGTCAACGGGGTGCTGGCCACCCTGGCCCTCCAGGTGCGGGGCTGAGCGACCGGCCCGCGGTGGGTCGGTCTGGGCGGGTGGCCAATACTGTGAGGCGAAGCCGCGGTGGCAGTTCCGATCACTGCCACCGCCGAGGAGCGACGTGCCCACGAACGACAACGTGCCCACCAACGACATGGTGCCCACCAACGACATGGTGAACGGGGACGCCACCCCCAGCACCAACACTGCCTCCGGCTTCGACCCGCTGCTCAAGCGGCTGGCCCTGGTGGTGGTGCTCGGCACCATCATGTCGATTCTCGACACCACCATCGTCAACGTGGCCATTGCCACCCTGGCCCGGGATTTCCGGGCGCCGCTGTCGACCGTGCAGTGGGTGAGTACCGGCTACCTGCTGGCGCTGGCCACGGTGATCCCGCTGAGCGGCTGGGCGGTCGAGCGCTTCGGCGCCAAGCGGATGTGGATCATCTCGCTCACCTTGTTCCTGGCCGGCTCGGCCCTGTGTGGGGCGTCGTGGTCGGTCCAGAGCCTGATCGTGTTCCGGGTGCTCCAGGGCCTGGGCGGGGGGATGATCATGCCCATCGGTCAGTCGATCCTGGCCTCGGCGGCCGGACCGCAACGAATGGGCCGGGTCATGAGCCTGCTCGGCGTACCCATGTTGCTCGGGCCGGTGCTCGGGCCGGTGCTCGGGGGGTTGATCCTCGACACGGTGTCGTGGCGGTGGATCTTCTATGTGAACGTCCCCATCGGCATCGTGGCCATCGCCCTGGCCGTACGGATGCTCCCGGGCCATGAGCGGACCGACGCCTCGCCGCGACTCGACGTCACCGGCCTGTTCCTCCTGTCGCCCGGGCTGGTGCTGCTGGTCTACGGGTTGGCCCAGGCGGGCCAGGGCTCGGCCCTCAGCGTGGTGCTCCCCATGGTCCTCGGCGCCGGCCTGATCGCTGCCTTCGTGGCCCACAGCCTGCGTTCGAGGATCACCCCGTTGATCGAGGTCGTCCTGTTCCGCAACCGCAGCTTCGCGGCGGCGGCGGCGACCACCTTCTGCTTCGGCGCCGCCTTGTACGGGGGGATGCTGCTCCTGCCGCTCTACTACCAGGTGGTACGCGGGGACAGCGCACTGAACGCCGGTCTGCTGATGGCACCGCAGGGTCTCGGTGCTGCGTTGGTGATGCCGCTGGCGGGCAAGCTCACCGACCGGTTCGGTGCCGGGCGGGTTGTCCCCTTCGGGCTGGTGGTGGTCATCCTCGGCACCATCCCTTACACCCAGTTGGGGGCCCACACCGCCTACGCCTACCTGGCCCTGTCGTTGTTCGCGCGAGGGATCGGGTTCGGCTTCGTGATGATGCCGGCGATGGCCGCTGCGTACCAGACGCTCTCCCGCGACCGGGTGCCACGTGCTTCCACGGCCATCAACATCGTCCAGCGGGTGGGCGGCTCGATCGGCACCGCCCTCGTCGCAGTGGTACTCGAGCACCAGATCTCGGTGCAGGTGCACGGGCTGTCGGGTGGTCTGTCGTCGGCATCCACGGCGTCGAGCGCGCAACGGATCGCCATCGCCCCACCACTGGCCACCGCCTTCGGCAACACGTTCTGGTGGGCGGTGGCCCTGTCGGCGGTGGCCCTGGTGCCCGCGCTCCTCCTGCCGCGCCGGCCGCCCGATCGGGTGTCCGATGCCGACGCCGACCGATCGGTTCTGGTCGAGTAGCCGAGCTGGCCCGCGGGCTCCTCTGGCCGCGTCATCCCGTCGACAGGTGGCGGAGCGACCGGGTATAGTTGGACTCTGACCGTGAAGCGGGTCCTGTGAGGCCCGTACGGACAGGAGGAACAGTGGCCGAACGTGAGCGCAGTCACACCCGCCCGCGGGGTGCTGTGTTTGTTCCCCGGGCCCAGGTCATGTCGGCCGCCGACGTGCACCGTGCCATCACCCGGATGGCCCACGAGATCGCCGAGCGCAATCGCGGCCTCCAACACGTGGTCCTCATCGGACTGCAGACCGGGGGAGTGGCCATCGCCACCCGCCTGGCCGACACCCTGTCCGACGTGGAGGGAACCGCCATCCCGGTCGGGACGCTGGACGTGGCCTTCTACCGCGACGACATCGGCTTGCGACCGGTGCTCCCCGAAGCGGCCACCGACATCAGCTTCGACCTGACCGGGGCCACCGTGGTCCTGGTCGACGACGTGCTGTTCACCGGACGCACCATCCGGGCCGCCCTCAACGCACTGGGCGAATACGGACGGGCCCAGGTGGTGGAGCTGGCCGTGATGGTCGATCGAGGGCACCGCGAGCTCCCCATCCGACCGGACTACGTGGGGAAGAACCTTCCCACCCGCCGCGACGAGATGGTGGACGTGTCCGACGACGGGGTGTCGTTGGGCGACCTGGTCATCCGGTGAGCCCGTTCCCCACCCACCTGCTCAGCATCGACGATCTGGGTTCCGAGGAGATCACCGAGGTGCTCCGGGTGACCGACTCCTTCGCCGAGGTCGGTCGGCGGACCAATCCCAAAGTGCCCACCTTGCGGAGCCGGACGGTGGCCACGCTGTTCTTCGAGGACTCCACCAGGACCCGAATGTCCTTCGAGACGGCTGCCAAGCGCATGTCGGCCGACGTCCTCTCCTTCGCCGCCGGGTCCTCGTCGGTGAAGAAGGGTGAGTCACTGCGGGACACCGTCGAGACCATCGAGGCGATCGGCATCGACGCCGTGGTCATCCGCCACGCCTCCTCGGGGGTGCCGGCTCGGGTGGCCGGGTGGGTCGACCATTGCGTGGTGATCAACGCCGGGGACGGCTGGCACCAACATCCGACCCAGGCACTGCTGGATCTGTACACCGTGCGCCAGGCCCTCGGTGGGGGAGACGTGGGCATGGCCCGGTTCGCGGGCCTGCGGGTGGCCATCGTGGGCGACGTCCGCCACAGCCGGGTGGCCCGCTCCCAGATCTCCGCCTATGCGGCCATGGGCGCGGAGGTGACCCTGGTGGCCCCGTCGACGCTGCTCCCTCCGTCGCTCGAAGGGTGGCCGATCGCCGGCGTCAGCCACCGTCTCGACGACGTCCTGGAGAAGGCCGACGTGGTCTCCCTGCTCCGCGTGCAATCAGAGCGGGGGAGCGGTGAGTTCCTCCCCACGTTGCGCGAGTACACCGCCGGGTACGGCCTCACCTCGCGGCGGGCGGCCATGCTGCCACCCGGGGCGCTCATCCTGCATCCGGGGCCGATCGTCCGGGGGGTGGAGATCGCATCGGACGTTGCCGAGCTCCCGGCCTCGCTGATCACCGAACAGGTGAGCAACGGGGTGGCCATCCGCATGGCGGTGCTCTTCCTCCTGCTCGGACAGGGACCGGTCGGGGGAGGGCACCATGCCTGAGCGGGCCGGCCACCAGGGGAGTGGTCCGCACCCCACCCTGGTCATCCGGGGCGGCACCGTGATCGACCGCGGGGGCGAACGTCGGGCCGACCTGGTGGTCGCCGAGGGGCGGGTGGCCGCGGTGGGCGAGGGGATCGCCGCTCCCCGCGGGGCCCTCGTACTCGACGCCCAGGGATGTGTGGTGGCCCCTGGCCTGGTCGACCTGCACACCCACCTGCGCGAGCCGGGTCGCGAGGAGTCCGAGACCATCGAGACCGGGGCGCGGGCGGCCTCGTTGGGCGGCTACACCGCGGTGGTGGCCATGCCCAACACGGAGCCGACGCTCGACTCGGCCGAGGCGGTCCGGAACGTGGCCGAGCTGGCGGCGTCGGCGACCACCGAGGTGGCGGTGGCCGGGGCGATCACGGTGGGTCGCTTGGGGGAGCGCCTGGCTCCGATGGCTGAGCTCGCCGAACTGGGTGTCCGTCTCTTCACCGACGACGGCGCGGGGGTGCAGTCGGCGGGTCTGATGCGCCGGGCCCTCGACTACGCCACGGGACTCGGGGTCACGCTGGCGCAGCACTGCGAGGACACCACGCTGGCCGGTGCCGGCGCCATGCACGAGGGCGCGTGGTCGAGCCGGTTGGGGGTACCGGGGACGCCGGCGGTGGCCGAGGAGGTGATGGTGGCCCGGGACATCGCCCTGGTCCGGGCCACCGGTTCCCGCATCCACTTCCTCCACCTGTCCACGGCGGCGTCCATCGACTTGGTGCGCCGGGCCAAGGCCGAGGGACTGGCGGTGACCGCGGAGGCGGCCCCCCACCACTTCACCCTGACCGACGGGTGCGCGGCCGGCTACGACCCGGTGTTCAAGGTGAACCCGCCCCTCCGGCCCCAGCCCGACGTGGACGCGGTGAAGGCGGGACTGGCCGACGGGACCATCGACGCCATCGCCACCGACCACGCTCCCCACGCCCCCGAGCTCAAGGACCTTCCCTTCGATCAGGCCCCGCCGGGCATGCTCGGCCTGCAGACCGCGGCCTCGTTGGCCATCGACCAGCTGGACCTGCCCCTGGCCACGGTCCTCGCCCTGATGGCCTGGCAACCGGCGGCGATCGCCGGGCTCGACGCCGCCCACGGTGGGGAACAAGGGGGGCCGATCATGCCCGGGGCCCCGGCCAACCTGTGTGTGATCGACCCCTCGGCCCGCTGGAGGGTGGACCCGGCCGCCCTGGCCAGCCGCAGCCGGAACTCGCCCTACGGCGGGTGGACCCTCACCGGTCAGGTCCGCCACACGGTCTTCCGGGGGGAGCCCGTGGTCATCGACGCCGAGGCGCAACGGTGACCGGTCGGAACGGGACCGTCTCCCGGGACGACGCCCTGTTGGTGCTGGCCGACGGGGCGGTGTTCGAGGGGGAGGCGATCGGCGCCCGACCCGACGGCGGCGTGGCCACCGGGGAGGCGGTGTTCAACACCGTCCTCTCCGGCTACCAGGAGGTGATCACCGATCCCTCCTATGCCGGCCAGGTCATCGCCTTCACCTACCCCCACATTGGCAACTACGGAGCGAACCCCACCGACGGCGAGGCGCCCTCACCGCACTGTCGGGGCGTCATCGTCCGCGACCTCTGTGATCGCCCGAGCAGCTGGCGGTCGAAAGAATCGCTCGAGGAATTCCTGATCCGCTTCTCGGTTCCGGGCATCACCGGGGTGGACACCCGCCGCCTCACCCGACACCTCCGCGACCAGGGCGCCATGCCGTGCGCCTTCGGCACGGCAACGGAACCCGTGCTCCGCCGCGCCGCCGAGGCCGCGGTGCCGACCGATGGCGTGGACCTGGTGTCGACGGTGACCACCACGTCGACCTTCACCCGTGGCACCGGCCCCT
>Ga0182015_10003829_pt1 | contig 16572 bp, 13 predicted proteins | sample 712P3MmetaG_FD_120478 | JGI IMG/M metagenome (GOLD analysis project Ga0182015, IMG submission 120478) | Permafrost microbial communities from Stordalen Mire, Sweden - 712P3M metaG | ecosystem: Environmental > Terrestrial > Soil > Wetlands > Permafrost | place: Sweden: Stordalen | collected... | reverse complement strand
GTCCCCATCCTCGATGCGCCCAGAAATCCTCTCGACGCCGGCATGCAAGCATGGTGGTTAACCGCAGGCGCGCGGCTGCAACCCGGAGTCACCCTGGCGCAGGCCAACGCGTCCCTCGAGACCATCTCCAATCCGATTCTGCATCAGGTGGCAACCGATCCAGGCTATATCGCGGAAGAAGACAAAGCACATTTTCATTTTGCCGCCGAGTCCGGCTCTCGGGGATTTACCTATGCCCGCCTTTTCTTCCGCAGACCCCTGGTCGCGATGTTTCTGATGTGCGCAGGCATTCTGCTACTCGCGTGTCTCAACCTGGCAAGCCTGCTGATGGCCCGCGGTGCTGCCCGGGAGCGCGAGCTGGCAACACGGCTGGCGATCGGGGCCACGCGGCGACGGCTCATCCAGCAATTGCTGGTGGAAAGCCTGTTGATTGCCATGCTCGGCACGGCCGCCGGGCTGGCGGCTGCGCGCTTGGTGACGGGTTCGTTAGCCGCTCTTCTGGTGAGCGGCGACAGCGGCACGCAACTCGACACATCGTTCGATATGCGGGTGTTCGGTTTTGCGGCGATGATCGCCGTTACGTCGGCGTTGTTGATCGGGCTCGTGCCCGCCCTGCAAGCCACCGCGGGTAATGTGAATGAACATATAAAGGACGGACAGCACGGCAGGCAGTTGCTGCAGCGGCGGAAGCTCTTGCCGCGCGCTTTGCTGGCCTCGGAGGTGGCGCTCGCTCTGGTGGTGGTAATTGGGGCGGGGTTGCTGGCTACCAGCCTGGTGCGCCTCTTCCAGTCTGGCGTTGGCTTTGACCCCAAGGGCCTGGTGAACATCGCGTTCAAAATGGACAAGCAGCCGCTCGAAGGCGATGCCTTGATGCGGGTGTATCGCCAACTGGATGAAGGGTTGAGCCGTCAGCCGGGCGTGAAAAGTGTGAGCTTCCAGTTTATCGTGCCGCTTTCGCACCTGGGATGGACGGGGATGTACGCGGCGTCTGGCGCGAATCCACTGCGTGTCTCCATGAATAGCGTCGGCCCGAAGTATTTTGATACCATGCGCATTCCGCTCTACCAGGGAAGGGAATTCAGCTGGAGTGATACCACTGCATCGGGGCTGAAGGTCATCCTCAACCAGTCAGCGGCGCAACTGCTTTTTCCCGGGCGGCAAGCGCTGGGCCAGCAGGTCGTGAGTGGCGAGGACAAGAAGAACGTGTACCAGGTGGTTGCCGTAGTTGGCGACACCAAGTACAGAGATATGCGCACGGTCGCGCCTCCGGCCGGCTATGTGCCTATGCTGCAGGACGAACAGAAGAAACCGTCGTTGAGTGCTGTGGTACGTGTCGATGGTCCACAGGCTGCGCTGGCGCTGGCGGCACGTTCCCTGGCGTTGGGGCTGGCGCCCACTATCCCCGCGCCCACCTTGACCACAATGGATGAAGTGTTAAATGACTCGATGAGCGCAGAACGGATGATGGCTCTGCTGGCCCTGTTTTTCGCCGGGTGTGCGCTCTTGGTGACCGCCATTGGGCTTTACGGAACGCTGGCCTACGCGACAGCGCGCCGGACCAGCGAGATCGGCATTCGCATGGCGTTGGGCGCGCAGCGCACCGGAGTGCTGGCGATGGTCTTTTGGGAGAATGCGTTGATTGCGTTTGCCGGGGCGGCCGCCGGCCTGGTTGCGGCGCTGTTTGCGAGCCAGGCGCTCGCCAGCTTTCTCTATGGAACATCGCCGCGCGATCCCTGGGTGCTGGCCGGGTCGGTAGCGGCGCTCACCGCCATTGCCAGCGCGGCTTCGCTTTTGCCGGCGCTGCGCGCCTCTCGGATCGAGCCCATGGCTGCAATTCGTTGCGAATAGAGGCTCGCCGCCTAAATTCCCACAGGGCAGGAGTGTCAAGAGGGCGATAGAATGAAGTTGCATGACACGGACACAGATTATCGCTCAACTGGATGCTGAATTAGGCCGCCTCGAACGCGCACGCGACTACCTTACAGCTGCACTCACTCATTCCAAAAATACATTGCTAGCGAAGGTAGAGATAAAACTACCTGCGAAGCGCCGCAAACAGCCGGCCGTCACGGCGCCTGCTGTAAGCGTCCCAGCCGCAAAAGCGGTGGCTGCTGCTCCTGCGCCGCCACCGAGCCCGCAAGCCAGCCTCGAACCGCAGGTACACCGTGTTCCACCCCGGCGACGTATGGAGCGGCGACAACTGCAGACGGATAAGTCGGCGAAATCTACAGCAGCCCTGAGTGGGTTGGTGCCCACCGGCCCGGTGGCTGTTTCCGCCAACGAGGCGCGCAAGATGCAAGAACGCGCAGTGCCCGCTCCGGTAATGCCGGTGGTCACCGAGCTTCGCTCCGAGATCGGCGCTGAACGCAGCCTCGGTTCTCTCATTCAGGCGTTTGAGCGTAGGACCGGCCTTAACGGCGTAGAAACTCCTTAGGGCAGTTGCGTAATGATTGCCTGAGAAAGCGCGCGCGGTGGGGTGTTCCCTGAAACCACTGCCTATCGCTTCGCAGGGCCACGCGACAATTGTGAAACCGTGCCGCACGAAGAGAGTGCCCGCTCCTTTCGTAAACTAGAACGATGAAGACAAGCCGCTCCCCTTTATATGTCACCACGCTGATTGCGGGTGCGTTCTTCATGGAGAACCTGGACGGCACCATCATCGCCACGGCTCTGCCGCAAATGGCGCACAGCTTCCATGTGGGCGCGGTGAACCTGAATATCGGTATGACGGCCTACCTGCTCACGCTGGCTGTCTTCATCCCTATCAGTGGTTGGGTCGCTGACCGTATCGGTTCGCGTTCCGTGTTCGCCGCGGCCATCGCGACGTTCACTATTGCTTCACTCCTCTGCGGCGCGGCGCACACCCTCACGCAATTTACGCTCATGCGCATCGTGCAAGGCATTGGCGGAGCGATGATGGTGCCGGTCGGCCGCCTCATCGTGCTCCGCACCACGCCCAAGGACAAGCTGACTGAGGCCATCGCGTACATTACCTGGCCCGGTCTTACGGCGCTGGTCGTCGGGCCGCCGCTGGGCGGCTTTATCACCACATATGCCAGCTGGCACTGGATCTTCTTCCTCAATCTTCCCATCGGCATCGTCGCCATGGTGCTGACGTTGTTGTGGGTAGAAAACGTGCGCATGGGAGAGAAGCACGCTTTCGATTGGCTCACCTTCGTGCTTGCCGGCTTCGCTTCGGCCGGGGTGGTGTTTGGAATGGAGAAGCTAGGAAGCGAGGGTGTGCGCTGGCACGTCCCTGCGGTTGTACTCGCACTCAGCCTGCTGAGTGGCGGCGCCGCTATTTGGGCTGCCCACCGCGATCCGGCTACCTCGCTCATCGATCTCGAATCGATGAAGCTCAAGACGTACTCGCTTTCCGTCTACGGAGCGAGCGCATTTCGCATTGCCGTCTCGGTGCTGCCCTTTCTTCTGCCGCTCATGTTCCAAATCACCTTCGGCTTGAATGCCTTTCAATCGGGTCTTTATCTGCTGGCCATGTTCGCCGGAGACCTGAGTATGAAGGTTTTCGTCATTCAGACACTTCGCCGCTTTGGGTTCCGCCGCATACTCATCGTGAACGGAGTCATCACTGCAGTCTCCATGGCCTTTTGCGCGCTCCTCAGCCCGGCTACCGCACCTGCCCTGGTGGTTACGATTCTCTTTCTCCATGGAGCCTTCCGGTCGATGCAGTTCACTTGCATGACGACGCTGGCGTACTCAGAGATTCCCTCCGATCGAATGAGTCGAGCCAACGGCTTCCTGAGTGCCGTGATGCAGCTCAGCATGGGCGTGGGTGTTGCTGTCGGCGCCATCACCCTGCGCCTGGTGGCTCACGCGCATGGACACTCAGCCGCGACGCCTCAACTGCGCGACTTTCATATTGCGATTCTTTTTATGGCCGTGTTGGTGTTAGGCCCGGTTTTCAATAGCTTGGGCCTGTCACCGGATGCGGGCGCCACCACCAGCGGCCATCGTCAGCCTGCACTGGAAGTGAATCCGGTTTGAAACATTTCGTTGGTGGAAGCCCCCGCATTTATGCGGGGGAAGGAGCGTTTTAGCGCTCCGGGAAAGAGTCTCGACTTTGATCATGCGCTTTAGCGCTGGCAATGCCAGGCCTTGAAGAGTGTGCGTGAGCACAAGATTTCAGTTCCTGAAATCTTGTACGGGCCTGAAGGCCCTTGAGCTTCTCCGCATACTGTAAACGCACCTGCCGTTGGGATTTGTCTTTCTCATCTGCTCGAAACATCAGGAAACGTCGCGGTGATTGCGCTTTACTTCAGCGGCGAGCCGGGCATGGTCTGCCTCGGTTTGCGTTCCGTACGCTTCAGCCCAGTCAGCCAGCGACGCACGCAGCGGCTTGGAAACGCCGCAGTAGCCGGCAATCGTGGCCGCCTCGCCGGTTCTTGCGTGGGCGCGCGCGAGCAAAGTGCCGCAGGCCCAGCAATAGAAATTGAAGGCATCCCCCGTCAGCCATTCGATCGGTACCGAGGCCTTGAGGTTCTTCATCTGTCGAACGTAATACGGACGGCCGTCCATTTCGGTCCATCCCAACATCACGTCGCTGGACGCCTGGAGCGCGCGCTGCCCGACGACCACGCGTTTCCCCTCATGAGGAAACTTTGCTTTTCTCAACGGCAGGTAAGCGGCATGTGCGGGCACGCACGCTTCCTTCACCTGCAGCAAGAGGGGATCGTCATCGGTTTTTCCCATGAGCAGAAGCAGATAGGCGCGCGTGCCGACCGACCCAATACCCACCACCCGGTGCGCCGCATCCGCCACACGATAGCGCGACAACATGTAACGACGCTCGTGCGTCAGACTTAGCGAGTAAGTCTCCAGCGCATTGATCAGACTCTCTTTCTTTGCGCCGCTTACCCGGGTGAGGATGGGCGGGTCTTCGCGGAATCGCCAGCGGCCGGCTCCATCTTTGCCGGCTACTTTCTCCAGAAGACTTTGATTGTGGGATGCGAGTGCCTTGGCTACGACTTTCTCGATCACCGCTTGCGCCTTCGCCGGCACCTTCCTCAGGACATTAGACCGCCCGGGAAACGAGTGTAGATACCAGATATCGAGGGTGCCCATGGTTTCGAGACGCTTCATGTTTTTCTGGTAACCGGCAACCGTTTGCATGACGGCCGCCGCTCGCTCGTTTGCTGACAGGCCATTCTCGCGCCCGGCAACGTTGACGCTCGCCGTCAAACGTTTGAGGTCCCATTCCCAGGGTCCGACGATGGCTTCGTCAAAATCGTTCAGATCAAACACCAGTTCACGCTGTGGTGTGCCGTACAAGCCAAAGTTGCTGAGGTGTGCATCTCCATCCAGCACGACGTTCAAGCCGATCGTGGGTGTGGGGGCTAAATCGTAAGCCATGACGGCTGCGGCTCCGCGTAGAAAGGCGAAGGGAGACGCGGCCATTCGCTCCATCCGCAGCGGTATCAACCGCCGTTGCCGTCCGGCGTTGTTGCGTTGGATGATCGACAGGACATCTTCGCGGTTCTCGACAGGCTTCCACTGCCCATGCAGTTCGCGGGGCACAACCTCGCGCATCGCCTTGCCCCGCGCGCGCAGATCCTGGACGCTCGGTAGCGGTTGGTGTAGGTTCAGGCGCTTGGAAGAACGGGTCGTTTCTCTGGACATATCGCTTAGCGCAAGGGAGGTTTCCACCACATCAGCAGGGCCGCCGCGGCGGGCACGGCGAAGACCAGCAGAAATATCGGCGCCTCGTCGCGTACCGAGTAGCCGCCTTTGCTGACGCCAAACCAGAGATTCACGCCGGCGGCGGCCAACCACACCGGTAGAAAATACAAAGCTGCTTTCGGTCCATTGCCCAGCGCCCGCCCAATCCATACAAATGCACCGAGCAGGATCAAACCCACGGCGATGACTTTAAGGGTGTGCAACAGTTTTCCTCCGTAACCTTTGGATGTGTGCGGGCCCTGAATTTCCTACATCTCCGGGCCACAGAAGTCGACGATGTGCCTTTCTCTCAAGGAAAGGCGCATGGAGTTCGCCAACGCCGCTCTGCTTAACAGGAAATCGGGGAGCCCGGGTTTATGGAGAGAGGAATCGCGACATGCGTTCGACGCCGGACTCATTCTTTTTCCAATCCGCAGCGTAGCACCATCGCAACCAACCCTCTCCTTCGGGGCCGAAGGCCCGGCCCGGGGCAAGCCCCAGGCCAACCTGTTCGATCAGCTGCTTAGCCAGGCAAAGCGAATCATCGTGACCAGCAACGCGAAGAAAGAGATACATCGCGCCATCTGCTTCCGGGACAACGACCCGAGGAAACTGACGCAGCGCAGTAATCAGTTGGCTCTTGGTCTGGCGCAGTTCGGCGCGCAGTTTCGCAACGTAAGGTTCGCCTTGCTGGAGCGCTGCGACACCGGCTCGCTGCGTAAATTCAGAAACGCAGGACACGTTGAATTCCAGCAGTGCGGCGAGGTCAGGTAACACGGCCGGTGGTGCGACCATCCAGCCCAACCGCCACCCGGTCATGGTCCACGCTTTGGAGAAACTGTTGACGACGATCAACCGGTCGTGATCTTCGGCCAGGGTGAGAAACGATGGCGCCGAACTGAGCCCATCTGTGAACACCAGCCGCTCGTAAACGTCGTCGGCGACGATCCATATTCCGTGACGGCGGCAGTGTTCGAGAAGGATGCGTTGCTCCGAGGGCTGAATCGTCCAGCCGGTGGGATTGTTGGGCGAATTGAGCACCAGCATCCGCGTCCCCGGCGTCAGCGCATGCAGCAGTTTTTCCAAGGGCAGCGACCAGCGGCCCGAGTGCACTTCGAGCGAGACGCAGGTAACCTGGCCGCCGATAATTTTTGGTATCTCGACCGCGTTTGGCCAAAGCGGTGTCACCGTGACGATGCGGTCGCCTGGAGTGACGAGCAACTGAGCGGCCATCATCAGCGCCGAGACCCCCGAAGCGGTCACGACCACCCGGTCCGTGCCAATCGCGCAACCATGAAGATTTGTCAGGTAGCTGGAGATCGCTTGGCGCAGGTAAGTTTTGCCTAGATTCTCCGAGTAGAAAGTTTCGCCATCGCGGAGTGAGGCAATGGCGGCCTCACGAATAAAGGACGGGGTCGGTTGATCGGACTCCCCAAACCAAAAAGGTAATACATCTTCGCGGTCCATCGCGGTATTGGCTACCGCGCGAACCAGCGAGGGAGAAAATCTCGGTTCCGTCTCTTTCACAGCTCCCAACAATCTGGTTGAATTCAAACAAGGGCCTCTCTTTGCATCTTAATCGGTGGCAGGGGAAGAACTAACCGCCCATTCTATTCGTACAAACCTTCGACTGCACGGCCTGACACGTTTGGGGGATGAAATCGCTTCGTTGGATATTGTGACCACTCTCTGCATCGGCTTACTCGTTGGGGTCGAGTTGGCCGTCTCCGTATTCATCAACCCAGTCCTGTGGAAGATCGAGAGGGCGGCCCAGGCGGAGGCGATTCGGCTGTTTGCCTCGAGATTAGGCAAGGCCATGCCGCCCTGGTACATCGTCAGCCTGCTTCTTCTGCTCGCTGAGGCTGTGGTTCACCGGGGAACGGCCGCCGATTTCCTGCTGATCATCGCCTATGTTATCTGGGTACTGGTTATCCTGGTCACGGTGTTATTTCTTGTACCAATCAACAACCAAATGGTTCGGTTAAACGCCGGCACCTTCACCGACGAGGCCCAACGAGAACACAGGCGATGGGATACTCTTCATCGCCTGCGGGTTCTCGCGCTTGCAGTATCGCTGGTCTGCCTCCTGATTGCCAACCGTCTTTGAGTGCAACCCGGTCCGGAGGTCTTTTTGCATGCAGTTCAGAAACGCAATCTCTTACGATATTCCTCAAATCTGTGCGCTGGAGCGGTTGCCCGAGTTCCGCACGTTCGTCGGCAACTGGCCGATGGAGCAACATCTCAAGATGTTTGCCGACCCTGGTACGGCCTACATTGTGGCCGAAGAGGCGCAACAACAGATCGCGGCTTTTGCGATTCTCCAGGGGCTGCAGTCGGAGCATCGAGCGATCGAAGTCAAACGCGTGGTGGTGGGCGTTCCTAACCAGGGTTTAGGGAGAAAGCTGCTGTCGACGATCGCCGACCGGGCCTTTGGCGAGTATTCCGCGCACCGGCTGTTTCTCGATGTATTCGAGACCAATGACCGCGCTCGCCACGTTTATGAAACTTTTGGCTTCCGCAAAGAGGGCGTCATGCGCGACGCGATCTATCGCGATGGAACCTATCACTCCCTGGTCTTGATGTCTTTGCTGGACTACGAGTATGGAGCAAAAAACTGATGTGGAACTTCACCGCTGCGCCCTGCGTAACCCAGTCTGGTCAACGAACGATGAGACACATTGTGCTTCTTACCTGTGTAGCGCTTCTTTGCGGGGCGCGCGTCGCGCCGGCACAGTCGAATGCGGAGCCCGGGTGGCCGAACTACGGCAATGATGCCGCCGGCACACGCTTCTCGGTAGCGAAGCAAATCGATCGCACCAACATCGCCAGCCTGCAACCGGCCTGGACCTATCGCACGGGCGCGATACAGCAGGAAACGGACCTCATCCACAAAGCGGCTTTCGAAGCCACGCCCATCCTGGTGGAAAACAAGTTGTTCCTCAGCACTCCCTATGACCATGTCATCGCCCTCAACCCGCAGAACGGCGTCAAACTTTGGGAATACGATCCCCACGTAGATCTCTCCAAGAATTATTCTGAGGTTGCCTCCCGGGGGGTCTCCGCCTGGCACGACCCAGAAGGCAAAGCCGGCCAAGCCTGCGACTTGCGCATCTTCGTGGGCACACTCGATGGAAGACTCATCGCCCTCGACGGTGACACGGGCAAAGCTTGCGTGGACTTTGGAGTCAAGGGGGAAGTGGATCTCACCCGCGATGCGGCCACCGCTACCGAGTGGACCGGCGGCTACCAAGTGACCTCCGCGCCGGCCATCGCGAATGGCCTGGTGATCACCGGCTCTTCGATCGCGGACAACTGGAAAGTGGACACTGGCCGGGGAATCGTGCGCGCATTCGACGCACGAACGGGCGGGTTACGCTGGACCTGGAACCCGGCTCCGTGGGCCGAAAACACACAACCCCGCACCGGGGCGGCCAACGCGTGGTCGACACTTTCTGTGGATGCGCAGCAGGATCTGGTCTTTATTCCCACCGGGAGTGCGGCTCCCGATTACTATGGCGGCATCCGCAAGGGCGACGACAAGTGGGCGAATGCAGTAGTCGCCTTGCAGGCCTCCACGGGCAAGTTTATCTGGGGCTTCCAGGTGGTGCACCATGACCTGTGGGACTATGACGTGGCCTCGCAGCCCACGCTGTTTACGTGGAAAGACGGCACTCCGGCGATTGTGATCAACACAAAAATGGGCCATGTGTTCGTGCTCAACCGGCTCACCGGTGTACCGTTGCTTCCCGTGGAGGAGCGGCCGGTGCCGCAGTCGGACATAGCGGGCGAGCAAAGCTGGCCGACGCAGCCATTTTCGACCATCTCTCTGGTTCCCGAAAGCATGTCCCCATCCGATGCGTGGGGACCCACTCCCGACGACGTTGCGTGGTGCCGGAATAAGATCCAGGCCTCACGATGGAACGGTATGTTCACTCCTCCGAGCCTGCAGGGGACGATTGTGTTCCCCGGCAACGTGGGTGGAGTGAACTGGGGGAGTGCGGCCTACGATCCATCGCGTCACATCATGGTTGCGAATACCAACCGGCTCATCGCGTGGATCAAGCTGATCCCCCGCGATGAGTTTTCTGCGGAAAACAAGCGACCGCAGGACAATCGTATCTACGGAGAATTTGGCGACCAGAAAGGCGCTCCCTACGGCCTCTATCGCACCTTCCTCTTCTCCCCCAGCAAGTCGCCGTGCAACAAGCCGCCATGGGGCACCACCGAGGCGGTCGATCTTTTTACCGGTAAGCAAGTTTGGGATGTTCCGCTGGGCACCTTCATTCCTGGCCGGCAAACCGGCACCATCAACCTCGGCGGACCGATGATCACCGCGGGAGGCCTGGTGTTTACCTCTGCTGCGATGGATCTTTACCTGCGTGCCTTCGATATCGATACCGGAAAAGAGCTATGGAAATATCAGCTCCCGGCCGGCGGCCAGGCCACTCCAATGACTTATAGCTTCCAGGGCAAGCAGTACGTGGTAATTGCCGCAGGTGGGCACGGGAAACTGGGCACTAAGCAGGGGGATTATGTACTTGCGTTCGCGCTGCCGTAGATTCGATCGCGGCGCTTCACGGTCAGAAGGGTAACAATGCTCACCAGCGCCATCGCCATCAAATAGAAGCTCGGGGCCGTGTTGTTGTGCGTGACCGCCGTGAGCCAGGTGAAAATTGCCGGGGCAAAGCCGCCAAAAAGCGTGACGCCAAGGTTATAGCTAAGGGAAAGTCCTGTGACCCGGGTGCGCGCGGGAAAGAGATTCGCCATCACCGGTGACAAACCAGAGAGATAGGTAACTTGCAGCAGGGCATCCCAGACGAGTCCGGCCATAAGGGTGGGCAGGCTGGGGTGGCGCGTGATGAGGAGAAAAACCGGGTAGAAAGAGAACACCATCAGCACCGCGGCGGGAAGCATCATGCGCGTGTGACCGATGCGGTCGGCAACGTATCCCGCCAGTGGACACAACACAATTAACATCGATGCAAGCACCATGGCCACGATGTATCCCGTGGCCGGCGGCAGATGTAACCGCGTCGTGGCGAAGGTTGGCATGTAGATGGAGAAGTAGGTGCTGGCAGTGCCCACCGCGACCAGGCCGGCGCCCTGCAGCAAGCCGGTCTTCTCGGTGGCAAAGACTTCGCGCACCGGAGTTCGGGTGTGAGTGGCCTGCAGGAACTCCGGCGTCTCATCGAGCTTGCGCCGGATATACATGCCGATGGGGCCCACCAGCAAGCCAAAGAGAAAGGGCACGCGCCAACCCCAGGTGTGCAACTGGGAGTTGCTGAGCCCGGTAATCAGCCCGACGCCGAACAGCGCCGAGAGCAGCTTGGCCAGGTTCTGGCCGGCAAATTGCCAGCTGGAGAAGAAGGCTTTGCGCCGGGCCGAATGCTCAATCATGAAGGCGGTGGAGCTACCGAATTCGCCCGCCACCGCAAAGCCCTGCAGCAGGCGTGCCGCGAATACGGCGATCGGCGCGATCAAGCCGATCGAGGCGTACGAGGGCATGAGCGCCATCACAGCCGTGCCGATCACCATGAGCCGGATAGAGAGTGCCAGGGCGACCTTGCGGCCGGCGCGGTCGGCATAGGCGCCGAGAACGATCGCTCCAAGCGGCCGGGCCAAGTACGACAAGCCAAACGACCCGAATGTCAGCAGCAGCGAGACCACGGGGTTCGAAGTAGGGAAGAATACGCTGGCGATGGTAGGCGCGAAGTAACCGTAGATGAGAATGTCGAACCATTCCAGCGAATTGCCGATGGTGGCGGCAGCAATCTGGATTGTGCCACTGGCGGACCTGGGCGCCGGTGGGATGAGCGGGTTGAACGTAGCAGCGGTGGACACGAAGGGTAGCTGGAGACTACAACAGGGCGATTGCCCGGGCAAGGCAAAACCCCAGGCGGCTTTGCGGTCCGCCGGGGCCGATTCTAGAGCAGTTTCGCAATTACTGTGGCCTGATAAAGACCGCGAGGACTGCTTTAGGCTTTGGCAGCCACTGCGGGCGTGCTCACCGTGTTCAACTTCTGAATCGACGCATGATCCAGCTTCAACCGGGTCGCCTCAATGAGATCGGTCAGGTGTTGGTCGCTGGTTGCGCTGGCGATCGGCGCGGTGACGCCGGGTTGCACCATGAGCCAGGCCAGCGCCACCCGCGCCGGGGTTGACTTGTGAGCGCTCGCGACCTCGTCCAGGGCACGCAAAACATTCCAACCCCAGTCGTTCAAATACTTGCCGACGGTGCCTCCGCGGGCTTTTCCATCGGCGTCTTTTTTGCTGCGGTACTTGCCGGTAAGAAAGCCCGCTGCCAGGGAGTAGTAGGGAATGACGCCCAGCGTATGTTCCTGCACTACGGGAAGCAGATGGGTTTCGAAATCCTCGCGGGCCACCAGGTTGTACTGCGGCTGCACGGAAATGTAGCTTACGAGTCCGTTGTCTTTGCTGACCTGCAACGCCTTAGCCAGCCGTGCTCCGCTGTAGTTTGAGGCGCCGATGTGCCGCACTTTACCCTGCATCACCAGCTTGTCGAAGGCTGCCAGTGTTTCCTCCAGCGGCGTATGCTCGTCGTCTTTGTGTGCCTGGTAGAGGTCGATGTAATCCGTCTGCAAGCGCCGCAGCGAGTCTTCGACGGCTTGCTCGATATAGGCCGGAGCCAGGCCTTTTTTCCCTTCGCCCATCTCGATGCCGACCTTGGTCGCCAGAATTACATTGCTCCGCTTGTTTCCTTTTGCCAGCCACTTGCCCAGAATTGCTTCCGATTCGCCGCCCTGATGTCCCGGTACCCAGCGCGAGTACACGTCGGCGGTATCGATAAAGTTCAACCCTGCCTCGAGCGCCACGTCCAGTTGCCGGAACGAATCCGCTTCGCTCATGGTCCACCCGAAAACATTGCCTCCGAGACAAATCACCGGAACTTCCAAATCCGATTTTCCAAGCTTGATCCGCTGCATTGTCCATCTCCCCTGAAGTATGTCTTCAACAATATTAGATGCCGAACGTAGACAAACTGATCCGGTGAGCAAACTAGCTGTCGTGAGGAGAGAAGTGTGAGGGGAGAAAACCGGAGAGTTCTGAATCGCCCTACTCTGTTCGCAAAGCCTGCATGGGTTCGATAGACGCGGCACGCCGAGCTGGAATCCAACACGCCACGGCGGCAATTGCGGCCAGAAACGGCGGCACAACCGCGAAGGTCAGCGCATCATGCGGGTGAATGCCGTAGAGGAAACTGGCTGCGAGTTTAGATAACGTCCATGCTGCCGGCCAACCGAGCGCCATGGCGATCAGCGTGAGCACGAGGCCTTGACGCAGAACGAGTCGCTCGACGGTGCCCGGTTGCGCGCCCATCGCCATGCGAATGCCGATCTCGCGCGTGCGCCCGCTGACCGCGTAACTCATCACGCCATAGAGACCCACCGTGGCCAGCACCAGCCCGATGCCGCCGAAGACTCCAAACAGCATGGCCGCCAGGCGAGGCAGGAAGAAGGCAGAATGGACGTGTTCCTCCATGGTCTCCTCGTTGAATACGGCCATGCTGCGATCAAGCGCATAGATCTGCTGCCGCACCGCCTTGCCCATTGCCGCGGGATGGCCCGCTGTGTGCACCACCAGCGTGTAGCCCAGCAAGGAAGGCTCGGCCCCGATGTTTTGCTGGAGTGAGCGGTAAAGTACCGGCGTAAGCTCCTCGCCCAGCGAGGTGGTTTTGACGTTGCCTACCACCCCGACGATCTGGTAGGTTACGCCGCCTCCCGTCACCTGCTGCCCGATGGGATTCTTGCTGCCAAAGAGCCGCTCCACAAAGGCTCGGTTGACGACAGCGGTCTTTGGACCGCTCGCTGTTTCCCCTCCGAAGTCGCGGCCCGCAACGCGCGGAATGCCCATGGTCTCGAAGTAGCCCGGCGTCACCATAATCCGATTGACCGCGGGATCGTTTTTGCCGGAAGTTGGGCCGCCTCCGACATGGAACATCTCTATGTTGCGAGCCATGGAGAGCGGCGTATGGTCTGTCCACGCTGCCGAGAGCACACCTGGTAGAACCGCCGTCCGCCCCCGCAATTGATCGAGAAAATCGACCGTCCGCTCCGGCGTGTAGCCGTTCAGCCGTGGATCGACAGACATACTCAACAAGTCCTGGGGGCGAAAGCCAAGGTCGATGCTGGCCGCGGTTTGCAAGCTGCGCAGGAAAAGTCCTGTCATCGAAAGCAGAATCACCGACATGGCGATCTGCGCGATCGTCAGCAGATTACGCAGAGTCCAACGGCGCCCGGGGCGAGCCAGCGCATCCTCCCCCTTGAGCGCGCTGCCCAGCAGCGGATGCGCAGCCGCCCATGCTGGGGCCACTCCCAGCAGCAATCCGCTGAGGATGCTCAAGGCAAGGATGAAAGCCAGCACACGCCAATCCACCGCAATGCGCATGTCGACAGGAGTTGACACGGGCAGTTGAATTGAGGAGAGTGCCTGCGTAGCCCATAAAGACAGAAGGACACCCAAGCCTCCCCCGCCCAATCCCAGCAAAACACTCTCTACCAGCATCTGTCGCTGCAAGCGGCCGTGGGTGGCTCCCAACGCCAGGCGGACAGCCATCTCGCGCTGTCGGCCGGAAGCCTGCGCAAACAGAAGGTTGCCTACATTGGCGCCTGCAATTGCCAGTACCAACAGCGCGACCACAGAGAGCGCGGTCAGGAAGATCTGCAACCCGTTTTGCGCGCCCGGCGGCAGTAAGCCCGTGTGCACAAAGACAAAGGGCTTGTCCTTGTCGGTGTTTGGATAGCTACGTGCCAAACGTTCGGCCAGCGCATTTAGCTCGACGGCAGCCTGGGTACGCGTCGTGCCGGGTCGCAGCCGGCCAACGACGAACAGCCAGGCTGCGTTGCGGTCAGGGCCTTTAGGCAGGTTAGGGACTAACCGGTCAGCGATCCCGAGTGGCACCCAGAACTCGGCTTCGAGAATCTGGTCAATCCCGTGGAAACCGGCCGGTGCGACGCCCACCACGGTAAAGATTTGGCCCGAGAGAGTAACTGTCTTGCCTACAATTGCGGGGTCGTCGTGGAAGCGGCGATGCCATAGGTCTGCGCCCAGCACGGCCACAGGCTGCTGGTCTTCGCTGTTCGCGAAACCGCGACCGCGCATCATGCGAAGTTCGGCGGTATCGAAGAAATTTGCAGTGACCGCTTGGCCCCAGACCCGTTCCGGTTCTCCGCGGCCGCCGATGGAGGCAGGCACCACCGGAAAGTAAGCCGCAACTGCGGAGAAAGATTTCGCTTGTTCGTGGAGATCGTTGAACAGTGGCCATGAAAGCGAACTCACGCCGCCCCTCTGGATGGCCAACAAGGTGGATGGATCGCCGACCGGCGCGGGGCGCAAAATAAATCGGCTGACCATGGAGAAAATCGTGCCGTTGGCGCCGATGCCCAGGCCGATCGAAAGCACGGCGATGATTGTAACTGCGGGGCGTTGGACGAGCCGCCGCAGACTGTAGGCAAGGTCGTGTACGAGCGTCTCCAGCCAAGGCAGTCCGCGCCGCTCGCGATAAGCCTGCCGGGTTTGCTCGGCGCCGCCGAGGCGAATGAGCGCCTGGCGGCGGGCTTCCTCGGGAGTGAGTCCGGCGCGGATGCCGTCTTCGATGTGCATCGCCAAGTGGCTGGCGAGTTCGGCGTCGAACTCTTCATCCGCCCGCCGCACGCGAACCATCCCCCGCACCCGCATCCAAAATGCTCTGAGCTTGCGCATCACGCCTCCTCTGCGGGCGCCAGGAAGCGCGCCAGGATCGCGGTAGTCTGCTCGATGCGCCGAGTTAGCCCGTAGCCGTGCAGCGGTCCCAGCGTACGCAGCAGTATGAGCGCCAACGTACCCTGCCAAACGTCAGTCTTTCCCCGCATCGGTTTCTCCTATTGCTAACCAATAGGGAGAGATTACGCGTATCCCTATGGGATTACAAGAGGAAGCCTTGGCATGAGAGAGTAGACCGGCAATTCGCAAGCTGACAAGGCAGATGCGGGATGTAAGCCGTACGTCCCCAGGCTAACCAGACCGGCAGTGCCACCACAACCACGACGACCCAATACGACTCACTGGGGCGGATACAGGAAGTGGTTTATAGCGACGGAACCCCCAACCGAACCTATCTCTACGACGTGAACAGCGCCTGGCAGACGACTACCGCAAACAACCTGAAGGGGCGGCTCGCTGTGACCGGGGTCAGCGGTTCCGGCAGCGCCAACTGGAATGGTTCGCTGTTTAGCTACGACGCCGTGGGTCGTGTGGTGGGCCTGTGGGCCTGCCATCCCTCCACCTGCTCGATCCTACCCAGTGCGCACGACGATGAAACGATCGGTCGATCGTTTGCACTATCTCAACAGAGGATTTCCGTTATGCCAAACCTCGGGTGGCGCAATGTTTTCCCGGTGCCTAATCACTACGACACTGCTCGCAGTATCAGCGCCTCTCACCGCCCGTATTACCTGCGTAAAGACGCTCCAGGTGGTGGTCCGAGAGAAGGGTGGACCATGCAAGCCGAGCGTGGCCCATTCAAGCCGTTTTTTTAACTTGAGTGGGGTATATTTCCAGGCCCAAGATGTACCCCACTCAAGCAGAGCTTGAATGGGCCACCCTCCCGGCGACTGTTTCCGCAACCTGTTTGGCCCCTGCGGCACTCCTGATGCAGCTGTTACAGTCCACTAGCTGTCGTAAGGGAGAAGTGAAAGGGGAGTGGCCCGCCTAAACAGAGAGCCGCTCTACGTCAGCTTGCGTTTCACCTGGGGCCGGCTTGTTTTTCTGCCGTGCGCTTTGCCGGAGTGGCGGGGGTAGCTGGCGACCCGGAGAGTTGCGGCGGGCCGGTTCCTGCGCACATGGTCTACGGGCGGACGAAGGACAGCTTCAATCCGCTGTTCTGCAACCCCGGGCTCG
>Ga0182015_10003828_pt1 | contig 16578 bp, 12 predicted proteins | sample 712P3MmetaG_FD_120478 | JGI IMG/M metagenome (GOLD analysis project Ga0182015, IMG submission 120478) | Permafrost microbial communities from Stordalen Mire, Sweden - 712P3M metaG | ecosystem: Environmental > Terrestrial > Soil > Wetlands > Permafrost | place: Sweden: Stordalen | collected... | reverse complement strand
GGTCGCCGATTTCACGGTGCACCGGCCCCTTCACGAAATCATCGCGCGTCCGCGGAAGGATGTTCCATTTCGGCAGCATCTCTTTGACAGCGGAAATGATGACCCGATATCCCACGAACGCACCGGAATCATTCCAATGAGTGTCCGTCAGGTGATAGAGAATTCCAGTCGGCTTAGCCGCCAGCAATGCCGAACGCAAATCCAGAAACCGCACCGGCGAATGCGTCTGGCGCAGCCGCTCGACAAGCTGATCGAGCCGCGATTGCGGCCGCACGCGCTCATATTCGGGCGGAAGATATTCGGGATAAATCGTCTGTTTATCCGGCGGCATGACGACCAGCAATGGAATGCCCCTGGATGCGAGCCATGCGTTGCGCTTTTCGAGCAAAGTCTGCCAGGCGGTTAATTCCTCTTCGGATAATGGATTCATTCCGCGAAAGGAAATCAGATCGCGGTCGCCATCGGGCCGGTAAAAAAGCCAGCCGTCTTTGCCAATGATGACACTGCCATTGGTATCGGCGCTCATGCCATGAAATCGCGAGAGCGCCACCGCGCGGATCAGCGTGTTGCGCAAACCGAAATGGTCGCGGTAAAAATTCAGCCATCGGTCGGTGTAGCGGCCGGCGTCTTTGAAAGTTCGCGGCAAAACCGGAACTTCGGCGAGCCGGCGATTTTCGTTGGATGCGCCGGCGAAATCCCAATGCCGCCACGCGCCGACGAGCGGGATAAAGAGCGACCCCAGAAATAGGAGCGCGAGCACCCGGACAAGGATCGTCCGCACCGAGGTTCGAGCGGGCGCGGCGAGGCCGGGATGCTCTTGCGGCATCGCAATGGAAATCGGCGTCATGGCCATGAATCATTCCACCCTAGCGCGGCTGCGCCGCGCGAACATCCGCGGTATCCACCGGCGGGTCTTCATACATCATCCGCTCGAGAAACTCATCGATCACCACGTCCGGTTTAAAATTCAGAATCCGCGGGCCGTTCATCGAAGCCGTCCAGTCCCAGCAAACCCGGCTGAAATGGGGACCCAGAAATTGCGACAGGTAAAGCGTATAGGAATCGTGAATCATATAGAGCGACGGCGCGCGCTGGTCCGGGCCTTTGGTTATAACCGGCAAGTAGAGATCTTCCGCATTCACGATCGGAGGAAACGGCGTTCGGCGGACAAGCTGCGGCCAATCCTCGTCGAATTCGTAATATAGATTCGTCAGGTGCGAAAGATCCCCGGAATGAAGCGTCGAACGCGGAATGAAATCGTCCGGCGGCTGCGGAACCAGCTTCGCACCTGGCAACACGCTGTTGACGGCTTTGAGAATAACGGGATACGCGGCGTAACCGCCGTAATCATCCCAGTGCGTGTCCGTTTTGAAATAAAGGCGGTGATATTTCTTGGCCAGGGCGAGGGTCGAACGCAGATCGATCAAACGAACCGGCGAATTTGTCTGCCGAAGCCGCTCGATCAACTGATCCAGATGCGATTGATGGCGGACGGGCAAATATTCCTGCGGCAGAAATTCCGGATAAATGGTCTGCTTGTCCGGAGGAATAACGACCAGATAGGCGATGCCCCTGGATGCGAGCCACGCATTGCGCCGTTCGAGCAAATCCGCCCAGGCGCTGAGATCTTCATCCGACAGAGGATTGAGGCCGCGATATCCCATGAAATTACGATCGCCTTCGGGCCGGAAAAAGATCCAGCCATCTTTACCGATGAGGAAGTCGCCGTTGGCGTCGGTTCCAAATCCATGGAAGCGGGTTTCGGCGACGGCGCGGATGAGCGTGTTGCGCAAACCAAAGTGGTCGCGGTAGAAACCGAGCCATCGGTCCGCGAAGTGAGTCGCATCCTTGAAAGTGCCGGGCAACGGGGGGCTTTCGGCGAGCCGGCGGTTTTCGTTGGAGGCGCTGGCGAAGTCCCAGTGCCACCAGGCGCCGAGCAGCGGAACAAACAGCGAGACGAGAAACACCGCCGCCAGCAACCGAATCAACAGAGATTGCATCATACCCCGGCCGGTTGAAGCGGCGGTGGCCGTGGTTTTTTCGTGCGGCATCGCGATGGTCATCGGCGTCATGGCCATTGATCGGTCCCTATCGCGGCTGCACCGCAAGAACATCCGGGGAATCGATGGGCACCGGCACATACAACGAGCGCTCAACAAACTCGTCAAGAACAACGTCGGGCTTGAATCTCAAAACGTCCTCGCCGCTCATCGGGAGGCTCCATTGCCACGAAACCCGGCTGAAATGCGGTCCGAGAAACTGGTACAGGTATCGCGTGAATGAATCATGAACCACGTAAAGCGACGGAGCATGAGGGTCGGAGCCTTTGGTTATTTCACTATAGCCAACCTGCGGGTACGGAATTCGGCGTACGAGCTTCGGCCAATCCTCCTGATATTCATAGTACAAGTTAAGAAAGCGCCCCAGATCACCCGAATGGATGGACGTTTCCGGAATGAAATCACTCAGCGGCTGCGGAGTCATTTTCACGCCCGGCAGAACGCTGCTGATCGCGTTGAGAATGACTGGATACGCCGCATAAGCGCCGTAATCGTTCCAATGCGTGTCGGTTTTGAAATAAATGCGACGATGTTTTTTCGCCTCCTTGAGTATCGGCCGCAAATCCACAATGTGAACGGGCGAGTTCGTGGCGGCCAGGCGGTCAATCAATTGATCCAGCCTGCTTTTGGGCCCCAGAATTGAATACGATTCGGGAAGAAATTCGGAGTAAACGGTTTGCGTGTTCGGAGGGATCACGATGACGAACCGGATGCCATGCTGCGCGCAAAACCTGTATCGCCTTTCCAGCATTTGCTGCCAACCATCGAGTTCGGCGGCAGTAAACGGATCGAGATTGCGATCGGCGAGCACATCCCGGGCCCTGGAAGGAAAAAACAGCCAGCCCTCTTTGCCGATGATGATGCCGGTGCTCTGATCGACCGCCAGCCCGCCATGAAATTTGGCAAGCGATAATCCCCGAATCAGCGTGTTGCGAAAGCCGAAATGATCCCGGTAGTACGTCAGCAGCAGATCTGAGAATCGTTCGACCTGTTGAAAAGTCTTTGGCTTGCCGGGCAGCCTGGCCATCGCCCGGTTTTCCGAGGAAGGGACAGGGTCCCAGTGAAGCCCGGCGCCGATGAGCGGAATAAACAGCGATGCGACGAAAAGCATTGCCGTCAGCGGCCTCGCTCGGGCAAGAAATCGTGGGCGCAATTCCGCCTCGATCGAGCGGCGTTGAGTTGGAAAATTTTCCGCTATGGTTAATTCCGGGGCCATCGCGATCAAAAGCGGAAGTAAATAAACGGGTTATAGGTTCCGGCGGCGGATAACGCGGTCGATGCGATAAAGATGGCGGCCAATAACGCGAACTCACCCAAACCGGCAGTCAGATCAACAAGCATCGATTTCATTCCGTCGGCCGTGGCGACGGCGCGGTCGATCGCCCCGCCCAGCAGCGGCGCCAGCGGCAGGCTTCCCAGAATGCCGGCGATCAGCGCTACAACGAGCGTGCGGTTGACACATTGCGCGGTGGTGAAGAACGCCGATCCGCTTCCGCCGAGGAACGCCATCCGCATGAGGAATTGCCCTGCGGCGGTAAACGTGTTGGCACGGAAGAAAACCCAGCCAACCATCACGACCAGCAGAAGATAGATGTGCTGAATAATCCGATGTTTTTCCAGCCAGTTCTTAACCCCGGCCCGCTCGATAATCAGAAACACGCCATGGAACAATCCCCAGGCGACGAACGTCCAGGTCGCCCCGTGCCAGAGTCCGCAGAGGAAAAAGACCGTCAGAAGGTTTAGATACAGCCGCCATTTGGGAACGCGGTTTCCGCCCATGGGAATGTAAAGATAGTCGCGGAACCAGCTCGTCAGGGTGATATGCCATCGCCGCCAGAAATCGGTGATGCTGGAGGCGATGTAGGGATAGTTGAAATTTTCCGGGAAGGTGAAGCCGAACATTTTTCCCAGTCCGATCGCCATGTCGGTATAGCCGGAGAAATCGAAATAGATCTGCACCGTGTAACACAGCACACCCAGCCATGCCACGGCGGGGGTGATCAGATAAGGCTTGATGGTGAAAATGGTGTCGGCGGTCTGGGCGACGGTGTTGGCGATCAGCATTTTCTTTCCGAAGCCGATGATAAATCGCCGAACCCCCTCGGCAAACGCATCCCATGAATGTTGCCTCCCGCGCGGGCCGCCGATCGTGAATTGATCGCAGATGGTCTTGTATCGAATGATCGGCCCCGCGATGAGCTGCGGAAAAAGCATGATGTAAAGCGCGAACGTGCTGCTGCGCTTCATCGGCTTCACGTCTTGCCGCCAGACGTCGGTGATGTATGACAGCGCATGGAACGTGAAGAATGAAATGCCTAAAGGAAGGTGGATCTTGGGCAACGGCAGGGCGTGCACCCCGGTCGCCGCCAGCACACCGTTCAGATTTTCAACAAGGAACGCCGCGTATTTGAACGAGCAGAGCAGACCCAGGTTTACAATGATCCCGACCAGCAGCGCGACCTTGCCGCTTTCCCGGCTTGGGGACTTTTCGATCCAGCGCCCGATGAAGTAATTGATGGCGATGGAGGCCAGCACCACGAAGGTGGACCACCCCTCGCCCAGGGCATAAAAAAGAATGCTCGCCGCCAGCAGGACATAATTTTTCCCCGCTCGCGGCGTGCAATAATAGGCCGTCAGGATTATCGGCAACAGCAAGAACAGGAAGCACGGATCGGTGAAGAGCATATCAGCCGGCCACTATACGTCCCTCCGCCGTGCCGCTCAACGGGGATCAGTTCCTGCGTTATTGCAGTGTGGCGACGACATCGTACATCTTGCCGTCCGCGTAAATCTGCACGCTCTTGACCGGGTTCCCGCCCCAGTTGGTAGCGAAATGATGTCCCTCATTGTCGTAGAAAAGCTGGAAGTTGAGCGCCTCGCCCGAGTTCCTCGCAAACTGCGGCAGGGCCACGACATACTTTTGATTCACCCAGACCTCGACGTTTTTCCAATCCCAGTTGGTGAGATTGGCCATGTCAAACTGCTTTTCCATGAGATTGTACTGCGCGCGGGCGATCGTCAGATTACTCTTGGGCGCATCAGCTTCGTACGACCGCTTGGCCGCGTCGGCGGCGAATTCGGTCGAGTTCCTTCTTAGATTGGAATCGGCGTTGGGGAGTATGGTCGGACGCCCTTCGACGCAGCCGTTGAGCGTCAAAAACGCCGCCACAAGAAAGAACCCGCCACAAATAATCGCAAAATATGATTTCATATCTTTGTCACCTTTCAATAAAGCGTCCTTTTGAGAGTTATCGGACGGAAGGGTTTGTGTTCGTTAGTCAAAGAGCGGATTTTATCGGTCGCACTGGCGTGTTGCCGCTATTGAATAAAAGCAGCGCCCCTCTTTCCGATATTTTCGCTCGAAGTTTGTGCCGACTTCTCCCGCCAAATATTCGATCTTTTGCAGCGGCGACCCCGCGATCACATCCTGTATCTGCCGGAAATATTCCTCGTGATCGGTGACGATCTGCAAGCGGCCGCCGGGCTTGAGAATGCGGTGAACCTGGAGCAAAAACGGCGGTTGGATCAAGCGGCGCTTGTGGTGGCGTTTTTTCGGCCAGGGATCGGGGAAATAGATGTGCACCACCGCCAGGGAGGCATCGGCGACAAATTCGCGGACGAAATAGCCCGCCTCGGCCCGGGCCGTTCGGGCATTGCGGCACTCGTTACGCCGCAGGCGGTCGCTGGCATATCGCCAGAACCAGCGGGCGTATTCCAACCCGAAAAAATTGGTGTCGGGCCGGGCCTTGGCGGCATCGGTGAGAAATGTTCCTTTGCCGATGCCGATCTCCAGTTCCACTGGATTGCCGTTGCCGAAAAGCTCGACCCAGGCGATCGGCCGCGGCAGCGTTTCCACTTCCACGCCAATCGGTTCGACAATCAGGTCTTTGGACGATTGCATTTATACGAGCCATGCTCGTGCCTGACAGTATTTTTGGCAATATGAGCCACATTTGAACGCTTCGCGGCAAAATGCATTCACGATCATTGACGGGCCGGCAAGCCGTTCCCGAAGCGCCGGTTCTTTATCGCATTCGAGCCGGTGATGCTGATCGGCACGAACACCACAACCGATAATAATCTTTCAATTTGCACTCCGAAAAACCACCCGGCAAGCCCCTGAAATCACTTTTCATTTCATCACCCCTTGTAGATTCATTTTAATCCCCGCGTATACTTCCGAATTCCAAAACCAAGTAAGGCACACACAGTATGGCTTCGGTCTGCTTTTATTTTCAGGTTCATCAGCCGTTTCGGCTTCGCCGGTACAGCGTCTTCGACACGGACCGGCACTATTTCGACGACTATAAAAACGCCGAAATCTGCCGCAAGGTCGCGCATAAATGCTACATTCCCGCTAATCGCACGCTGCTGGAAACGATTCGCATGCACGAGGGCCGGTTCCGCATCGCCTATTCCATTACCGGCGTGGCGCTCGAACAGATTCAGCAGTACGTCCCGGAGGCGATGGATACATTCCACGACCTGAACAAAACCGGCTGCGTCGAATTCCTCAACGAAACCTATTACCATTCGCTGTCATTCCTTTATTCCCGCGAGGAATTCCGAGCCCAGGTCGAACAGCACCGGCAATATATCAAGCACCTGTTCGGCCAGGAGCCGCGCGTTTTTCGCAATACGGAGCTGATATACAACAACGACCTGGCTCATTTCGTCAGCCACATGGGCTACGAGGCGATCCTGGCCGAGGGCGTCGATCATATCCTCGGCTACCGCAGCCCCAATTTTGTCTATCAACCGCCGCACGCCCCCAAGCTCAAGCTGCTGCTGAAAAACTACCGCCTGAGCGACGATATCGCCTTCCGCTTCTCCAACCGCGCCTGGGAGCAATGGCCGCTGACGGCCGAAAAATTCGCCGGCTGGGTCAACCAGATCAACGGCAATGGATTTATCTGCAACCTCTTCATGGATTACGAAACCTTCGGCGAACATCAGTGGGCCGACACCGGCATCTTCGATTTCATGAAGCACCTGCCCGGCAAGATCATGGAGAACACCGACAATGCATTCCTCACCCCGAGCCAGGTCGTGGATAAATTCGATTCGGTCGGTGAGATCGATGTTCCGCACATGATTTCGTGGGCGGATCAGGAGCGTGATTTATCCGCGTGGCTGGGGAATGCGATGCAGTCGAATGCGCTGCATGAACTGTATAAGCTGGAGGGTCCGCTGAAGGAAAAGGGGGATGAGCAGCTACTGACCGATTGGCGGCGGCTGACCACCAGCGATCATTTCTATTACATGTGCACGAAATACTGGTCGGATGGGGATGTGCATAAATATTTCAGCCCGTATGAAAGCCCGTATGACAGCTACATTAATTTCATGAATGTGCTGGACAATATTCAGACGCGGCTGCGGGCGTGAAAGGTCAATAGGTCGCCGCCCCCACGGAGCGAAAATTCAGCCGCTCCGGAACTCAAAATGCTGCGCTCCGTCGTCTGCGGGCTCATCCACGTCTTGGGGTCTCGATACTCAACGCGCCATCAGCCACCGACGACCTGCTGAATCGCGTTGTCGATCTGCTTGGCTGAATCATCTCCGAAACCGATGAATACGTTCTTGATGACACCATCGGTGCCAATGATCACTGTCGTGGGAATGCCTGTCACCTTGTAGCTGGTCCCGGTCGATCCGGATGAATCAAGTGCGACTTTGAACGTGTAGTGATTGTCCTGGAGGAACTTGTTGACATCGTCGGCCGATTCCCGCACGTTCACCGCGCACACCACCACGTTCTTGGCGGCCAACGCCTTATCCTGACTGACCGACTGCACGTGTGGAAGGCTCAAGCGGCACGGCGGGCACCACGTTGCCCAGAAGTCGAGGACCACAACCTTTCCCTTCTGATCAGACAATTTAAAATCCTGCCCATCGGCAGTTTTGAGGGCAAAATCAGGGGCCGCATTACCGACTAGTGAATTGGTGTTGTCGTCCCCGCGCGCCGTAAGACTCAGTCCGAATCCGAGCGCCAATACCGCTAATGCGATGCATAAGAGTTTTTGCATGGTTGTTCTCCTCGAGGCGGGTGAAAGCAATTGAACGTTGAACGTGATAGTAACCTTTGCAGGGATGTTCGCAAAGACCTGTATCAGACCGCCTCATAAAGAATCTTGGCCGTGACCCAATCCAAGCCCCGCCCTTGTTGCCACGGAGGCAAAATATCGCTCCTAGTGCCATATCTATGTTGGTGAATTTCATAGAATACGGCACATTGGGGATTTTTTTGTTGCATTATAGGCAACAGGATCGGTAGATTGCCGCCCCATGGAAGATCAGGGCGAACACCCGGCCGCTCCGGAACTGAAGATGCTGGGTTCGCGTCTCAGGTCACTTCGTTCCGCCAAAGGATGGACCCTTGAAGAACTTGCTGAACGCAGCGGGCTTTCAAAGCCATTCCTATCTCGCCTGGAAAGCGGCGACCGCCAGCCTTCCATCGCGGCTGTTCTGACTCTCGCGCGAGTTTTCGGCGTGCCCATGGGCAGCCTGTTTGATGTGCGGCAGGATGATGAAAGCTGCCTGGTTGTCCGCGTCGGCGAGACAACCATTCAGCACGGAAATGGCATTGAATACCTGCCGCTCTCCGGCGCTTCCAGGTTCAACCTCCAGCCCATGCGGGCGAAGATTTCGCCGACGCGTGAGGGTTCGGAGCGCTATCAGCACGATGGCGAAGAATGGCTCTATGTTCTGTCGGGCCGACTGCAACTTCATGTCGGCGATCGGCTTTACCAGCTTGAAACCGGCGACGCAGCGCATTTTGATTCACGCCAACCGCATCGGCTCGATGCCCTCGATGGCCGCGAAGCCGAAGTCATTTTAGTCGCTTGTCCAATTCCAACCACGCTCATTTCCCGTCGAGAGACGGGTCAGTTGATGACCGCCGGGCTGCTAGGTTAGTCCAGATGGGTTAGCCCGGAAAAATTTCCCGGCGCGGGTAAGTCCTCGCGGGCGGCAGACGGAAACGAACGAAAAACAACCGGCGGATGAGGAAGTCTCGCGTAACGGCGCTTGGCAAGTCTGTTGCCGCGCTCGTTCGCTCACGCGGGCGAGGTGTAGTTTTTTATTGCAGGAGTCCGCCATGAGCGATGCTACGCTTGGTCCCAAAACCGGCAATTACGCCGACACCGTCAAAAACACCCATACGAAACTCAAGCACAATGCGTTGAATTTCTGGGAAGTTTCAGCCCAGGCCGTCGCGCTGATTTCACCCAGCATGACTGCCGCGCTGATCGTGCCCCTGATGTTCGGAACCGCCGGAACAGCCGGATGGCTCTGCTATCTCTTCGGCACAATCATGCTGCTCTTTGTGGCGATCAGCCTCAATCAGTTCGCCAAAAGATACACCTCTGCCGGTAGCATGTACGAATACACGGTAAAGGGCCTGGGCCCCAAAATCGGTGGAATGTCAGGCTGGTGCCTGATCTTCGCCTACATGTTCATCGGAATCGCCGGCGTCACAGGTTTTACGCACTTCGCATCGATGCTGCTCACGCAGGCGGGGGCAACCGGCTATCTATCGCATCCCTATATCACGCTCTTTGCCATCTGCGTGGCCTGCTCCTGGTTCCTCGCCTACAAGGACATCACGTTCTCAACGCTTCTCATGCTGATCCTTGAGGGCGTCTCCGTCACCGTTATCATGCTGCTTGCCATGGTCGCCCTGTTTAAAACAGGCTTCGTAGACAGCGCCCAGCTTCATCCCACGCAAGGCCATGGCCTGGGTGACATCGGCCTTGGCGTCGTCGTGGCAATCTTCAGCCTGGTCGGCTTTGAATGTGCAACAGCCTTTGGTGAAGAGGCCAAGAAGCCGCTCATCACCATTCCCCGCGCGGTCATCGCCAGCCTTTTGATCACGGGCGCATTCTTCGTGTTCATCACCTACGTCGAAACGCACGCGCTGGCCAACAATAATCCCACCCTCGATACGCTCACCGCTCCGCTGACCACCCTCAGCCAGAACCTCGGCATGGGGTGGATGGGCATCGTCATCGAAATCGGCGCTATGACCAGCTTCTTCGCCCTGGCAATGTCCTGCTTGAACGCCGGCTCCAGGATCATCTTCACAATGGCCCGCTATGGCATCTTCCCGATCTCCATGGGAAGCAGCCACAAGCACAACCTTACGCCGCATTTCGCCCTGGGGATTTTCTCCATCATTCAGTTTCTCATTCCCTCGGCGTTCATGTTGATCTCTTATGCCGGCGGCTGGGCAAAGGACGGGATTTGCGTTCCATTCGACGCCTTCAATGCCGCGGGACTCTTTGGCGCGATGGGATTCAGCGGCGCTTACGTGCTGATCTCACTGGCTACGCCGTTCTATCTCAAGAAGATCGGCGAGCTGAAAGCCTGGCATATCGTTGTATGTGTATTGGCTGAATTGCTCCTGATCGTGCCTATCGTCGGGCTGGTTTATCCGGTTCCCCCGTTCCCGGCCAACGTACAGCCGTACATTTTTGGGGCTTATCTCGTGATTGGAGTCGTGCTTGTGCTCGTCCGCAGTCGCAGCCGTGCTGAGATCGACGAAATCCGCATGGTGCTTGTTGAGAAGACGGCGGTGCCTGTTATGGCGTCGCCCGACAGCACCGAGATGCCGCCGGACGCTACACCGGCGATCGCATGATTTCCGACAGATGCCTCCTATGCCGACGGCGTTCCGGCCCGAATGGCCGGCGCCGTCGGCGCGGCGGGGCGAGTGCAATGTCACCATGACTGTTTGCTCTGATTGCGCCCGGAGTTCATAATATCCAGAACCAACCGTGGGCGGCGGGAGATGGAATTGCCGTTCATTTCCAATATTTCAGTCTATCCGGTCAAATCCATGGAGCCGGTGCTGCTCCAGGAGGTTCGCGTTCTGCGGAGCGGCGCCCTCGAAGGGGACCGCGGCTTTGCATTCTTCGATTCCGAAGGGAAATTCATCAACGGCAAACGCAACGCGAAAATCCATCTGCTCCGGTCCAAATATGATTTCTTCACCGGCGAGCTTTCTCTCGGCCGGGAAGAAACGGGCTATACCGCCGTCTTTCATGTCGACCGCCAGCGAGAGCCGCTTGAAGCATGGCTTGCCGAATATTTCGGGCTGACCGTATCCCTGCGGCGCAACGGCGAAGTCGGATTCCCCGACGATCTTGATTGCCCCGGGCCGACTGTCATCTCCACCGCAACGCTGAGCGAGGTCGCCTCCTGGTTCAAGCCGCTGGACACCGCGCAACTGCGTTTGCGCATCCGCGCCAATCTGGAAATCGGCGGCGTCCCTCCGTTTTGGGAAGATCGCCTGTACGGCGTCAAAGGATCACTGGTGCGTTTTCGGATCGGTGAAAGCCTTTTCGACGGCAACAATCCCTGCCAGCGCTGCGTCGTTCCCCCGCGCGATCCTTTCACCGGCGTGAACATTCCCGAGTTCGCCAAGATCTTCGCGCAAAAGCGCCAGGAAAAACTCCCCGACTGGGCCGAAAAATCTCGATTTAATCATTTCTACCGGCTTGCGGTGAATACAATTGTCCCGAACGATCAGGCAGGAAAAATAGTCCGCGTAGGGGATGAAGTGGGGATTGTTTAAAGAACAAGTTCGATAAGTTTTGGAAGAAGCAGATGATTATCGTTTCGACCTTCGCGCCGAACCAAGGTTAACGGCTCGAATACGTTGCCGCACGGTCGCTGCGAACACATTTAGTTGGCCTGCTGAGTTTCGCAGGTTCCTTCTGCAATGCTTCGCCGACAAACGGAAGTCCCGATCATTTTCGGGCCAGCCAGCAGTTTTCGCTGCGCCAACGCATCCGCATATTCGAGCCAGCGCCGCCAAGCGGCACGAGCATCTGAACCGATAAAAATATTCTGTCTTTACTTTCAAACAGTGCGCGGGAAAATGAGAATCCCATTGGATGGTGGTAAGAAGGTTTTCCCACGGATAGGGAATAGATGTTCGAACGCCGACTTAAAGTTCTTCTGATCGTTCTCCTGGTGGCATCGGCGGGCCTGGCGATCCGCGCGGCCCAGATTCAAATCTTCCAGCACGATCTGTGGCAAAAACAGGCGTCAGAGCTCATGAAACGCGATGAGTTCGTCGAAACCGCCCGCGGCGCGATCCTCGACTGCAAGGGACGGGTACTTGCCTGCGACGCTCCATGCGTCGATGCCTGTGTCGATTATCGCGCCATTCCCGAGGAGCCCGATCTCGACTGGCTTGATACGCGCGCCATTCAAAATCTCAAAAGCCGGTTCGGCGAACATTTCGGGCCGGGCAGGCGTTCCCTGACGGAATGGCGTTATGCCAAATGGGAACCGATGCTGAAAGATGAAGAAAATCATCTCCAGGACGACATCTCGGCCATGTGGCAGGAACTGGCGGTCGTCGGCGGAAAAACTCCCGAGCAGATCGACCAGATCCGCGCCGACATCGTTCAGCGCGTCGAGATGCGAAAGCGATACATCTGGTGGCGCAATTACGAAAACGCCACCGAGCGATCCGAGCGCGCTAATTCTTCCGGCTGGTACCGTAAATTTCTTTCCGACACCGCGCCCGATGAATCCGCGGTCGATAAATTCGAGGTCGAAGTCGGCGAAGAAACTTCCCCCCACATGATCCTGCACAATATTTCCGCGGAAATTCAGGCGCGGCTCGCGCGGGAAACGGACCGTTTTTTTTGCCTCACTCTGGTGCCAAGCAAATATCGCCAGTATCGCTTCGGCCGGGTCGCGTGCAATGTGCTGGGATATCTGGGTTCCGCGCGTCCGGAGGAAATCGTCGCCGACGCCGACTTCACCGATGCCCAGGTCCAGGACCGCTGGTCCGCGCAGGCGCTGCGGATGTGGCCGCAAAGCGCTGTCGATCGGTATGGGGTTTCGACATTTCGTGAATTGCGCAAATACTGGCCCGCCGATCAGGTCGGCCGCACCGGAATCGAATCGCTTTGCGAAGAGACGCTGCGCGGCACGCGCGGAAAGATCGAGAGCGTCATCGGAACCGAGGACATCGTCGGCAAAATCGACGCCGTGCCGGGGAAGAGCGTGCTTACGTCGATCGACGTTCTTCTTCAGCAGGATATCGAGAACGATTTCGCCAAACCCCGCCCGCAATCGACAGATTCCGCCACCGGCACAGTACATCCCGCCCGCTTCAATCAACACGGCGCGGCCGTCGTCATCAAAGTCGATACGGGCGAAGTTCTGGCGCTGGTTTCAAATCCCGGTTTTGATCTCAACGATTTGGAAGCCCATTATTCAGAATATGCCGGGGATGAGTTGAATCATCCGATGTTCGATCGCGCCACGGAATTGGCGGTCGTGCCCGGCTCCACGGTTAAGCCGATCGTTGGCAGCGCTTCCATTACCGATGGTATAATGAGCCCGACGGACAAGATTCAATGCCGGGGGATTTTGTATATCAACGGAAAGCCGCAGCCTCACGGGCATTGCTGGACTTACCTTCTGTGCACGGCTGCTGGCGTTCCCGTTACCCACCGGGTCAGCGCGGGAGAAGATAAGCTGATCGGCCCCGATGACATGCTCACGATCACCGATGGAATTCGCGTCAGTTGCAACGTGGTGTTCGAAACCATCGCACTGAAAATGCACATCGCCAAACTTTCAGACTGGTATTCCCGGTTCGGCCTTGGGCGGAAAACAGGAATCGGAATTGAGGAAAACCGCGGACTTCTCTACAAGCCCAGCGATAAAATGCCGGTGGAAGCGGAGCTTGAGGCGTATCCGATGGGCATTGGCGAGAGCCAATATGTCCAGGCGACGCCGATCCAGATGGCCAATGTTGCAGCGACCCTGGCGCGCAACGGCGTCTGGATGCGTCCGCGGCTAGTTGCGGACGACCAGGTGGGCCGGCTCAATGCGCGATCTTCCGAAGCAGCCGGTCCCGACCGCGTCGATCTGCATTTAACTCCCGCAGCTCTGACGGCGGTGCAAACAGGAATGCGGCAAGTCTGCACGGCCGGTGGTTCGGGATTTGCAATCCTTCCGCAAAATGTCGACGTGGGTCCGGACGAACCGCCCCTGGATCAGGACCCGCTGGTGAACATTCAAATCGCCGGCAAAACGGGATCGGCCCAGACCGGCGGGTTCATGTCGCTGGTGGATCACGACGCCGGCGGCAAGCCGATCGGAATCCGCCTGATTCATTTTGGCGATCCCGGCACCGAGGGATGGTACAGCCAGCCCAATACCACGGACGGGCATCCGGAACTGCATCTGGCCCACGCCTGGTTCATCGGATACGCTCCGGCCGATCATCCGCAGATCGCGTTCGCGGTTCTGGTCGAATATGGCGAAGCCGGCGGGCGCGTTGCCGGGCCCATTGCACACGATCTGCTTGTGGACTGCTTCAAGCACGGGTACCTTTCGGCCGGCAAGTAATCGAATTCGAATGAGGCCCGAGTGACCCAATTGCCGCGAAATCCGGATTCACCGCGTCGTCCCCCCACGATTCCGTACGCCGGCGCGATGTCGCCCGGCCCGGCAGCGTCGGCCAATGCTTCGCCCGCGCCGCCTCCACCGCCGCGGCCCGTCACCGCCGCCGCCAATCGCCGCGGCTGGACCGAACCAGTCGTCCGGTTCTGGATTCTTGCCACCCTCGTTCTTGTCGGCATCGGCGGATGGTTTATCACCGAACAGGTGATCGCCTCCCGCAACGAACAATGGCTGATCGCCAGCGGAGCGCCGATCACGGCGACTGTGGTTTCGGTGGACGGCGATGCTCGCGTCGGCAAAAAAAGTCCGCCGGGATCAAGCTGCACGCTCAAGTTCGATTGGAAAGACCAGACCATCAACGTCGATGGCGCGCTTTCTTCAAACGATTTTATTACTACCGGCCAGACCGTTTCATTGCACGTCGATCCAAACGACACATCTGTCTGGACCGATCGAAGCGCCCCCGAGCCGCTCGGACGGCGGCTCATTGCTGGATCGGTGATCATTCCCGCCGTCGCGATCACGGCAGCGGGGGCGCTGCTTCTGAGGCGTCGCCTGCTGAGCGTCTGGCGCGGTTCGGAAGCGGCGCTTTATAACGTCCTTTCCGTCCGCTATTCCGCGCTGGCGCCTCTGTCGCATACGGTGAGTTGCGTGGTGGCCACAGGACGCGATCCAACCATTGTCACTGTTTATCTCCCGTCGCGATTTCCCCGTCCGCAGCCGGGCGAAGTTCTCTGGCTTATCCGCCGTTCCGGCAATTCCAAATTCGCAATAGCGGCATGCGCGTTTGAATAAAAGCTGATTTAAGCTCGCTGAGTAAGAGAATCCCGTTTATGAGGAAGCCGAAGGGGGAGACTTACGTACGCCACTTTCCCAAGTGTCGTCACGACCATTGACCGGCCAGCCAGCGGTTCCCGCAGCGGCGGCGCGTTATCCTATGCGAGCAAGCGCTGCCGGACGGCGCGAACGATATAACCGATAAAAATCTTCCACTTCTTCACCGAATCTTCCAATCCGGTATACATTATTAGAACCGATTTATGTCTATCGCCTACCGGCAAAACAGATCCCAGGATGGCAACAGCGGCATGAACCGCCTCTGGCAACAACTCGCGATCGCTTCCAATTGGCCGGTGTTGCTCGCCGTCACCGTGCTTTCGGCGCTGGGGGTCATGAGCATCTGGGTCCAATCCGCGGCCGATGGAACCAAGCAGCTTGTCTTCCTCGCCGTCGCCGTCGGTGTCCTGGCGGCGATGCAGGCGGTCAATTATCTCGTCCTCGGGCGATATGCCTGGCTGCTTTATATTCTCAGCCTGATGCTCATCGGATACACGCTGCTGGGCAACTTTGCTCAATATCATGGTCATCCCATTCCCGGCGTCCATTCCATCAACGGCGCGTGCTGCTGGATATCGTTTCCGGGCGGAATCAGTTTCGAGCCGTCGGAGCTGATGAAAATTTCCTTCATCCTGGTGCTGGCGCGATACCTGCGATATCGCGACAACTACCGCACGATGCCCGGGCTGCTGACGCCGTTTCTGCTGACCCTGATCCCCGCGGTGTTCATTCTCAAGCAGCCCGATCTGGGCGTGGCCGCTCTGTTCGTGCCGACGCTCTTCGCGCTTCTGTTCGTCGCCGGGGCGAAATCGAAACATCTCCTGGCCATCGTCGCAATGGGGCTGATCCTGATTCCGCTCCTCTGGCTCAGCGGCGATGAAAACGTGCCATTTTTCAGGCATCTCCCGATGGTCGTCCAGCCCTATCAGCGTGCCCGCCTTTCCGGGCTGCTCAGCCATGACCCCAAAACGCTGCGCCAGTCCGGCTTCCAGCAAATGCGCGCGCTTACCGCGATGGGTTCCGGCGGTCCCACCGGCAAGGGCCGCGGGGAAATCCCCGTGGGCCATGGCGTACCCGAAGCCAACAACGACATGATCTTCGCCATCATCGGCGAGCAATTTGGTCTCGTCGGTTCTATCGCGGTCCTGGCCGCCTACGTGGTGCTGTTCATCGCCGGCATCGAGATCGCTTCCGCCACCCGCGAGCCGTTCGGCCGGCTGGTCGCCATCGGCATCGTATCGCTCCT
>Ga0182015_10003826_pt1 | contig 16585 bp, 11 predicted proteins | sample 712P3MmetaG_FD_120478 | JGI IMG/M metagenome (GOLD analysis project Ga0182015, IMG submission 120478) | Permafrost microbial communities from Stordalen Mire, Sweden - 712P3M metaG | ecosystem: Environmental > Terrestrial > Soil > Wetlands > Permafrost | place: Sweden: Stordalen | collected... | reverse complement strand
GATCCGCTGGAGGGCACCAATCTTTGCGCGACCGGCGCGGGCGGCGCCATCACCGTGCTCGCCGCATCCGAACGCGGCGGATTGCTGCATGCGCCCGATTGCTACATGGAAAAGATCGTGGTCGGCCCGGCCGCCAAGGGCGCGGTGGATCTGGAAGCTCCCGTCCGGCACAACCTCAAGGCCATCGCGCGCCGCCTGCAGCGCGGTGTGGACGATCTGGTGGTGGTGGTGCTCGATCGCCCCCGCCACGAGCGCCTGATCGCCGATATCCGGGAGGCCGGCGCGCGCATCCGCCTGATTGGCGATGGCGACCTTTCGGCCGGCATCGCCGCCGCCGTCTCCGGCACCGGAGTACACGCCGTCATGGGCTCCGGTGGCGCGCCCGAAGGCGTGCTCACCGCCGCCGCCCTGCGCTGCCTCAATGGCGAGATTCAAGGCCGCCTCGTAGTGAAAGACGATGCCCAAAAGGAGCGCATGCAAGCGATGGGCATCCGCGATACCGGAAAGATCTACACCACCGTCGAACTGGCCCCCGGCCGCAGCATTGTTTTCGCCGCCTCAGGTGTGACCGACGGCAATCTGCTCAAAGGCGTCCGCTTCTTCGGCGACGGCACGCGCACGCAATCCATAGTGATGACCCACGCCCCGGCCCGCGTGCGTTTCATCGATACCGTGCATTTGGAGAACAAGCCGGACGTCAAAGTCCGCTTCCGTTAGTGGGGCGGGACTCCAGTCCTGCGGCGGGTCTCCAGACCCGCCTCCCAAAGCCCCGCTTGAATTCCCCCCGGAATAGACATACATTAAACCCTGGAGGCGGAGTTTCAGATGAGACTGTCTTTTGCACTGCCAATTCTTCTGGCCGCTGGCCTGGCGGCGTTCGCGCAATCGATGCCTCGCATGACGGGCGTCGATCCGGGCAATGGCAAATCTGGGGATGAGATCACGGTAGCCGGGGAGAATTTGCAAAAAACGAATGTGGCCAAGGTGTACCTCACCGATGGCAAAAACGACATGGTCCTGGATATCACTGACCAAAGCCCCACCAGCATCAAGATCAAGCTCCCGGCCAAACTCCCGGCCGGCCGCTTTGCCCTGGAACTGCTGACCACGGGCAAAGATCCCAAGCTCATCGAGCAGCCTGTCAAATTCACCGTCGACGAGTAGCGCCCCACGCGCGCCCCGCGGTCAGCCTGCTTTCCGATGGTAAGGCGCGGAGATGTAGCGGCGCGATTCCCGCGCAGCTTCCGCATCGGGCGCATACGCCATCGCCTTCTTGTACGCCTCTACAGCCAAGTCATGGCGTCCGGTGAGATCGTAAATCTGTCCCACCCGCATCCACGCCAGTACCCCCGTATTCAGGTCCACTTCATCGGCGTGCGCCGTCACTTTTTGCATGTTCGCCAGCGCGGCATCCAGATCGTTCGACCAGAACTGGATGGTGCCCAATTGATAGTAAATCTCCTCCCACGGCACCCGCGCGTACCCCGCCGTTCCCTGCTTCTTCAACTCCGCCACCTGCTCGACCGCGCCAATGGCCTTGCGCCCGTCGCCCAAGGCCGCGTACATCCCCGCCTGCTCGAATCGCAGCAGATAATTGCGTGGGAACCGGGCAATCAGACTTTCCACCACAGGCAGCGCCTTCGCGTTCTGATGTTCGCGCCGGTAAATGGCCGCCAGGAAAACCTCTGCATCGATGCGGTTCAGCGAGCCATGCCGCGCCACCTGCTCCACCGTGCGGATGCCGCGCTCCTTATCCCCATGGAAGCCGATCACAAATCCGAACATCTTGTAAACAGCCGGCAGGCTCCCGATCACGTAGTCGTGCAAGCCCTGCACCAGGCGCGCATCCACGTTTTGCGGCTCCAGTTCGCTGACCCGGTTATGCAGCTTGCGTGCCGTGGTGGAGTCGTGCAAGGCCGTCACCCAGTCCTTTTGCACCAGGAAAAAATAGTTTGCCTCGAGTCCATACGTGATACCCATGGCATACAGCGCGCCCGTATCGTTAGGATTGCGGTGTAGCCGCGCTTGCTCCAGACTCAGCGCCGCTTGGATTTCGGCTAAAAAGTGTTTCTGCGTCTCGGGCGCGGGATTCAGCTTTGCCCGCCGCAACAGGGAGTTGTTGCCGGTCACCAGTTCGCTTTCGAGCGCGCCGTCCCGGTACATTTCGGCGAACACCACCGTCTCCGCGGCATGGTTGTGCAGGTCCGGATTGTTGGGATCTTTGGCGATGGCCTGCTCGAAATCGGCCAGCGCCCGATCGAATTCCAGGTTGTAGAAATGCTCGTAGCCGTCGTCCACCAGGCTTCCTGCATAGAGACGGACGGCGAACGCAACGGCCGCGGGCAGAAGGAGTCGCAAAACCTACCGCCGTACTTTGCGCATCCAACCGCCCCAGGCGAAGCCCGCACGCGCCAATAACAAGCCCAGCACCACCGCCATGGCGATGCGCCTCAAGAACTCCCCGGCGCTCCCTTCCATTGGCGTGAAAACGTTGCGCACCCAATCCGTGTCGGTCGGTACGAAAAAGGGAATGTTCGCCGATCCGAAAACCCAGTTGTGGGCCGCGGGCGTCATCAGGAAATTGGCCAGGGGCCACTGCACGGCCGCCAGCGCCGCCACGAAAATGGGAGCGATCGCCGCCGCCCGCGCCCAATAGTTCCACCGTTGCCAGTATGGGCGCGCCAGGTCCAGCAGAAATGCCGGCACGATAAACATAATCGGAAAATCGGGAGGCACGAAATGATGCACGTTCTGATAGACCGGACCCAGCTTAGGCTCCGCCGGGAACAGCGGCAGGATCCAGACATACAGCAGATTCATCACCGTATATATGGCGGCCACCACCGTACCGGACCAGCGGTAGTCCGACATGCGGTAGAGCGCGGCCAGGAAGAAACACGAGCCCAGCGTCATCACCAGATAGAACAGCGCGCTGTGCATGTAGTTGCGGATCAGGTATTCCTGAAAGATGCCGAACGAAGTCACCAGCAGGAAAGTGTAGGTGTAGAGCATCAACGCGTGCAGCTTGCCGAGCAGCCTGCCCTCCGCATGGTTGAGTTGGCCCATGATCAGCAGCAGCGTCCCCATGCGGATCACCAGCATCCCAAGGATCAGCAGCACGTGCGGCGGACTGAGCACCTTCACGTCCAGTCCGTAAGCCGCGTGCCACCAATTGTCGAACGGGGCCGACGTGATCATCGCCACCCCACCCCAGGCGCACACGAATGCGCCCAGCGGCCCGCGGAATCCCCACATCCGCACCGATCCCGCGTGCGCCACGGCCGAGCGGCCGAACGTGCTCGACAGGATCAAATACCCACACGAAATCGCCGCCAGAATCCCGCAAAGCTGGATCAGCATGTGCGGCGCGGTCCAGAAGGTATCGCGGCCGATGCTCTTGTGCCACGAAATGTCCCAGATCCCTCCCACCGATGCGCAGGTGATCGCGATAACGCAGGTGGTGATGTACCAGGGGACCGATGCCGTCCGTTCGCCGGCATGCTCCGCCCAGGTGATAGCAGCGCTCTGAGCCATAAGATTCTCTCCCTCAAGTCTACCCCAGGAACTATTTACCAGCATCTGCGGCTTCAGCGCCGCTCGCGGAGGGTTGGTTTCAGCGGGCGCGGGACTTCAGCCACGCTGCATGCACCGTTTTGGTTCCGGCTATGCTGCCCCACTCAGGATGCTAAAATCAAAGTTCCCGGGAGGATCGATGGCAGTAAAGCCCCGCCGCAATGCGGCCGTGGTGGATGTAGCCGGTGTGAAGGTGGGCGGCAATTATCCGATTGCCGTGCAGTCCATGACCAATACCGACACGGCCGATGTGACGAGCACGGTAAATCAGGTACTGGCATTGGCGCGCGCCGGCTCGGAATTAGTGCGCGTTACGGTGAATACCGAGCAAGCCGCGGCTGCCGTGCCTAAGATCGTCGATTGCCTCGATAAGTTCGGCGTGCGCGTGCCTATCATCGGCGATTTTCATTACAACGGTCACATTCTGCTGCGCAAGTATCCGGCATGCGCGCGCGCGCTTTCTAAGTACCGCATCAATCCGGGCAATGTCAACATCGGCAAGAAGCACGACGACAATTTTCGGACCATGATCGAGGCGGCTGTCGAATATAACCGTCCGGTGCGCATCGGCGTCAACTGGGGATCGCTCGACCAGGCATTGCTGACGCGCATGATGGATGAAAATTCGCGTCTGGCCGATCCCAAAGACGCACGCGAAGTTACGCTCGAAGCTATCGTGGTGAGCGCGCTCGAATCGGCAGCCGCCGCCGAAAATTACGGCCTCGCGCACGACCGCATCATTCTCAGCGCCAAAGTCAGCGGCGTGCAGGATCTGGTGGATGTCTACCGCGCACTGGCGGCGCGCTGCGATTACGCGCTGCATCTGGGATTGACGGAAGCCGGCATGGGATCGAAGGGCATCGTGGCGACCACAGCCGGCCTGGCGATCCTGCTGCAGGAAGGCATCGGCGACACGATCCGCGCCTCGCTGACCCCGTTGCCAAACGGCGACCGCACCGAAGAGGTGATCGTCTCGCAGCAGATTCTGCAATCGCTGGGAATTCGCAGTTTCACGCCGCAGGTGACCGCTTGTCCGGGGTGTGGCCGCACTACCAGCACCTTCTTCCAGGAGATGGCGGACCAGATCCAGACTTATTTGCGCGAGCAGATGCCGGTCTGGAAGGCGGCGTATCCGGGAGTGGAAACGATGAAAGTGGCGGTGATGGGCTGCGTGGTCAACGGGCCGGGTGAATCCAAGCACGCCAATCTGGGCATCTCGCTGCCGGGGACTTTCGAAGAGCCCAAGGCGCCGGTCTTCGTGGACGGCCGCTTGATGACGACTCTCAAAGGCGATCACATTGTGGCGGAGTTTATCGGCATGGTGAACGACTACGTTTCTTCGCACTACGCGCAAGCGGGCGCTTGAGATGGCCAAACGCTTCACGGTGTGGGAGGCGCAGCGGATGCTCCCGCAGATCGGCGATTGGATGCGGGAGGCGGTCGCGCTGAAATCGCAATACGATGAAGCCGAGCGGGCCGTGCAAGCGCTGACGGCGCGCATTACCATGATGGGGGGCATTATTGCCAACCGCGAGCGCGCGGCGGAAGACAAGGCGCGCCGCGATACCGCCGGACAGCGGTTGCGCGCCATCCTGGAAAACTTTGAACAGAGTGGCGTCTTAGTGAAAGATCTCGAAAAAGGGCTGGCGGATTTTCCCACCTTGTTCCGGGGCGAGGAAGTCTACTTGTGCTGGAAACTGGACGAGGCGTCCATACAGTTTTGGCATGGCACACACGAAGGCTTCGCCGGCCGTAAGGCCATCGATCAGGATTTTCTTGATCATCACGAGGGCGAGCAGGCGAATTAAGCAGGACTCCAGTCGCCGCCGTTGGCGGGACGTGGACGTCCCGCGCAGGGGTCGACGCCTGCCCCACCACCCCGCTACTTTACGGTGTTGGGCGGCGGTACCGGATAGTAACCCTCCCGCGCCTGGACCGTCAGATTCTTCTTGTCGACAGTCAGACTAATGGTGCGGTAGCCGGTCTGAGCTGCCGGCTGGTCGGAGGTGTAACCGAGGCTATACTGGTTGCGCAGATCTTCCTCAATTCGACTGTAAATGTCATCGACCGTCTGCTTCTTGGTCACCTCGAAGTAGGTTCCACCGGTTTCCTTTGAGATACGCCGCAGGATTTTCTTGCCATCGGGGCGTTCTTCCTGCGGGTATCTTCCACGGCCCATTCCCCCGCCGCGTCCCATACCGCGTCCGAAGCCCTGAAAGCCTTCGTTTGAGGCGAAGTAGATGGAATAGACCAAGGTGTCCGCGCGTTGGGCGGATTCGATCGCTTCCGTGATTGAAACCTTGCTGCCGCGGTCGACTCCGTCGGACAAGATCACCACGGCTTTGCGGCCCTTCTGCTTCTTCATCAGGTCGTCGCCGGAGGCCAGGTAAACGGCATCGTAAAGCAGCGTGCCTCCGCCGCGATGCCCTCCGCCGCCGCGGCCGCCTCCACCGCCGCCACCGCCCTGTTGTTGGTTGTCATCCTGATTCACTTCGAGCAAATGCAGCGCCTTGTTCAGCTTCTGGCGCGAATTTGTGAAATCCTGCAGCAGTTCCACCTCGTGATCGAAGTGCACCACGAATGCCTGGTCCTTGTCTTCACGCAGCACATGTTCGAAAAAGGTGTAACTGGCGGACCGCTCCGCGTCAATCACGTTGCGCTGGCTGCGGCTGGTATCGACCAGCACCCCCAGAGCCAGCGGCAGATTGGTTTCGCGCGAGAAATAGCGGATGGTTTGGGGCCTTCCGTCTTCCTGGAGCGAGAAATCCTCCTTGTTCAGGTTGGAGACGATATGGTTATCCTTATCACGCACGATCGCGTACAGGTTGACAACGTTGACATCCGAGGTGAACGTGGGAGGTTGCGGCTTGGGGGAGTCCGCCGGCGGAGTGCTTTGCTGAGCCATCAGCACCCTGGCCGCCGGAAACAACGGCAGCAAGGCGAACAGACGCCGCCTGGATATAAAAATCTGCATGGCGATGGATACAACAGAGTGATGCATCCAAGGCGGAGCAGGTTACCGGTACTTTGCCGGCCGGGTGTGGGGCAGGCACTCTAAGCCCCACATCTGTCAGGGGGTCGTAACCGGAACTGCCGTCGACATAGGCGATATATCCTGGGCGTTGTCGGTCGCTTCTACGGCATAGTAATACGTGTTTCCCGCAACCACCGTGGTATCCGTATAGGTGGTCTTGGCCGTGGTCGCAAGTTTGCTCAAGCTGGTGGCCGTGGCTCCGCGGTAGACCGTATAGTTGGAAATGGGCAATCCGCCGGTTGGAACCGTTTCGCTCCAGGTGACTACGACGTTGGTGCCTGAGCTGGCGGTCGGCGTCACGTTCTGCGGAGCCGCGGGTGCCGCATCAGTCGTGGCCGAAGCGCTTCCCGACATGGGCGAAATGTCGTTGCCTGAGTCAGTTGCTGTAACCGCGTAGTAATACGTTGTGGACGGCGACAAGCTGGTTTGCGAATAAGACGTCTTGCTGGTGGTGGCGAGTTTGCTCAAACCGGTTGGCGAGGTGCCCCACCAAACTGTGTAATTCGTAATAGGTAAGCCGCCGGCCGGTATGTTCTCGGTCCAACCGACAGTAATCTTCGTGGCGGATCCCGCCGTAGCGGTCACGTCCACCGGCGCGGCCGGCATGGGCGGCGTGGTCGCCGTTATCTGGGCTGACGGTTGCGATTGGTTGTTTTGGGTATCCACCGCAATCACCTGGCAATAATATTCCGTGGCCGGAGACGCGGACCGGTAAGTGTACGATGTAGTGCTCGACTGGCCCACTTGTGGCGGGCCGGAAGACGAAGTGCCGCAGTCGACCAGATAATGTGAAATCGGAAGTCCATTGGGCAGGGCGGTCCACTTCCAGGTCAGGGCGATCTGCGTAGCAGAAGGCGTAGTAGCCGCCAGGTGACCAGGTGCCGGCGGCAGCGGTAAGGTCCTTACATAGAATTCGGAAGATGGCACCGAGTCGTCGTTGTTGGAATCCACCGCGGTGATTTCGAAGAAATAGAGTGTGCTCGCAGTCAGGGACCTCGCCGTGTAACTGGTAGTTGGGGCCGGCACCGTGGCGACCTTGGTCAGTCCGACCGACGTGGGACCCTCCCAGATCTGGTAATCGGTGACCGGCAGGCCATTCTGCGGCGGATTCTCCTGCCAGGAGATAGTGATGGTAGTGGGTTCGGGGGTCGTGGCGATGTTAGCCGGCGGGTTGGGCAATGGCAGAGTTGTTGATTTCACCGTCGGACACATCGCCGAGTCTTTGCCCGACTCTACGGCTTCGACGCCATAATAATAATCGGTTGCCGCGTTCAGGTTAAGGTCTCTATAAGTCGTAGTCGACGACGACGTCTTGGCAATCTGCGCGAGATTCGTCGGTGAGTTGCCCGCAAAGATCAGATATGAGCTCAAACCAGTCGTATCCGACGGTGGCGACCAACTCAGGTCGATCTCCTTACCTGAAATCGGCTTGGCGGTTAAGGCTGTCGGCGAGTCCGCCGACGTGCGTAGCGTCAGCAGAAACAGCGCGGTGGAAAGCGGCGAGTTATTATTGGCCGTGTCGAATGCCTCGACTTGGTAGTTATACGGCGTATTACTGGTCAGAGGTCCGGAATCGATGTATGTGGTCGAGGTTGTTTGGTCGTAATAAACGCCTGTACAGGACTGGAATTGTGCAGTGGGCTGGCAGCGAAATATGTTATAACCCGCCACTGCCACGTTGTCCGTGGAGGCCGTCCAGGAAAAATTAGCGTTGGTGTAGCCGGCGCCCCCCGTCAGGCCGGTCGGCATGGTCGGCGGTGTGGTGTCCGGAGTGGTCACCAATTGGTTGTAATAACTTAATCCTGTAGTGCTAAAGTTTGCGATCGCGGTCGCGTTACTGGACAGCGAATTTGAATCGTGCACAATCTCGTATTCCGAACAACTATCTGTTGTGCAGGTGCAGGTCGCGGCGCCACCGTTAGCCGTGGTTCCGCCATAAGTCTGGTAGGCGAACTGGTAGTCCACTTGTTCCGGCGAAGCATAGAGCATGTTGGTATAGTTCGCCAGGTTTTGCATGGTTTGCAGGAAGTAGGCATCCAGCGGCCCCCAGAAACTGAAAGCATCGCGCGCACGGAAGTATTGGCTGCTGTAGACACCATACTCGTTGTCCTCCAGCTTCCAATCCCAGCATTCGCTCATGGCGATTGGCTTGCCAGCAAGGGCCGCCGCCTGCGCTACAACTAAGCTATTTGCGATGAGGCTTATTCCAGCCGGCTGCGGCGTCAGGATTGGATAAATGTGGATATCGATAAAATCGAGTCCCGGCAGAGCTAGATAAGCAGTGATGTAATCCACCAGGCTATTGGGATCCTGGGTGCCCAGCCAGGTGCCAAAACCCGCGCCGAGCTGGATATTTGGCAGATTCAGAGCCTGCACTGCCGCGATCTCTCCGGCCACCATTTGGGCGGCATCCGCGGCGATGTACACATTGGGCTGGCCGCTGTTGGACGCTTCCGAATCGGGCTCTTGCGCCAGCACCAGGTAATCCGGTTGCAGCGTTTCGGCCACCGTCGCCGCCATGGTGGCCCGGGCCGCCATATATTCGGGCCAGGTCAGACTCGCGAAGTAGCTGTTCAGATTGGACCAGCCGGTGTCTATGTCGTCGGCGAGCAGAATGTTGTTCTCTACAATGAGCTTCAAACCGGCAGTCCTGACTGCTTGGGCGACTTGGGAATAGAAGGTGAGATACGGTTGAAGCTGCGTCTGACCGCCTTGAAACGGTGCGTAGAGCGCGGGAAAACCGATCTCTATCATCACCGCCTGGACCCCTAATGCCTTCTCCTCCTGCAGTTGCACCTCAACGCTCGAGATATACCCGGGACTGGCTAAACCCGGACCCGTATTGCCATCTGCCGCTTGTAAACTTACGGCATATAGCGTAGGTCCGCCTGGCACCGGTATCCAGGTAGGCGGAGTGAGCAGGATACTGTTGAACGCCTGGAGATCTGCGGTTCGTTCGTTATAAATTTCGCTGCAGTAGCCAGTAGGTGGCGCCGGCGGGGTGGGGGGCGCTGGCACATCCGCGTTCGACGGCCGGCACATAAGTGGGGTTAGTGCTAAAAGACAGACAAATGGACCTTTGACTTTTCGACGGTGGAACATTCTCTTCTCCGGAAGGACTAGGGCTTTGATCAAGTTTATCAATGGTCCGAAGAGTGGGTCAATACTTACATTGGGCATCACTTAGTCGATTGCTATAAGTTAGGGTACTTGCCGTACCAGACGCTCTAGGGAAAGTCTCTACAAGGTCTAAGTACTGCTAAAGTTAGCGGCTACGCGCCCGGTGTTTTCCTGAGCGACCGTCCGGGGCCGCCGCAGGCGGGAAGCCTGGCCCACAAAGGTAGCCTGGCCGCGGCCAAAGGCTCGCGCAGCAGGGCTGCAGCCTTCGGCCCAGAGGGCACCCCGGTGAAGCCCTCCTCCAACCAGACCTCCATCAATTCGCGCGACAATAGTACGGAGTTCCTGGATGCCGCATGCCTGATGACGCTCCACCAACCGAAGAGAAGCCCAAAGCGGCTCCCAGTTCCGGTACCCTGGGCGTGCTGCGGATCTTCGGCGTGCCGGTACGGTTTCACTTTACCTTTATCCTGCTGCTGATCTTTCTGCTCTTCATCGGGGTGGGCGAGCGGCAGTCGGGAGCTATGACGGCGCTGTACGTGGTGGCGCTGTTCGCCTCCGTTTTGCTGCACGAACTCGGGCACACATTGGTGGCGCGCCGATACGGCATCCGGACCACGGAGATTGTCATGTACCCGATCGGCGGCATATCCCGCCCGGAGCGTATACCCAAAGGCCGGGAGGAATTCTGGATCGCCATCGCCGGACCGTCGGTGAATGGCGTCATCGCGGCGGGCTTGTTTGTGTGGCTGGCGACGCAGCACCAGTTCATCCCGTTCGAATTACTGCGGGATCCGACTGACGCGAACCTGGCCCAACGTATCGCCACCGGCAACTTTCTGCTCTTCATTTTTAATCTGCTACCCGCCTATCCCATGGACGGTGGGCGGATACTGCGTTCGGTGCTGATGCTGTTCAAGCCGGAAGAGGAGGCCACCCGGATCGCCGCGAGCTCAGGGCAGGCTTTGGCCGCGATGCTGGGCTTGTATGGCTTGCTGTCCTCCAATTTCATCGTGGTCTTTATCGCGATGTTCATCTATATCGGCGCCTCGCAGGAAGGCGCGGCGGTCCGCGGCCGGCTGCTGACCACCGGCGTTCCGGTGCGCTCCGCCATGATTACCGACTTTCGCACGCTGGCGCACGGCGAGAGTATCCGCGACGCCGGTAACCTGCTGCTGGCCACCTCCCAGCACGATTTTCCGGTCATGCATGGCGATCAAGTGCTCGGGCTGCTGACCCGCGCAGCACTGGTACGAGCGATGCTGACAGAGGGTCCGGATGCCTATGTGGCTTCCGCCATGGACCGCAATCCGCGCCGCGTTTCGCCCGATATGCCACTCTCGGAGGTGTTACAGGATCTCTCCGGAGCGCGCGGCTGCGCACTCGTAATGGACGGGGAAAAGCTGCTCGGCCTGCTTACATCCGAAAACGTTTCGTCTTACATCCTACTGCGCCAGGTGGCCATGCAGCAGCAAGCCAGGGCGCATTCGCGATGACCGCACGGGAAATTTCGCGATGCATCGCGTAGTACCGGTGAGCGCGGGATTTGGCGGCTTATATGCCGCCCTGGCGCGGCGCCGCGCGCCCATCGATCTTACTGTTCTGGACCGGCGCAACTTTCGGGCAGCGTAGCACGCGCGTGTGGATGGCGGAAGTGCGGGACGTTGCCTGGAACACCGCCGCGTGAATCTCGATAGCGGAGAGGCGTCCTACGACGCCCTGATTTTGGCCACTGGCGCGCATCATCATTATTTGGGCATGACGAGTAGGCGGCCGTGGCGCCGGGGCTGAAGACTATCGAAGCTGCCATCGAGACCCGCGGCCGGATTCTGCGGGCTTTTGAGTGCGCCGAACCGGAACCGGATGCCGCGGAACGCCGTGCGTGTCTGACGTTCGTCATCGTGGGCGCCGGTCCCACTGGCGCGGAACTGGCGGGCGCGCTGGGAGAGATCGCGAATGATACGTGCGCAATGACTTTCGCCACATCGACCCGGCGGACTCCGCCATCTTGCTGAATGGAGGGCGGCGGAGGTGTGCTGTCATCGCTTCTGCCGGACCGCTCGGCCAAAGCGGAACGAGCATCACGCGGAATCACGGCGCGCGGTTGATCACGGAACCACAGATGGACACAGATAAACACAGATAAAACCAAACCATGTCTAACCGCCGATGCACGCCGATACACGCCGATTAAGAGCCGGACTTATCATCAGGAGTTGAGCAGCCACATGGAACCACAAGATGGACACAGAGGACTACCGGTCGGAATTATCGGCGTGTATCGGCGTGCATCGGCGGTTAGACATGGTTTGGTTTTATCTGTGTTTATCCGTGTCCATCTGTGGTTCCGTGGTTCCGCTATAGCACCCGGCGGCCCGCGGCGCTGACATCATAGCCGCCCAAGCCTTCCAGCTCCCGGCGAAAACTGGCGCGGTTCAACGTGTCCAGCAGCGCCGCGACCGGCGGATAGTCCAGGTGCTGGCGGCGGATGACCAGGTCGTAGCGCTCGCTCGCCAGCGGAATGAAATGCAAGCCGAAGACGCGGGCCGCGGCGCGCGTGGCGATACAGGCATCCGCGCTTCCCGTGCGCACCTGCCAAGCCGCCGGCAGATGGCCCGCGGCCAAGCGATCATACCCGCGTACCTTTTCGGCGGACAGGCCCAGGCGCTCGAGATGTACATCGAGCAGGAACCGGCTGCCCGCGCCGGTTTCGCGATTCACTATTTGGACGTCCCGGCGCACGAAGTCCGCCACCGCGCGAATGGATTTGGGATTGCCGTGCGCCAACACCAATCCTTCTTCCCAAACAGCCAGCGAGATCACCGCAACGCCGTGGCGCGGGAAGAGGCCGTGGATGGCCGGCAAGTTCGATTCGCCGCTGGCTTCGTCCCGCAAATGCGTACCAGCCACGTGCACCAAGCCTTGCTTCAGCAGCGCCAGGGATTGCGAGCTGTTGCGTTGCGCGGCGACCAGCTCGACTCCGGCGCGCAACACGTGGCGGCCGAGGATCGAAACGCCCGGATCGCATCCCGCCACCAGAATGCGATTGGCCAGATCGTACTCGCTGTGAAAAATCTGCACGGTAGCTTTCGCGGCGTGGGTGGTGCGATCCATCAGCACGGCGTCGGCAGTAGGCAGGTACCACGGAACAGGTGAAGACGGCGATGCCACCATCTGGCGGTCCACGCGGCAGAGCTGCACCGGGTCGCCGGCATGCGGGCTCTCCGGCTGCGGAAGCAACGCCACTTGTTCGGTAGGGAGCGCGCCAAGGGGTGGCTCCGCCGGGAGCGAGAAGAGATCCTCTACGGTGATTTCCAGCGTGCGCGCCAGGCGCAGCGCCACGGCGGTGTTGGGGACATAGCTGCCGGATTCTATGGCATAGATGGTCTGGCGGCTGATTCCGGCGCGCCGGGCCAGATCGGCCGCCGAGAAGCCGCGCTTCTGGCGATGGGCCGTCAGGTGGTTAGCGATCTTGCGGTCGTCTTGCATGCGCGACGCGGTCACTTTTGACGGTACAACACGCGGACGGCGGTTGCCAAGCCGCTACCGGCTGCGGTGCGGCGCGCAGGTCTACCGAAGCTTGATCCTGAATACCACGGCGCCGCCCACCCCTCCCGCGGAGGCGCTTCCCTACAAGTAGTTTCCGTGAACTTTTGCAGCAGGGTCAACGGCCCGAGGTACTCCGCCGGATCGCGGATCGCGCCAGCCTGTGGACCGGACCGTACCGTCGCCTTTGCGTTGACGAGCGCCTGTTACCGATGTGCATTAGAATTGTGGAGCAGGCAAGACTCGCGATGACGCGCGCAGAGAGCGAGCGATACTCCCGGCAAATCCGATTCACCGCCATAGGCGAGGAAGGTCAAGAGCGCCTTTTGCAGGCGCATGCGGTAATAGTGGGTTGCGGCGCGCTGGGCAGCTTTCAGGCCGCCGCCCTGGCGCGGGCCGGCGTGGGGCGCCTCACCATCATCGACCGGGACTACGTGGAGCCGAGCAACCTGCAGCGGCAATGGCTGTTCGAGGAATCCGACGCCGCCGAAGCGCTGCCCAAAGCCGTGGCGGCGGAGCGGCACCTGGTGCGCATAAATTCGTCAGTCGAGGTGCGCGGTATCGTCGCCGATCTGACGCCCGCCAATATCGACCAATGGCTGGGGCAGGCGCAGGTGATCCTGGACGGCACTGACAACTTCGAGACGCGTTATCTGGTTAATGATTTCGCGCTGAGCCGCGAGATTCCCTGGATTTATGGCGCGGCCGTGGGCAGCTACGGCCTTACCATGCCGGTGATTCCGGGGCGCACCGCGTGCCTGCGGTGCATCTATCCCGAGCCGCCCGCCGGCGCGCAGCCCACGTGCGAAACGGCTGGCGTGCTGAACTCCATCACGGCCATCATCGCGGCTTTTCAGACGGCCGACGCGCTTAAGATTCTGGCAGGCCGCACCGCGGACGTGCGCGCGCATCTGACCACAGTAGATGTCTGGGACGGCGGTGTGCGGCAGATCGCGCAACCGGCGCCGGATCCGCAATGCCCCGCCTGCGGTGCGCGCGACTTCGCGTACCTGGAGGGAAGGCGCCGCGCACCCGTAAGCCTTTGCGGGCGCAATGCCGTGCAGATCCACGAGCGCGCCCGCCCCCTCGACCTGGAGCAACTCAAGCACGCACTGCTGCCGCTGGGGGAAGTGCGCGCCAACGAATTTGCCCTGCGCTTCCTCACTGGCCCTTACGAAATGATGGTATTTGCCGATGGCAGGGCCATTATCAAGGGCACCACAGACGTTGGGTTGGCGCGCAGCCTATACGCGCGCTATGTGGGCGCCTGAACGGCGGGCATTGTACGTCCTCGTACAAGAGGCTGGCTGTCCGGAAGTGGCATTAACCGTGCTTAATCAAAGCGACGGACCCACCTGTCTTCTGGTCCCGGTCCTGATGTTGTGCGCTGGAGGGAAGAGATGCACCTGAACTGGCGATTGATGCTCTCGTTGTTTGGCGGCGTGGCGGTGGTCTCCATGCTGTTTGCGGTTTATCAGGCCGCGGCGGAGATGCACGCCATGCGCGTGGAAGTCGAGCGGCAGGCGCTGATATTGGCGGAAAGCCAGCAGAAAGCAGCCGCGCAGGCACTCGCGGACAATTCTCCCAGCGAGATGCAGGCGCTCACGGGGCAATTTCAGAACCATGAGCGCTTGGCCGGCGTGGCACTTTACGACGCAAAGGGCGAAACGGTAGCGTCCACGCCGGGTCTGAAACCCCGTCTGGCATTGGATTCCGGGGCTGTCCCGCCAGCCGTCGCGCAAGCCTTGCGGGAAGAGCGCGTGCGCGGCGAGTTCTTCCGCGCCCAGGGCGCAGCCATGTACGTTGTGGCGTTGCCGCTGAGCAGCGATGGACGCCAGCTAGGGGCGATCGCCGTCTTCAATAACGTCGCCTTCGTGGCGGCGCCTGTCTGGCGGCATGCGCTGGTGAGTGTAGCCCAGACACTGCTGATCGTGGGCCTCACCCTGCTGATTGTGCAATGGAGCCTGGGAAAACCGCTGCATCACATGGCGCAATGGCTGCGGGATCTGCGGACCGGAAACGCCGCCGCCCAGCAGCCCCCCCATGAGGAGATCTTTGGTCCACTCACCAGCGAGGTCACCCGCTTTGCAGCCAGCCTGACTAACGCGCGCGCGGCCGCCGAAGAGGAAGCTCGCCTGCGGGATGCCGGATCGTCGCAGTGGACGGCCGAGCGCCTGCGCATTTCGATGCAGGGCAAGCTGAAGGGCAGCCGCCTCTTCGCGGTTTCGAACCGTGAGCCCTACGAGCATTCCCGGCAAGGAGGTTCCCTCACCTGGAAAGTTCCCCCCAGCGGCCTGGTCACGGCGCTCGAACCCGTGTTACGGGCCAGCGACGGAATCTGGATCGCACAGGGGACCGGCGCCGCGGATAAGGAAAGCGCCGACGAGATGGGCCGCTTGCGCGTGCCGCCGGATCATCCGCAGTACACACTCCGCCGCGTCTGGCTCAGCAAAGAAGAGGAAGCCGGTTTTTACTTTGGTTTCGCCAACGAGGGAATCTGGCCGCTCTGCCACATCGCGCACACGCGGCCCGTCTTCCGACGTGACGATTGGGAGTATTACCGCGCCGTCAATCAGAAATTCGCGGCAGTCCTGCTGGACGAGATGAGCGGGGAGGCGGAGCCTATCGTTCTCGTCCAGGATTATCACTTCGCGCTGCTGCCGCGCATCATCAAGGAACGCCGCCCGGATGCGCGCGTGGCCATCTTCTGGCACATACCCTGGCCCAACCCGGAAGCCTTCGGCATTTGCCCCTGGCAGCGTGAACTGCTGGATGGCATGCTGGGCGCGGATCTGATCGGATTCCACATCCAGGCGCATTGCAATAACTTTCTGGAAACGGTCGAGCGGGTTCTGGAATCACGCATCGACTGGGAGCATTTCGGCGTCAACCGGCGCGATCACATTACCTGCGTGCGGCCGTTTCCCATTAGCGTGGCGTTCAACGGCAATGGCGACACGACGGGGGAGGATGCCTTCGCGGCGGAGCGGGCCGCGCTGTATCGCGATTTGGGCGGCAAGCCCGCGTTTCTCGGATTGGGGGTAGACCGCGTCGATTACACGAAGGGGATCCCGGAGCGGCTGCGTGGGGTCGAACGGTTGTTCGAGCTGTACCCCGCGTATCGCGGACGGTTCACATTCGTACAGATCGGCGCACCCAGCCGCACGCATATCAAACGCTATCAGGATTTGATGACCGAGGTCGAACAAGAGGCCGAGCGCATCAACCGCCGTTTCCGCAACGGCGACTGGCGGCCCATCGTGTTTATGAACCGGCACCACAGCCATGCGGAGATCATGCCCTACTATCGCGAGG
>Ga0182015_10003825_pt1 | contig 16594 bp, 14 predicted proteins | sample 712P3MmetaG_FD_120478 | JGI IMG/M metagenome (GOLD analysis project Ga0182015, IMG submission 120478) | Permafrost microbial communities from Stordalen Mire, Sweden - 712P3M metaG | ecosystem: Environmental > Terrestrial > Soil > Wetlands > Permafrost | place: Sweden: Stordalen | collected... | reverse complement strand
GTTGGTGCGGCCTTTGCCGGTGGAAACGACGATGCCCTCTTGCGGTTTGTCTTTTGCGCTGTCGGGGATGATGATGCCGCCTCGGGTGGTGGAAGCTTCCTCCACGCGACGTACGAGGATGCGATCATGTAGTGGGCTGAATTTTGCCATGGGTGGTGACTCCTTTCAAGGTTGGGTAGTAAGGTTGACTTTACGTAAACCTATGAATTGTTTTGGGTTAGGGCGGGCTGTTAGCAGTCTCGCCTACTGAGTGCTAATTATAGGGATGTGAGTGGGCAGTTGTCAAGGGCTTGCATTCCAGCTTGCTTCCATGTAAGTTATAAGTTACGAGCGAGCCGTGATTGAAGTCCGCCGTTACGTAACGAGGGCAGGAAACAGCGTGTTCAGCGAGTGGCTCGCTGCGCTGGCGGATAAACATGCAAAGGCAAGAATCGCTGATCGGCTCGACCGGCTTGAGCAGGGAAATTTTGGAGACTGCAAACCGTTGAGCGGAGGACTCTACGAACTTCGCATTGATTGGGGGCCGGGCTATCGAGTCTACTGCGCAATGATTGGTCGAACTTGCGTACTCCTGCTGTGCGGCGGCGGCAAGCGCAAGCAATCCTCTGACATTCAGCGCGCACGGGAGTACTTCAAAGACTACAGGGAAAGGACACGCATACAGTGAAAAGCAAAGTGAAGAGCAAAACTAAAGATATAACAAGCGTATCGCATGACGAGTGCATGATTCGCGAATTGCGTGAAGATCCCAAATTCGCTGTCGAATACCTCAAAGTCGCGTTGGAAGACACCGAGGAACCCGCTGTGCTGCTGGTCGCGCTGCGCCGCATCGCCGAAGCCCGAGGCGGTATCGCCAAGGTAGCCAAAGCCGCCGGCATCGAGCGCGAAAGCCTCTATCGCGCCTTGTCGGCGAAGGGAAATCCCCGGCTCTCGACCCTAGTTGCCGTCACCAAGGCCGTGGGATTAAAGCTTACCGTTGAACCCGCACGGTAACTTTGTCGCCGGGCCAACTTGTCGTCGAGGGTGACGTCGTCATCCAGCATATCGTGGAACTGCACATTGAATGGCTCGTTGACCGTCATTCACCGGGATAACAACCATCATATGGGAGTCACAGACGAATCATCAACCTTTCGAGTGCTGCCCGCGCGACCCGTTCGAGGCGCGGCCAGACCCCACCACAATCTATCCGCAGCTCCTGTGTGACATCTGCCCTTGCGCCTCAATTCCAATTCGTTCATCCTTGTCCCAGCACAGCGTATACGCAGCTCCGAGAGCCCGGTCGGCAATCGCTCCGTAACTCCTTTGTTTTGAAGTACGTATTGTGCGAGGACTTTTTTGCTAACTCGATGATTCCAATCACAGCGTGAGGGTGGGGGGTTGGGTACCCGCTCCATCGTTCGTCCAGTTCGGACCCGGCCTAACCCGTCTCGAACCCAGAGCGAGGAGGGAATATCCGTTTGCAGGAAATAATCCGGCGGCTTCCAAAATCTGGGTTAAAATTGAAGCATGCCATACATATTGGAGCACCTCACCAGCCTTCGTCAGGAAATCACGGATTTGAGGAACATGAATGCCCGGTTTGTGGGCAAGGGGTCGGACAGCCAGATCGACCAATCGGCAGTGGAGATGCGTGCCAACCGCTTGGCAGAGATCAAGAAAGAATTGTCGCAGATGCTGAATCGGCCGGAAGATCCAGCCGTCTGGTGGGAAAAAGGCGGCCGGCGGAATCGCGTGGCGTAGCGGGGCCGCTGAAAAGTTTGTGTCGAGTTCATTGAGGGCGTGGCCGATGGCCGCGCCCGTTTTGTCTACGAGCATTTGTTGGGGGGCTTCCCAATTTGCAAACACCTTGAGTTGCAAGAACATCGAGTTGCAAAAACATCGAGTTGCAAAAACATCGCGAGTGGGGCAACCTCGTAAACCATGAGGCGAGCGAATCTGCGGAGCGATTTTCCGGTTTTATGTTTCTGGATATTTTCTTCTGTTCTCATCATCGTCGCGCTGGCTGGCATGGGCTGCGCGCAGGCGGGGCCGGAAGAAGGTGGCCACGAAGTGCAGGTGTGGGCGGGCGGCGGTTATTCGGTGCCGGGAGGGACTTCGCACACGGGAATTTTCGATATCGGGCTGCGCTATGGGTGGGTGATTACGGGAGCGCATCTACCGGGATTCCTGCGAGGACGCTTTGAGTATGCGGTAGATGCGGAGCCCGCCTATCTGATTTTTCAGCCGGCAAACACGGCGTATGGAGTGGGATTTAATCCGTTTGGCCTGAAGTGGAATTTCGAGCGGCGGGGACCGCTGTCTCCGTATTTCGAGTTGAGTGGAGGGACGCTGTTCACGGATCACAGTGTGCCGACCTACACGAACCCGGTGAACTTTACTTCGGCGGCGGCGCTGGGCACGCATGTGCTGGGCGCGAAATATAACTGGAGCGTGGAGCTGCGGTATCTACATATCTCGAATGCGGGGCTGGCCACGCCAAATCCGGGGCTGAACACGGTGCAGGTACGGGTGGGAGTGGGGAAATTCTGGAAGGGGCGGTAGCCTTGCTTCGGTTAATCTGAGCCAGCTATTCTTCTGACCTATGTCTACGTTAGTGGAGTGTGTGCCGAATTTTTCGGAGGGGCGCGATAAGGCGAAGGTTGACGCCATTGTTGAAGCCATGAAGAGGGATGGAGTCTACCTGCTGGACCGCGAAATGGACGCGGACCACAACCGGTGCGTGATCACGCTGGTGGGCGAGCGGGAGGCGATTCAGGAGGCGGCCATTCGGGGAGTAGGGAAGGCCGCGGAGTTGATAGATCTGAATGTGCATCAGGGAGCGCACCCGCGAATGGGCGCGGCCGATGTGGTGCCGTTCATTCCAATTGATGGAGTCACGATTGAAGATTGCGTGGCCATGGCGCGGCACGTGGGCGCAGAAATCTGGAAGCGGTTTCAGATTCCGGTTTATTTGTATGAGGCGGCGGCGGCGACGCCGGAGCGGCAGAATCTGGAGAACATCCGGCGCGGGCAGTTTGAAGGGATACGAGCGGAGATCGCGACGAATATGGCGCGGCGTCCCGATTTTGGCGAGGCCAGGGTACATGCGACGGCGGGCGCGACCGTGGTGGGCGCACGGAAGTTTCTGATCGCTTACAACGTGTTCTTGAACACGCCGGAGGTCGAGATCGCGAAGAAGATTGCGAAGGCGGTGCGGTTTTCGAGCGGTGGGATGCGGTTTGTGAAGGGCGCGGGATTTCTGGTGCGGGGGTTGGCGCAGGTTTCGATGAACTTGACGGATTTTGAGCAGACGCCGGTGCATCGCGTATTTGAAGTGGTGAAGCGCGAAGCGGCGCGGTATGGAGTTGCGCCGGTGTCGAGCGAGATTGTGGGATTGATTCCCAAGAAAGCGCTGGAGCAGGCGGCGGAGTGGTTTCTGCAGGTGGAGAATTTTGATTCGTCTTTGATTCTGGAAAACCGGCTGGCGGCGGTCATGGGCGGGAAAGCGGCGGTGGGCGGGTTAAGGGCGGGAGTGGAACCTTTCGTCGAGCAGCTCGCCGCACCTACTGCAACGCCGGGCGGCGGCAGCGCCGCCGCGGCCGCAGGTGCGATGGCGGCAGGGCTGGCCACGATGGTGGCGTCGATGTCGCGGGGGAAGAAGGCATACCTGCAGTATGAATCGCAGTTAAGCGCGGCGATCGCGCGGCTGGGTCGGTTGCGGGAGGAGCTGAAGGCCGCTGTCGATGCCGATGCGGAGTCTTATGATGCCGTCATGAAGGCCTACAAGCAAGCGAAGGCCAATCCCGCGGGGTCCGAAGTGCTGGTCGAGGCCGCTCTCAAGCTGGCGACCGGAGTTCCGTTGGCGGTGGCTGAAAAATCGCATGAAGTGGGGCAGATTACCCAGAGCCTATTCGCCATCAGCAATCCCAACATGAAGTCGGACTTAACCACCGCGCAGGCGCTAGCGCGGGCCGCGATTACCGGCGCGCTGGCGAATGTGGATATCAATTTAGTCTCGCTGAAGGATCAGATTTTCGCGGCGGAAGTGCGAAAGAGGATCGGCATCATTGGCAATTGAGAATTAACTAACGGCTTTTCGGCGGAACTGACGGAGTCCGGCTGCCAGAAATGCCGCGTCAAAGAGCGTCAACGCTACCAACACAGCCGGTACCGGCAAGTGAGGGAACTGGGGTACGAGCGTGCCTCGCAGCCCTTCGCTTGCATAGACGAGTGGATTTACCAAAACAACTTTCTGAAGGATAGGGAAATGCGCTAAAGCACTCCAGGGATAATAGGTGCAGCCAAAAAAAATCATGGGGGTTAAGACCATACTAAACATCAAACCGATGTGAGTCTGACTGATACTGCACCCAAGAGCCAGACCGCCGCAGGCCGAGAAGAGCGCCACGAGCAGCGTAACGCAGGCAAAGCTAAGCGGAGAACGGAGGTTCAATTCCACCCCCGGCCGTAACAGCAGCCACGCCGCTGGAATGACCACCAGCCCTGCGACCAGTGCTTGCAGAGTGCCGAAAAAGACCTTCTCGATGGCGAGCCAGGATATTTCCATTGGCGCCAGCAGGCGGTCTTCGATCTCGCGAGTGAACTGAAATTCGGCAATCAACGGCATGGCGACAGCCCACACGCCGGTAAACACCATGCTGATGGCCATGATCCCCGGCAACAGCAAGCTCTTGTAGGCTGCGGGCATGTAGCCGCTGCTCACCATCACCCGGCCGAAGATGAATACGAACATCATGGGCTGCAGAAAGGTCTGCAGCACCAACGGAGCGAAGTTGCGGCGAGCCACATGAGCATCGCGCGCCAGCAGGGCCAGAAAAGTTTTCCAGTTCAATCGCGCAAGCTCCTTCCAGTGTGGTGCAGGAAAAGATTCTCCAGGCTGGGCTCCGAGATGTGCACGTCGCACAATTCGACGTTGGCACTAGAGGCCAGATTGGCAATTTCAGAGACCAGAGGGCCTCCGCGGTCGGCGTACACGTCGATGGAGTTGTCGTTTTTCGAATCTGGATTCGCGCGCACTTCCCGCGCCCCGGTCAAGGTCTGAAGACGCTGCAGCAATTCCGGGGAGTGGCTGCCAAAGCGCAGCCGCAGCAGGTACCCACCAGGAACCGAAGCCTTCAACTCGCCGGGAGTGCCCAGGGCGATGTTGCGTCCGTGGTCGATAATAGCTAGCCTCTGGCACAGCGCGTCCGCTTCTTCCATGTTGTGCGTGGTCAGCAGAATGGTTTTGCCGCTATGGTTGTATTCGCGGATGATTTCCCAGAGAAGCAATCGGGTTTGCGGGTCCAGGCCGGCGCTGGGTTCGTCCAGAAAAAGTACTTGAGGGTCGTGCATCATGGCGCGCGCGATGGAGAGACGTTGCATCATGCCGCCGGAAAATCCGCGCACCATCTGATCGCCGCGGTCACGGAGCTTAAAGCGATCGAGCAGAACGTCTGCGCGCTCGGCTCGCTGGTGGGAGTCGACGCCGAAATAGGCGCCGTGAAAAAGCAGAATTTCGCGAGCGGTGAGAGCAAAATCAAGGTTTGGACGTTGCGCAACCACTCCAATCAGCCGTTTGACGGCAACCTGCTCTCTCCAGACATCAAGCTCGCCGATCCATGCCTGGCCGCCCGTCGGCCGCACACGGGTGGTGAGAATTCCTAGCGTGGTCGACTTGCCGGCGCCGTTGGGTCCGAGCAGACCGAAGATCTCCCCGGGTAAAATATCAAGCGAGATGCCGTCGAGCGCAACGATCTGCGGTTTGGGTTGTTTCTTACCTTTGCCGCGACCTGAACCAAAACCGAAGCCGCCGCCGGAAGCGAGCGGAGGTGGTGAAGTGTAAATCTTGCGCAAATCGCGAGTCCGAATGCCAGCCAGCATGCTGAAGTCCTTGCACGGATACTGAAAGTCTTGAGTCGAGACTAGTCATGTTCCCCGCGCCATTGCAGTGGCGAGGTTCTTCAGATAAAACCAGAGGGCGCAATGATTGTCAATTCTTTGCGGTCACCGGTAGTGGTGCAGTTTGATAAGGAAGCGAGCCAAACGCGCGATTAAAAGTGTCGCAAAAAACGCGACACTTCGCGCGGCTCGCCCAGATCCTTCACTGCGCAAAGAACGCTTGTTCAGGATGACAATCAAACTGCACCACTACCCGGCCATCAAATAGTTCGGCACTTACCGAGTGGAAAGTTCCGCGTCCGGGTTCGTGCGTGGAGCGAGATGGCACGATTTCGCGGGGGCATTCCTGCATGAGTCGCTGGGCATGGTTATTAATCTCGACACTGCTGCTTTTGGCCGCCGGATTCCTGCTGAGCCTAAACGGCTGCGGCGGAAGCAGTAAGACCACTCTCACGGTTCCGCCTCCCGCGTCGAAGATCCAGCACGTGGTGATCATCTTCCAGGAAAACCGCACGCCTGACAACCTGTTTCAGGATCCGGTTCTGATCGCGAATGGCGCCGATATTCAGAACTATGGAATAAACTCGACGGGCGCGAAGATCACGCTAGGTCAGATTGACCTGGGCACCGCTGGCAGCAATCCGGATTATTACGATCTGAGCCACGCCCATAGCGCCTTCGTCTCCATGTACGACAACGGGAAAATGGATGGTGCGGACCTGATTCCGGTTACTTGCGAGAAGGGAGTCACCGGTTGTCCGCCCCCGAACCCGCAATTCATGTACGTGAATCCGGCCGACGTTCAGCCTTACTTCCAAATGGCCGAGCAGTACACGTTCGCCGACCGCATGTTCCAGACGAACCAGGGACCAAGTTTTCCCGCGCACCAATTCATCATTTCCGGCACTTCAGCGCCTACGGCAACCAGCAATCTGTTTGCCGCCGAGAACCCTGTGGGCGGCGGTAGGATTGCCGGTTGCATCGCGCCTCCCGCCGAGACGGTTGAGATGGTCGATCCGACGGGCACCGAGTCCAGCACGATGTATCCCTGCTTCGAGCATGCCACGCTGACCGACTTGCTCGACACCGCCAACATTACGTGGCGCTATTACACGCCTTCCGCTGGCTCCATCTGGACCGCACCCAACGCGATTCAGCACATGTGCGGACCCAACGCTACCCCGCCCAATGCCACCTCTTGTGTGGGATCGGATTGGACTGGCTCAGCCCCGAAAGTTGTGCTTAACCAAACCGAGAGCAGCGCCCAGATTCTTACCGACATCGCGAGCAACCAGCTGGCGCAGGTGAGCTGGGTGATTCCCGATGGCCAGGATTCCGACCATGCCTCGAGCAACAACGGCTGCGGCCCGTCATGGGTGACTTTGCTGGTGAATGCCATCGGCAACAGCGAGTATTGGTCTAATACCGCGATCATTCTTACGTGGGACGACTGGGGAGGTTGGTACGACCACGTCGCGCCGGCGGTCATCAACAACGGCAGTAGTTGGGGATCCGGCTACGTGTACGGATTCCGCGTGCCCATGATCGCGATTTCGCCCTACGCCCGGCCGGGTCACATCTCCCATGTCACGCACGACTTTGGAAGCATTTTGAAATTTATTGAGACAAACTTTAATTTGCCGTCGCTGGGCTATGCGGACGCGCCGGCCGACAATCTCTCCGACATCTTCAATTTCAGCCAGACCGCGATTTCGTTTCAGACTATCGCGGCGCCTCCCGACGACGCCGCATGCCGCAGCGACATGACTCCGGCCACTGATCCCGATGACGACTGAGGTGAATCGAAAGGGCGAGGATCTCGTTAGTGCGTCGTCAAGCCCGATTCCGCTTCCATCACTCGACCGCGTTACGCGAAATTACTTCGCGGTACCACACCGCGCTGAGTTTCGGCGTGCGCGCCTGGGTTTTGAAGTCGACGTAGTGAAGGCCGAATCGCTTGCTATAACCGTCTGCCCATTCGTAATTGTCGAGCAGGCTCCATAGGAAGTAACCTTTGATCGGGTACCCCTCCGACGCGGCGCGATGCAGGTGCGTGAGGTGATTGCGCAGGTACATCACGCGGTCGGTGTCCTCGACACGTCCATCCGCGGTTATTACATCGTCGGCGGAGCAACCATTCTCAGTGATGTACAGAGCCTTTGGTTTCCAGATGTCGCTGACGTTGCGAACCGCCCAGTAGATCACTTCCGGGCCAATGTAGAGCCAGTCCGAAGCCATGCGCGGAAAGGAAGCCTGCCGCTTCTCCACCACGTAGCCGACGGGGGACGCGTCGGCGCGTACATACTCCGGGGTGTAGACGTTGAGGCCGACAAAATCGAGCGGGCTGCCAATGATTTTCATGTCGCCGGCCTCCACCTTGGGAGCGTTGGCGCCCTCGCGCTGGAGATAGCCGTCCGTGTACTTGCCTTCCAGCACTGCGGTGAGGAATGGGGCGTTTTCCTCCCGAGTGGCACGGTGCGCAGCCTCGATGTGCTCGCGAGTCTCGATTACCGGTACACAGACCGCGGCATTTTCCGCGAGGCCGATCTGCGTCCCGGCTTTGCCGTTGGCGCGAATGGCTTGCACGGCCATGCCGTGGGCCAGTACCGCATGATGGCGAATCTGATTCACCTGGGCGTCCGGCAACTTCAGGCCGGGCGCGAACCTGCCCTCTTTGTAACCGATGTCGGTGAAGCAGGTGAACTCGTTGGTGGTGAAGAAATGGCCGACGCGGTCCGAGAGCTGCTTAGAAATATAGGCCGCGTAATCCCCAAACGCTTTTGAAGTGTCGCGTGATTGCCAACCGCCGGGCAAAGCCTGCGGCAGGTCCCAGTGGAACAGAGTGATGTAGGGAGCAATATTGTTCTTGAGCAGTTCGTCAACCACCCGCTGGTAATAGTCCATGCCTTTCTGGTTCGGCTGGCCTGTGCCGTCGGGGAAGACGCGTGACCACGAAATGGAAAAACGGTAAACCTTCACGCCCAAGTTCTTAAGCAACTGCACGTCTTCTTTGTAGAGATGGTAGGAATCATCGGCGACGTCGCCGGTTTCTCCGTGAAACGTCTTGCCCGGCGTGTGCGAAAAAGTATCCCAGACGGATGGCTTCCGTCCGTCCTCGCTCACCGCGCCCTCGATCTGATAGGCAGCGGTAGCGCAGCCCCACAGAAAGTTGGGCGGGAACTGCAGCAAACTTGCGGCGGGCATCTGCGCCAATGCAATCCGCGGAAAAGAGGCGCTGGCAAGGGCGGCTGCGGCGGCGCCGGCCATCGTCTTGCCGAATCGACGACGTGTGAGAGTTTTCATAGGCGCAAGAAGATTATCACTAACAGAGGTTCAGAATGAAGTTACATGCAAAGGGGGAGGGCCTTCGGGTAGTTCAAGAGGCTCGTTCTCGGCTAATGCGACACGCGCTTGAGTGCATCCTGGGCGCGGCTGAAGGTGTGGGCCATGAACAGAGCGGCGCGATATTCTTCGGCGGCGGCTGGCCGGTCGCCTTGTTTCTCGAGCAATTCACCAAGCATATAGTGGGCCTTAAAGACAGGAGCTTCCTCGACGGAGGTGGAGGAATCGATATAGCGCCGCAAGAGGCGGATGGCCATGGGATAGTCGCGGCCCGTACGCAGCAACAGGCCAGCCCCATCCACGAGCGCGCCGGGACGATCGAGGGGGCGGGACTCCATGGTGTGCAAGGCCTGTTCCATCTCGTCGAGGCGGTTCGTGTGACGATAAAAGCCCGCAAGATTCAGCCAGGCAAACGCGCCGCCGTGACTGGCATCGATGGCGTTGCGATATTCCGACTCGGCGGTGGCGAAATCTCTGTCCTTCTCGGCGATGCGCGCGCTTACCCAGTGTGCGATAGCTGGATCCAGTGGCGCAAGCAGCGCAGCCTGGGCGCGGGCTTTCTCTTTGCCCCCGCCGACGATGCCGGGAGCTTCGAGGTAAAACTCGGCAAGATCGGTGCGCACGGCCGCGTTGTCGGGAGCGAGTTCGACGGCACGCTCGAATTCAGTGCGAACTTTCTTGGCGAGGCCGGTCGCCTTCAAGAAATTGGAACGGTCCGCTTTCTCACCGTAGATGCGACCCAGCCACAGGTGGTAGAGACCATTGTTGGGCGCGAGCGAGACCGCCTTTTCACAAGCGGGAATGCCGGCGTCCCAGGCGTCGAGTTCAAAATGAGCCCGGCACAGCAGGTTATAGGATTCGGCGGCAGGGTCAGTGGCAATCTGTTGCTCCAGGCTTTGCAGCGCCTGATCCACGCGGCCGGCGGAGAGAAGAGAATGAGCCGTCTCAGCGGCGGCATCGGACCATAAAGTCAAACATACGATGCCGATAAAAAACGCAGCGAAAACCCAACTTCTCGCAAAGGACGCGAGAAATGGGGCACCCCGCTCAGGATGATAGCCGCTATCAATCCACTGCATCGGCTAGGGCACCACTTTTACGCGGGCATCGTCGACTAAGGGCTTGGAGTCGGCCGAGGACAGGACTACGACGGAATGTTCCGGAAGCCCGGACGTGATCTCGACCTGAGTGAGATTCTGGAGGGAGACTTCAACTTCGCGGCGTTTGAGTTCGCCATCCACAACCTGATAAACGTAGGGCTTGGTGTCGTCCATGCGGACCGCTTCGCGGAGAAGAGTGAGCGCGGAGCTGTGTTCGGCCGTAATGACCGTAACGCCGACGTTGACGTTGGGGAGCAGACGAAGATCGTTGTTGTCGACGGTGCAGGTGACCTCGCCCACGTTGCGTGCGCCGCGAAGTTTCACGGTAGAGGGAATGGTGCTGACGGTGCCGTTCCAGATGCGGCCAGGCAAAGCATCCCAGGTGACTTCGATTTTTTGTCCGGTGGCGAGGCGGCCAATGTCGGGTTCATCGACGAAGGTGCGCACCACCATGCGGGAAAGATCCCCCTCTTGCAACAACAGATCTCCGGTTTGCACATAAGCGCCCTGCTTGACAGGAAGAGCGTAAACGATGCCGTCAAAGGGAGCGCGCACGCTGGATTTGCCGAGGGCATCTTCGGCGGCGTCGTAAGCGGCCTGCGCCTCCGCACCCTGCGCTTGGACCTTAGCCACCTCCGGTTGCGAATAGCGGTCTTTCTTTTTCTGCTCAAGCAGCGTGGTATCGGCCTGCGCGCGCTGCAAAGCATCGTCGGCTTGTTTAACCTCGCCCGCGGAGGCAGCGCCTTGCTGCTGCAGGCGGTGCAGAGCATCCAGATTGCGCTGGGCGGCATCGCGCGCACTGTGCGCTTTAACGAGTTGGGAATCGAGCGTGAGCAGTTCCTCGCGAGTGCCGCCCGTACTAAGGTCGGATTGGTCGGCTTGCGCTGACTTCATCTGTGCCTGAGCCCGGGCGGCTTGGCTGCGCAGGTCGGCATCATCAAGCTGCAAGAGCAGTTGGCCCTTGCGAACGTGGTCGCCTTCCTTTACGAAGAGGCGCTTCACTGTCGTGGGATCGGGCGAGTGCGCTTCGAAATTCTGGATGGGCTCGACCTTCCCGTTGGTGGAAATCAGACTGCGTATGGGTCCACGTTCAACCGTGGTGGTGCGAACTTTCAAAGGTCCGGGTCGCGTGAAGATGGGGATGACGGCGAGCGCCGCGAACACTCCGACCGCCAGCCACGTGCGGCCCTTTCGTGAGGCCGGTCGTCCATTCGAATTGTTGTTGGTTCCTGCCAACCGGTTTTCTTTCAGGGTGCGGCGGGGACAACTGCAAGGACTAATTTACCACTCAGACGCCTGCGAAAGGATACCCGTCTGCCCAAGCTCTTGCATGATTAGATGCTGCGGGATGCCGCCGGATGCGTGAGCGCCAGGAGCCGAAACTTGCAAGTGCCGGGCTTACGCGTGTCGGTCGAGTTCTGCCCGGATCTCTTCATTGCTCATGACGGCTGCAATTTTGTCCTTCATGTACTTCAGCGAGATGGCGTGATGTTCCTGATCGTACGAATCGATGGAGTCCGCGGCCAGGATTACAGGCCAGTCCCTCTGGTAGGCGTCGATCGCTGTTGTGCGAATGCAGGCGTGGGTATTGATCCCGGCCAGGATGAGGGCATCAGGTGCGAGCCGGCCAAGTATTTCTTCAAGCGTGGTCCCGTAAAACGCGCTGTACCGTTTCTTAACGATGACAATATCGGATGACTCCAACGCGAGCTCCGGCAGGATCTCGCAACCCTGTGTCCCTTTGATCGTAATGCGAATGCCTTTGGCTCTCATCTCTAGGAATGCGTCCCGCAAATCGGGCTCGAACTCCTGTCTCAGCCAGATCACGGGATGGGAGAAGCTCCGCGCAATGCTCACTAGTTCATTGATTGATCGAACCAGCTTTTCTTTTCGAGACGGTTCCCAGCTTTCAAGAAAGTCCCGCAGCATGTCGACCACAATCAGAACCGGCTTCTGCATAAACAAGAAATTACCATGGAAGCCGCTACAATACTTTCATGCCCAAACAGAGCCGCTATACGCCTGAGCATGCTGCCGCTGGGTTGGACGCCAGGTTCCCTGAGATCGAAACCTGGCCGAACCAGTTTCCTGGCTACGAGATTGTGATTGACGATCCGGAGTTTACTTCTGTGTGCCCGAAGACGGGGCTGCCGGATTTTGGCGTGCTCACGCTACGTTACGCGCCCGATAAGGTGTGCCTGGAGCTGAAATCGTACAAAGAGTATCTGCACTCGTACCGCAACCTAGGGATTTTTCAGGAGAACATCGTGAACCGCGTGCTGGAGGATGTGGTGCGATGGGCGAAGCCCGTGTGGGCTGAGGTAAAGGGAGAGTTCCGGCCACGAGGGGGAATTTCGACGACGGTGGTGGCGAAGTGGCCGCGAACGAAAAAACGTGTTCTCTGATTAGTCTCGCAATCGCGATGGTCACGGCAGCCTGGCATATTCGGCTTTGGCTTGCCGCAGGATAGGGATGCCCGCATCGGCATCTTTCCAGAGCGCGAGAAAATCCTGATACTCAATCTTAGCTTTGGCGGGCTCTCCCGCAAGAGCATATGCCCGGGCCAGTCCCAAGCGGGCCAGCGCACTGATCGGTTCATTCAGGACGACACCAGGATGGTCGAGAATCTTCTGAAACTCGGCGGCAGCAGCCGAGCCCTGCCTGGCGGCCAGATTCGCCTCCCCGCGCAAGTAGACCGGGTAAAGAAGAAAATTCAGGTTCTGAGAAGCCGCGCCCAGTTCGTAAGGTGCAGCCGGAGCGAGAGCCGCGATCGCTTTGTTGGCATCGCCACTATGCAGCGCAACCGCCGCACGAATCATCGGCAGGTAATCGAACTGGACGATGGTATCTTCCGGCAGCCGTTTATCCAAGTCGTCGGCGAGCCGCAGGGCCGGAGCCGAATCGCCAGCCAGCGCCAGGGCAATGGCCGCCATCGCCTTGACATCGCCGCCATCGGAGAGGGCGAGCGCGGCTGGCGCGTGCTGTTTCGCAAAAGTCATGTCACCCACCAGCGCCGCGCGCAGCGCCGCTTCCGCCTGGTAGCCGGCTGCCGTCTCGTTTTCATCGACGCGTTGGGCAGACTCGGCGGCAAGCCTCGTCGATTCATTTGCCTTGGCAAACTGACCGGCGCAGGAAGCGGTGTCCGATTGGTAATAGAGCACGATGTCTTCGTATCCCGGCTTACCCATCAGGTGTGCCGTTTCCTGTTGCATGCCCGCCGAGTCATGCTGCAGGAAATCAATCATGTAGAGCGTGGCATGATTCAAGGGTGAATCCAGGTTGCGTGTTTTCGCCTCATCGATTGTGGCCCGGGCTTCGTCCAACCGATTAAGGCTGACATAGGCGCTGGCCAGGTTGCTGTAGCTAATACCACTGCCGGGATTCATCTTCAAGGTTTGTTGGGCCCGCGATAGCGTGCTGGCGTAATCGCCGAGATTGTTGTAAATCACCGCCAGATTGTTGGAAGGAACGTGATCACGAGGGTAGGTCTGTGCCCACAACTCATAGGACTTGCGCGCGGCCTCCAGATTTCCAGTGACGAAATGTCCGTAGTGGGAGGCGATGTAGAACTTTTCCCGTTCGCTGACCCGCTCGCGCAGTTCAAAGGCTTTGCTGATGTTCTCGGATGCGCGGACCGTTTCGTTCAGGTTGAAATAGTTTGCGCCGAGGCGCGCATACGCCATGGCGAAATTAGGGTCGAGACTGATGGCCCGCTGGAAGAACGGAATGGCCGCCGCATAGTCGTTTTTAATGACTTGCGCCTGGTAGCCGAGGCTGTAGGCCTTCAGCGCTTCCAGCGACGGTGTGGTGACGTTCTCCGCGGGCGCGTCATACTTTTGCACGGACGCGAGCGATTCGCCCAGCTTGCTACGCAGAGCTGCCGCCATGTTTCCCACGGCGTCGAGAACGTGGTTTTTGTCGGCAGCCTGCGCCGTCGTAGAGGCCAGCACATCCCCGTTCGAGCAATTGACTGCCTTGAGGGTAAGAAGATACTCGTTGCCAAGTTGCGCGATCGACCCGTTGAGTACCGCCGCGCTGGCCGTGCGCTGGCAGACTTCTCGAGTCAATTCATGGGTGAGCCGCGTTTCTTTGGGCTGTGCCATCAACGAGAGGGTCTGGGCGATGCGTTCGTCCGACAGCAGGTTAAGAAACGGGGACTGCTCCAGTTGCGCCGAAAGGGCCTGCCGCAGCGTGCCATCAAAAACGGGATCGCCGGTTGTGTTGGTGAAGTCCGCGAGCACCACCGTGTCTTTGTCCGTGAGCTTGGGAGACTGGCGGAGGTGGTAATAAAATCCACCGGCAATCACCAGTGCTACGAACAGAATCGGCGCCGCAACTTTCCACATCCAGGTACGGCGTGCGAGAGCCGGTTGTATTTGTGAGCCAGAACGGGAGCCGGACCTTAAACTTAGCTCGGAGGCCGGAGTCTCGAGGAAAGCCGACCGGCGAGAATCTGTGTCCCGCTTCAGACGTTGCAGTTCCGCCCGCATCTCGGCCGCGCTTTGATAGCGAAGATTGCAATCTTTCTCCAGCGCCCGGCTTATGATTCGTTGCAATTCCGCGGGGAGGTCAGGATTGATGCGCACCGGCGGAACTGGTTCTCGTTCGAGGATCGCGCTGAAGACGACTCCCGAACTTTCTCCCCGGAAAGGCAACGCTCCGGTCGCCATTTCATACAACACGGCTCCAAAGGAAAACAAATCCGTGCGCGCGTCCAATTCTTTGGCTCGTACCTGCTCCGGCGACATATAGGCGACCGTGCCTACTGCCGTGCCCGGACTGGTCAGCTGTTCGTCCGCCACAGTTTGTGTATTGGCGGCGGCGATCTGGCTGGAGGAACTGGCCGCGGGCGTGACTTTAGCCAATCCGAAGTCCAGAATCTTGGCGTGCCCGCGGTCCGTAACGAACAGGTTGGCGGGTTTGATGTCACGGTGAATGATTCCCTTGGCGTGGGCCGCATCGAGAGCTTCGGCGATTTCGATGGCTAGCGTCAGCAGGGTTTCAGTTTCGAGCGCGCGTCCAGCGACGCGGTATTTCAACGTCACTCCCTCCAGGAACTCCATGGCGATGAAGGACTGGTCGCCGTCCTTGCCGATTTCGTAGATGGTGCAAATGTTGGGATGGTTCAGCGCGGAAGCGGCTCGCGCCTCCCGGCGAAATCGTTCCAGCGCCTGCGGGTCCTGAGCCAGGGCCTGGGGCAGAAATTTCAAAGCGACAAAACGGCCGAGTTCCGTATCTTCAGCTTTGTAGACGATGCCCATGCCGCCGCCACCGAGCTTTTCGACGATGTGGTAGTGCGAGATGGTCCGTCCAATCATGCGGTCATTCAGTGCAAGTCAGATGTTGCGAGCGCCCATGATAGGGGGAGGGCTTCTGGCAAGTCAACGCAGTGGGTTGCCAGGTAGTGGCTAAATTTGAAAATCTTGAACCATTGCACCCCTTCGGCGTCATCCCGAAGTTCCGCGTTTTCACCAGCGGCACGAGGGATCGCCCGTGCCCACACAGCCGCCCCGAGTCAAACTGACCCACTACCGGTTGTCGGAATACGGCGCAGCGGAATCGGCTCCGGGGCGCCGTGCTATATTCGCTCGATCCGTGGCTGCGACGAAATTCTATCCGCGCACGGCGCTGGCCCTGCTGACGGCGCTGAATCTGCTGAACTATGTGGACCGCTCCGTGCTGTTTGCGGTGCAGCCACTGGTGCAAAGCGAATTTCGGCTGAGTAACACGCAGGTCGGCTACCTCACCAGCGCATTTCTGTTGTTCTACATGGTTGCCGCTCCGTTCGTGGGGCCGTTGGCGGACCGCTATTCGCGTAAAAGAATCATTGCTGGAGGCGCGATCTTTTGGAGCGGGCTGACTCTGCTTACCGCGGTTACGCACACCTACGCCGAACTGCTGATTCGTCACACGCTGGTCGGCATTGGCGAGGCGACGTTTGTGACCATCGCTCCTACGTTTGTTGCCGACCTGTTTCCACAAGAGAAGCGTGGGCGGATTCTCGGAGTGTTTTATCTGGCGATCCCTGTGGGCACGGCCGCGGGATATCTGCTGGGAGGTCATCTCAGCCCGCACTACGGCTGGAGATTTCCATTTTATATTGCTGCGGTTCCGGGCTTCGTGCTGGCGCTGGCTGTGCTGTTCTTGCACGAGCCCGAGCGTGGGCAGTTCGATTCGGTGAAAGCAACCGCTGAGCGGGAGACGGTCTTTGGTTTGGCCCGCAACCCGGCGTTTTGGACTTCGACCCTGGGCATGGCGATGATGACGTTCGC
>Ga0182015_10003824_pt1 | contig 16606 bp, 14 predicted proteins | sample 712P3MmetaG_FD_120478 | JGI IMG/M metagenome (GOLD analysis project Ga0182015, IMG submission 120478) | Permafrost microbial communities from Stordalen Mire, Sweden - 712P3M metaG | ecosystem: Environmental > Terrestrial > Soil > Wetlands > Permafrost | place: Sweden: Stordalen | collected... | reverse complement strand
GGAGAAAGCCCAGTGCTCGACAACCAGGCCGTCCTCAAACCTGAAAATGTCGAAGAACACGTTTCGTCCGGATCGCTGCCCCTTAGCCTGGGTAACGACGTAGGGGCCATCCTGGAATGCCCGCACCACGGTCAGTCGCAGTTGGTCACGCGGCGACTGATTGATGAATTGCGTCAGCCCTTCCACACCGTCGGTCGCGTACGGATTGTGTTGCACAAATCGCTTGTGGTCGATGTGCAGCGTCGCAAGGTTTACATCCCCGGCGCTAATGCCGTGAAATATTGTCAAAACTTTCTCGATGTCAGTTTTCGCCATTGTCTTATCTCCTTTAGCCAGCGGCGAAGCTGGTTGCCGACAACAATCTTGAAAGCCCAGCCCTCGCTTCGAGGCTTCAGCCTCAGCGCCTCGCGCAAGGCTTTCAACCCATTCCTGGTGATAGCGGTAGAGCGCGCCGGGATTCTTCCGCCCGAGCTCTTCGAGGAAGAAGGGGCCTTGCTGCGTCTCCTCAGACAGCACATGACAACCATCGTCTGTGGGGGTGATGACCCAGCCGTGGTAGGCGCTCGAATCGGTCTCGTCGCCGTCGACGAGCGTCGACCACGAGAGCCTGCGGCCGGGCAAGCACTCCGTCACGACAAGGTGCATCGGAAAGCCAACGGTCACCCGGCTGTATTTGGTTCCGAGCGCCAGTTCCGGCTCACCGTTCAGGATCTTGACCTGATCTTCGGCAGGAAAGTAACTCGACCAATTCTCGGCGTCGACAAGCAGCTTCCACACCACTTCAGGCGGCGCGTTCACGTCAATGTCGTTGAGCGCGTAGATCGCCGAGGTCTTCGGGTCATATTGGTGAGGCCAAATTACGTGGTTATACATTTGTGATCCCCTCTTTCTGAGAGTCCGCGAGTTCTTCGCGTGCGTCGGTAGCCCTTCCCTAGGCCGCAGAGCCAGGCAGGCCGGTGACGGTAGGCGCGCCGCGGTCGTAGATCGGTGTTATTTCGCGATGTTCGAGCGCCCAAACCGCGATCTCGTCCTTGCGGGCAAACCAGACGCCGGGCTTGGATCGCGCGTAGGTGAGAAAACGATCGAGCACGCGAACGCGGTTGGCATGGCCTGAAATGCGGTCGTGTAGTCCTACCACCATCATCCGGCGGCGGTAGGCGCCCTCCTCGTAGAGCTGATCGAATCCGTCCTTAAGCGCCCCATGCCCGCGCCTCACGATCTCGCGCGCGAGGTCGGACGCTCTATCGACCGCTTGGCCAGTCATGACGGAGGAGAGTTTCACCCGATGCTTGTCCATCAGGTCGAGGATTCTCGGGATGCCCTCGTACACGCCGTACTGGAAGACGCCGTTGGTCGCCAGATCCGGCGGACCCTTTTCCATTGGCTCCTGGAAGAAGCCGGGCGCACCGGAGATCGGCTGACCGCCGCCCTCGAACATGAGCGAGCAGCTGACGGCGAGACGGGCTCCGTTAGGCCAGAAGGGATCAGGCGTGGGCATAGTGGTCTCCTTTGAGCAGAGGGTTGCTTCAGTTGAGCAGAGCACAGTCGGCGGCTCGGGCGTTCACCGAACGGCTGTTTCTTTGGGGCGAGAGCGATCTCGTTGCCACGCGGCTTTGGCCAGGTCCGCAAGGAGTTTCTCGTGTGTGCGCCAAAAGGCGTCGGGAGCTTTCTTCGCCAACTCGATCCAAACTGGGCCTTTCATCGTCTCCTCGGTCCGGAGGTAGCAACCTTCCGGTGTTGGCGTGATGATCCAAGCGTGGTAGGCCTTGGAGTCCTCGGAGTCCTTCGGACCACCGTACCAGGCGATCCTCGTCATGGGTTCAAACTCGGACACGGAGGCAGCTACGTCTTGTCCGGCCAGATTGGTCTCGAGCCGCGTGCCAAGGCGCAGAGACTCGTGTCCGTCAAGCAGCTGAACGTGTTTGACGCCGGGGTAGAAGCTGGGCCAGGCTTTGGGATCCACGAGCAGGGACCAGATGGTTTCAGGAGAGGCTGCGACTTCAAGCTCGTTCGTGAAATGGATTGGGCAGCGGCTGGGAGCCATCTCCTTTGGCCATTTGATTGCTTCCCATTGAATCGTTTCGGTCACGTTGTCCTCCGGGCGTTAGATTGAAATTTTGAGATGTCGAAGAAGATGCGTACCGGCAAAGAAGTTTCCCCGCCGGCAGACGTTGCTGACGCCGACGTCGGCTGTGTGCGGGTTGTGTTGTATGTATCTCGCTGGGTTCATATATTTGGTTGCAGCTCCGCATCCCTGGCTGCGATGCCTCGAAACACCGCTAATACCTTCCCAACCATTCTTTGCCACCGCCATACCTGCTATATACAGATGGTGAAAACGCGGGGAGCAGGGCTCCTAGAAACCTATGCCTGCGCTGCGGGCTTCGCGCTGACTTCTAGGCGAACCGCCCCGCTTCCTCAAACGTCAACCGAGGATTCCGCTGGTAAGGCGTGCCGGGTTTTCCGTATCCAAGGCAGCAGATGAAATTGGATTGGATGCGAGTGCCCGCAAAGAACTCCCGATCGACGCCCGCATTGTCGAACCCGGACATGGGCCCGCAGTCGAGACCCAGAGCGCGCGCCGCGATGATGAGGTAAGCACCTTGCAGGCTGCTGTTGCGCATCGCTGTCACTTCAGCGACTCCTGGTTGCTGAAAGAACTGGCGCATCATCTCTGCTCGCGCGGGAAACAATTTCGGCATTGTCTCCGGGAATGCAAGGTCGTACCCGATAATCACCGTGACGGGACCTGCCAGGATTTTTGGGCGATTGACCTCCATCGCAAGCGCCGCCAACTTCGCTTTGCCATCGGCACTTCTCACCCACACAAATCTCGCCGGACAGCAATTGGCGGACGTTGGCCCCCATTTCAGAAGATCGTAAAGCTCGCGCACCGTCTGCTCATCGACGGCTTTCTCGCTCCATTCGTTGTACGTTCTCGCTTCGTTGAACAATTGGTCTAGCGCTGAACGTTGAATCGTATTTGACACAATAGAACTCCAGACAAAACTATATTTCTCTTCAGGGAACCCGTGGTCTCCCCTTCACCAATATCCACACCTTAGCCTCTGCTTTTATCGTGCTAATGACTGAGCAGTTTTATACACAAGCGAGGATTTAGTTTCGCTATCGCCTTTGTCTCCCGAGAAAAGAAGGGTTCCTTGGTCTTCAACTGGACCATCTGTTCGTCCTATGCCAGCTTTCGAGAGGAAAGCCGCGGGGTCGAACCCGGCAGGCTTCGCCGAGTCATTTCGAGGGCCTCCTAGCTGGAGGAAACTCGCCGGTGGAATGCACCTCAAGCAACTCGCATGTATTTATCTTCCGTCTTTGCCATCACAGGTCCACCGCAGCTGCATTCCTGGCCATCCAAACGCTGCAGACATAGGCTTTGTTTTCAATGTGTGCTCCCAATCCAAAAGGCGACGGTCGAGTTTTGGATCAATTCCCCATTGGTTGGCCGCACGAGTGTCCTTGCCCGATCGGCTTTTGCATCATTGCTTGCTACTGTCATTTTGCTGCTTGCTTTACGCTGGCTGCGACGGGCTTCGGATCATGCCAGCCGCCATGCTCTGTAATGATGCGGTCCGCCTCCGGGGGTCCCCAGCTGTTCGGATCGTACTCATGCACAGGCATCGCGTTTCGCAAAACTGGATCGACCACATTCCAAGCCGCTTCCACGCTGTCTTCACTCACGAATAGCGTAGGGTCATCTCGAAGCGCATCCCCCAGCAGGCGTTCATAAGGTTTCATCTCATCAGCGTGAGTCTGCTGTACGACCAGTTCGAGTTGTTCACCGGCCATCGCTTCCCCGGGCAACTTCGCCCGCGCACCCAGTGAGATGGACACATCAGGGCTGAGTCGAAACCGAAAATAATCCGCCTGATCCTGGGGAATCGTGTCGAACACGTTCTGCGGGGGGCGCTTGAGTTCAACGAATACTTCGGTCGCAGTGACAGGCATCTGTTTGCCCGTTCGGATATAGAATGGAACTCCTGCCCATCGCCAATTGTCGATGTACAACTTGAGGGCAGCGAATGTCTCTATCTGCGAATCCTGAGCGACTCCTTTTTCACTGCGGTAACTACGGTACTGACCGCGGACAACGTCCCCCGGAGAAAGCGGCCGCATAGCTCGGAAGGCGCGCTGCTTTTCATCACGCACGGCATTCGAGCCTTGACCTATAGGTGCCTCCATCGTGAGCAGCGCGACGACCTGCAACAAGTGGTTTTGAACGACGTCACGGATTGCACCCAACTCTTCATAGAGGGCTCCGCGCCCAGGGATGCCGAAGTTTTCAGCCATCGTGATCTGCACATTCTGGATATAGTTACGGTTCCAAATTGGCTCAAGAAATGAATTGGCGAAGCGGAAGTACAGCAAATTTTCGACTGATTCCTTCCCAAGGTAGTGGTCGATTCGGAATATTGCCGATTCGGAGAAAGATTTGCGTAGGAGTTGATTGAGTGCCTGCGCCGAAGTCAGGTCCCGGCCGAACGGTTTTTCGACCATCAGCCGTGCTCCCTTGTCGCATCCTGTACTGGCCAAGCCTTCAGCCACGACCCCAAATGAGTCTGGAGGTATCGCCAGGTAGTAGAGAGGATGAGAGGCCGTGCCCAACGCTTTGCGCAACTCGCGGAATGTCTCCGGTGAACTGTAGTCTCCTTTGACATACTGGAGTTTTGCCGAAAGGGCTGCAAATGCGCGTCGGTCCACGCCGCCATGTTTCTCGATACTCTCGTGGGCACGGGCCCGAAGCCCTTCAATATCCTTTGCGGATCTTCCCACCCCAATGATCGGGATTTCGAAGTGTCCGCGTCGGGTCATGGCGTGAAGCGCAGGAAAAATCTGCTCATACGCCAGGTCTCCAGTTGCGCCGAAGAAAACCAGCGCGTCCGATTCGAGACTCTTCATTTCACACTCTCCTCTCACATCCCATCGCGTGCGTCTTTCTAATATCTGCCTCACGTCTCGCCGGATCACGGTGGTTTGGACAGTCAAACCGTGCAATCGGGTCAACGGCACCAAGATTGATTTGTCTTCTTTTTGTGGCGGCGAACCCGAAATCAGGCGACGATTGCCCCTCCCACATATCCTCTACTTGTATTTGTTATTTCTGCCTGTATCTGTGCGAGAACTCTGATGGCGATTCGTAGGTCAAACACCTCCTCCGTCTCGGATTTGGCAATGAACAGTTCGAGATATCGAATGAAGACGGCCTGCTCTGCCAAAGCAATGACCTTTGGAAGGATGACAAAATCAGACTCGATCAACGCTTCGGCATAGAGTCTATGCCATCCTTGCGAGACAAACATTCCTTGTCCTTCCGCTTGATTGAGAACAAACAGACTCGAGGTTCCCTGGACAGCTTCTGTAGGATTGACCTCTGTCGGCAGGTCGGTTTCGGATTGCGGCATATCTCCTCCCAAGGGCAAACAGGTTCGCGAGATAAAGCGTCTCAACCTTCGTGCGGCGCCATGGATAGCCTGCGGGATTTCTTCACCGGCGGCAAGAAAGGCGGGCACGTTCCGGTTTCCCTTTCAGTCTTCCGCCGCACCAACACCAGTCGATCCAGCGCTACTTTAGACACGCTTGAAATAACGATGCTGGTCAATAAGGAACACATGTTCAAATTGAGCTTCACAAGTATATCTGCGTATGCGGAAGGAAGCCGTAACTGGCCTGGCGGGCGCTACGGACTTATCGGATGGAGCTTGAGGCTCCAAATCCGCGACTGTCAAGCCGTTACGTGCCACGGCACAATTATGAGCAATATGGCACAGTTCTGAGTTTCTCGTAGTGAGATATTTCTCCAGTGTGCAGGCGCACCCAAACCTAAATCTGAGTTGTTCACTCTGTTTTGGTACGGGTTACCGCGCCTCCGTAGCCATGGGCGCAGCCAAGAGACACACCGTCAGACAATACACAGTTGTGTGCTATTTGGAACAGCATTGAGGTTGGCGCCGTGAGATATTTTGTGTTTCCATGCGAGTGCGATTCAGCTCGACAGGATGCTCGGAACATCTTAGCCGTTGTGATTTGTCGCTAATCCTGGCCGCAATACATAGAACGGCGCGCTCGCAACGACGCGCCCCATCAGCTTCGGGACGGTCGATGCGGGGCACTCAGTAAGTCGCAACCGCCCGACCCCGTGAGAGTTGATCTCTCAACATCGAGGGACCATGGCAATGTTTGGGAGGTGTCCTCTGTGACGCGGGAATCCGTGTCCATTTCCGTTGATCAAAGGTCCGTGCCCGAGGCCGTCGATCCGGAGAACGGACTATTGAGATCGTCTGAAGTCGATTTGGTGGCCGCAGCAAAAAGCGGACATTCGGCCGCTTTCGATGCTCTGTGCCATCCGCACACGAAACGACTTTCCCGAGGTACCTATCGCATTACCAGGAATCGCGAAGACGCGGAAGACGCCCTTCAGGACTCCTTCCTAAGAGCCTTTGTGCATATCCATAAGTTCGATGGCAGATCCAATTTCTCAACATGGCTCACTCGCATCGCTATCAATTCGGCACTGATGATTCTTCGCAAGAAACGCGGTTCGCGCGAAACGGCCATGGAAGTACCCGGGCAAATTGATGCTAAGAGACGGGAGTGGGAAATAGCGGACCACGCCGCGAATCCAGAAGAGGAATGCGCCCAAAGAGAAATAGGAAATATCCTCAGAGCTGAAATCCGCGATTTACGACCGACCCTCCGCGCGGTCTTTGAAACTCAACACTTACAAGAATTCTCGGTGAGAGAAACAGCCGTCAATATGGGTATATCCCTTTCGGCGGCGAAAGCCCGGGCGTTTCACGGGAAATCGGCACTGCGAAAAGCCCTGACACTGAGAATGAGCTACCGTGGCGGCGACCGGAACCTTCCTCACAATGTGGGCACGGCTCGTAGGAGAAGCCTGAGTCAGGAGTAAGACGCTCCAGCGAATCCAGATGAAGACTCGCTGCTGTGATCCTCAACTACGGGAAGATTTCAACTTTCCCACTACCGAATTCTGAGGAAGATATGCCATCGGCCACCACCGAACAGCAATGGAAGCCAAAGTTCAATCCGTGGATCATTGCTGCAACGGTGGCGATTGCGGCCTTCATGGAGGTACTGGATACATCGATCGCAAACGTCGCTCTGCCGCACATCTCGGGCAATTTGGCCGCCAGCACCGATGAGGGAACGTGGGTACTCACCAGCTATCTGGTATCCAATGCCATCGTTCTACCTCTGGGAGCGTGGGCGTCCAGCGTTATCGGTCGCAAGCGCTTTTTTCTGATGTGTATTGGCATCTTCACCGTCTCGAGCTTTCTTTGCGGGATATCTGTTTCTCTTCCCATGCTGCTCATCTGCCGCGTGCTCCAAGGCGCCGGGGGTGGCGGCTTGCAACCGATGGCGCAGGCCATCATGGCGGATTCGTTCGAGGAGAAGAAGCGGGGGCAGGCCTTCGCACTGTATGCGCTGGTAACGGTGCTGGCGCCCTCCATCGGGCCAACCATCGGAGGCTGGATTACCGACAACTACAACTGGAGATGGATTTTTTATATCAATATTCCGGTGGGAATACTTGCCGCGATTCTGGTAACGCGCTTTGTAGAAGATCCACCCTGGATTAAAGCCTCTCTCGATAATTTCAAGAAGCTCGACTATCTGGGTCTCGGCCTGCTGACCATCGCCATGGGGGGCATGCAGGTCATGCTGGATAAAGGAGAAGAAAATGATTGGCTGGCCTCCAACTTCATCCGCGCGTTTGCGGTTTTATTCGCAGTCGGGATGATCGGGCTTATCTGGCGGGAATGGAAGGCCAAGAATCCGATCATGAATATCAAGTTATTTAAGTTTAAGAACTTTGCCGTTTGTGCGCTGCTCATGATGCTGGTGGGCGGAATTTTGAACGCCAGTACGGTGCTACAGCCGCAATTCTCCCAGGAACTTCTGGGTTACACGGCAACGGTCGCGGGCGAGGCCCTCACTGGTGGTGGACTCGCACTTCTGTTACTGGCCCCGCTGGCGGGAGTGCTCAGCGACAGGATCGCGGCTCGAACTCTTGTGGCCGCGGGTTTCGCCTTCTTTGCCATGGCGTTCTACTACAGCTCCACTCATATCAACTTGTCCATGAGTTTCGGCTTTAATTCCTGGATGCGCATGCTGCAGGTGGCGGCCATTCCGTTCTGCTTTATCGCGATTACCAACGCCGCCTACATGGGCTTGCCAAAAGAGGCGAGTAATCAGGTCTCTGGAATCATCAACTTTGCCCGGAATGTGGGAGGAAGCGTGTTTATTTCGATCACGGGAGCGATCGTTCTGAATCGTTCGCTGTTTCACCAACATCGTCTGGCGGATTATATGCAAGCAGGAAACCCGGTATTTGCGCGGCGACTTGACGCGCTAACCCAAGCCTACGCAGGTGTATACGGTGGTCAGGGAGCGGAGGCCATGGCGAGCGGACGAATCTACAATCAGCTTAATCGACAAGCTTTGACGATGGGGTACCAGGATGTCTATCGCCTATTGGGCTGGATGGCCGCGGGGATGTTCGTTTGCGCTTTCCTGTTGAGCAAGAACAAGCCCGGCGAGAAAGCCCCAGTGGGCGAGGGAGCAGGATGATGTCGAACCCGTTCCGCGTTGGTTCAAAGCTCTTCGATCGTTTTGTCTTCGACGGAATTGCGCCGAAGAAGAACATTGATTCCGCGATCCGTCGTAAAAACCATTTAGGCTCCAGAACATGTCTTAGGTCTGCGGGCGTCGTTACGGGTGCCCTGACCATCTTTTGTTCCGCTAGCTTCGCCCAGCAAGCGTCACCAGAAATGCCCAAGGCTCAACAGGTGACGCCCTCCGGAAGAACGCCTAGCGGCGGCGTTCAGGTGCAGCAGTCCTCCAACAGTACCGGTAGCAGCGCCACCACCAACACCGTGAACAGCACAGTTCAAGTCTCCGATCCTTATCAGGGGAGCATTCGTGATCCAAATGCACCGCAGGGCCCGCTCACTCTGAATATTGCGGACGCGATCCAGCGAGGACTGCGGTTCAACCTGGGCACAGTAAGCGCGAGTTCATCGGTGAGACAGTTGCGCGGAGAACGGCTGGCAGCGCTCAGTCAGATGCTCCCGAATATATACGGGACGCTGTCGGAGACTGGATCCAAGCTGGATTTGCAGGCCGAGGGGATTACCGGAACCTTGCTAGGGCCGAGCGTCCCAACCACTGTGGGGCCTTTTCACTACTACAGTGCCTTCGCAAATCTGAGCGAGAACCTCAGCATGACCTCGCTGCACAACTGGCGCGAATCAAAGGCGGCCCTGGACGCGGCGCAGATGAGCGCCAAGGACGCGCGCGAAATCATCATCCTGGCAGTGAGCGGAACTTATCTTCAAATTCTCGCGAGCCAAGCCAACGTTCTGTCGCAAGAGTCGCAAGTAAAAGAGGCTGGTGCGACCTTTCGACAATCGGAGAGGGAGTACCAGGCTGGAACGAAACCAGTCATCGACCGTAACCGAAGTTTTGTGCAGTTTCACACCGAGCAACAGAGGCTCACGTCGTTGCGCGCCGATTTGGTGAAACAGTTCATGCAACTGGCCAGACTGACTGGTCTCCCAGTGAGTCAAGTACTTACGTTAAGCGAAGCATTGCCCGCCGAAGTGCCACCGGCTGTGCCCGTGGAAGAGGCGGTCAAACTTGCCATGGAAAACCGTTCCGATCTACAGGCCGCGAGAATGCAGTTGAAGGCCGCGCAAGAGGCCCACAAAGCTTCGAGGGCGGAATATCTTCCTTCTCTGGGCATCAGCGGCTATTACGGACTGCAAGGGATAAATCCGGACAAAGGTGTCTCCGTTTTCCAGGCTGCGGGAACGATCTACATCCCGATCTTTCAAAGTGGCCGAGTGAAAGCAGACATTGAGCAGGCCGATGCAGCTGTGAGTCAACGCCAAGCGGAATATGACGATGAAATGGGTGTGGTCGAGCTCGACGTGCGGCAGAGCTACGTCGACCTGCAGGTGGCCAAGGAACAAATCGAGGTAGCGGCCCAAAATCGGAAGATAGCGGCCGAAACGCTTACCGAGTCGCTGGACCGGTTCGCTGCAGGCGTGACCAATTCCGTTGAAGTTGTGCAATCGCAGGAAACCGTGGCCTCGGCCGAGCGAGATTACGTAAGCAGCCTGTTCACCCTGAACCTTGCCCGCATCCGCCTTGCCCGAGCGATCGGACTAGCGGAACAGTTTATTCCAAACATGCTGAAAGGAAATTGACCATGCCTACCGTGACCCAGGAAGATCCGAAAGATCAAAGTTCAAACGATGTCGGTCGGCAAACCAGTGAGAAAACGAGCTCGCCGAAGCCCGCTGACCAAGCGAAGAAATCGCAGGAAGCAGAGCCGCAAACTGGCGAGCCAAAAAAGGACGAGGGGAACAAGGAAGATCAGGACAAGAAAAGCGAGACGGAAACTACGAAGCCCGTCGATCCCGCTACCAAGCGTCGCAGGATCATCATCGGCGTCTGTATTGGCGCCGTTCTCTTGGTGGGTGGGGTCGCATGGTGGCTTTATTCCCGCACCTATGAATCTACAGATGACGCTCAGGTGGATGGCCACCTGAACCCCATTGCCTCTCGCGTGGCGGGGACGGTTCAGGCGGTCTACGTTGAGAATGAGCAGCCCGTCAAAGCCGGCCAACCGCTGGTGGATCTAGATCCCAGCGATTACACGGTACAAGTGGACCAAGCGCGCGCGAACTATGAGCAAGCGATCGCGCAGGCCTCTGCGCAAAGTCCAAATGTGCCAATCACGGAAGTATCGAATCGGACGCTGGTGGATACGGATGAAGCGGAGGTTGTAAACGCGGAGGCCGCCGTAGCTAGCGCGCAACGGGATTACGATAGCAATGCCGCGAAGCTCCGACAGGCGGATGCCAACAACCTTAAGAGCCAGGCAGATTTGGTGCGCTTCAAAAAATTGGTCGATAAGGAGGAAATCGCCAAGTCGGATTATGACCAGTACATCGCAAACGCCGGTTCGGGAGTGGCGACGGTCGAAGCGAACCAATTTACCGCCGCGTCTTCCGCCAAAGTCGTAGAGGAGAAGCGAGCGCTGCTGCTGGAGCGCCAGAGCAAACTTTTTCAGGACAAAGCGAATTCACCTCGCACGGTCACGATTCAGAAGGCAACCTTCGCCTCTGCAAATGCGGCCGCGGACTCCGCCAAAGCACAGATGGATGCCGCCCTGCTGAACCTAAGCTACTGCCATATCGTCGCCCCGGTGGACGGGATCGCCAGCCAACGCAGCGCCGAGGTAGGCGGAAGAATTTCGATAGGGCAGCAGCTCATCGTGCTCGTTCAAACGGCCACTGTTTGGACGACCGCGAACTTTAAGGAAACCCAACTACGAAAAATGCACGTCGGCCAGCGCGTGACCATTAAAGTCGATTCACTCGGTGAGTCCTTCGCAGGTGAGGTGGAGAATATGCCGGCTGCTTCTGGAGATAAATCAAGCTTGTTCCCCCCCGAAAATGCAACCGGGAACTACGTCAAGATAGTGCAACGGTTGCCAGTTCGGATACGCTTCGACCCGAACCAGCCGGGATTCGATAAGTTGCGCCCCGGCATGTCCGTTGAGCCTACGGTCCATCTGGATCGATGATTGACAACCTGAGTCATCAAGAACTGGGACTCGTGCTCGATTTCAGCTTGGCTGTGATTTGGTCGACTATTTGCGCGCGATGGAGCGTCTGTCTAAGTCTTCCAACACTTTGCCTGAATAGGTGTTGGACGAAGATGATCTTGCGCAGCGTCATTTGCGGCGAGGCGCATGAACCAAAAGCAGCGTCGTTAACAAATTTTAACTTTCACCGGGCGGCAAAAGCCTGGCACCAGAACGGATGGCACTGATGCCTTTCAGAGTCCAGGTTGGTCCGGCCCAGATCTCCGTACACGAGGGTCATACGGTACTGATCACCGAACCGGATTCGCAGATCCGCTGGCCGAGCGAGAAAGGGCTGTACTTCTTCGACACGCGCATTATTAGCAGCTGGACGATCTCTGCGAACGGCGAACCATGGGAACTGCTCAACGGTGGGGCTATCAGTTATTACGCGGCACGCATCTTCCTCACCAATCGACCCATTGGCGCGGTGGAGGGTACCATCCCTGCGCGCACTCTCGGGCTCACCATCAGCCGCTCGATCGATGGCGGCATGCACGAGGATCTGGACATCGTGAATCACAGCATGAAGTCGGTTAAATTCCAATTGGAGATCTCCGTTCGCTGCGACTTTGCCGATATCTTCGAGGTGAAGTCGGGCCACATCCTGCGGCGCGGGCGTATTAGCACGGACTGGACGGCGGCGATTCAGGAACTTCGCACTACCTATCGCAACGCCGATTTCAGCCGGGCGGTCACCATCGTTCCGGCACATGCGCCGACGGAGGCGGTGTACGCCAATGGCCGCCTGAGCTTCGAGGTCGCGCTTGCGCCTGGAGAGGCCTGGCACGCATGTCTTCTATACGCGCTCGACGACAGCGACAGGCATTTCGACGCACCGCAGTACTGCGTTGTGCATAGCCAGAAATCACCCCAGGCCAAAGCGCTAGCGGACTGGGTGCAGACCGTTCTCAAAATCCAAACAAGCAATGAGGAATTCTATCGCCTGTATCGTCAAGCACTCGAAGATATGGCCGCACTTCGTCTGCCGAGTGAGGGCACCGACCATATGGTTTTCCTACCGGCTGCTGGTCTCCCTTGGTTTGTCGCTCCGTTCGGCCGCGACAGCTTGATCGTCTCGTTGCAAAACATCCTTGTGTATCCGGAATTCGCCACGGGAGCGTTGCAAGTTCTTGGTTCCATGCAAGCCAAGGAAGATGATCCCTATCGTGATGCGGAACCCGGCAAGATATTGCACGAACTGCGGTACGGCGAGCTGGCGCACTTCAAACTGATCCCGCACACCCCTTACTATGGCGCCGCCGATGTCACGCCACTCTATCTGATCACACTGCACGCGGCTTGGCGTGCTATCGGCGATCGGGCGCTGCTCGAACGCCATCTTGACACCGCGGAGGGCTGCCTGTCCTGGATCGATAAATACGGCGACTTGGACGGCGATGGTTTCCAAGAGTATCGAACCCGCTCTTCGGCCGGTTACGAGAATATGGGGTGGAAAGATTCCGGCGACGCTGTCGTTAATTTGGACGGCTCATTGGTTAAGGGGCCGAAGGCACTCTGTGAGCTGCAGGGATATGTCTACAATGCGTGGTTGCGCATGGCCGAAGTGTTTGACGCTTTGGGCAAGCCTGAGCGGGGCGCAGAACTGCGTGCCAAGGCGGCGGCACTGTTTGATCGATTCAATGAGGCTTTCTGGGACGAAGAATCCGGTTTCTATGCCTACGCGCTGGACGGTGAAAAAAAGAAGGTTCTTACCGTCGCCTCCAACGCCGGACACTGCCTGTGGTCCGGCATCGTGCCACCGGGACGCGCCAAAAAGGTGGTGAAACGCCTGATGGCGCCAGACATGTGGAGCGGGCGTGGAATCCGTACGCTATCAGCTCTGCATCCTTCATTCAATCCGTATAACTATCAAACTGGATCAGTGTGGCCACATGACAACGGCATAATCGCATGGGGATTCAAGGCCTACGGCTTCGAAGTCGAGGCGGCACAGATCGCACGCGATATCAGCGAGGCAGGGTCGTACTTTTACCTCAACCAGTTGCCAGAACTCTACTCGGTTTTGTCTGGGGACGTAGAACCCTTGCCGGTGCAATATCTCGGAGCAAACGTGCCACAGGCTTGGGCGGCCGGGTCTGTCTTCATGCTGATGCAGGCTATGCTGGGGTTTTTTCCGGACGCGCCCCGCAACAAGCTTTATCTCGATCCGTCCCTCCCCGCATGGCTGCCAGACTTGACGGTACGCGACCTTCGCATCGGCAAGCATATGCTCGAGATCCGCTTCTCCCGCAACGATGACCGGACCGAGTTCGAAGTCTTAAAAGGGGATGCCGAAATAGTCGAGCGTTGCGACCTGCAGCAGAAGATCGCACGCCTCAAAATCGAATCTGAACGGATCTAACATTCGTTGAGTGGCGGCTTCTTTGATGACTCTTCCCCCGAACAGTGTGGACGTGTTTCGCGTGGAAAAGTCGGGCGAGGCAGTACCCGTCTTCCGAAACCGGGTGAAAAGCAGGCCGAAAATTCACAAAACCCAAATTTACCGGAAGTTTAACTGGAGGCCATTTCCCGATGGCCCAGATGCATAAACTAATTCAAAGACTTAGGCGCGACGGAACAAAAAATCGGCACGCAGAAATCGCGTGCTTGGGCGGCAGCGACCCCACTTTTGGCGTCTTGGCATAGCAACGCGATCAGCAGGCTTCTCATTGACCAAGTTCAAGCTGTCGCTCCACTACATGTGAATTGCAACAGTCAGTGGAACTCTAAGGCAAGCCGTCCTTCATCTATCTATCTATCTATCTATACGGAATCGCCCACCGATGACGCTTGACCTCCCGCGCCGCCAACGCTGCGAGACGGATCAGTTCCAACCTAAAAGCCAGCAGCACCCAATTCGGATGGTTGCAGACCCGCGACCACCATCTCTTGGCCGCCAGCGACCGTGCTAAGACCTGGCAACTCGCCTTGCACACAAGCAAAGCAAGTTTGCGCTTGTGGAAAACAGAGTGTTCTGTTCAGCACAGCCCCGCAGCTGTCTGGTGGAGATACTCGCGTTGGTAAATGTAGTGTGCGCGGCCAGCCCGAATTGGCCTGCACGAAGCTCGTCATCTAATCCATGAGAATGCGCCGGAAAGCGTCGGCCGTGACGGTGCCAACCAGCAATTCGACCGTACTCGTTTGGCTGCCAGGAAGAAGGCCGACGGAATTTCCCGACTACCTTCGGCAAACGGATGCAGAACTTCAGTGACTCGGAATAAAAGACGGAACTCGATGTATGAAGCTAATCCAGGAGGCTACACAATGAAGATTCTAGTGACAGGCGGAACCGGCCGCGTTGGGTCGGAAGTTGTGAAGGAGCTACAGAAGCGCAAAGCGGACGTTCGCCTTCTCGTACGAAAGAGCGACGCCCCTACTTCGGCGGGTGTTGAGTCCGCCATCGGCGATCTGCTCGATCCAGTCTCCGCCGCGAAGGCAATGGACGGAGTGGATAAGCTTTATCTGCTGAACGCAGTCCTTCCAGATGAACTGACACAGGGACTCATCGCCTACGATCTGGCGAAGAAATTGAAGCTACGCCATGTCGTGTATCACTCCGTCTTCCGCGTTGAGCACTTCAAGGATGTTCCACACTTCGCCTCTAAGCTGGCGATAGAAAGTGCCCTGCGGGAGTTCGATGTCCCGTTCACGATTATCCGCCCAAACTACTTCATTCAGAACGACGCGACGTTGAAAGATGCGCTTACGAAGACTGGGATCTACCCCATGCCTCTCGGCCAGGTAGGCATCTCCGCAGTCGACATCCGGGATATTGCCGAGGCCGCCGCGATTGCGCTTACCTCCGACGGACATTTCGGCAAAACCTATAACCTCAACGGTCCCGAGGTGCTGAGTGGTCCCAAGATCGCATCGATTTGGAGCGGGCTGCTGGGCAAGGAGATTCGCTATCTCGGGGACGACATGGATGCGTTCGAAGAGCAGATGCGCAAAAAGGCCCCTTCTTGGTCAGCCTTCGATATCCGCATGATGTTTGAAGGGTATCTCGAGCGAGGCTTTATTGCGGAGGACGGGGACCTCGAGACGTTGACGAAGTTGCTTGGGCATACTCCTCGCCGATATGAAGATTTCGCCAGAGAGACGCTCTTGAAGTGGCAAGAGCTGTCGAAGGCGGCGTGAGGGCAAACCTTTCTGAAACGCGCGGGCATCCCGTCGGGTCTCAAGAATAAACTGATGTGATTTTTTTTCAAGCAAAATTGGGCATAACGCGAGAGGAAGCGGCATCGAGCAACTTCAATCCGATAAAGGAGCAGTTCATGTCTGATGCAAAGAACGGCTACATCATGAAGGGGCAGTTCACTGCGGAAAACAGCGCGCTTGTCCTGATCGACTATCAGGTCGGGACGATGCAACTGATCCGGACCTCGAGTTCTGACGTGTGTCTGCGCAACGCTATCATGCTGGCTACCACCGCCAAGACGCTGAAAATGCCGATCGTGCTTACGTCCAGCCAGGAGGATAGGATCCAAGGGCCTATCTCGCCGGCGTTGCAAAAGGTTCTTCCCGAGGCATACAAAGCGCGCGTGAAGCGGCAAGGGATCGTGAACGCGTGGGGCGATCCGAATTTCAGTGCCGCGATCGCAGCGACGGGCCGCAAGAACATCATCATGGGCGGCGTGACGACCGACATCTGCCTCGTCTTCCCAAGCATCAGCGCCGTGCAGGAAGGGTACAGCGTGCTCGCCGTGATGGACGCAGGCGGATCGTCCTACGAAATCCAGGAAGAAATGGCTCAACGACGCATGAGGCATGGAGGCGTGGTGTTGACGACCACCAACACGATGGTGGCGGAGCTTGTGCAGAACTGGGCCACGTCGGCGGGCATGGAGCTCATTCAGTTACTCCTTGGTTCGGCGCCGATGATGCGGGCGGCCGGCTAAACCATTCAGGGGAGTT
>Ga0182015_10003823_pt1 | contig 16608 bp, 15 predicted proteins | sample 712P3MmetaG_FD_120478 | JGI IMG/M metagenome (GOLD analysis project Ga0182015, IMG submission 120478) | Permafrost microbial communities from Stordalen Mire, Sweden - 712P3M metaG | ecosystem: Environmental > Terrestrial > Soil > Wetlands > Permafrost | place: Sweden: Stordalen | collected... | reverse complement strand
GCGCCAGCGCGTCAGCCCCGGTGATCCTCAGACCCTCAGCTACCCAGACCGATTCGGCCACGACGCCATCACGGATCACAAGCACGCCCGCGTGGGCATCGTCGAGAAGCGTGATCATGCCGTTCCCGATCGCGGGAGCCAGCGCGTCGAGCACGACCGCATCGAAGGGGAGCAACTCAAAGACGGCCGTTCCACCCGGGAGCAGCGGCAGCGCGCAATCCCCTCCCAATTCGCCTGCCATGACAAGCCAGTATGAGCGTGCGAAGCCATCGCCCGCCCGCCTCTGGCGGACAGACGGCGGACATCCAACATCGCGAGCCGGTTTGCTAGTGTCGAAGCGTGGATCTTGGGCTTCGAGGACGCGCCGCATTCGTCGCCGCGTCGAGCAAGGGCATGGGGCGCGCCATCGCCGAACAGTTCGCCGTGGAAGGCGCCGACGTGGGCATGTGCGCGCGATCGGAGGCAACGCTGCAGACCGCGGCCGAAGCGGTGCGCGCGCATGGAGTCCGCGTGGTTGCCACCACGGCCGATGTCGCGGTGGCTGAGCAGGCCCGCAATGCCGTCGAGCGTACGGTGAACGAATTGGGACGGCTCGACGCGCTCGTCGTCAACGCCGGTGGCCCGCCAAGAGACGCCTTCGCGGACCTCGACGACGAGAAGTTCGACGCAGCGTATCGACTCACCTTCATGAGCGCGGTCCATCTCGTCCAGGCGGCGCTGCCGGCACTGCGCAAATCGGACTCGGCCGCCATCGTGTTCATCGCATCTACGAGCGTCAAGCAACCGCTCGCAAGCCTCACCCTGAGCAACAGCATTCGTGGTGCCGTGAGCGGTCTCGCCAAGACGCTCTCCAACGAGCTCGCCCCGCAGATCCGCGTCAACTCACTGCTTCCTGGGTCGATCCGGACCGACCGTCAGATTGAGATTGCGCGTGGCGCAGGGGTCACCGACCTCGAGGCGTTCTTCGCTAGCGCCGGAACGATCAATCCCCTCGGCAGAGTCGGCGAGCCAGACGAGATTGCCCGAGTGGCGGTCTTCCTCTGCTCACCGGCCGCGTCGTTCGTGACCGGCACCGCGCTGGCGGTGGACGGCGGCCAGATCCAGTCCGTCGTCTGATCAGACCGGTCAGTACTCGGCGCCGATACCTGCGGTACGTACCGAGTCGATGCGCCGCGCAAGCAGCTTCGCCTCGTAGCCGTCGGCGTGACCTTCGAGGACGAGACGCGCGAGTCGCGCCGCATCCTGGCGCACGCCGTTCTCGATTCGCGCCCACCGAGCGACCTCGCTGCCATCAGCCGGCGAGTCAGACAGATCCCGCGGCACGTCGCTCATCGGCACTCCTTCCGCATCATCCCCACCATGTGACCTCGTGCCCAACTCCCCTTGGGCTCGATGAACATACACCCGGAGCCCGCGCATCGGGGCGGTCAACAGGTGGTGGTGGTACTCAGGATCGCAATGATGTTGGGTAAGTTGAAGAGCGCGTGGGTGATGATCCCCGGGACGATGCTTCGCGATCCCTGATAGAGCGACGCGAGCACGAGTCCGACGAAGAACAAGGGAAGGAAGAGCACCAATTGCTGGTGCAGCGCCGAGAAGATCGCGGCGCTCAGCGGTATCGCGAACACCGCGGGTCCCCAGCGATGTAACCACCCGTAGATGAATCCCCGGAAGATGGTTTCCTCTGAGATTGGCGCAATCACACACACAACGATGATCGCGAGCACGTAATAGTGGCTGTAGTCGTGCTGCACCTCCTGGCACTGCCCGTTGGCCACGCCGGGGAACAGGTCCTGGTTCAGCGTCTGCAGGTAGTTCGCGCCGACGAGCGCGACATACGTGGCGACGGGCGCGATGGGAAGCCACCACCACTTGAAGCCGCGCCAGCCGAGGTCGCGCAGCGTGCCGCCGCGGCGCATGAACCCGAGCACGAAGATGTTGAAGAGCATCCCGCCGTACTGGCACACGGCGAGGACCGACGACTCGATCGCGTTGCGCACGGTCGGATCCGAGTTGTTCCCGATGAGATTGGTGGCGATCACCGCAACCGACCCGAGCAGCTGAAACGCGCTGAACCAGCCCGGCCAGAACATCACGAAGTCGGTCCAGTCCCAGGGCACCTTCGGATCCGGGTCGTCCGCGTCGCGGACCACGGCCACGTCGTGGCGCATCCGGGTAGCGCCCACGCCCAGGATCACCACCCCGATGAGGCAGAGCCCTCCGCCGCCGGCCACGCTCAGCAGGCCTGTCCCCTCGGCGCCGCTGAAGTAGCCGAAGGAGATGAGAACGAGGAACGCCGCCTCCATGTACAGGATGACTCGCGCGGCGTAGTGACGGCCGGTCTCCGCCTGGAGCGGTGGCACGGCTGCCTGCGCTGGCGTCTGGGGCTGAGTCACCGCGGGCAATTCTGCACAATCGGTCGCGTGACCACCCTCGACTCGGTGATCGGCCATGGCCCTGTCGTCCAGCGTCTGGTGGCGAGCGGCGTCGACGACGAGCTGACCCATGCGCTGCTCCTGATCGGGCCCGACGGTGTCGGCAAGACCACCGCCGCGCTGGCACTCGCCTCGGAACTGCTCGATGCTGCGAACTGGCCGGGCGGGCTCCAGGCACACCCCGACTTCTGGCTCGAGGATTCGGCTGCGGAGAATGTGGGCATCGACCGGATGCGGCCGTCGCCGAAACGCAAGCCCGGCGACGAGGAGGCCGGCCCCTCGCTGCAGCAGTTCCTCTCGCTCTCCGCCTATGCGGGCGGTCGGCGCGTCGCCGTGATCGCCCGCGCCGACCGGCTCACCGAGCAGGCGGCCGACAACCTGCTCAAAACCCTCGAGGAACCACCGCCTCGCGCCCATCTCGTGCTCACCACTGCGCACCCGGAGCAGCTTCCCCAGACGGTGCGCTCGAGATGCGAGACGGTCGTGCTTGGACCCGTGTCCCCGGCGGTGATCGGGCGCTGGCTGCAAAGCGCGCACGGGGTGAGCGAGCACGATGCCGCCACCGCAGCGGCGCTCGCCGCCGGCCGTCCAGGGCGAGCGCTCCGCCTTGCAACAGAGCCGGGTGCGCTCGGCAGCGAGCTCGACGCCCTCGATCGATTCATCGGCGCGGGCGGTGGAGGCGCAGAGAGTGCGCTGCGTGCCGCGGCGCAGGTCACCGTGGCCGCGGCTGCCGGCACCGAGCGGTCCGCCGAGGTTCGTGAGCAGGCGCTCATCACGCTCGGCGCCTGGGCATCATTCGTCCGCGACGCCGCCTGCTTCGCCTCGGGCGCCCCCGAACTCGCGGTCTGGAAGGCCTACCGCCCGGCGCTCGAGGCATGGGCGGAGGATCTCGATCTCACGCGCATCGTCGAGATCCTGGCGCGCATCCTGGAGACTGCCGAGTCGGTGGCCATGTACGCGCAGCCTCGCCTTGCCTTCGAGGCGCTGATGCTCGACATCTTCGCCAGGTCGGACAGCCCGCCCCTAGTGGAGATCGCTCCCCGAGGAGGTCTCGAGGTCAGTGCCGGTGGCGGAGCGCCAGGAAAGCCACGCCGATCCCCATCAGCGCGACGGGGATGAGCCATGGGCTCCTGGCCGCGATCGACGAGAGACGCTGACCGACGCCGGTAGCCTCGTCATCGATCTCGAAGGGGTCCTCGGTCATCAGGCGGACGGTGCCCGCGACGCGACGTGGACTTTCCTCCGCACCATCGACCGTGTCGTCGTGGAGAGCCGCCTCTGGAGTGGGCATCCGCGCATTATGGGCCGGTTCGGGAAGGCCACCGGAGGATCGCAGGCCCGACACCACCGGGCACTCGTATTCTGGTGCGGTGATCCGACCAGCCCAGCACACGCGGCCACGGCTCTGATGAGCGAGACCACCGTCCTCGACCTCAGCGGCTCCGAGGAGTTGTGCAGCGAGCCCGGAGCCCTGGAGCGGGTACGCAAGGCGTACGCGCGGCTCGAGCCGGGCGGCCGGCTCGAGGTGCGATCGCCGGTCGCCGAACACGCCTTCGCGGTACGAGCGTGGAGCCGCAAGAACGGCGTGGGTCTCGTCGTCGACGAACCGTCCGAGGGATACCGCCGTCTCGTCCTCGCGGCGCCCGCGGCGAACGGGTGACGCCGAGGCGTTTGCCGGACGGATTCCTCCTGGGGTGCGCAACCGCCGCACATCAGGTCGAGGGCGGTATCGACAACGACTGGTCGCGGTGGGTCGCCGATCATCCCGAGGCGATCAACGGTGGTGGCGATGCGGTTGTCGCCATCGATCACTATCGCCGCTACCGCGAGGACCTCGAGCAGCTCGGGTCGATGCATCACAACGCGCATCGCTTCTCGATCGAGTGGGCTCGTGTTGAGCCCGAGCCGGGTCACTTCGACCAGGACGCGCTCGCCCACTACGCCGATGTCGCGCGCACGTGTCGCCGCAACGGGATGGAGCCTGTGGTCACGTTGCAGCACTTCACGCTTCCGCTCTGGCTCAGAGACTCCGGCGGTTTCACTGCCCCTGACGCGCCGGCGCAATTTGCGCGTTACGTCGCTGGGTGCGTCGAGGCGCTCGGCGACGCGGTCACGTGGTGGGTGACCGTGAACGAACCCACTGTGGTCGCCGTTCTCGGGCACCTCGAAGGATCGTGGCCGCCCGGTGAACGCTCGCTGCGACACACCTTCGCGGCGTTGCGCGGTCTGCTGCGCATGCATGCGGCGGGAGCACAGGCGATCAGCACGGTTTCCGCACGCCACGGCCGACCGGCGCAGGTGTCGATCGCGCATCACGAGCGCCGCTTCGTACCGCGGGATCCATCATCGCCCGTCGATCGAGCGGTCGCGAAGCTGCCCGACTTCCTCTTCAATCGGTGGTTCCTCCGCAGCTGCATCGCAGGTCGCGTGCTCGGTCCCGTCGGCCACGGTGAGCGGGTTCCCGGCCTCGCCGGATCGCTCAGCTACCTGGGGTTGAATCACTACACCAGCGAAGCCGTCTCGCTCGACATCGGAGCACCCGGAATGCTCTTCGCCCACCATGAGGCGATGCCGGGCATGCCACTCTCGAGCACGGGCTGGGCCATCGACGCCGGGGCGCTCCGCCGCGCGATCACTGATCTCTTCGACGAGTTCCACCTGCCCATCGTCATCACTGAGAACGGCGTGGCGGACGACCACGACGAGTTGCGCCCGGCGTTTCTTCGCGATCATCTCGGCGCGGTTGTCGATACGATCGCGGACGGGATTGATGTGCGCGGCTACCTGTACTGGACGGCGTGGGACAACTTCGAGTGGGCTGAGGGATATACCCAGCGCTTCGGGCTCTTCAGCGTCGATCGCGAGACGCAGGAACGCATTGCAAAACCGAGTGCGCACCTGTTCTCGGAGATCTGCAGGACGCGCGAGGTGCCGAGTTAGTTCGCGTCAGACGACGGGCAGCGTGGCCGCGTCCACAGCGTCGGTCAGCGGAGCGACTTGTTCCGATGCCCGGTTATCCGCCGGTGGATGACGTTGCTCGTCACGCGTCAGGAGGTACGTGGCCGCAATCACGCCCATCAGCGCCGAGAACGCGAGCAGCAGGCGGTAATCGATGAACGCGATTAGGCCGGCCCCGATGGCGATCGACACCGTCTGGGGCACGCCGATGATCGTGTCGAAGGCCGAGTAGACGCGACCCTGCAGCACCATCGGAGTACGGCGTTGCACCAAGGTGTACAGCGCCACCAGCACCCACGGTAGGCACGCGCCAATGACCATTGCGCCGACGAGCACCGCCGGGAGCCACTGCAGAGTCATCAGCAGCAACGAGGCCGCGAACAGCAGGCACGCAAAGGCGAAGAGCGCCCCCTCGGTGGTGCGCCTCATGATCGCCGAGGCGCTGAGACCGCCGGCGACGGCGCCGACGCCCTGTACGGTGGCGAGAATCCCGAGGAACGTGGGCGGGCGGTGCAGGCCGGTGCCAACCACGGCGAAGACGATCGTCTCGAGGAAGCCGAACGGAAGGATGATCAGCAGGCAAGCGATAAGAATCTGGCGCAGCACCGTCGTGTTCCAGGCATGACGGACTCCCGCGGTGACCTCGACGAACCAGTGGTGCTCGCTGCGGACAGGCGGCACTTCGGAGACGTGCAGCGAGAAGGTTGCAGCTGCTGCGATGATGAACGTGCACGCGTCGACAATCGCGACCGCGCCGCCACCCACCCATGCGAACAGCCCCGCACCGGCAACAGGGCCGATCAGGCGAATCCCCTGACGGAACGTCTGCAGGATCCCGTTGGCGTTGCCGAGCAGCTCCTCGGGCAGCATCTCGCGCAACAGCGCGGATTCGCCTGACCCGAGCACGCCATACGCAAGTCCATAGAGCACCATGACGAGGTAGATCAGCCACACCTGGTCGCGGCCGTGCACCAGCAGAAGCAGGAGCACACTGGCGCCGAGCGCCAGGTCGGTCGTGACCAGCAGTGGGCGTTTCTTGACGCGGTCGACGAGCATCCCTGCGGCGGGAGCCAGTGCAGATGGCAGGCTGAACGCGAAGAACACGAGTCCGGCGGCGGCGTTGCTACCGGTGAGGGTTTTTACCCAGATGCCTGCGGCGAGCCACATGGCCGTGTCGCCGAACACGGACAGCAGCTGGCCGATGAGATAACGGCGCCCGTTGCGGTCGGAAAGCAGCGCGCGCATGTGATCAGGTCCGGAGGCGAGACGGAGGCACGCTCACACGTGCCTCCGCACGCTGGACGACCGCATCAGCTGCGGTCACGGCGATCGGACCAGGCGTTGAACCTGGCCGTGACGCGCTGCAGGACTGTGCGATTCGAGCATTCATGCTCGGCACAGAAGACGCGCCGGCGCTCGATGGAGCGGGCCAGCTCGATGTTCTGCAAGTTGGTCATGGCGTTTACCTCCTTTTAGTGGTGATTACTTGTGATTTGTCTTGGTGATGTGTCGGATCAGTGGGTTCCGCTCTTGCCGCTCCGGAAGCCGCGGTGCGCCGGGCGCGGATAGGCGAAGAGCAGCAGCTCGATGGGGATCGATCCCTTGGGCCGCTTCTTCGGGTTGCCGATTCGGTCGACGTACTGCCTGACCAGCGCGGTCATGGTCTCGTCGAGCGCCCGCAGCTCCTCGGGAGTCACGTAGAGCAGGAACTCGCTCGCACCGGTGGTCTTCTGCCATTCGGTCGAGACGTCGCGCCGGAGCTCGAGGCCCTCCTTGAGCCGGTCGAGGTAGAAGTCGTGGAGGACGCGGCTGAGGGCATTCGCCGCGAGGCGAGTCTCCGGGTCGTCGCTCACGTCCGAGTACGACAGTCCGGTGTGGACGAGACGCCACGGGCGCTTGCGCCCGGCGACGCCTGCAACCTCCTCGATGAAGCCGTACTTGGCCAGCTGGCGGAGGTGGAACGAGCAGGTCGTCGGGCTCTCGCCGATGAGCTCCCCTGCCTGAGTGGCAGTCAGCGGTCCCTCGGTACCGAGGACCTCGAGGAGCGCGATCCGCACCGGGTGAGCGACGGCGCGCATGGCCCTCGGGTCGGTGAGTTTGCGCGGCTCGAGATCGGGCAGCGTCGAGGCATCGGCCTTGGCCAGGGGTTTGGAGACATTGCTTTCGACATCCATGTATCGAAGTATATCTCTCGAGAGATATCTCTGCAAGCCCCTGTCGGCGCTTCGTGACCGTGGGCGTACCATCTTGGGCGCGGGAGCTCGGCGGGACCGGGCTGAGAGGGCCGCTGCGGGCGGCCGACCGTAGAACCTGATCCGGGTAATGCCGGCGCAGGGAGCGCTCCGCCTGCGAGAAGGCGGCTCTCCGGGCGTCGTGTCACATGGAGGCCGACATGACCGAGGTGATCGATCGCGAGGCGACCGCAACCGAGCCCGCGTCCCCGACGGGTGCCGCCCGCCGGGTGTATGTGCAGGGCTCCCGTCCCGATCTGCGCGTGCCCTTCCGAGAGGTGGCCCAGGCGCCGACCCGTGGCGCGCGGGGTGACACCGCCAACCCGCCACTCCGCCTCTACGACACCAGTGGACCGCACGGCGATCCGACGGTGACGGTCGACGCCACGGCAGGCCTGCCCGCCCTGCGCAGGCCATGGATCCTCGAACGCGGCGATGTCGAGACCGTCGCCGGGACTCGCGGCGAGGCGCTTCGCGCCCGTCCCGGTGCGGCGGTCACCCAGCTGCACTACGCGCGCCAGGGGACGATCACCCCGGAGATGGAGTTCATCGCCATCCGCGAAGGCGTCGAGCCCGAACTGGTTCGCGATGAGGTCGCCCGCGGCCGCGCGATCATCCCGGCCAACATCAACCACCCTGAGGCGGAGCCGATGATCATCGGCACCAGGTTCCTGGTCAAGGTGAACGCCAATATCGGCAACTCGGCGGTGCTCTCGAGCATCGATGCCGAGGTCGAGAAGATGCGCTGGGCCACGCGGTGGGGATCGGACACGATCATGGATCTGTCCACGGGCAAGGACATCCACGCCACCCGCGAATGGATCATGCGCAACTCGCCAGTTCCTGTCGGAACTGTCCCGATCTACCAGGCGCTCGAGAAGGTCGGCGGCAACGCGGACCAGCTCTCCTGGGAGATCTACCGCGACACGATCATCGAGCAGGCCGAGCAGGGCGTCGACTACTTCACGATTCACGCGGGCGTGCTCTTGCGCTACGTGCCGCTCACCGCAACGCGCGTCACCGGGATCGTTTCTCGGGGCGGTTCCATCATGGCGGCGTGGTGCCTCGCGCACCATCAGGAGAATTTCCTCTACACGCACTTCGAGGAGCTGTGCGAGATTCTGCGTTCGTACGACGTGTCCTTCTCACTCGGCGACGGACTGCGTCCGGGCTCCATCGCCGACGCCAATGACGAGGCACAGTTCGGCGAGCTGCGCACGCTCGGCGAGCTGACCCAGGTCGCGTGGAAGCACGACGTCCAGGTGATGATCGAGGGCCCGGGACACGTTCCGATGCACAAGATCAAGGAGAACGTCGACCTCCAGATGGAGGTCTGCCACGAGGCGCCCTTCTACACGCTGGGACCGCTCACCACCGACATCGCACCGGGCTACGATCACATCACGTCGGCGATCGGCGCCGCGATGATCGGCTGGTACGGCACCGCGATGCTCTGCTACGTCACTCCCAAGGAGCACCTCGGTCTCCCCGATCGTCAGGACGTGAAGGACGGTGTCATCGCGTACAAGATCGCAGCGCACGCCGCGGATCTCGCCAAGGGACACCCGGGCGCGCAGCAGTGGGACGACGCGCTGTCTCAGGCACGCTTCGACTTCCGCTGGGATGACCAGTTCAACCTGAGCCTCGATCCGGAGACTGCGCGGTCGATGCACGATGAGACGTTGCCGGCCGCGGGCGCGAAGGTCGCGCATTTCTGCTCGATGTGCGGACCGAAGTTCTGCAGCATGCGCATCACCCAGGACATTCGCGATTACGCGCGCGATCACGGTGTCGGTGAGGACCAGGCAGTGCGTCTCGGGATGGAGGAGAAGGCGATCGAGTTTCGCGAGCTCGGCGGGCGGATCAACGTTCCGCAATAGCCAGCTCATGTAACCAGTTCGCGGGGCACTGGTTAGAGTGGTATGACCGTGCGCACGAGGCCGTTTCCATGATCCGTCTGCGACGGCCGGCGATTGCCGCTGTTGGTTTTCTGATCCTCGCCGCAGCGGTCGCGGTGCCGCTGTGGACACTCGCCGACGGCACCACGCCGCATGCGATCGCCGACGTGCCCGGAGGTACGACATCGCTCGCGACGCCGTCCCCATCTGCGCCGACTGCCTCGCCGGCGAGCACCGACGCCGGCGCGGTGTTTCTGACGGCCCCGATCATCAAGCAGGATCTCGCGCTCGACTGCGAGTCGGCCGCCCTCGAGGTCGCCCTTGCGGTGCAGCACATCGACGTTCCCCAGGACCAGATCTTCTCGAGCCTGCCCCAGGATCCCCGCTCCCCCGTGCTCGGCTCCGACGGCTACCCGGTCCGCTGGGGCGACCCGTTCACGGACTTCGTCGGTGACGTCAACGGCTACGAGCCGGACTTCACCGGATACGGCGTGTACTACCCGCCGATCGTGGCGGCGGCCGAACGATACGGTGCGGTGGCGACCGGCCATACCGGCTGGACGATCGCCGAGATCGTCGCCCAGCTACGCCTCGGTAATTCCGTCGTCATGTGGCTCACCTCCGACTTCAAGCCGCACGCCCCGCGCTACTGGACCGCCTGGGACGGCACCCGGGTGCCGTGGGCGATCGGTGAGCACGCCGTGCCGGTGATCGGCTACGACCCTGTCCGAGGCACGATCACGTTTGTCGACGTGCTCTACGGCGTCGAGCGAACCATGACGACGCAGGCGTTTGCCGCCGCGCTCACGACGTTCGACGGCATGGGGGTCGCAGTCTCGTAGAGCTCGGGCGAACCTGGGATTCATGAATCACTGGTCCGGGTGGCGGCGCGGGGGGAAGCGCCGCTGCTGACCGGCGCCGCGCAAGACGTTCCTAAGAACGCTGAGCGAAGTGGAGGCAGACCGGGCAGCTGAGCGGCGGGGGGCCCCGCGCCGACAGGCCCCGGACGAGAACTTTTTGGATTATCGCTCGATTAGCTGTGCGTAGCGCACGAGGGAGCGGCCAAAGTCAGCGTTCTGGCAAAAGGCGAAGGGTGCGATATGCTCCGCTGAGCAACCTAAGCTTGTGCGCATCGCCCAGTTGGAGGCCCTCATGCCATCGTCCACCCGCAGAGAAGCGCCCCCTGACCTCCTCGCCAAGGTGGAGGCCGCGCAGGTGCGCCATATCGATCTCCAGTTCACCGATGTCATCGGGGGGGTGAAGACGGTCACCATCCCTGCATCTCAGCTGAGCGAGGCGATCGAGCACGGCACCTGGTTCGACGGGTCGTCGGTGGACTCGTTCGCGCGCACGGCCGAATCGGACATGTATCTCGTCCCCGACCCGTCGACGTTCCAGATCCTCCCGTGGGGTGACGAGAGCACGGCGCGGCTGATCTGCTGGGCCACTACTCCCGACGGCGAGCCGTACCAGGGCGACCCTCGCGGCGTGCTCCGGCGCGCGGTCGAGCACGCTGAGCGGCTCGGCTTTGAGTACCGGGTTGGGCCGGAGGTGGAGTTTTTCATCCTGGAGCGCATCGCCGACGGCTCGCTGGTGCCGACCCGCAACGATCGAAGCTCGTATTTCGACTTCTCGAGCGACGGCAACCGCGACCTGCGCCAGCGCATGGTCAGCGCGTTGATGAGCCTGGGTATCGCCGTCAACACCTCGCATCACGAGATCGCGGGAGGCCAGCACGAGATCGACATTGACGCTGCCCAGGCGCTCAAGGCCGCCGACGACCTGATCACCTTCCGCTACGCCCTCAAGGCGGTTGCCCAGCAATCCGGGGTGATCGCGACGTTCATGCCCAAGCCGTTCGACGGCAAGCCGGGCAGTGGGATGCACGTCCATCAGAGCCTCACGCGCCTGCGCGATGGTGGCAACGCCTTCGCCGGCGACGATGCCTACGGGCTCAGTGATGTGGCCCAGCACTTCATCGCGGGCCAGCTTCACCACGCGGCGGGGATCAGCGCGGTGCTCGCGCCGTTGGTGAACTCCTACAAGCGCCTGATCCGCGGCTTCGAGGCGCCGATCTTCATCTCCTGGGCGCGCACCAATCGGGGCGCACTCATCCGCGTCCCGCACGTCGGGCGCGCCGAGGCGACCCGCGTCGAGCTGCGCAGCCCGGATCCATCCTGCAACCCCTACCTCGCGTTCGCTGTGATGCTCCGCTGCGGCCTCGACGGCATCGAGCGGCGCCTGCCGCTGCCACCGCCAGTGGAGGAATCGCTCTACGGGTTCGACGAGGTGGAGCTCGAGCGGCGCAACGTCGGCGTGCTTCCGGACAACCTGAAGGACGCCATCGACGCGCTCGAGGCCGATGAGGTCGTCATCGATGCCCTGGGCGATCACCTCGCGGAGCGGTTCATCGCCGCTAAGCGGCTGGAATGGCAGGCGTACCGCGGTCAGGTCACGCCCTGGGAAATCGACCAGTACCTCGAGCGCTGCTGAGCGGGTGCTCGCGAAATGAGCTCGCCGACCCTCACGGTCAAGGACGTGTGGCGGGGAGTGCTCCCGCCCGGCACCGACCTGCTCGGCGGTGGCGGCGGTCTCGAACGCCGGGTTGAATGGGCCTGCGCGCTGCGCACCCGTCCGCCGGCTTTCGAGGCGGTGAAGGGCGGCGAGATCGCGTTTGTCCCGGTCAAGAGCATCCGCCTGCTCGACGAACGCCTCGACCTGCTCCAGGTCATGGTGAGCTTTGCCGAGAAGGGGGGCGTGGCGGTGGCGGTCGTCGGCGATGTGTCCGTCGAGAGCATCGCGGCTTCCGACCGGTTGATGATGCCGCTGCTGCGGCTGCCCGATGGGATCCACGCAACCGACGCGCATCACACCTGCATTCGCTTCATCCTCGACCAGCGGGCGCTCCTCCACGAGCGGGCCCAGGAGCTGCAGCTCTCGCTCATGGATCTGGCCCTGGGCGGGGCCGGGCCGGACAAGATCATCGAGCGTCTCGCCGAGGTCACCGGGCTGCCGGCCGCGTGGCTGGATGAGGTGGGCGAGGTGCGCCACCTCACCGTCGCCGATCCCTCGCTCCTCGCCGAGGTCGGCGCCGGGGCCGATGCCCTGCGCCGCTGGGGAGGCACGATCGCCGCGGTCGGGGCCGATCCGCCGGTGCGCGAGTTCACAGTCGGGCGCAACGGCCTGGCCTCGCTGGTGAGCCCCGTCCCGATCCGCAGTGGCGTCGGCGGCTTCGTCTGCGTCATCGGGGAGGAGCAGCGCCTCGATCAGATCGCCCGCCTCGCGGTGGCCAGAGCCGCATCCGCATGTGCCATCGAGTTCGACCGGGAACGGGCCGTGACCGAGACCCGGGACCGGCTCGAGGGCGACTTCATCGCCTCGCTACTCACCGGGTCGTACTCGTCCGAGCGGGTCGCGCTCGAACGGGCGCGCCGCCTCGGCGCGGACCTCTCCCGGCAGGTCGCCGTGATCGCGCTCCGCGGCTCCGCGTCCACGGCTTCCTGGGAGCTCCGAGCGCTGCGCGCCGCCCAGAACGTGGTGGCGCGACGCGAGGTGCGGGCGCTCGTTGCCGCTCACGAGGATGCCGTCTGCGTGGTGCTGATGCCCGAGCCGGAGGGAGGCGTCGATGCCATGTACCGATTCGCGGAGCTGGTGCGCAGCGAGTGCGCCCTCGCAACCGGCGACACCACCACCTCGCTCGGCCTGGGGCGAACCCACCATGGCGCGTCGGGCGTGCGCCAGTCGTTCCGCGAGGCGGAGCACGCGCTCGAGATGAGCCGCCGGCTGCTCGGTCCGGGGCGGCAGGCGAGCTTCGCCGATCTCGGCCTGCACCGCCTCCTCTTCGCGATGGCGCAGCATCCCGAGCTCAGCGACTACTACCGGGACACCGTCGGCGACCTGGTCGCCTACGACGAGCGCTCGAGCGCAGACCTGATGGCGACGCTCGACGCCTACTTCGAAGCCAACGGATCACCCACCGAGACCGCACAGCGGCTGAAGCTGCATCGCAACACGGTGCTCTACCGGCTGCGCCGCATCGAGGAGGTCGGCCGGCTCCGCCTCGACGACCCGGCGACCAGGCTCAACCTGCACCTCTGCCTGCGCATCCGCGACGTGCTGCAGGCGGGAGCCGCACGGGGCGCTCAGCCAGAGCCGGAGGGAGTCCCGGGTAGCTGAGCGCCCTTGATGGTGTCGGCGGCGCGGACTGTTAGTGGAGCAACTCGAAGGTATTGGTCGCGTCGTCCACGAAGTACACACCGGCCTTGTTAGGGGTCACGACGAGGCCGAAGAGGGCTCCGCTGCCTGGCGGTGAGCCGCTCTTGTCGAGCCATTGGAACGCCACCTGCGCGCCGGCGGGTGTCGTCTCGACGATCCGTCCGTCGCCGGCGTTGACGGTGAGGATGTCGCCGTTCGGTGCCAGGGTCAGGCCGAGCGGCGCGTTGAGCCAGCCGTTGCTGGTGACGTCGTTGCCGGTCAGGGCCGTCCCCATGCGGGTGAAGGCCTCGGGGATTGCCGCGATGCGGTTGTCAGCGGTGTCCGCGACGAACAGCGTGCCTGCGGCGTTCACGGCGTCACCGGTTGGTCCCACAACCAGGGCCGCGGGATCCGTCCGCTCCGCGAAGCCTGAGCCGATGACCGCGCTCGACACCACCCACGGCGTCGCGGTGCCGGCGGTATGGAGCACGAGCCGCACCACCGTGCCGCGGTTGACCACCGCGCCGCCTGCGGCGACGGTGCCGTTGAGCACGTTGGTCACGAATACGTACGAGTCAGCGCCCCGGTCGACCGAGGTCAGGTCCCAGGGACCGTTGATGCCGTCGGCGCCATTGAGCGTCTCGACGACCTGGCCGTCGCCGTTGAGAATGATCAGACACCCTGCCTTGGCGGTCGGCGACATGCCGTTGGAGGTGGGCAGCGAGCCCACGATCACCCAGTGGTTGTTCAGGATCGCGAGCGCGGTGGTGAGTCCCACGCCACCGATGCACATGCCGTGAACGCCGCTGTCGGTGATGTGCGCGAACACCGAGCGCCCGCCGTTCGGGGTCATCTGCACGATGGTCGTGCCGGTGCCCTGCTCGTTCGATGCGGCGTTGAAGTTGCTGACCAGCACGTTGCCCGCCACCAGGCGGCCCCAGTTCTGGTTGACCACGGCCATGCCGTAGGGGTTGACGTCGCCGTTGCGCGGAACGGTCGAAGCGATCGTCTTGACGTGTGTCAACCCCGCGAGAAACGGACCCGACGCCGAGGCGGCGACCGAGCCGAGAGCGATGCCTGCGGCTGGGATCGTGACCATGGCGAGGCGTCCCAGGATGTGACGTCCCTTCACTTCGGATTCTCCTCGGACGCCGGACAGTCTCCCCGGACCGCCTATGGCAGCGCCACGTAACGAGTACGGGAGCCGGTTACGTCGAGCCTCGCGAGTTCGCCTTGCTAGACTCGAGTGCGATGACCTACATCGTCACGGAGACCTGCGTCGACCTCAAGGACAAGTCCTGCATCGAGGTCTGCCCGGTGGACTGCATCCACGAGGCAGCCGACGACCGCATGGTCTACATCGATCCCGATGAGTGCATCGACTGCGGCGCGTGCGTGGATCCGTGTCCCGTCGACGCGATCTACGCCGAGGAAGACGTCCCCGAGACCCAGGTCGCTTTTGTCGATATCAACAAGGTGTACTTCAAAGACAAGGCGCTCGCGCGCTCTCAGGTCGCGGAGATCAAACCCCCCGTCGCCACCTGAGCCAGTTCGAGAGACGTTCGGTTTGTGCGCCACGCACAAGCCTCCTCCCGAAACCCTCGGACTGGGAGTCCATAGATCGGAGCCGCCGAGAACTCTAGTCTGCATCTCGTAGTGTGCCGCGGCCACCGACCGGTCCTCTCGATGGCAGCGGTGAGAAAGCCAGCGTCGGCGGAAGGAGTCCTATGGCAATCGACGAGTCCTTAGCCGTGAGAGTTCTAGACGAGGTGACACCCGCGATGTCTCCGACAGCGACCAAGAAGGTGACTCCCGCCGAGGTCATCCGCAACGCGAAAGAGCTCGGCATCAAGATGGTCGACCTCCGCTTCGCTGACCTGCTCGGGAGCTGGCAGCACTTCAGCATCCCGGTCGGCGAGATGACCGAGTCACTCTTCAAGGAGGGCATCGGCTTCGACGGGTCGAGCATCCGCGGCTTTCAGAAGATCTACGAGAGCGACATGCTCCTGTTCCCCGATCCGGGGCGCACCTTCGTGGACAGCACGCTCGAGATTCCGACCTTGGCGATGGTCTGCGACATCAAGGATCCGATCAGCCTCGCCGACTACAGCCGCGACCCTCGCTTCGTGGCCCGCAAGGCTGAGGAGTACCTGCTCAGCACCGGCATCGCCGACACGTCGTTCTGGGGTCCGGAACTCGAGTTCTACATCTTCAACTCGGTCCGCTTCGACCAGAACACCCACGAGGGCTACTACCACATCGATTCGGATGAGGGCATCTGGAACACCGGCAAGAACGGCACGGCCAACCTCGGGTTCCGGCCGAAGCTGAAACAGGGCTACTTCCCGACGCCGCCGATCGACAAGCTGCAGGACCTCCGAAGCAAGATCGTGCTCGCGCTCATCGATGCGGGCGTCCCGATCGAGGTGCATCACCACGAGGTCGGCACCGCCGGTCAGACCGAGATCGATATGCGCTTCGACTCGCTGGTGAACATGGCCGACAAGGTGCTCATCTACAAGCACATCGTCAAGAACGTCTGCTACGAGAACGGGTACACGGCGACGTTCATGCCCAAGCCGCTCTTCGGCGACAACGGCAGCGGCATGCATACGCATCAGTCGCTCTGGAAGGACGGCGTCCCGCTCTTCTACGACAAGGACGGCTATGCGCTGCTGAGCGACACCGCACGCTGGTACATCGGCGGCCTGCTCAAGCACGCGCCGGCCGTCCTTGCCTTCGCGGCGCCGACCACGAACAGCTACCGCAGGCTCGTGCCCGGCTACGAGGCGCCGATCAAGCTCGCTTACAGCGCCCGCAACCGCAGTGCGTGCGTGCGCATCCCGACCTACAGCCCAGCCCCGGCAGCGCGCCGGCTCGAGTTCCGCTCGC
>Ga0182015_10003822_pt1 | contig 16613 bp, 19 predicted proteins | sample 712P3MmetaG_FD_120478 | JGI IMG/M metagenome (GOLD analysis project Ga0182015, IMG submission 120478) | Permafrost microbial communities from Stordalen Mire, Sweden - 712P3M metaG | ecosystem: Environmental > Terrestrial > Soil > Wetlands > Permafrost | place: Sweden: Stordalen | collected... | reverse complement strand
CGGATTGCCGGCATGCTCGCCGTCGCGCTCCTCGGCGCGCTCGTCGTCGGCGTATTTGGAGCGACGCTCGACACGCGCTTGGCCGAATTGCAGGTGCCGCCGGAAATTCGGCGCGCTTTGAATGCGGAGGTGCCGAAGTTTGCCGAGGCGAAGGTGCCTCCACAGATCGAGGGAGAGCAACGGTGGATGCTCGAGAAGGTCCTGGACGAGTCCTTCGTGCGGAGCTTTCGGGTTGCGATGCTCGTCGGGGCTGGTCTCGCGCTGACGAGCGCGCTGTGCGCCGGCTTGACGATCCGCCCGCAATTCAGGAAACCCCCGATACCTTAGAAAATACACGAGTATGTATGCGCAAGCCGCGCGTGACCCCGAATTGTCTCAGAGTCGGTCCGAGAAGTTGATTATGCATTACAAAGTTTTCTGAGCATTAGCCGGATTGATGCGAGATGCAGGAATGCTAAGGCATTGCGGGCGAGATTTTCAAAATCCTTGGCCAGGCGCCGACAGCGGTTGAGCCAGGCGAAGGTGCGTTCGACGACCCACCGCCGCGGTAAAACCTCGAAGCCTTTGGCACGATCCGATCTCTTCTCAATTTCGATTTTGAGGTTTGGCAACACCTTGGCAGCCGCCTTTCGAAAAGCCTGCCCTTGGTAGCCGCCATCGGCAAAGAGTTTTTCGAGAAAAGGGCACATGCCAAACAAGGTCGACAAAACCAACACGCCGCCGTCGCGATCTTGAATATCCGCCGGATGCACGAGGGCATGAAGCAAAAGGCCTAAAGTGTCGACGAGAATGTGCCGCTTCTTGCCGTTGATTTTTTTGCCCGCATCATAGCCGTGGGGTCAATGCAGGCCCCCCTCCTGAGCTTGCCGAAGGGTTCGGCGCCTTTCACGCTCTGGCTATCAATCACACAGGCGGTGGGGCTGGCCTCTCGCCCAATTTGCTCGCGACACCTCACATAGAGCGCGTGATGGATATTCTCCAACGTGCCGTCGTAGGTCCACAAATCGAAATAATCATAGAGCGTGCTCTTCGGCGGAAAATCCTTGGGCACATAGCGCCATTGGCACCCCGTGCTCAACACGTACATGACCCTCCGCAATCTTTGCTTGCAAAGCTTGCTTCGCCCATTCACAACTTCGCGCACATCCACCTTGCGCTTGCGGCCCCCATGTTTGGCCGGGGGAATCAGCGGCCCGATATGCCGCCATTCTTCATCCGTCAGGTCGCTCGGATAACGCAGTATGTCCCGATTGTATCTCGGGCGGGTTTCGGACGTCCACATCGGCGGCCCCTCCTCGAATCAGGCCGCCACCCTTGAATCACAAATGATTCATCCGATTCAACTTCTTTTCGGACGGACACTCAGCTAGATTCACGATTTCCTGCGCACATAAGCGTCGCGAACATCGCCACCCCGCCGGGGGTTGCACACTGCTGACCGCCGTCACTGGCGGTACTATCCCTGTGGCGCCGAGTCGCCGCCAGAGGATGGTTCTTTGCACTGCGTGGTCCTTTTCCCGGCTCAATGGGCCAATGCGTTCCAATTCGAATGGGCGCTTCGCAATTCTTGCGGCCCCCACGACCAGGGCGCGTTCGAAGTGACGTTCGAGTTTCCCGCTGGCTGCAACGTCATGGTGGACGCCGCGATTCGGTTGCTGTCGCTCGTCAACCAGCTGGCTTCCACGACGCGACGCGTGCGTCTCAACTTCGAAGAGGGCGAGGCCGGGACCATGGGCTGCCTGAACCGAATGGGATTTCTCGACCATTTGGCCGACCACGTGGAGGTGCTCCCGTCGCGTCGAACGCCAAAACAGTCTAGAGTTCGACGTCGCGCTTTTCCCTTGAAACGTAGGGGTGCTGTCACCGGGAGATTGCTGATCAAAAGAGGGAACCCTTATGAAAGCTTCTTTGATCAATTCGACCAGGCCGGCGTTGACTTCTGTCCCTGCGCCATTCTCGATGACGAGGCGCTTCCCCTTGCCGGCGCGTCGAACGCTATCGCGGGGCGGCTTGATTTGGCGGGCGCATGGCGGTTATCTGGCGAACAAATTTCAAACATGGGGGTAATCGCTGGGAGCGATGCCGGGCCGGTGCGCGAATTACCCGAGACGGCATCCTTTCGGGCCTTCACCCTTTTCATGTCGACGCCGACAGCCCCGCCGATCGTCGAGCCATAGTCCGAGGCGCGCCGTGCCATCTGAGCGGCAAAGGCACTGGCGATGAGCGTTTCGTGGGGGTGCACCCCGGGCTTTGTCACATTAGCGGGTTTTACTTGCTTCTACTGTCTTCCCGGAGAGAGCCCGGCTACGCGATTCCAATGCCTTAGCCCGCCTCGCCACGATCGAAACCCGCCTCTACTTGCTCAATGTGACAATACCCCGCGGCCAGCAGCGACGCAAGAAACGCGCTCTTGCGCTGCATCGATGTCCTCCTGAAATGCCGAGTCGATGTCATGCTCGGTTGTAAAGGCGAATTCGTCGCCGAGGACGATATAGGGCCAAGCGAAGATAAGCCCAGCCGAAGAATGCTGGAAATGAACCCGATTCCTTCCTGATGAGAAGTAACTGTGTTGCGGCCATTGCGACCTCCTCACCGCTAGTTCGATCATGCAAGCTTTTGTGTTCATGCCGCGACGCTGCGCGCCGGCGGTGCCATGAATTCCGGGCCAACAGGATCGGCGATCGTTTCGCGCAGGATCCGGTCGATCTCAGCCTTGATGGGTGCATCAAGCCACCAGCCCGTCGCCCCGTCGACCGGCGCTAGTTGATCGGGATGACGCGCACCCCACAGCGCCGTGGTGATGCCTTGATCGAGCATCCAGCGGATCGCCAAGTGAATGACGCGCTTGCCGAAGCGTTGCTGAGCGAGCCGATCGAGCCGTTCCACGGCGGCCAGATATTGCACGAACCGAGGCTCGAGGAACTTCGGGTCGGTGCGTCGCAGATCGTCGCCATCGAAAACCGTATCCGGCCGCATGCGTCCGGATAAGAGGCCCCGACACAGAGCGCCGTAGCCCAGCGTCGCGATTTTATTCTTGCGGCAATAAGGTAGAAGGTCGGCCTCGATTCCGCGCTCAAACAGATTGTAGGGCGGTTGCAGCACATGCAGCGGCGCCACGCGGCGAAACCGGTCCATCTGGCGGACCGAAAAATTGCTGACTCCGATGGCGCGGATCTTTCCCTGCCTGAACAGCGCGTGCATCGCCTCGGCGGTTTCTTCGATCGTCACCAATGGGTCGGGCCAGTGAACCTGATAGATATCGATGTAGTCGGTTCGAAGCCTGCGCAAGGAGTCCTCGATCTCCCGCATGATGCGGGCGCGGCTGGCGTTGCGAAATACTCTTCCATCCTCCCATTCAAGTCCGGCCTTGGTGGCAATAACCACGCGCGAGCGCGCGCGGGCCTCGGCGATTGCCCTGCCAACGATCTCCTCGGATCGGCCGAATCCATAGACGGGAGCCGTGTCGATAATATTGATTCCATGCTCCAACGCGGCACGGATGGTGGAAACAGATTCGGCTTCATCGGTTCCGCCCCACATCCACCCGCCAATGGCCCAGGTGCCAATCGCTATGCGCGAAACCCTCAGTGTTGTGCCGGGGATATCGGCAAGCTCCACATTGCTCTCGAGAGTCTGTGCTTGACGAGCCATCACCTCACTCCTTCTATCCGGCCATTACCCGATGAACAAATTTCGAGGCCTAAATTGCCGGATCGGACGCGCATCAGGCACGGTAACGCTCCGGCACAGCAAAACTGGCGACATCGGCGTGTCGCGCGCCGGACGATCCGATTTTATTGACATCAAGACGCAACTCTCCCATTGCTTTTGTGCGAATTCGCTAAGGTCGCCACCCAATTGACCACGCGAGGCAAGACGGCCGGCCTTCATACCAGTGCTGCGCCGCCATCTACGACCAGTACCTGGCCAGTGCCGTAGGTCTGGTGCATCAGATAGAGATAGGATTCCGCGATCTCCTCGGTCTCGCCGACATGGCCCACGGGCAATTTGTCCGCCGTCTGCCGATACAGCGCCGCACGATCCGCCTCCGTCATCTTACCCCATAGTGGGCTCTTCACCACGCCTGGACAGACGATGTTGACGCGGATCGGCGCCAGCTCGACCGCCAGGGCGCGCGTCAGCCCCTCCATAGCGGAGCAGATGCTCGCCCCCAACGCCCACCCGGCGTGAGGCCGCTTCCCGGCCAGGCCGGAAGTGAAGACGATGGAACCGCCCGGGCGGATGCTGCCGCTGCCGTATTTCGCGGCGAGATACGCGCCCCAATAGCGCAACCCGAAGAACCGGCACGCTGCCTCGACATCCGTGCTCGTCAAGCTACCGAGCTGCAGGGTTTCGCCAGCGGTGAAGACCAAATGGTCGAATCCGCCCAGTGATGCGAACAGCGCCTGCACCGCTCTCTCATTGGCGAGATCGAGTACATGGCCCTCCGTACCGGCCGGCAGCTTGGCAACCGCGTCGTCGATCCGCGCCCTCCGGCTCGAGGCAATTACCAATGAGGCGCCTTCTTTCGCCGCCGCCTTGGCGGTCGCGAGGCCGATGCCGGAGCTGCCGCCCAGCACCACGATGCGCTTTCCATCGAGGGTCATCTCTAGAATCTCCTTGCCTGTGATGGGTCGAGATTCCGCCCTTCGCAGGCCTGCCCAGCGGCGCCTTTGTTATGAGCTGCCAATCGCGATGCCCGCCATGAACACCAAAACGCCCTCCACCACGACTTGAAACGCCGCCGCGAGGAACGGCGTATCCATGAATCGATGGCGGATAAAGGAGATGATGGCAAAGCTCCGCCGCGACCACGAACGACTTGCGCGCCACAATGCCAATTGCCTGAACGCACCTGTGATGCCAAACCGGGATGTGACCGGCCAGGCTTCCGCGTAGTTGCAGCGAAGCAGCGTTCTCGATCTCAAGGTCGGGTTTCATCATTGCCTCCATTGAACGCCATCGGCGGCGTTGCGAAAGCAAACCTATTGCCCATTCGACCCGTCGGATGGCTCCTCTGCGCTGAGTCCACGGGTACGTGCGCAGCCGCGATCGCATCTAGTTCAGATCGACGACCGCGCGGCAATGAATGATCTGGCAGAACCACGCAAACACAGGTGCCTGAGGCTCCTGATCGTATGATCAAACGCCCTTTCATTGATCGGACCAGCGCATCGACGATGTTCAATCCCGTGCTACGGTCTGCGCCGTCCATGCCAATACCATTATCTGACACGATACAACGCCAATTACGGCCGCTTCGGATCATGGCTATGCGAACGACACCATTCTTCCGATCAGCAAAGGCATATTTGCTCGCATTAATCACAAGTTCGACGATGATGCGACCGAGACGCTCGCAGACATCTATGGGCAGCCGCCCCTGATCCACAAACAACTCGCAGCTCGCGTTGGTTGGACTAAGGACTGCATTGGATAAGGTGCGGCCTAGACGCTCAAGGTAGACGTCGACTGCGGCATCCTCGGCCGTGGGTGTAGATGAAATGGTTCGAAGCAGCTCACTTGCTGCCATGATTTGATTTTCGAACTTCGTCACCGCGCCGCGCACGCGTTGATCACTGAACTTGGAGAAATTGCGATGAAAGAGGGCCAGTAATATCGCGAGCATATTCGTCATGCGATGATTAGCTTCCCGGGCATCAAGCCCGTCTTCGTTCATCTGCCGCGGCTCCAGCATCCTACGCCTCCATCGAGAGGTCATCGTTCTATCAGGCGCGGAATCGTGTTTCCTGAATGATCTTGCGATCTAGGAACGTGCTTGCTGCTATTTCGAAGCGAAGGCTGCCTGCAGCCGCATCAAATCGCACGCGGCAGACGCCGGCACATGCGCAGCGATCCCTCAGCGCTGTAGTGTCTAGAAGCGATGCGTCTGATCATGCTGTGCCGGCCGACCAGGCGCGCTAATATTACAGCTTTCGGAATTGCCCTGGAGATACGTCGACCATCTGGCATCTTGGGGCCAACGGCCACATTCCTGCGCCGGCTTTCCCGCCATGCGACGTCATGGTGCGGAAAGCGGCGCGTGTCCAAGAGATAGCGGGCCTGAAACCCTTATACTTTGCGCAACGAGATCGACACGGCAGTCACGTCGGTGCCGCCTTGTGGCCTGATCGTGACCGACTGCCTTTCACCTTGGGTCCGCACGTCGAGACGGGCCGTGAAGCCGGCCCCAGCCACATTCGCCACGAACTCCGCACCGCTGGCGCGGCCGGAAATATTTCCCGACACACCGCGAGTCGCCTCGGCCCAGGAGCCGGACAGCGAACCGCCTTCGGAAATGACATTGCTGCTGATTTCCACCCTATAGCTGTCGCTCGCGCAGCGCAGAGTTTGTTGAACCGCCTTGCCGGTGGCATTAACCGTATAGGCCGCCTTGCAGCGAATCCGTTCTGTGGCGCCATTCGTCATGGTGACGGTGCCGGCACCCGACCAGTGCCCGGACAACCCGAGGAACGGGCCGTCCGAACCGGGCTCCGCTTGGGCCTGCGCCGAAATGAGCAAAAGTCCAGACGCCAGAACTGCTGTTTTGAGGCAACTAGCAGAGGGTTTCAAAGAAAAGAAGGTCATGAATTTACCTTTCCAATTCCGTTGCCACGGTCGCAGTCGTGCCGCGGTCCGGTTATAATGGCGACACTGCCGCCTGTTGCTCCGTGCAGATGCGTTGGTCGCGCTGATATGCATGAACTTTATCTCCGTATTCACTTCATTTTTAACTGGATTTATTGCGAACCGTCCGCGGAAATTGAATTTTCGTTTGAATCGAGCGGCTTGACTTTCACGTGATGCAGCTTGGTTTTGTGATGCAAGCTGACGCTGCGGCCCATGACGATCGGCGCTTCTAGCCAGACGTGGTGGACCACCACCGAGGCCGCCGCCCCCTTCGGAGGCACCTTGTCTCCCTTGACGTTGGCCACCTGTTTAGAGTTGGCCAGGTTTTTGGAAATGCCCCCGGCTAGCGTGGCTCCGGCCGCGGCGAGGCTTGAAAAGATGAGGATCCCGGAGATTTTACCAAGTGTCATCACGTCACTCCAACGAGCGGGCCCCGTTCGGGGACACCCGCGCACCGACAACGCGGTGGGAGCCAAGGTTGCATCTGCGCAGCCCGGTCCTGCCGGTTTTATTTCAAAGTGAACCACGTCAACCGCAACTGCGAGCCAACGTATCACTGATTCGCAAAGGCCAGATCATGGCCTCGGTTCTCAATCCCCGCGGCGCATCTCGGCCCGCGCCAGGCTGCGCAACGGCGCATGCTCGATCCGAAGGTCTTCCAAGTGAGCTTCGCACGCGGCGACGCAACGCCGAAACCCGGCGTCCGCGGTCACCGTGCTATTGGGTTCGAACTGGCAATGTATCTCGCCCATCAGATCGTCGCGGTATAGGTCCTTCAGGCGCCAGTATCCCTTGCGGGATTTGGTCAAGACGATATAGCCCATTTCCATCGCTTTCTCGTAAGAGCTGCCGGCTAGGCCTACCGGCGCGCCCACAAAGAAATGGCGCGGCAGATGGCTTTGATGGATTGTGATCTGACCGTTTGCCATGTTCCCAATCTCCTATTCGGTTTTGGCGGCAGCAGAATCGTTCGGGGCCGGCGCCGCCGAGGCCAGCAATACACCGGGCCGGCGGCGCCTGATGAACGATTCCAGCGTCGTACGCCTCCATCGAGAGGTCATCGTTTTATCAGGCGCAGAAACCTGTTTCCTGAATAATCTTGCGATCTAGGAACGTGCTTGCTGCTATTTCGAAGCGAAGGCTGCCTGTAGCCGCATCAAATCGCACGCGGCAGACGCCGGCACACGCGCAGCAATCCCTCAGCTCTGTAGTGTCTCGAAGCGATGCGTCTGATCGTGCTGTGCCGGCCGACCAGGCGCGCGAATATTACAGCTTTCGGAATTGCCCTGGAGATACGCCGACCATCTGGCGAAAGCGGCGGGTAAAATGACTTTGATCTGCAAAACCCACCGCAAATGCTACTTCGGATAGGGAGAGATCAGTACCGGTCAATAGCTCGCGCGCCCTTGCGAGGCGGCGCTCTAATACGAAGGTGTGGGGTGTTGTCCCTTCGGACTGCTTAAAGGTGCGGGCAAAATGATAGAGTGACAGTTCAGCCGTCGCGGCGAGCGATTCAAGCTCGATGTTCTGATCCAAATGCGAATCAATATAGTCGCGTATGCGACGCAGCGTGGCGGGTGGCAATCCCCCGCGCGCCCTCGACGGCTTGGACACGTGACGGCCGATCGCGAGGGTGTCGAGCCGGGACCTGAGACGCTGCTCTTCACTCCCGGACTGTGACCATCGAGCTAAGGCCGGTTCGGGTGGCGTGACGATTGCCGGCCAGGATTCGGCGCTTCCACGTGGTCTTACTTCAGTCAGGATATCCCCCCGGTCCATGTGCCGGAACATTGCGTCATTCTGTTCAAAGACGGCCCACAGGCCGACGCCCTGCTCCAGACGATCATGCCCAGAACGTGATAGCATGTGACGAGCACTTCGGTCCGCGCCTATGATCCGCCGGTCACGATCGACGGAAATCAGCATCGCAGAGCTGGAGTCATCGGGAAGGGCGACTACGATGATCCACTCTCGGTGGAATTGTTTTCGGAACAAACGCTCCTCGATTGCGCGCGCTGCTGCTATGGTGAGCGCTCCTGTCAAAGCGTGAGCATGTTCCGACAACTCCGGATCGATGGACGAAACATCCAACACGCCAAGGAGCTCGCCATTGCCATCGAAGATGGGGGCGCCGGAGCAGCTGAGGTTGATATGCCGAGCCCGAAAGTGTTGTGAGCGATGAACGGTCACCGGTCGCCCATCGGCAACGCATGTTCCAATGCCGTTTGTTCCTTCCGCCTCCTCCGACCAGACTCCGCCTAGCCAAGTTCCCCAGCGTCTGAACTGCGCGGCTTCGCTTTCCTCGCCACGATGCTCGATCACCAAGCCGTCCTTGTCGCACAGCAAAATCACATAGCGGGCGGGCCGAACAATCTTGTAGAGATGGTCGAGTTCTGCCCGCGCCACGTCTATGAGTTGTGCTGACGCTTCTTGCGAGATCCGAAGTTCGCTGACTGTCAGAATTCGTGGGGATTCGCGTGATCCAGGATCGACGCCATGTGCGTTCGCGGACCTTATCCAGGACTTCCAGACAACGCCGTCCGTTGGAGGTCTGGTTAGGCCTTCTACAACCGCCAAAACCCAATCAATATGGTGGGTATTCGCTCTGTCCATCGGCGTCCCTCATCTCGAAGACGAAAGCGCATCGATCACGGTGCCGACGGGTAAAGCGAGTGTCTGTCTAGCGACACTCTCTGAGCACCGCCTAAAGGCCAAAACTCGTCAGCTGAAGGATCATACCCGTAAAAGAGTTGGAAGGCGACACCGGCCTGCTCCATCGCGTGGACCGCGGGAGCAATCCTACCACTCATGTGCCTCTCTCAGCCAATCGCAAAGGGAAGAGGTTGCGTGTCACTCTGATTTTTCAGTTTTCGGCAAGCTGAACGCCAAATACACTCCAATCTATGTTGCTGAGTTCCAATTCCGCGATAATAATTGCGAGTATGAGGTTATCTCCGGAACGGCGATTATCGGATGCAAAGACTAAAGGGGCGATGTTTGCCGCGCTGTTGCTCCGCACCACGGGCAAGCAGTTTCTGTATCAACACCCTGACGAAGTCCCGCACGCTTAAGCAATTGGCACGGGCATTCCTGCGCTCGCGCGTGAAGCGCAAAACCCGAGTAGGGCTGGCGCTCGCATCAAGCGTCAATAGCCGCCGAAGTAGGCGCTGCACGGGATTGGGTTGCCCCAATCGTCGTAGGCGCAGATTTGGTAGCCGTACGCGGGATAACCGTAGCTGTAACCGCCATACCCACCGTAGCCGCCATATGCTCCGATCCCGCCATATCCCCGGCCGGCAAAGGCCCCTCCGCGCGCGACGCTCCGGCCGGTGAACATATGGCCGCCTCCGAATCCGCGCATGCCGCCTCCGAAACCACCTGCGTGGAAACCGCCGCCATGAAAACCGCCACCTCCTCGGCTGAACGCCGAGGCTGGGGTGGGTTCACTGATCGCGAGGCAGCCCGCCAGGGCCGTGAGAACGATCGATTTTGTGACGCTGTTCATGAAATTCTCCTTCTGGGATGTCTCCTGCTCATCCTTCAACCCCGATGATTTCCGCAAGTTCCGCGACAAACGCCGTACGGCCAACTCCACGTTTTTGCTCGAGAGTCTCTGCTTGACGAACCATCATCTCACCCCTTGCTTCGAGTTGCGTCCTTGCGGTCGCCCCGATGCAGGTGGAGGAAGCACCGCCAGGAATGGCGGAAGTTTATGCGCGGTCCAGCTCCGCACACGGACTAAAGCGAAGAGCCGTGGCGTGTTTAGCTTGTTTGTACACGCATTCCATCGGCTATATTCGCCGGGGGGCTTAGGATGACGCGATCGCCCGGCCTCAGCCCAATTCGCACTTCGACATTGGCACCGTTATCTGCTTCCAGTTCAAGCTTGCGAAGCTCAACCTTGTCGTTGGAGACGACAGCTGCGCTGAGCCCATCCTTATTGAAGATCACCGCCTGCGAGGGAATGAGCACGACCGGATTCGAGCGGTGGACCTGAAAGTGGACAATACCATAGAGCCCTGCCGTCAACGTGCCGTCCTTGTTATCGACATCGACTTCCGTGAGCAGCGTGCGGGTGCCAGCGGCCAGCGCCTTCGCATTGCGCGCCACCTTGCCTTCGAAGACGCGGTCCGGTAGTTCCGGAACCGTAACCGTCGCACTATCGCCGTCTTTGATTCCGAAATAGTCTGTCTGCGGCACATAGACACGAACACGGAGAACGTCAGTCCGGTCAATGGAAAACAACGGGGTTCCACTGTTCGCGTCGGCCGTAACAAGGCTCCCGACATCGATCAAGCGGCTGGTGATCACGCCATCAAATGGCGCAGTAATCTGCTCGAAGCCGGTCAATTGAGCCAACCGGTTCACTGCTGCCTGTTGCACCACCACATTGGCCCGCGCGACGGCAAGTGCCGCGGTTCGAGAGGCGAAGGTCAGCCGGTCCTGATCACCCTGTTGCGCACTCGACACTCCCTTGGCAACGAGTTGCGAAGTGCGCGCGCTTGTAACACGGCCAAGTTCGGCATTGGCCTGGGCCTGCTCGACCGCGGCCTGCAATTGGACAAGCTGTGCCTTCGCCTGGTCGAACTGCTGGTCGAGGTCTGGTGCCGCGATCGACGCAAGCACATCACCTTTTCGCACCTTGCTGCCGATATCCACATTGCGAACACCGATATAGCCCGTGGCGCGGGCAAAAAGCGTCGCATAGTCAAACGCCGCCATACTGCCCGGCAGCTCGATGGTGCGGGGTGCCTTGTCCTCCTCGACAGTCATAGTCCGCACGTTTGGCACCGCGTTCTTCCGAGCTTCTAACACCGCCATAGTGTCGGCACTGCGGCTCGATTGGCTCCAGGCGCCGAAGCCGACCAGCAGCGCCACGGCAGCAATGGCGCCAAGGCCGAGCATGCGGGCAATCCGCAGCCGTCGACGCTCATCGGCTTCCCTTCCAGTGCGATCGTGAACCATTGGTTCCGCGGGCATGTAATTCATGACAAGGATCCTTGATGCTTCAGTTTTGCGGAAAACCCGACTTCCCGCCGTTCAAGTCGGCCGATCACAGAGTACAGATAGGGCACGAACAACAGCGTGGTGATCGTGCCGACCATCACGCCGCCGATGACGGCGCGTGCGAGGACTGCATTCTGCTCTTCGCCGGGGCCGCCGATCGCCATCGGAAGCATTCCGACAATCATTGCAGCGGCCGTCATCAGCACGGGCCGCAGACGCGTCGTGCCAGCGGATAACGCGGCCTGGAAGGCGCTCGCTCCCGCTTGACGCTGCTCACGCGCGAATGTCACGAGCAGGATCGAGTTAGCCGAGGCGACGCCGATCGCCATGATCGCGCCCATCAGCGACGGCACGCTCAGCGTCGTGCCGGTGACGAACAGCATCAACAGAATCCCGGCCCCGGCACCCGGCAACGCCAGGATGACGGCAAGCGGATCGAGGAAGCTCTGATAATTGACGACCATTAGCATATAGACGAAGACAGCGGCAAACAGCAGTCCCACTGTCAGATTGCCGAAGGCATCCTGCATGCTCTTGATTTGACCGCGAATAACGATGTGATTGCCTGGCTTGAGCTGAGGCTCGACCTCTGCGACGATCTTCTGGATCGCTGCCGCTACACCCCCGAGGTCGCGGTTTTGCACGCTGCCGTAGACGTCATACACCGCCTGGATGTTGGACTGGTTGAACACCGACTGAACGCCGACGCGCTGTCCGCTGGCAATGTTACCGAGTAGATTGGGGATCGGCGTGCCATTGACATCGAGGGCGCTGGTCAAAAGCGTGTTGTCGAGCTGGTTCTTGTTGGAGATGCGATACTCGGGGGTCTGCACGGCGAAATAATATGGAATGCCGTTCGTTTGATCGGTCCAGAAATTGGGCGAGACTTGTTCCGACGAGCTGAGGCTGATGTTGAGATTGTTGGCGACTTCCTGAATGTTCAGCCCGAGCTCCTGCGCGCGTGTGCGATCGACGGCGTAGTACATTTCCGGCGCGTTCAGCTCCTGCTGGATGTGGGCATCGACCAAGCCCGGAATATTGGCCATTTTCTGCTGCAGCAGAGCCGCGATTCGCTTGTTGTTCTCGCGATCACGCCCTTGCAGCTCCACATCGATTTGGGTAGGCACGCCGAAGTTCAGCACTTGCGTTATCATGTCGGCGGGCTGGAAGTAGAAGAGCACGTCCGGAAATGCGACCGCGAGTTCGGCGCGCAGCTTTTTGATGATCTCCGCGGTTGGCGCATGGCCTTCGCCAAGCTCAATCTGGATGACGCCGTCATTCACCCCGATCGTGCTGCCATCGGTAAAGGCGAGATTATACACGCGTTGCGGCAACCCGATATTATCGAAGATAAGCCGCAGATCCTTGGCCGGGATCTGGGTGCGGATATTATCCTCGATCGCCTGGAAGATCTGTTCGGTGCGCTCGATACGGGTGCGCGCCGGGGCGCGGACGTGCAATTGAATCAGGCCAGCGTCCACGCTCGGAAAAAAGTCGGTGCCGACGAAGAGAGCCAAGACCCCCGCGCCGATCACAACAATAGCGGCCACGGCCGGTGTGAGGATCCGCCGCCGCAGAATACCCTTGAGCATCCAGCCATAGAAGTCGCGGAAGCGGTCGAACCGCGCATTGAATGCCTCATGAAAACGGTCGAGCCAGCCGGTGCCGGCACCCTGCCGCTCACGCTCCTTGCGAAGGAGCAGGCCGATCATGATGGGAGTCAGGGTTCGCGAAATGGCGTAGGACGCAAGCATTGCGAACACCACCGCCATCGCCATGGGTGTGAATAGATAGCGCGCGGGGCCTTGCAGGAAGAACACAGAGACGAACACGCAGCAGATGGAAAGCGTTGAAATCAGCGTCGGCACCGCAATGCCCGCAGCACCTTCGAGCACCGCCCTGTCGAACGGCATCCTTTCTTCCAAAAGCCGGTGCGTGTTTTCGATCGTGACGGTGCTATCATCAACCAGGATGCCCACAGCGAGCGCCAACCCGCCAAGGGTCATCGTGTTGATGGTCTGGCCAAGGGCTGTGAGCACCGCGATCGACGTCAAGATCGATAGCGGAATCGACACCATGACCACGAGGGTGGAGCGCCACGAGCCGAGGAAGATCAGGATCATCAAGGCGGTCAGCCCAGCAGCAATCACGCCTTCATGCACCACGCTGTCGATCGCATTTTGCACGAACACCGACTGGTCGAACATCAGCTTTATGTCCATGCCTGGCGGTGCGGCCTTCTCAATCTCGGGCAGCGCCGCCTTCACCCGATTGACCACATCGAGGGTGGAGGCGTCGCCATTCTTGATGATGGTCAGCAGGACCGAGCGCTTGCCCTCGGCCCGCACGATGTTTTGCTGTACGGCCCAGGCGTCGCGAACGTGCGCCACATCGGAGAGATAGATAGTGGTGCCGCCGACCTGTTTGATCGGCAGCCGGTTCAGCGTGTCGATCGTGGGCGCCATATTGTTGACGCGCACGATGAACTGCTGGTCGCCCATCTTTGCATCGCCCGACGGCAGTGTCAGGCTCTGGGCGTTGACGGCGTTGACAATATCGTTCGGGGTGATGCCGCGCGCCTTGAGCGCATCGGGGTCGATGTCGACCATGACCTGTCGATATTTGCCGCCATAGGGTGTCGGCAGGGTGATGCCCTGGATCGGGGCCAGCGCCTGCCGCATCATATAGTAGGCATAATCGTAGAGCTGCTGCTCATTCAGCCGGTCAGAGCTGAAGCTAATCTGCAGCACAGGCACGGACGACGCGTTGTACTGAACAATGATCGGCGGCTGGATGCCGGCTGGCATCAAAGCGCGGATCGCATTGGACCCGGAATCGATCTGGGCAATCGCCAGGTCTACGTTGACGTTGGGCTGGAAGAATATCTTCTCGACCGTGATGCCCTCAAGCGACTGGCTCTCCATGTTGCGGATGTCGCTAACATTGGAGCTGTACGCATATTCGCTATAGGTGGCAACGCGCTGTTCCATTTCCTCCGGCGTCAGCCCGGTATATTGCCAGATCACCGAAACGACAGGGATGTTGATGTTGGGGAAAATGTCCTTGGGCGTCGTGAGGATCGCGCTGCCGCCAAGGAACAGCATCATCAACGCCAGGACGTAAAACGTGTGACGATAGCGAAGCGCGAAGCCGACGATTCCCATGTCACGCTCTCCTAAGTCTTAGAAATTGAGGCGGCGCGGAAAGGGCAGGCGCTCCCCGCTCGTCCGCCCCTGATCGCTCATATTTTCGCTCATATTCATCACGCGATGGTTAGCTTCCCGGACGTCAAGCCCGTCTTCGTTCATCTGCCGCGGCTCTTGCATCGTACGCCTCCATCGAGAAGTCATCGTTCTATCGGGCGCGGAATCGTGTTTCCTGAATAGTCTTGCGATCTAGGAACGTGCTTGCTGCTATTTCGAAGCGAAAGTGCCTGCAGCCGCATCAAATATGCCAGAAAATTGAGGCGGCGATGAAATGGGGTGGCAGCTCCGCGGTCGGCCGCCCCTGATCGCCGCACGTTAATTCGCTGATCGTCATGCTTATGCGAACTTCTACCGGCCCGACTCAGTGCCGAATGCTCCTACCACTCCCGGAGCACCCGCTACGATGGCGCCACCTAGCATGCGAATAGGCGGCCTCTTTGGAGTGGAAAAGAGCGAACGGCCCTCCGTTTGGCTCTGGACGGCTTGCTTCTGAACGGCCACGCTCGGTGCTCGACATTGGTGCCATTCGCAGGACCAGAAACGGATTGGGGCGTCGGCTGCAAGAGCTTCCCCGGAGAGGGATAGGCCTGACAGTAACGCAGAAGCGTACAAGGTTGTGGGGTATACCATTCTCTTCTCCATTTAGCCTAAGTGTTGGCCGGAAACGCCGCCGGGGCGTCTGTCCAGCCGCAGGTGCGCGGCTCCTTGAGGTGCGGCTTCGTATTGTCTTGTACAGTACAACGTTCGGGCTTGAAATATCGTATCGTACAGTACATATCAAGGGCTACGGACTTGGCTCACGCAGTTGTGAACGAGAATGACCCCTTCAGACGTCGCCTTTGCCGTATCGCCGCCTCGCAAGCGCCTCGCCGCGCGGCGGGAAGCTTTCCTGGCTGCGGCTAAGGAAGTCTTCCAAAAGAAGGGCTTTGCCGAGGCCACGCTGGACGACGTGATTGCCCTCTCAGGAGGATCGCGGCAGACGCTTTATGAATTGTTCGGGGGCAAACAGGGCCTCTTCGAGGCGATTGTCAGTGATACTTGCGAAACGATCTTTCAGGGGTTGACCCCGGAAAAACTTGCACCACGCGCGACAGATGAGGTGCTAAAGGAGGTCGGCACGCGCTATTTGGCGATCGTAACCTCCCCGAGCTGTTTGAGCCTGAATCGACTCGTCGTCGCAGAAGCGCCGCGTATTCCGGAGGTTGTCCAGCGATTCTGGAAGCTCGGCCCAGGCCGCAGCCGCGCGTTCCTGGCGGAATTTTTTGACCGCCAGATCGAGCGTGGGCTGCTTCAGATGCCAAATAGCCGCGCGGCAGCGGAATATTTCCTCGAAATGCTATCAGGAACCGTGCGGTTGCAATGCCTCATTGGTTTGCGCCAGCCGCCAACGCCGCAGGAAATCGAAGAGATCGTCCAAGGGGCCGTTGCTCAGTTCCTGAACGGCTGTTTGGTAACCGCCGCTCCGTCGCCTGCTATTGCTCCGCCGCGTACAATTTCCTGAACAAAACCATTTTGCTGCTGACAAGGCCGTGTATAGTAGTGAGCTTTGCCCTTCCAGTGGCAAATCGTGTGAGTGTCGCTCGGCGCTGTCACATCGTTGAAAGAAGAACACGAGAATTCTGCGTCCCGAATATTTTCAAACGACCCCGACTGCCTCGCGCCACATGTTCATAGCCGACGCGCGAAAGGCTCGGTGCGTCCTTGCAGAAGTGAGATGACGTTGGACGTTGAAAGTGTTGTAGGTGGCTGCGTGAGTTGAGAGAAATCTTT
>Ga0182015_10003821_pt1 | contig 16619 bp, 18 predicted proteins | sample 712P3MmetaG_FD_120478 | JGI IMG/M metagenome (GOLD analysis project Ga0182015, IMG submission 120478) | Permafrost microbial communities from Stordalen Mire, Sweden - 712P3M metaG | ecosystem: Environmental > Terrestrial > Soil > Wetlands > Permafrost | place: Sweden: Stordalen | collected... | reverse complement strand
TCGTCCGGCGAGAGGCCGACGCCATCCTCATCAAAGAAAAGCGTGCCTTCACCGAGGACCACGTGTTCGTTCAACCTTGGTTGGGTGGGGAAAACACGGTGAAAGAGATCGCCGATATGAGTACCGGTGACCAGAAGGAACGATTGAAACGGGGGATGAGCCTAGAGCGTCAATTTGACGGAATAGATGTGCGTGGTACTGTGTAGATACCCCTCTGTAAATGGAGACTTTCGAGAACAAATCTCACCACGCGGAAAATGCGAGCATGCGCGAGCTGGATGAGCTCCGAGATATGCTCAGCGAACTTTGCGCGCACGGGCCATACTTGGAATCGTTCGACGTATTAGAAGATGGTCGAATCGCTTTAGACCACAGACCGACTGATAGTGTCCCGCCTCTGTTGCCAAATTTGCTCGCGTCCGAATTGGGCAACGGAGACGTAGAAATGTTTTACCGAGTAGCTCAAGACATTCAGCGCAAACTTCCCGCCTTCGAATTTGCGATTTCAGAAAATGTCGAGAGAACACGTCTAACGTGCAGAATTTCCAAGCGTCCGTGATCGAATTCAAGCTAGCATAGAAAAAGACGCACGCTTTGACGGCGTGCGTCTTGGAGTTAAAACGGTCGTGGTAGAACCAGGAACCTGACTGTAGGCGTTTCAAGTCCCACGACCGCGATAGAGGACAATATGACTCTGCGCGGCTGGCGGTGCGGGTCTTTGTCCCAGATCACGCAAGGTTCAAGAAATCGGGGATGTCTGCGGTGCGGCTTCCATTTGAGAACGCCAAGTTCACCTTTGCTGACGTATTCGGAATCTCTTCCCAACGTTCGTGAGTCAAAACGTGCTCTAACCACCACAGCATTCATGCCTCGGCTCCTATCCGGGCAGTCCTTTCCTGTGGGGACAAGCTCTCCCACAGCAAGAGCCTGCCCAATGCGGATTCACTCCGCATCCTTATTGTGGGCGTCAGTGGGGCGCTGTCAAGGAGCGGGGCGCGAAGCCTTCAACTTCGTTTGCGCCACGCGACGTCGAGATGCTCGCCTTTCATAACCAAACCGGGCACGGAGAACGACCGCGTGATCTCGAATCCGGGCATCGACTGCGTTTCGATCTTTACTCCCACGGTCGGCAAGATCATGTGGTTGTACCAAATATCGCTCCCGCTGCGCTCGATCACCCATGAGGCGCGGCAGACATACGCCATCCGCGCTTTCGTCGACCGAATCTTCTGCTCCGGGCCGCGATAGCTCACATATCCCATGTGCTTCTCTGCCGGCATGGGGCGTTTCAGGAGATAAACGCGCTCGCCGTTGGTCAGAAAGGACATAGACTCGACGAAACCGTGGTCGCTGTCGTCAACCGTGAGTTCCTGCACAAATGTCTCAACTGTGTCCGACGCGTTACACAGCTCAAAACTGTAGTCGAGCTTGACCTCGACGCCCCGCGATGCGGGTCGGAGGTCGACGCGCATGAGGTAATTGCGGCGATAGAGCTTGGTGTCCTGCCCGATCCCGAGAATCCGCTCGAGGACGGGGCCGGCGATCTCGGCAGACGGAGTCGCGGTGGCGAGTATCGTGCGCCGAGGTGTTCCTTTATCGTCGCGTGAGAGCCATTGATCAAGCTCGCGTTTCAAAGCAAATACCGGAGGTTTGGGGCCGACTCCAGGAACTCTATGAAAAGGAAGGCGGAGAGTGCGGGCATATCTCATCGCCGTATCCCTGCTCTTTCCGATATATGCCCCGATCTCGTCCCAACCCCAGCAGACTTCGTCGTTCAACTCGCCACCTTCCTGCACCCGAGGATTCCTCGCATCGGCTCGGACGCGGTGCAGCATATTAGCGGTCATTGCCACATCTTACCGCTTCGAGCACGGTGGCGATTAGCCATAACCTCGCGGCATGGCAGGAACGCAAATTCCGACGGCAGTCGCACCGTGGGTTAACCAACCTGCTTGCGCCGCGCGCAAGTTGGTGCACCTTTACGAATTTCTGCACCCTGTTAAGCTGACCGGACGCTTCGGTGAGGTCGACGTCGAAGCGACCTCCGATTTCACGTTCCCCAAACAAATCCCGAAGATCCATCTCTACATGAAGGGACCGCTCTCCTACATCGGCGGCAAGAACAGAATTGCAGCCAAGATCATCGAGTTCTTCCCGGAGCACAAGACCTACGTCGAGGCGTTCGCCGGGGGCGCGCAAGTGCTCTTTCACAAGGAGCCCTCGAAGGTCGAGGTTATAAACGATCTCGACGGCGACGTTGTGAATTTCTTCCGCGTCTGCCAGTCGCACTACGAGGAACTGCTCCGGTATCTGAAGTTCACGGTCGCGAGCCGCGCATGGTTTGACCTGTTGCAGACGTTGGAGCCTAAGAGCCTGACCGACGTGCAACGGGCGGCCAGGTTCTTCTACTTGCAGAAGAACGCCTACGCGGGGCTCGTGAAGAACCGCAGATTCGCGTATGCCGTCGAGGAGCCGTCGCGCCTGAATCCTGAGCGGCTGCCCGAACTTATCGAGAACACCCACAAGCGCCTCGCGAAAGTTCAAATCGAAAGCTCGCCATACCAGGACGTCTTGCGACGGTACGACCGTTCAACGACGCTGTTCTATCTCGATCCCCCGTACTTCGACCGCAAGCTGTATCGCTTCAACCTTTCGGAAGGCGATTTCATCGCGCTCGAACAACGCCTAGAGAAGCTGGACGGCAAGTTCATTCTGTCGCTGAACGACGTACCGGAAGTCCGCAGGATATTCGCTCGATTCAAAATGAGGGAGATCGATCTCCCTTACACCGCGCAACGGGAAGCAGGAAAGCGCTTCCGGGAACTGCTGATCTCGAATTTTCCCCTGCGTCCGCGAGGCGAGCGATGACGCAATGGATCGAGAAAATCCTGGCGCGTTTGTGGAACCGCCGGGCAGCGATGTCCCGCCCGGCCGCCGCCGCGAGGGTCCTTGATCTGGGCCTGCTCGTCTCAGAAGGTGAATCCGCGCGCGGGCGCGCGAGCGTGAACCAATCCCGCCGCGCAGAACACGTCGCGATTCTCGGGCGCTCAGGCTCCGGGAAGTCTTCCCTTGTGAAGTACATCGCCAAGCAGGATATCGAATCCGGACGCGGCGGAATCTATTTCGATCTCCACGGCGATGCGATGCCGTTCCTGCTCGCAACGTTCGCCGAGCAAGAACGGATACTCAACCGGGATCTGAGCGAGAACCTGATCGTCATCGAACCCGCGGATCCGGAGTACTCCGTCGGGCTCAATCCCTTGAGCCAGGATCGGGAGGGCGAACGATTTCTCCACGTCGCCGAGATTGCGCAGATTCTCCGTCAGCGCTGGCAGCTTGATACTTTTGGGGCCCGGACCGACGAGCTACTCCGCAACGCGCTCCTTGTACTGGCAGAAAACGGCCTCACGCTGCTTGAGGTCGCACCATTGCTTGCTCACTCCGCATTTCGTGCGAAGTGCCTTAGAAACGTCAGTAATGCCGAGGTGCGGCAATACTTTGAGATGCGGTATGACCAGGCAAGCGAACCGATGCGCGCCGCGATGCGCGAGCCGATCTTGAACAAGATTTCGGCGTTCACCGCCGATCCCCGGTTTCGCGCAATTGTCGGCCAGCAGCGCTCGACATTCTCGGTCGTCGAGGCAATGGATCGCGGGCAGTGGGTCATCCTCAATCTGCATAAGGGGCGCCTCGGTGAGCAAGCAGGAACCTTGGGCAGCCTGTTTCTCACAACCATCAAGAATGCGCTATTCGCGCGGAAGAGCCGCGAGTTGTTCCCGATCTACGCGGATGAAATTCAGAATCTTGTCTCCTTCGGCAGCGGCCTCGAGACGATGCTTTCTGAATCCAGGAAGTTCGGCGTAGGCATCATCACCGCCAACCAGTTCCTTGACCAATATCCCGCTGAAATGCGCGCCGCGATTATGGCGGTGGGTACGCATGTGTTTTTTCAACTTTCGCCCCACGATGCCCAGCAGATTGCGTTGGCGCTCGACGGCGGCAAGTCGCTCGCCGAATTGCTCAAGAACCTGTCGCGCCGCCACATGGTCATGAAGACCGGCAGCGAGCGGTGGCGGCAAGCAGTTGTGCCGACTCTCGCCGAGCCAAAAGCCGATGCTGCCGATCTCTACAACCGTTGCCGCGTCCGATGGGCGCGGACGCGGAGAGAGATCGAAGAGGAAATCCGCGGCCGCCAATCGGCGGTCACGCAAAGCACGAAGGAAGCGCTCGATGACTGGACCTAAGCGCAAAGGTATCGTTCTGCAACCGCGCGACCGGCATTTGCTCGATGAACTCGCCGTCATGCGGGTCATCGACCGCGAGCAAGCGAGCCGCGTTGCGCCGTTCGGCTCGGTCACGCGCGCCAATTGCCGGCTGCTTGCTCTCACGCGCGCGGGATTGCTTCGTCGGTTCTTTCTGGGGACCGCCGCCGGAGGAAAGAAAGCGCTCTACTTGCTGTCGTCATCCGGCGCAAGGTTGGTAGGAGCTACGTCCATCGGGCCGAAGCGGACGCGTGACGAGCTTGTCGTCGCCGATCTCTTCGTCGCGCACCAGACCCTCATCAATGAAGTCTACTGCGCTTTGAAGTACGGCTCAGAAGTTCCCGACGGTATGCGGTTTCGCCGCTGGCTTTCGTTCTCAGCGCCGCTCGACCGGGCGATTCCATTGGTTCCCGACGGTTATGTCGAGTTCGGCGGCTCGGGCACGGGGCTTGCCGCATTTCTCGAAGTTGATCTTAGCCACGAGCGGCTGTCGGTGTGGCGGGAGAAAGTTCGCAATTATCTCCAATGCGCCGTCTCAGGTCGTTTCGCGGCACAATTTGGCAGAAGTCGGTTTCTTGTCCTTGTCATTTGCGACTCGCGCGGCAGGATGGAATCGCTGCGCGCAGCCACCGCCGCTCTGACCTCAAAGATCTTCCGGTTCACGACATTCTCACTGATTCACGAGCGCGGATTCTGGTCTTCAATCTGGCTCAAACCCAACGGAAACGAGCCACAAACCCTAGGTGAAACACCATGAAGTATTGCTACCAATGCGGGCGCGTCACGGTCGGAGAGCCTCTCTACTGCAATTCCTGCGGAAGAAGCTACAACGTAAAACTCTGCCCGCGCCACCACGCGAACCCCCGCAGCGCCGAGGTCTGCGCGCAGTGCGGCAGCCGGGACCTTTCGACGCCCCAACCGCGCGTTCCGATTTCGATTCGGGTCCTTGCATTTCTGCTTTCCCTCGGCCCCGGACTTTTGCTCGTCCTCGTCTCGGTGCTCGCCGTTGTGATCTTCATTCGAGAAGTGATTGAGAACCCTCAGTGGATCGTGGTCCTGATCCTTCTCGGCGTTGCCTTCGGAATCCTCGCGTGGATATGGAGCGAGCTCCCGCTCTGGTTCCGCCAGCTTGTGCGTCGCTTGTTAACACGCAAGCGCAAGGACGACCGTCCATGAAGGACGAGATGAAGCACGGATTGCAGGCCGAGTACGGTCAAGGCCGTTCGCGGAATGCCGCGGATTTGTTGGACTTATCCGCCCCAAGCCTCGGGCAAAACTGCCCTAGGCAATGCCCGTATCCCGATGAATCGGAGATCGAGATGTCGTCGGAGTATTTGGGGGCACCGCTCTCGACGCGCGAGGTTGCGCGCGTCATTGGCTGCTCGGCCTGGACCGTGCGGCACCGATACCTACCGGCCGGAGTGCCGCATGTCCGGATTGGGCCCGCTGGGAAATTGATCTTTTACACCAATCAAGTAGTTCGCTGGCTGCTTCGGCAGCAGCAGAGAGGAGGAATGATCCTGTGAGTCTCATGAAGCGCGGCAACGTCTACTGGAGCTATCTCAATCAGGACGGCATCCGGTATTCGCGATCCACCGGCACGAGCAACCTCCGGCAAGCGACGCAGATCGAGCAGCGCTTCCGGGAACAACTGAATCTGAAACGGCTCCAAATCATCGAGCCTCATCCCGAGACGCCCTTCGGCGCACTCGCGGCCCGGTTTCTCGCCGAAGGCCCACGCCGACCATGGCACATCGACCGTCTCAAACCGCTCTTGCCTTATTGGAGCGAAGTTCCCATCGGAAGGATCACCAAGTCGATGGCAGACGACTACCGCAGGCGTCGCCATGCGGAAAAGACTGTCACCGACACGACGATTAATCGCGACCTTGAAGCACTTCGCCATATCCTTTTCTGGGCAGCTGACGAAGGTGTGCTCCCTTCAAACCCTCTCGGCCGTCTTCGCCTCGTCCAGGAACGTCGCAAACCCCGATCGATCCTGGGGCTCGATGATGAAGAACGTCTCCTCGCCGCATCCGCCCCGCACCTTCGTCAGCTCGTCGTCGCGGCACTCGATACGGGCATGCGGCGGGGCGAGTTGTTCCACCAACTCTGGGAGCATGTTGATTTCAACCGCCGACTGCTCTCTGTAACTCAATCGAAAACCGCCGGAGGCGAAGGGCGAGAAATTCCCTTCACCAACCGGATCCACGAGTTCCTTCTCGCAGAACGCAAGGAGGAAGGCTTGCTCTTCACACGCAATGGCAAGCCCATGCGCAACATCAAGACCGCATGGAAGGCCGCTGTCCGCCGCGCGGGCATCCGTTATCTCCGATTTCACGACCTGCGCCACACCTTCAACAGCAGGTTGATGGAGAGCGGAGTGATCCAGGACGTCCGCAAGGTGCTTATGGGGCATTCCGTCGGTAATGACATCAACGACCGTTACACCCACGTCGAGTTGCCCGGGTTGCGAGAAGCAATACGAAGACTCGAAACATGGGTGGCCACCCAAACGCAACATCAACCGCAACCCCAAGGAGGGGACGATGAACGCACAGAAAGCACCAGAAGCAGTTCAAGCAAAGTCCTCAGCTTCCGCAGAAGGAAGGAAGCCGTGGAAAAAGAAGACTCCGGTCGAGGTCGTGCTTAACCAAATCGACCGGCTGCGCGACGGCGTCGCGGAGAAAGAAGAAGAGCTCAAGCAGACCAGGCGCCAACTGCAGAAGCTCGAGGAGGTGAAGAAAATCCTCGAAGCCACTTAGTTCTTTGCATCATGGAGCTTGCCCAATGGGCAGGCTCCTTTTTTGTCGATGATCGGAAGACATCGCAAGAAAAGGAGAATCAAAATGGAACCAGAACACGAGATGATAGACGTCGGCCGTCATGTTGGAGGTGAGGCAGCCGACCACATTGCCCGGCGCGCAGAAGACTACTGCGAGTACGAGCGGCAACGGATCGAGCTCGCCAACGAAGCCCGTATCAACGCGCTGCATGTCGAGGGTGCGCGTCTCACGAAGTGCGTGTGCCAGCTCGAAGAGCGGCTGCGATTGATGACGAACGGTCAAGTGCTGATCGCAGGTGGGATATCAGACGCTGGAGAGACATTGGGAAGCGCGGATCTCTATGACACTCTTTCCGGAAGCGGCGCCAATTTGTCCAAACTTCTCGTGTCTCCTCGTCATGATCAAACGGCGACATTGCTCCCAGACGGCACAGTCCAGCTTTGGGGTGGCCTGGGTCCGAGTGGCATCTCGATCGATTTCGGCGAGGTTTTCGATCCGACTACATCGAGCTTTAGGCTAGAAACGACGCCATTCCAGTTTCAATCGAGTGAGTCACCTGCTCTTGAAGCTTCGATCCCCGAAAATAATTCTGAGAATGTTGCGTCAAATACGCTGATCGCTCTTCGGTTCTCAAAGCCATTGCAGGTTTCAACTGTTAATTCTCAGACCGTGGCCTTGGCAGACTCCTCCGGGACTGCCATCGCGTGCCAAGTCGTTCCTGCGGAAGGCGGCATCCTCGCCTTCATTACGCCGCAGTCATCCTTGCTCCCGGGTACGACCTACACGATCACCGTGAACGGTGCCAGCGATGTGAACGGAATCGTGCTCCCTGCAACTTCGATTTCTTTCACTACTTCGCAACCGCCGCCAAAAAGCGAGCCGACTTCTCCGTCGAATGATTTCTGGACTCCCTTGGCCGCAAATTTCCAGCCAGGTCACTGGAGATCGGGCAACGGCAGTTCGCCCAATCAATTGATGCCCGCGCTCCACGCTGCGCCGGGTGTGACGGCCCTGGCCGGACAGACGCTTCGGCTTAACGGGGAGCCACTTCGAGAAGTAACAGTTTCAATCGGCTCGGAGAAAACAATCACTGACGAGACCGGGAGATTCCTGCTGCCCGGATTGCCTGCTGGCCACCAAGTGCTTTTGGTAGACGGAACTACTGCGAGTCGGCAAGGTGTGACCTACTGCATCTTCCAAGTAGGCGTAGACGTCACCGCGGGCAAGACGAATGTACTGAATTACACGATTTGGATGACGGCCATCGACAAGGCTCACGAAATCTCGATCCCGTCTCCGACTACGACCGATACCGTTGTCTCAACGCCGTTACTACCGGGGCTCGAATTGCACATACCGCCAAACACCGTAAATGGCCACCAAACCACCTACACGTATAACAGCATGGATCGCCTGGCGACCCGCACGGATCCGCTGAGCAACACGGAGATTTATTATTACGACGGCAATGGGAATCTGACCCAATTCGCCGATCGCCGTGGGAAAGTAACACAATACGCCTACGACGGCCTGAATCGCAGGACTCTCGCCAAATTCGGCATGACGCTTGGCTTGACCCCGTACGAGAGTTCGATCGCGTACAACTACGATGCGGGAAACCGCCTGACCAGCGCGGTGGATTCCATCGCCGGGACGATCACGCCCACGTTCGATAGTTTGGACCGGCTGACGGAAGAGGCGACGCCGCAAGGCTCCATCAGTTATGCCTACGACGCCGCTAGTCGGCGCACGACTCAGACGGTGGCGGGCCAAACGGAGGTGGCTTACACCTACGACAATGCGAACCGGCTGACGCAGATCACGCAAGGCACCCCGACGGTGTCCTTGGCGTACGACGATGCGAACCGGCGAACTTCCCTGACTCTGCCGAACGGCGTGGTGGTGAGCTACGGCTATGACGCAGGGTCGCAATTGACCGGGTTGACGTACACGAACGGCGGCACCACACTCGGCAACCTGACCTACTCCTACGATCTGGCCGGACGGCGGACGAGCGTGGGCGGAAGCTTGGCGGCGGTGAATTTCCCGATCGGGGTGGGCTCGGCGTCGTATAACGCCGATAACCGGTTGACGCAGTGGGGCACGGCGAATCTGTACTACGACGCGAACGGGAATATGACCAGCGACGGGATCAACTCTTACGTTTGGGACGGGCGCAACCATTTGGCGTCGATGGATTCCGCAATCATCAGTTTTCAGTACGACGGCTATGGCCGCCGGTCGGGCAAGACGATCTCGGGAACCTCGACGAATTACCTTTATGACGGTGCGAACGCGGTGCAAGAGCTCTCGGGAACGACGCCGACCGCGAACCTGCTCATGGGCTCGACGGATGAATATTTCACGCGCACGGATTCGAGCGGCACGGCGAACTTCCTCACCGATGCAGTGGGAAGCACGGTCGCGCTAACGAATTCCTCGGGCAGCGCGCTGGCCTCTTACGTGTACGAACCGTTCGGCAACGCGACGCTTGCGAGCGGCAGTTCGGCGAATCCGTACCAGTATACCGGTCGAGAAAACGATGGCACCGGCTTGTACTACTACAGAGCGCGTTACTACGCCCCGACGCTGGGTAGATTTATTTCGGAAGACCCGATCGGCTTCAATGGCGGTGGGGCTAATCTATATGCGTATGCCGGTAACAGCCCGACGAACCTCCGTGATCCTAGCGGGCAAAACCCGTGTTTGATCCTGGGATTGCTTGGTACGATGGTTTACAACAGCCATGTGATTTACAACTCTTTGGCTGGTCGAAAGGTCGTGTATTATTCGGGCTGGAGCGGTTTCGGCCACATACTTGCTGGAAACGCCGCTGCATTTGGCGCCGGGTGCAGTCTCGGATTTGGGTTCGGTGCCTTCGGTGCCGGAGGAGCCGCGGGCACTGCCGCAGGCATCGGGGCTGGGTACGGCTTGGCCGGCCAGGCTACTAGTGATGCCCTCTCTGGGAACTTTAGCGGAGTAAACACTTACGCCGGCGCCGCCGCGGGTGGGGCAATCGGTGGAATGGCGTTTGAGGCTGATCCGGCAATTGCAGGGGCTGTCGCCGGGAGTGTCTCGGATTTGACGACGCAAGGTTTGGACGACATTTCGACAGGCGCGGGAGGGTTGCAAGTCGTGCCTATTATGTCCAAAGGGGTAATTGGAGGGTTCGCTGGTGGCATGTTCCCGGATAGTGTCGTGCCAGGAGAAGGATCGTTAGGAGCGTTCGATAGTGGATTGCGCGGTGCCGTTGCGGGCGGAGTTTTTGACGCCGCCCAAAGAATGGCCAATGGGAACTAGATCAAGAGAAGCGTGTCGTGGGTTTTTCTGTTGCGTAGTGAGTACTGACCAGCCAACGCAACTTGGGAAAATGCGGTATTGTTCGCCGTCAGGCCACACTGTAGAAAATGTGGCAATCCCGTTTGTGCCTAGATGAAACGCGATGAGCGAATCGAAAACTCGCAATTCGACGACGTGGATCGTTTTGGTAGTCATTGGACTCGTCATTCCGAATATCTTGATCTATTCGAATGTGTTCCCACGATGGGTTGCTCGGACCGCAGCGGTGGCTATTGTTTGTGTCGCGATGACATTTTTTTTTACGTGGAAGAGCCTGAGCCCGAAATCTCGGATAATAGTACCAAACTCACCATATAATGCTCCGAGATATGAGGCTTCCCGGCCCAAAATAGTTCTCGGAATTCGCATCTTTTTTGCCGCTCTCGCGGTATTTTGTCTATTCTACTTCGTGATCCCCCTGTCAGAGGACATTGTGGGCCTTGTCCGCGGTCAGAAGCCGGAACAGATTACGGAGACGATTGAGGGCAAATCGAGTTTCGTTTTCGGGATTTTAGTTCAATGGGTCGGCCTTAGTGATTCCGATGGGCAATACAGTCTCTGGTACTCCTGGGAGCCACTTCACCTTAACGAGACGTACGCGTTCACGATACTTCCGAGATCTCGAGTGATTGTAGATTTCCATGAAGTCGCAAAATAGCGCCCACGATGGTTAAGCGTCGAAAAGACTCTCGCGAAACTTGAGCACATCTGATAATTGTTGCTCCATATTCGTAGCCGGTTCATGACTGAATACGATCTGCGGTGCGCCGTATGACGGTTGACGCGTCTCGTAGTGTGTTCGTAATGCTTTTGGTGGGCGCGATGGGACTCCACGCGACCGGAAAAGTGTACGCCAATTCAGTCGATCAAGAAGGACTGGTTGTGCATAGAGCGCGCGTTCGCGTATATTTCGTCGCGGCGGAAGAGGTAGCGTGGGACTATGCGCCCACTGGACGGGACGATGCGATGGGCCACCCATTTGATGAATTCGAGCAGAATTACATGCAGTCGGGTCCGCGCCGCATCGGGCGCATCTACAAGAAGGCGATCTACCGAGAATATACGGACGCCACTTTCACGAAACTTGAAGTACGTCCGCCCGACGAACAGTATCTGGGCATCCTGGGTCCAATCTTGCGCGGTGCAGTCGGGGACACGATCAAAGTCTTCTTCAAGAACAAAGCTTCGCGACCGTACAGCATGCATCCTCACGGATTGCTGTACGCGAAGGACTCTGAAGGCGCCATGTACAACGACGGAGCCAGTGCCACCGACCAGGCCGGCGATATGGTGCCGCCTGGCGGCACACATATATATGTCTGGCAGATCCCAGAACGGGCAGGTCCCGGTCCAAATGATCTAAGCTCAATCGTCTGGCTGTATCACTCTCACGTGGATGAGTTGCGCGACGTGGCTTCCGGCCTATTTGGAGCCATCATCGTCACGGCGAAAGGTAAGGCCAAGCCCGATGGCAGCCCCATCGATGTTGACCGCGAGTTTGTGACCGTGATGATCACCGTAAACGAAAACGAGAGCTGGTATTTGGACGACAACATCCACAAATACACGACCGACCCGAACGGCGTCGATAAGAAGGAGTCGGTTCCCGACGACTCTGGAAATCTCTGCGGGCTGTCACTCGGACGAAGCTTTGCCGACGCGAATCTAAGATATTCGATCAACGGCTTCATGTTCGGCAGCATGCCGATGATGACGATGCACAAAGGCGAGCGTGTTCGATGGTACGTGGCAACTTTGGGCGACTCGAATAATTTCCATACACCCCATTGGCACGGCAATACGGTGCTCGATCAAGGCCACCGAACCGACGTCATCGCCATTTCCCCTGCCCAGATGGCCACCGTGGACATGGTCCCAGACAACGTAGGCATCTGGCTCTATCACTGTCACGTCAGTGATCACATGGCCGCCGGAATGATGACCCGCTACCAGGTTCTGCCCTAGAAGCGATGTAGTTTTTCAACCCAAACGGATTGGCCCCACGCCTGATTTGCCCTTGTTCTCCGCCAACATGCAAAACGGTCTTAGAAGCAGGCCTCAAGCTCTCCCTCTTCCGAAACCGGATATGAACAAGAGCTGCGGGAAGCGTGGCGTAGGACTCTTCTGTGGCGGATGGTCGAGCTTGGGCGCGGCTGTCCCACTCGGGAAAACTTCTCTAGTCGTTTCTCTTAGGGAGCGCGATCGTGTCGGTGATGCAGACCTGTCCCCAGCCAAAACTCAAAACGGATGGAAAATGGGCTTATCCCTAACTGTAGATAATTTTGTAGACGCGAAAGCCTCCAACTTCAACAAAGTTCAACAGGCTTCAACAAGCGGGCCGCATCTGCTACAACAGGAATCACTTAGAATCAACAAGAATCCATAGATTTCGATAAGGCCTGGAATCTGGTTCGGGACCAGGAGGCCGAAGGTTCAAATCCTTTCGCCCCGACCATTTGTTTTCAGTCAGATAGCGCGTTGATTTTTCACCCAAACTCGACCACCTGGTTTCGCACCATACGCTCTACCGGGAATTCCCAATAAATATCGCTATTTTTGACTGTATCGGCTGCGATCGCCGTCTCAAAATTATCTACAGTGCTGCCTGCGGCGCCGTCCGTACTAGGCAAGGCGTCTCGACCGCCGCGAGCCGATCGCCGAGGCGTTGTACTCCCAGCACCCCGGAGATTGCTTTCCAGCAAAGAGCAAGTCCAGCCCGATGCTAGCGAACCACAGTTTCGGGGCTGACGACGATCAGGGCCTGCCCCGAAACCAGCCCAACATCTGCGCGCGAGAATCCAGTGTAGTTTATCGAAGAGGGTATGGCGCATCCTCGGTTTCTTGCGCCTGAAGACTGCGAGCTGTTACCGAAGAGCGAGATTCTCGGGAAGCAAGCTCTGGCAATTACGAAAACAATTAAGGAAGGAACCCAGTGGCAGTCCGATGGTCCGCACCATATTCGAGCGCTAACGCAGACCGGCTGTGGAAGAAAATGCTCTCTGCTGTTGATTTCCAACGCGGACAGAATTGTGGCGAGGCACAGGCCATTCTTAGTACCTCAGAGCAGGAAAATGGAACCTTCAAGCGTCAATGATTCAATGAGATTAGAGCCGAATGGAATTTTTGCGCACCACAACCGAATTATTGCGGGGCACAGCAACTCATCTCGGTTTGGCAAGGAACCAGGGCAAGAACCAGAACGTAAAAATGAGCGGGAATGCCACAGCACAAGACGACAGGATGACATAGATCCAACCATACTTACAGCAACGTCTTGCGCTAATGGCAAGCAGAAGCGATGCAATGGCTATCACAGACGAGACACCGGGGATTATGAAAAATAGCATCACGAACATTGACAGAACCACGTGCATATACGCGGCGACACACCAGGCCAAAGGAACAAGGCTGATTGCGATGACTAGCAGCACTACCGATACGATGAGTTTGATTTGCGCGGCGCGTGGGGAGTGTGCCCAATCATTCATGGTGAGATATATATGAACTATAGCATTTTGGGGTACGCGCTTAACAACTTGATTCTAGGTTCGCGTCGCGGTCGGTGTGCTTCGTGGCTGCTAATGCCCTGCAGCTGTGGTTTAGCGCTCGTGAAGTACCAGCCTTACGCCAAAACCAGGAACTTCCGTGAACGCGAATCGAAACGATAGACGGATACCGGCGTCGCGCCTGGATGGGGCTCCAACTGAGCCCGACGGTGTCGGGATATTCGCGATTTCCAACCCTACTATTGCACTGTCAGTGTTAGCGTGGCTGTCTGACGGTTACTGCCGGAGATCGCCGCCACCGTCACAGTGTAGTTTCCCGCAGGCGTGTTCGCGGTGGAGGCGGATTCAGGCGAACCAGCACACCCGACAAGAAGTGCCGTTGCGACTACAAGCGACGATAACACGCCAGCCAGACCGCCATTGGCTTTCCAACTGAGGCGGCGCGCTCCCTTGCCCACGATCAACAGGCCACCTAGGACGAGCAGCAAGTCTCCGACAAGTCCTCCATGGCCCGAACCGTGCGGAATCTTAACATTCTGGAGCACCGAATTCGCCACGTTAGTGCTTATGGTCAGGGTTGTCGATTTTGCTGTATTTGTTCCGTCCGGCGTCACCGTTGCGGGCGAGAAGTTGCATGTCGAGTATGCAGGCAATCCGGAACAGCCAAAACTAATTTGCTGATCAAACCCACCCGCGGGCGATACAGTGATACTTGGCTGTATGGCTCCGCCGGGTGCAATCGTACCGCTGCTGGGGCTGATGGTCACCGAATAGTTCGGCGCGACGACGGTTTCATTAAGGGCGGGAGAAGTGGACGCGGCAAAGAAGGCGTCGCCGACAAAAGCGGCTGTGAGCGTGCTGGTCCCTGCTGGCAGCGAGCTTAGGCTTATCGCGGCCACGCCGGATGAAAGAGTGCCCGTCCCGAGACTCGCACCACCGTTGTAGAACGTCACGGGCTCGCCATTCGTACTCTCTCCACCGATGGCATATGGGCTCAGAGTTGCCGTCAATGTGATCTGGCTGCCGAGATTCGCGGGGTTCGCACCCGAGCCCAGGACTAGCGAAGTTGCCGACAATATTTGATACTTGGCGATGGTGACCTCACTATCGGGCGCACCATTGGCCACGGCCAGCGCATCAATTGTCTCCGTAGAGGTGACTTTGATCGACGTACTGTACTGCGTTGATCTTGCTGTTGGCAGCGTACCATCTGTCGTGAAATAAATTGCCGATCCTATTGTCGCGTCCGTGAGGGTCACCGTTTGCGCGCCGATGTAAGTCCCTCCAAGTGGATTGAAGATTGGGCTAGGAACAGGGCTCACTGCTACGTTGGAATAAACATTGTACGGAATGGTGCCGCCAGTGATGGTAACAAACGCGCTCCCCGGTGCGACGGCCGTCACATTCCCACCGGTTACGCCTACTACAGTGAAGTCTTCCAATACTCAAGTCATGGTGAATGCGCCGTTAAATTTGTCAATTTCAATTGGACGGATCCCGGCGGAACGATTCATTACTTTCCGATCACCACATCGATACGATCGAGTTGTGGCGACACTGACGAACACGTCCGGAACGGTCACGACGGCCTACGACCATGCCGATCACCTCTCGGTGCGGCTGATGACCGATGGGACGCCCGGCAGCTCGACGTACGGTCAGATGATCGGCCAACAAGGGTCCGATCCTTGGGGTGAGGCGTGGTACTCCGGAAACGCGACGACGGAATTCCTGTACACTACGTATCAACGCGATCAGGAAAGCGGGCTGGATTACGCTATGGCGCGCTACTACGACAGCAGTGAGGGGCGCTTCTGCTCGGCCGATCCGGTCGGAGGTTCTGCCGACGATCCGCAGTCTTGGAACCGTTATGCATATGCTCGAAATGACCCTGTGAACATCATTGATCCCAGCGGCAAATTTTGGGGATTCCTGATCGGGCTTATAATTAAACTCTTTGGATGGATCTTTTCGGCGCTCGCGAATCTGGGCAGCGCCCTTGGGGCGGTGGGAGCCGGCGCCGGCGCAGGCGGAGGCGCCCAGTTTGGAGTTGTTTCTGTATACATCGACGGACAACTCGTGAGCGGAGGTATCGATATTTGGACTACCGCTGACGCGGTGGTCGGGGGCGTCGGCGGAGGTATTTCCGCAGCCGGATTGGCGACCGGCCTGCATCCGCCAGGTGGTCCTGGCATTGGTCCAGGAGGCCCCACGCCGGGACACACCGCGCCCCAGCAGCCGCAGCAAGTCGGCAACAAGTCAAGTTTGAATTGCATCCAGAATGCTCTTGACAATCGTCTCGGCACCCAATTTCAGCAGAGTCAGAACACGTCTACGCCAGAAAGGGGTGGTCACATAAACGGAACATTTGAATCCTATGTTCCCACCAGTACCGCCACCGATATTTCTGGAAAGATCACTGGAGCGTCATTTCCCCAGAGCGTCTATCCTGGAACAAGATTTCCCGGAGGACTCCACATTCCAACAGGGAAAGCAATCGTCACACCCGATGAGTCTGGAGGGATGGCGTTAATCGAAGTCACGGGTCATATCGACAACTTCTTTCCACATGGCTTCGATGTAGGCAGTTATTTGGGACACTTCTTTGACGACATCGTCTGGGGCCACATTAAGCAGGGTTTCGGTGGCAACATAGACAAACAGTGTGCGGCGGCTCGGTAATGACGTTTGCGGAGTTACGTTGAAATGGCATGGCAGGTATGACC
>Ga0182015_10003820_pt1 | contig 16620 bp, 16 predicted proteins | sample 712P3MmetaG_FD_120478 | JGI IMG/M metagenome (GOLD analysis project Ga0182015, IMG submission 120478) | Permafrost microbial communities from Stordalen Mire, Sweden - 712P3M metaG | ecosystem: Environmental > Terrestrial > Soil > Wetlands > Permafrost | place: Sweden: Stordalen | collected... | reverse complement strand
TTAGACCCCGGCGTGCTGACTATCGGCGTGGCGCGCCGCTCCACGCCCTATAAGCGCAACGACCTGCTCGTCTCCCGGCCGGACGAGCTGCGGAGCCTGGTCAAGCGCTTCGGGCCCGTGCAGGTTGTCTACAGCGGCAAGGCTCACCCGGCCGATCTCGGCGGCAAGACGATGATCGAGCGCATCAACGCCGCTGCCAGGGAACTGACCGGGGACGTCACCGTCGTCTACCTCGAGAACTACGGGATGACCCTGGCGGCCCTGCTGGTGGCAGGTGTGGACGTCTGGCTGAACAACCCGGTGGCGCCGCACGAGGCCTCGGGGACGAGCGGCATGAAGGCGGCCCTGAACGGCGTCCCGAGCCTTAGCGTCCTTGACGGCTGGTGGATCGAGGGGCACATCGAGGGCGTCACCGGCTGGGCCATCGGAGCCGATCCGGGCCCGGCGTGCGACCTCCCCGTCGGCGACGAGGCGCAGGACGCGGCCGTCGGCACCGAGCTGTACCGGGTCCTCGGAGAAGTCGTCACCTGCTTTTACGAGCATCCCGGCGAGTTCGCCGCCATCAGGAGGAACGCCATCGGTTTCAATGGCTCGTACTTCACCGCCCAGCGCATGATCTCGCAGTACTGGGCCACGGCCTATGCCCCCTCGCAAAGACCCGCTTGAGCCCCTGGCGCTGGGGAGGTGCAGGATAGGGGCATGGCAGACAAGGACGTATTCGAAAAAGCCCTGCTCCGGCTGCAGACCGAGCTCGTCACCATGCAGCAGTGGGTCCGCGACGAGCAAAAGCGCCTCGTGATCGTCGTGGAGGGGCGCGACGCGGCCGGAAAGGGCGGAGTGATCAAGCGGATCACCGAGTACCTGAACCCTCGCTGGTGCCGGATCGCGGCCCTACCGGCCCCGAGCGACCGGGAGAAGACCGAGTGGTACTTCCAGCGCTACATCGCCCACCTGCCCGCCGGGGGCGAGATCGTCCTATTCGACCGCAGTTGGTACAACAGGGCCGGGGTCGAGCACGTGATGGGGTTCTGCACCGACGAGGAGTACCGGCGCTTTTTCCGCCAGTGCCCCGCCTTCGAACGCATGCTCATCGATGACGGCATCATGTTGATGAAGTACTGGTTCTCGGTGAGCGACGAGGAGCAAGAGCGCAGGTTCAAGGACCGCCTCAACGACCCGCTCAAGCGCTGGAAGCTGTCCGGCATGGACCTCGAAGGGCGCAAGCGCTGGGTGGAGTACTCGAAGGCCAAAGACGAGATGTTCGCCCACTGCGACCTTCCTGACTCGCCCTGGTACGAGGTGGAGGGCGACGACAAGCGCCGTGCCCGGCTCAACTGCATCGCCCACCTGCTCTCGATGATCCCCTACGAGCAGCACAAGCTGCCCAAGCCCAAGCTCGCGCCTCGCACGCCCGAGGGCGACTACAAACGGCCGCCGCGGGACCGCTACCGCTACGTTCCCGACTACGCGGCGACGCTGACAAAGGCGAGCTCCTAAGCCAGCCGTCCCGGCTCAGGGAGATCTCCGACGCTAGATTTTCAGTGTCTTTGTGCCTTGGGGGCCGAGTGCGAGTCGTCTTCAGCTGCGTACCACAGACAGGACACGTCCTGCCGCTCTTGTCTTTGGCGGAGGCCTTCGCTGAGCGCGGCGACGAGGTCGTCGTCGCGAGTGGCCCCGAGGTCGAGGAGGCCGTGGCCGCCCGCGGGCTTGGCTTTAGGGCCGTGTCTCCTGCTTTTTCGGAGTGGTTCGGCGCCCTTCGCGCCCGCACCCGGGGCGTGCCCGGCGACGGGCTCGACCCGTCCCGGGTCGAGACCTACTTCGTCCCGAGGCTGTTCGGCGAGATCGGGACGGCGCTCGTGGTCGACGGACTGCTCGAGCTGTGCCGCGAGCTCGCGCCGGAGCTGCTCGTGTTCGACCCCTACCTGTTCGCCGCCCCGCTCGTGGCCGCGGCGACAGGCGCCCACCCGGTGCTCCACTGCATAGGGCCGGTGATGGACCGGAGCATCCTCGAGCTCGTCGCCGACGCCGTCTCGCCGATATGGCGCGAGTTCTCTCTCCCCGTCTTGGACTCGGCGGGGGTCTTCTCGGGCACGACGCTCACCATCTGCCCGCCCTCGTTCGACCCTTCCGCGGCCGCGATCGCGGGCAGCGAGGCAATGCGCCCGGCTCCTTTGCCGAAGGCCGGCTCTCGGGCACTGCCGGTCCTATTCGCCGACCCGGGCCGCCCGCTTGTGTACATGACCCTCGGGACCTTCTCCAACAACGACCTAGAGCTGTTCCGGCTCGTGCTCTTGAGCTTGGGCGACGAGCCCGTCAACGTGCTCGCGACTATCGGGCGCGACAACGACCCAAGGAGTCTCGGGCCCCTCCCCGCTAACGCCCGTGTGGAGCGCTTCATCCCCCAGGCAGACGTGCTCGGGCACTGCGCGGCCGTGGTCCACCACGCCGGAGCCGGGACGACGTTCGGCGTGCTCGCCCACGGGCTCGCATCACTGGCGCTCCCCCAGAGCGCCGACAACTTCAAGAACGCCACGCTCCTCGGTTTCGCCGGTGCCGCCCAGGTCCTGATGCCGGGCGAGGTGACGCCCGAAAGCGTGCGGTCCGGGGTGCGCGCCGTGCTCGGTACAGCGCGCTATCGCGACTGCGCCCGGCTGCTCGCCGGCGAGATCCGGGCCATGGCGCCGCCCTCGGACATCGCCGGGCTCCTCGCCGCCCGCCACAGCAGAGCGACGATGTAGCCGGCGCAGCAGCAAATGGTGCTCGGGGCCGGCAGATCTCATAGCTTGTTGCCACGCAGACGCTTACTTTCCTCTTCACCGACATCGAGGGCTCGACGGCCATGCTGCAACGCCTGGGCCACGCCTACGGTGGTGTCCTCACCGACCACCACCGGCTGATCCGCGACGCCCTTGATGCCCACGAAGGCAAGGAGGTCGACACCCAGGGGGACGCGTTTTTCGCCGTGTTCACCTCGCCGAGCCAGTGCGTCGCTGCCGCTGTGGACATCCAGCGCGCTATGAGATCGCACCTTTGGCCCGAAGGCGTCCAGGTCAGGGTCCGTATGGGCATCCACTCCGGGGAGGCGTCGCAGACCGCGGTCGGCCTCGTGGGGCTCGATCTCCACCGCGGCGCCCGTATCGCTGGCGTGGCGCACGGGGGCCAGATCCTGCTCTCGGCCGCCACCGCCGGCATGCTCGCGTACTCCCTGCCAGAGGGCACCTCGCTCAGCGACCTCGGCCAGCACCGGCTGAAGGACCTTGGCCGGCCGGAGCGCATCTTCCAGCTCCAAGCCGAGGGCCTCGAGAGGGACTTCTCGCCGTTGCGCTCGCTCGACAACCCCGAGCTCGCCAACAACCTGCCCAGCTCGCTCAGCAGCTTCGTCGGTCGGGCAGCAGAGCTGTCCGAGATCCGCGCCCTCGTCGAGGTGAACAGGCTCGTCACCTTGACCGGCCCGGGTGGCTCGGGTAAGACGCGCCTCGCCCTGCACGTGGCGGCGGACCTGCTCGACGGCTTCGCCGGCGGTGTCTGGTTCGTCGACCTCGCTCCCCTCGCGGACCCGGCGCAGGTGCCCGCCGCCGCGGCGGCTGCCTTCGCCTTGCGGGAGGAGGCGGACAGGTCCCATCTCGAGGTGCTCTTGGACGCGCTCAGGAACGAGGACATCCTCCTCGTGCTCGACAATTGCGAGCATGTCATCGACGCCACCGCCGAGCTCGCCGATCGCATCGGGCGGAACTGCCCCCGGGTGCACGTGCTCGCCACGTCGCGAGAGCAACTTGCCATCGAGGGCGAGCACGTCTTCCGCGTCCCTGCCCTGCACACCCCCGGCGACCACGCCGGCGTGGGCTCGATTCGAGCCAGCGAATCCGTCCGGCTCTTCTCCGACCGCGTCGGCGAGGGGGGCGCTCCGGGCACGTGGGACGACGAGACCTACAAGGTGGTTGCCCGGGTCTGCCGGCGCCTCGACGGCATCCCGCTCGCCATCGAGCTGGCCGCCGCGAGGCTCGGCTCGATGTCACCGGCCGAGCTCGAGTCCAGGCTCGACCAGCGCTTCTCCCTCCTCACGGGCGGCTCGCGCACGGCCCGCAGGCGCCAGCAGACCCTGCTCGCGATGGTCGAGTGGTCCTGGGACCTGCTCACCCCGCCCGAGCGCCACGTGCTCGCCCGCCTGTCGGTGTTCGCCGGCGGCCTGGATCTCGCCGCGGCCGAGGCCGTCTCCGCCGGCGACGAGGTGCGCCCGGGCGAGGTCGCCGGGCACCTCGGGGCCCTTGTCGACAAGAGCCTCGTGCAATTCGACGGCACCGGCACGGGCCTGGTCCGCTACCGGCTCTTGGAGACCATGCGCCAGTACGCCGACCGCGAGCTTCGAGCCGAGGGACCCGACGCGGTGGCACGCGCCCGGGCGGCGCATCGCGACCACTACCTCGCCCTCGCCGAGACGGCCGCCCCGGGGCTCATCTCCCACGATCAGGCGCAGTGGCTCGACCGTCTCGACCTCGAGCTCGACAACCTCCGTGCGGCTGTCGCCTTCAGCCTCGAAGACCCCGACCCTCATCCCGGCATCCGGCTCGTCACGGCGCTACGGACCTTCTTCAAGGCGCGCGGCAACGCGGGCGAGGCCATCGACGCTCTGCGGGCACTGCTCGACAAGAGCTCCAGCGACGAGCTGACGCTCGCCCGGGCCCGGGCGCTGGCGGCGGAGGCCTACCTGCTCGAGCAGGTGGGCGGCTACCAGGCCGCCGAGCTGTCCACGGCCGAGGCCCTCGCCATCGCCCGCGCGGCAGGAGACGACTACCTCGTCGCCGACCTGTTGGACGTACGCGGGTTCGTGCTCTTGCGCCGCGGGCAGGTGGCGGCCGCGCTCGAGCTCATCGAGTCCGGCCTCGCCCTCGCCCGCGAGCGCGGGGAAGAGCACCTCACCGCCAGGCTCCTGTCCGGGCGCTCGTTTGCCACCGATGTGCTCGGCGATCACGCGGCCGCGGCCCGCGATGCCACCGAGTCGGTCGCCATCTACCGCCAGCTCGGTGACATGCGCCAGGTCGGAACGATGCTCGGCAACCTCGGCTACTGCGAGCTGTCGACCGACGATCTCGAGGCCGCCCGCAACCACCTGGACGAGTCCTTGGAGATCGCCCGCTCGCTCAACGACCGCTACGGCGTCGTCTATGAGACCTTCAACCTCGGCCTGGCGGCGAGCTTGAGCCGGTCGCCGCAAGAAGCCGAGCGCCTCTTTCGCGAGTCGCTCGAGCTGGCCTGGCGTATCGGCATGAAAGCGAGCGTCGCCTACGCCTTGATCGGCGTGGCCATGACCGCGGAAGGGGCCGACAAGGCCATGAGGGCCCGCCTGCACGGCGCCGCGGACGAGGCCTTGAGGGTACTGGGCGAGACCCTCGAGCCTTTGGAGGCGGCGCTTCGAGACGTCGCCCGGGAGCGCCTGCGGGCCGCCCTCGGGACAGAGCTTTACCAGTCGGAGTACGCCGCCGGCCGGCTCATGGGGCTGGCCGGGGCCGTGGACACGGCGCTTTTGAGCACCGGCTGAGCATTGCAGGCCGGGCCGGTCGCCCGGAGGGACTGTTTATAGTGGCGCCTTATAGTGGCGCCATGGCACTCGAAGGGGAATACGAGCCGAGCCCGGCGCAATGGGTGAGGGAGCAGGTAGCTGAGTACGAGGCGTCGGGAGGAAAGCGTGCGAACACGCTTCGCGACACGAACTGGCCGATCATCGTCGTCACGACGCGGGGTAACAAGACGGGCAAGATACGCAAGTTCGCCCTCATGCGCGTCGAGCACGGCGGCGAGTACGCCCTCGTCGCCTCCAAGGGCGGTGCGCCCGAGCACCCGATCTGGTACCTCAACCTGACCGCGGACCCGGAGGCCGTCATGATCCAGGACGGCCCTGAGCCCTTCGACGCGGTCGTGCGTGAGGTGACCGGCGACGAGAAAGCGATCTGGTGGGAGCGTGCGGTCGCGGCCTACCCGCCGTATGCCGAGTATCAGACCAAGACCTCGCGCGAGATCCCTGTTCTCCTCGCCGGCCACAAGGGCGCCTAGGCGCTAGCCGAGGCGCCCCCCCGGCCTTCTCGGTGCCGGTGGTGGCCCTTGTGGCCGGAGTGGTGGCCACTCGCGGTCACGAGTGACGGCGACCGTGGTCGCCGTCAGCGTGCCGGATGAGAGCGTGCCGAGCGCCCCGACGTGCCCGCCGACGCTGATGTCGGCGAACGACGGCGAGGCGTCGGTGGCGTCGACGAACTTCGTCGTCGTGGCGACTTCCACTGTGACGATGCCGCGCCGCCAGTTGCCGAGGAGGGTGAAGGCGCCGGCGCTGGCCGCCACCGCGCAGCTCCCGGAGCTAGAGACGCCGTTGACCGAGATGACGAGACCTCGGTCAATTCCGGTGTTGGGCGGCACGACCGCCACCGAGGTCGCTGACAGGGCGCCGGAGGACTAGGTGCCGAGCGCTTTCACGTGGTTGCCCACGCAGAGGTACGCGAACGACGGCGTCGGGCCCGAAGCATCGGTGAAGGCAGTCGTCGTGGCCACGTCCACAGTCACGATGCGCTCGTGGCGGCGGGGCACGATCGTAAAGTTGCCCGACGCGCCCGCGACCCCGCAGGACCCGGAGGCCGCAGAGCCGTTCACGGAGGTGACGATCCCGGCCGTGCGGTAAAGCCTCGGGGCCACGACGAGGACCGAGGTCGCGTCAAGCGCCCCGGAGGAGAAGCTGCCGGTGATCTTCACGTGGTCGCCCACGCAGAGGTCCGCGAACGACGGCGTCGCGTCGGCGATGTCGGTGAAGGCCGTCGAGGTCGCTACGTCGACGGTGACGATGTGGAGGCGCTGGCCGACATAACTAAAGGCACCGCTCGCGCCGGAGACTCCGCAAGTGCCCGCCGTCGAGGCGCCGTTGACCGACGTCACCACGCCCTCGACCGACACGGGCTTGGGCGCAAGCACGCTGACCGCGCTCGCCGCCACGGTGCCGGAAGTATTGGTGCCGGCGACACTTACCTGCGTGCCGACGCAGACGTCCGCGAACGACGGCGTCGCGTCGGCGGTGTCGGTGAAGGCCGTCGAGCTCGTGACCTCGACGGTGACGATGTTGAGGTTCTCGCCGACGGTGGTGAAGGTGCCGGACGCCGCCGAGGCAGCGCAGCTGCCCGCTGTCGACACGCCGTTCACAGAAGTGACGACAGCTCCCCCGAAATCGTGCCTGGGTGCTTTGTGGTCCGGACCGCGCGCGGCGCTGCGGCCGCTACCGCAGAGGATCCGAGGATGATGACCCCGGTCAAAAGGGCGATCTTGCCAAGATCAAGACGCGTAAAACTGCCGAGCATCCAGTGCCTCCCTCGCCAGAGACTGTCGGCGCAGTTTGGTTGCCGGACGGGGCCCTTCTGAACGGGAGAACCGCATGAGAGCCGCAGGAGAGGTCCGCGGAACTAAGGTCAAAGCGGCCGCCCAGAGCGGATGGAGAGGAAAGCCTGACGGAGGCCGGGCCACACATGCCGACAATTCAAGCTCGGGGGCTCACCAAGCGCTTCGGTGCGCAGGTCGTCGCGGTGGACCACCTCGATTTTGACGCCATCCCCGGCGGTGTGACGGGCTTTTTGGGCCCGAACGGCGCCGGGAAGACGACCACGCTGAGGATGCTCTTGGGACTGGTGACCCCGACCTCGGGCAGCGTGCACGTCGACGGGCACCGCTACCGCGACCTGCCCAATCCGACAAAGCGCGTCGGTGCCGTGCTCGAGGCGTCGGGCTTCCACCCGGCCCGCACGGCCCGCAACCACCTCAAGCTGACGGCGCTTATGGCGGGCATCGACTTCAAAAGGGTCGAGGAGTGCCTCGAGCTTGTGGGCCTCGCCGAGGCAGGGGACCGCAAGGTCGGCGGCTTCTCGATGGGAATGCGGCAAAGGCTCGAGCTCGCCCGCGCCCTTTTGGGCAAGCCCGACATCCTCGTCCTCGACGAGCCGGCGAACGGCCTAGACCCGCAGGGCATCGCGTGGCTGCGCGACTTCCTCAGGTTCTACGCCACAGAGGACATCGCCGGCTCGGACTCGGGGCGCATCGTCATCGTGTCGTCGCACCTGCTGTCTGAGGCACAGCTGATCGTCGACGATGTCATCGTCCTCAACGCCGGCCGACTCGCAGCCCAGGGCCGCCTTTCCGACCTCCTCGCCGGCACGAAACGGGCCGTCAGGGTGCGCACGCCTGATGCCGCCCGCCTCCTCGAAGCGCTTCGCGCGGCGAACCTGCCGGCGGCAGAGCGCGACGGCTACGTCGTCTCGGAGGGGGCCACGCCCGAGCAGATAGGCCCGGTTATGGTCGAGAACCGCATCGAGGTGCACGAGATGGTCTCGTCCACCGAGTCGCTCGAGTCACTCTTCTTCTCCCTCACGGGGGGAGAGCCCCTCCCGGGCCAGGCCGCGGCACCGGTCGGGGACTACCGCCCCTTCAACCCCGCCCAGGCGGTCTCCCCGGCGCCGACAGGCCATGACGAGTCGGCGGAAGGCCAGAAATGATCAGGCTCTTGCGGGCAGAGGTCCGCAAGCTCTGGACGATCTGGTCCACCTACGTCGTTTTCGCCATCGTCGTCGTCATCGACCTGCTCTTCGGTTTTGCCATCGCCTACGCCCCGGGCGGCCGCCACGGCGGCGAAGCCGGCATCGTCCCCCACGGCTCGTCGCAGTGGTTCACGAACGTCTTCAGCGTGCTCGACAACGCCCATCTGCTCGCCCTCGTTCTCGGCGTGCTCATAATCACCGGCGAGTACCGCCACAAGACGGTCACCCCGACCTTGCTTGCCGAGCCGCGCCGGGGCCGTGTCGTCTCCGCCAAGCTGGGCATCAGTTTCGGGGCGGGTCTGCTGATGGGCGTCGTCACCATGCTGGCAGGGCTCGTCCTTGGCCTCATCCTCGTGGCCCTGCAGGTGCACTCGTGCTTGACCTTGAGCGGAGTGAGCCAGGGCATGTCGCAGGCGACGTGTTCCACGCGCGGTGGCCTCCTGCACGCCTACTACGTAGCCAATGTCCACGACATGTGGCACAACTGGTCGCAGATAGCCCCCGGCGTCATATTGGGGACGGCCCTTTTCGCCATTTACGGCCTCGGCCTCGGGGCACTTTTGAAGAACCAGATCGTCGCCATCGTCGTCGGCCTCATCTTTACCCTCGTCATCGAGGCCATCGTCGGGGACATCTGGCCCACGATCGGCGAGTACCTTCCCGGGCAGGCGGCGACGGCGCTCGAAGATGCCGCCCGGTCAAGCTTCAGGGGCAACGGGCCGTTGCTGCCGTGGTGGGGCGGAGCCATCATGCTGCTCATCTACGGGATCGCGCTCGCCTTATTGGGCACGTTCACGACGCTTCGCTCCGACATCACCTGATCGGCTCGCCGGCACCCGCACCGCCGGCATCGGCCCACCACGGGTGGCTCGCGCGGTTCGCTCCATGACGGCGCGAGGTACCGGTGGGCCGCCGCCGATGTGATCGCCGGGTTCAGGAGCGATGAACGAACGTTTGTGCAGCTAGGAGATACCTCTCAAATGTCTTAGGTGATGTATTCCTGGCCACTCGCAATGGCTACGCTGTGCAAAGGTGACGGATTCAGAACAGGGGGGTTACGAAGTCATGACGAAGACCCTGACAGGGACGTGGTTGGCCGAGGTCCGTGACGACTCGCTCTGGAACCGCGAGCCTTACTACCCGAGTCTCGACGAGGGCAACGGCATGGTCTTGAACGGCGAGTGGAGCGACGCCCGCTGGGCGCTTTTGAACCATCTCTCCGAGGAACTGTCCAACGTCGCCTCCCAGACGTGTGGCCCGAGCGAGGTTGTCGACCCTGACGGCTCTTTCGACAGGCTCGAGACCAGGCTCGTCGGGGCACTCAAGTCCCTCCGCAAGGCCGATGCCGGCTATCGGTGGGAGTTCAACATGGACGGCTGCCGCTACCGACTTTTTGTCGCAGGCAGCGAGGAGGAGGGAGCGGGCTCGATCGACGAGAGCGAGTTGGTCCGCCAGTCGTTCAGCCCGGACGCCTTTGCCTCGTGGGTCTCGCCTGAGATAGTGCTCTGGGGGGACTCGAACCGCCGCAGCCGCCGGCGTCACATGGGCGGTCCTCGCTAGGCAGCCGCAGAGACCGAAGGGTTTGTCCAGTTAACGGCCTCGTCGCGGACGCTCGGCCAGAATCTCGAGGAGGTCGGTTTCGAAAGGCCGGCTGAGAGCGCTGCCCATCACATCGTTGCAGGAGGCGCTGGGCAAGCCGCCGAAGCTCGTGCTGTGTTGGAGCAGCTCGGCATTCACATCAACTCGGCCGACAACGGTGCGTTCCTGCCAGCGAACATCGCGTAAGCAAATCTCGAAGGAGCAGCCGTTCATTCGACGTTGCAGGCTGGCGCTTACGATGCGGTTAACGAGTTGTTAAGGCAGGCAACCTCCAGGGCTGAGGCGATCGATGCCTTGACATTCATCCGGGGAGAGTTGCTCTCCGGTGGATTCCCGTCGGTGGATGAGTTGAGGGAGCGCCGTGACGGTAACGGTGTACGAGCCAACGTTGGCCGAGGGGTACCAATGGGTGTTGCCGGTCGACGACAGTGACTTCGAGGTGCTCCGCTCGCTCAGTGCTGAGCGTGAGGCAGTTCGTCGGCGACCCGTTCGAGTTCGGCTGTTGAAGGCGGACGAGGAGGGTCACCTGCTCGAAGAGGCCGACATGCCATGGCTGGGTAGCCACGCCCTTGTGCTTGGCAAACGTGCCGTCGAGATCCTCGGCGAGCTCATCGCGGCAGACGTGGACTTGCTGCCTCTCGAGTGTGGAGATGCCGAGCATTGCGTCGTGCACGTGCGGCGGATTGTCGATGCGCGGATCATGAACGATCTTCGTTGGTGCGATTTCCGAGCACGGGACGGATTATGAAGGTGAAGCGGCCAGTGTCCGTCTCCGCACGGCTGAGCGGCGTCACGCTGCTTCAAGGTGCCCGAGCTGTTACGTGGTTCGACGTACGTATCCGACGAGGTGGTTGCGGTCGCAGAGGCTGCCGGCCCCACCGGCGTTCGATTTCGGCTCGTGTCTGACGCCTGACGGATTGGGGCACGGCAAGTCGGTCGCGGGTGAGGGGCACGCTGCGAATCCGGTGGGCCCCTATTCGACCCTCCCTTAAGGACAGTCTACCTCCCACGTTCTCCCAGTTAGGTCGTGGTTTGTGTACCTCCTGCCTACCCTCTCTCTTATCCACCGGGGCGGACGACCCGGTGGATCTCTTTGGCCGTAGCTTCGCGGTCGGAGAAGAACTGCAAGCCCTGCCGGCAGAAGACCGCGTCGACGGTGGTGTCGCCGGAGGCGATCTCGTCAGCGGGGCACGCGAGGCACTCGATCGACGCCCGGGCCCGCTGCACGGGTTTGGCTGCCGCCACTTCGGGCATCTCGGTGCTCAAGTCGCATGCGACGACTCGGCCTTCAGTCCGATGACGGCTGCAGCGGCACGCGCCACCGAGCCGGTGCCGCTCGCGGACATCGGGCACGACGACGCCTTCGCGAAGCCCGGCGCGCCCGACGAGCTGTGCGGCCCACGGCTCGAACGGCTGGCCGGACAAGAAGCGCTCGTAGCCGTCCGCGACCGAGACCCCGCTGAACCCGAGGCTGCGCTCGGGCTCAAGTCCCCCCTTTCTCTCAGGTATTGCCGGGCACGCGGGTCCCCCCGGGCCTCTCAGCGCCAGTCGTCGAGGACGAAGGTGCCGGTCGTGTCGTAGGCGTCCTCGTTCGGTCGGTGCATGGACACACCCTGGAACTGGGTGCGAAAGCCCCTTGCCACAAGGGCCTCGTAGGCCCGCACGCGCCCGAAGTTGACCCCCGCCTGCAAGATGGCGGCCCCGGAGCTCGCCGCGAGATCGTGGCAGGCGTCGATCATCCGGCCGAACCAGATGGGCGCGTCCGGTCCCGGACGGGCGGCGGCGAACTTCAAGTAGCACATACCGCTGCCGGCCTCTGTCCCCGGGCCGATGTGGCATACGGCCGCCGCCTGCAGGCCAGAGCCGTCGTCGAGCAACAGCGTCTCGCCGAGGTTCTGGTTGAACACGGCATCTATCTCACGGCTCACGTCCAGGCCGGCGAAGATCGCCCCTGTGAGATCGCGGACCGCGGCCGTCGCAGCGGCGCGGTCGCGCGACGCCAGCTCGGAGAACCTCGAGTAGCCAGGCGCGCCCGCCGGCGCGGCCACCGACGCCTCCATGACGGCGATGAGGAACCTGGGCCAGAACCCGAAACGCTGGTACAACACGATGTGCTTCGGGCTGTGCGAGAAGGTGAACAGGCCCTCATAGCTGGTCTCGCGGGAGGCGAACAGCTCCATCGTCGCCTCCATGAGCCGGTGGGCGATGCCGCGGTCCCAGCAGTCGGGGCGCACCGTCAACGGCCCGAGGAAGCCGAAGCTCCCCCAGGTCGTGATGAAGTTGGATCCGACCACTTCGCTGTTGAGCTCGGCCAAATAGCCTGCCCCCGGGTCGGCCAGCCAGCGGGTGCGCACGAGCTCGGTGTCGCCGAAGATCTTCTCCGGCTCCTCGACTCCGAAGAAGGTGCCGAAGGCCCGGCGGAAGATCAGGTCGACCTCGTCGAGATCACCCTCGAGCACGGGCCGGATGACCACGTTGTTGGCGCTGTTGGTGCGATGGGTCGTCATGGAGCTCACTTCGTAGACCGCCTCTGGATGTCCGTTCGAGGCTATCTGGGCCTGCTCCGGTGCGCCCATGCGGGCCGGGTCTTGTGCGGAGCGAACCGGTGACGAGACCGCGTCGACGGCCCAGGATGACGTCGGTCAGGCCAGGCAGCGAAGGGGCCGACCGCCGTTAAGGGCGATCATGTCGCCGAGGGCGCCCCGAAGGTCGATGGGCTCTCCGGGGCGCGCTCCCCGGCACTCGGCATAGGCGCGGTGCAAGTTGCCGGCCAGCCGCTCGGGGTCGCGCAGGCTCGCGAACTCTCCGAGGTCGATCTCGCGGGCCGCCTCGAGTGCGCTCAGCCCGGCCTCGACCGCCTGCGCGGCGCTCTGCTGGATGAAGCGGAGGTAGGAACCACAGGTGTTCACGGTCTCGATGCCGCCCGGCTCGCCGTGGCCGGGCACGATCACCTCCGGCTCGAGCTCGATCACCGCGCTCAGGGCTTCGAGGGAACCGGCCACAGAACCCATGACGACGAAGGGAGTGCTGCCGTTGAAGATCAGGTCGCCGCTGAACAGGACCCTGTGCTCGGGGATCCAGGCGACGACGTCGTTGGTGGTGTGGGCGGCCGTGGTGAGGTGGATGAGCTCGATCCTGAGGTCGTCCACGTAGAGGTTCAGGCGGCTGTCGAAGGTGACAAAGGGAGGCGCAGGGCGTATGTCGCCCCACTCGACAGGCTCGAAGAGCCCGTCGGTCGCCATTATCCCTGTCCGCAAGATCTCCTCCCGGCACAATTCGTGGCCGATCACGGTGGCAAAGGGCAACAAGTAGTTGCCGTTGGTGTGGTCCCCGTGGTGGTGGGTGTTAACCAGAGTTCGGGGCACCCGCCCGGCGACCTGCTCCACCTTGGCCAGATAGGCAACGGTGCGCCGCTCGGTGGCGCAGGTGTCGATGGAGACGACCGTACGCCTGCCGCTTATGAAACCGGTGTTGTTGATCCACCAGCTGCCGTCGGGCTGGATGTAGGCGAACACATTCTCGGCGACCTCGCTCACCCACGCAGGCGGCAGGTCACGATGGTCCTCGTGCGAGCTCGACATTCCCAAGTCCTACCACCTCGTCGCCCGGGAGCGTCCCGATGAGGGCTGCGCCGGACCGCTCAGCCGGCGGCGACGTTCACGACCTTGGCCGAGGTGACCCGGAGCAGGTCCGCGGGGGCGATGGAGAATACCGCTCTCGGGGTGCCGGCTGCCGCCCAGACGACGGCGTGGTCGAGGAGGTGCTCGTCGAGATAGGTGGCGATCTTCTCCGAGTGGGCGAGCGGGGGCACCCCGCCGATGGCATATCCTGTGCGGGCCCGCACGAATTCGGCCGTCGCCCGTTCGGTCGGCTCTCCTACTACCTGGTCGAGGCGGGCCTCGTCGACCCGGTCGGCGCCCGAGACGAGAACGAGCACCGGCTCGTCGGCGGCGACCGAGCGGAAGATGAGCGACTTCACGATCTGGGCGACGTCGCAGCCCACCGCAACCGCTGTCTCCGGTGCTGACCGCGTGCTCTCGGGCATTTGCTTGATCTCGCAGGCGAGGCCTGCACGACGAAGCTCCTCGTCGACGCGCGCCGCGCTGCGGCTCAGCTCTTCCATGCCATCCTCTCCGGCGCGTGGCGCCCTTTCAGCTCTGCTCCCGGCCCATTCCGTGGCCCCTTGTGCTGACCACGTGCGCCGGGATCTCGCCACGGTGACGGTCACCTGTCGTCAAGGTCCCGGTGGGCTCGAACATCAGGATCGAGCCCACCGGACGAAGCCGGCCGGTGCTCGGTCCCTTTCGGCACGACGAGCATCTCGCCCTCGTGCTTAGCGTTCGCACACCCGCGTCGGCCTCGCGAAGCGAGACCTCGAAGCTTCCCTCCAGCGCCAAGAAGAACTCGTCGGTGACCTCGAGCACGTGCCAGACGTGCTCGCCCTTGGCGTGGGCCACTCGGACGTCGTAGTCGTTGACGTGCCCGACGATGCGCGGGCTGTAGACGTCCTCGAACAAAGCCAGCGCCTCGCGCAAGTTGACAACTGTGGGCTCCACGATCCTCGGGCCTTTCTCGCGGGCGGGCCCCGCGGGGTCGACATCCGGTCGTCGTGAAACTACAGGCAAGCTCGCCCTGGCACCACGCGACCAGCTACTTCGCCGGCACGGCGGCATACGCGCGCACCGGGAAGGTCCCAAAGCCCGCAAAGCGCGCCGGGGCGGCGGTGAACACCGCCGCGGAGACCGGGAGAGACCCGAGGCCGGTGAGGTGCTCGACGACAGGGATGCCGGCCGCGAGCAGGATGCTGTGCGCCGGCCGGTGCGTTGCGGCGATGTCGTCGATGTTGACCGCGTCGATGCCGACGAGGCGGGCGCCGCGCTCTGCCAATAGTCGCGCCCCGGCCTCGGAAAGGTATGGGGCCGCGGCGGCGTAGTTGGCCGTGCCCCAGTGCTCATCCCCGCCCGTGTGCAACAGCACGGCGCACCCTTCTACCTCGTAAGCCGCCAGCGCGCCCGGCCCCACCTCGCGCGTTCTGCTCCCGAACGTGCGGACCACCACCGCGGCCAGCTCGGCGAAAGAGCCCAGGGGCAGGCCGGCGAGGTCCGTGCCCCCGGCATAGCGGTGGTAGGGGCTGTCGAGATAGGTGCCGGTGTTGCCGACCAGGCTGACCCGGTCGATGGTGAACTCGGTCCCTTCGGCGTACATCGCCCGTGACGCCTCCCGGGTCAGGTGGGGGGTGATCTCTGGGCCCGGCAGCCCGGGGTAGGTGGTCATACCGGCGGTGATGACGTGGCTCAGCTCGACGAGGCGAAAGGCCGTCTCGGCCACCTTTCGGCTCTCTTGGCCGGGATCGCTCGGGCCGCCGCGGGTGCCTTTGTGGGCCTCGGCGAAGATCCTCGTGCGGCGGAGCTCGACGCGCTCTGCCATTAGCAGCCCGAGACAGGTGAGGAACAGCTCCGCGATCTCGTCCTCACCTAAGTCAGGTCCCGGCAGGTCGATCCGGAAGCCTTCGGTGGCGAGCTTGCCTCCGTTGGAGAACGACACCTCGGCGTCGAGCTCGGCGCGGTACTCAGTCATGACGCCAGTGTCGACCAGCGCCCGGCCCCCCACAAGCCTCTCGCCGGCGCGTCGGGGCGCTCGGGTCGGCTCTTGCTCGGCGAGCGGCCCGCCCCCAAGAGGTGGCGGCAACGGTCCTAGTCGAGCCCGGGGACCTTGACCTGGTCGGCAGAGCTCCAAGAGTGCAGGATCTTCACGTAATTGGCGCGCTCGAAGGCGCTTGCCTCGATCGAGGTGGCTTGGGAGACAGAGCCCCGCAGCTCGGAGACAGAGACGTACTCGTGGTCGGCGAGCCAAGAGCGCAGCTCGGACTCGACGAGGCGGACGTGGCCCGGGCCGAGATGGAGCGGGGCCGAGGTCATCATCGCCACATCCGCGCCGACGGCGATGGCCTTGACGACGTCGTAGCCCGAGTAGACCCCTGAGCTCGCCGCGATCGAGGGGTCGTGGCCGAGCTGGGGCCGCAAGATGGCGATCCAGCGCAAGGGCAAGCGCAGCTCCCAGCTGCGCGACAGCTCCACGCGGGGGACCACGTCCATCGTCTCTAAGTCCAAGTCGGGCTGGTAGAAGCGGTTGAAGAGCACGAGCCCGCCGGCACCCGCGGCGATGACCTTGGCGGCGAAGTGCGCCATGGCCGAGTAGTAGGGCGACAGCTTCACCGCCACGGGGAGCGAGACCTCGTCGCAGACGTTGGCGACAAGGGCGAGGTCGAGTTCTTCGACCTGGGCTGCGTTCAGCTGCGGGTCGGTGGGCACCCGGTAGACGTTCAGCTCGAGGGCGTCCGCGCCGGCGTCCGCGAGGAGATGGGCGTAGCGGACCCAGCCACCGGTCGAGGAGGCATTCAGGCTCGCGATCACGGGTACATCGACGGCCTTTTTCGTGTGCTCGAGCAGCTCGAGGTACAAGT
>Ga0182015_10003818_pt1 | contig 16628 bp, 25 predicted proteins | sample 712P3MmetaG_FD_120478 | JGI IMG/M metagenome (GOLD analysis project Ga0182015, IMG submission 120478) | Permafrost microbial communities from Stordalen Mire, Sweden - 712P3M metaG | ecosystem: Environmental > Terrestrial > Soil > Wetlands > Permafrost | place: Sweden: Stordalen | collected... | reverse complement strand
GTGACGAGCCGAGCTGCTAAACCTGCCCCTAAGTACAGGTGATTCAGGCTTCTATCATGTGGTGCACAATGTGTAAAGCGTCGGCGACCATTGTATTGACGGGGTCTAGTACGTCTATTACAGCACAGTTTGATTGTTTTCATGAAGATGCAGACGCCAGAAAAATGAGGGTGACTCGATAGTGACAGAGCGCCTATGTACGGACCAAGAAGGACGGCCCATCGGTGAATGTGTCGCAACAGTAGACAGGCTCAGAAAAGATTTCGAGTTTGGCTTGACACACGCTTCCTACACGAGTAGTATCAGGTTATGCCTGCACTTGCTTGACGCAGGCAGAGCCACTGTTCGCCGCACTGACGGCTGCTGCTCCTACGGTGCCACGGATAACGAACAACGGCTAACGGACGCAATCCAATGCGTCTCATGGCAGCATAGATTCAACGTACTCGCCGAACCTCTGTACAACGGCAACACCTTCCGAATTCAAATAGGGAATGGTGTTGGTGTGCCAATCACATCGAAAGACTCTTTACCCATCACAGAATTTGCATCTCTATTCGGCTTTCCACCTGAAGCGGTAGTTGCTGCGGTCGAAGCACAACGCTATCGTGTTGCGAAATCGCAGGCGTATTATTCCATCCCGCAACTCGCCGCACGTCTCCAATGTTCGGTCCCGCAGGTGTACAAACTCCTTCGCAGCGACAACGCCAAAGTCATCAATGTTGGTGAAGGTTCAAAAAGAAAAAAGCTACTCGTGCCTGCGGACGTTGTAAATCGTCTTGAGAAATCTCGCACCGAGAAGATGGTGGCGGCATGAAAACGACTACCAAAGTAGAACAACCCAAACCGATTTGGAAAATGGATATCGGTGCCATGCATGGCGGCATCAGTTCTCGCACTGTAGAAGAACGTGCCAAATTGATTCGCTATCGACCGCCGCAGGACTTGCTGCAACTTATGCATCCGATAAATCAACGCATCTATGGTAAGGCGGTCTTGGATGAACCCTTTCTTAAATCCATTCGAGAAGATGGAGTAGTCGAACCAATCGTGATTTGCTTGGCAACAGTGCCGCACTACGCCAAACGAGATGGCGGTCGTCGGGGTCAATTAGAGTATGTGATTAGCGGACACCGCCGACTCGCCGCTGCCATTCAAGTTGGATTGAAGAAAGTTCCTGTGCGAGTGATGTCAGAAGACTACACATCGGAAGCACAAGTTGAAAAGTATCTCATCCTTTACAATCAGCAGCGGGTCAAGACTCCTGAACAGCGTGGACGTGAATTCACTGAACTAAAGCGTATCGAATCCGCTCTTGCCAAGGAACGCCAAGGTGCTCGCACCGACCTTAAGGCAAATTTGCCTGAAGGTCCGAAGGGACAAGCAAGAGATGCAGCAGCCAAGGCTATTGGTGTTGGTGCTCGCACCGCCGAGAAGATAGAGAAGATTGTGCAGAAGGCGGACTCAGGTGACTCGAATGCTCGCACGGTTCTCGATGCCTTGAATGCAGGCACGAAGAGTACTGACGCTGCATATAAAGAAGTAGTCCGTGCTCCCAAGAACCCCGAAGCGATTGCTGCTCTCGAAAAGCATGTTGCCAAAGCGCGAGAACTGACCGAATTATTTCTCAATTTGAACTTTGGCGAAGTTGTTCGCAGTGCAAAAGCAGACCGTTTCCATTTGACGCTTCGCAATTTGACCGAAGAACAGGTGCGAGAATACGCATGCAAGTAAATCCACATATCTATGACCCGAACTTTCTCACCAAGCAGGAAGCGGATGAATTGTTCGCGTTTTGTCTGACGTTTACGAGAGTACGGCCAGCATCACCATTCAATGCGAGTCACACTCTGCGGCGTACTTCTGTTGCTCATTGGAACGATAACGGCAGTAGGCGCGGACGAGTCAGTGGCGAGAAAGAATATCCTACGATGGACGCTGCGCCGTGGCAAATCAAGGAATTAGCAATCAAGGTATCGCTGCTCGCCGGGAAGCCAGTTAATTACATCTCCATCCTTGGATACGAGAATGAGAAAGACCACATTGATTGGCACCAACACGCTGAAGACCGTGCTCGGGACGCACGAGTTTTCATTTTATCTCTTGGCGAGGCGCGCACCTTTGGTCTTCGTGAGATTTGTCCTGCCTGCCGCGTTTGCTTTGAATGTAACGAAGCTGCTTGCGATGGACATAAGAACCAGTGCGACGAGTGTGTGGCGGCCAAGATACATAAGAAGCACTGCGTCATCACGAAGAACAAAACAAATTGGAAGCTGCTGCAGCCGACACACGGCTCTCTGCTTACGTTGCCGAGTGACTGCAATTGGACGCACGAACATGCAGTGCTAGAAGACAAAACCCCGAAAGGTCTTAGAATTTCTTTCAACACAAAATGTCTGCCGACAAATGAATCGCTCGAAGATTTCATCGCGCGTCTTGACTCCCCTACAGAATCGGTTTTGGTATCGCCGTTCGTTCCACCACGATACGTGATTTCATTGCCTACGGCACCGACACCGGCACCCGAAGGTGTGACCACCGTTTGGCACTGCTTGAAGCATCCTTATGATGTTTACATTGGACGCCGAATGTTCCGTTTCAATTTGCCTGAATCGGACTTTAGCAATCGTAGTGATGGCGACTACGAAAGTTGGCTTGTTGAAAGATTGAAAGATTCTGCGTTTGCGAGCAAGGTGCGAAGTTTGCATGGCAAACGGCTCGGCTGCTGGTGCCGTGACCGCAAAGACCGTGATTTCTCAAAATGTCATGGTCATATTCTGGCGCGATACGCCGATAAACTAGCAAACTTTAGTACTATGGACAAGTGAGTGGGACTTGTAATACACTGACTTTGGAGGAAAAGATGGTCAAGAGCCGAAGGAAATTTCTCACAAGCATCCGATTGTATCCGTCCGATGCTGAGTACTTGAAGGTGCTGGCGTCGAAGACTGACAGAACGGTTTCCTACTACATTCAAGAAGCGGTTTCAAAGTTCGTTGCGCTGCACAAGCGAAGTGCGGACAAGGTGAAGCCATGAACAACCACCGACTCACGACAAAGGAAGTCGCAATCGCTCTCGAAGTTGAAAGTGTTCTTATCGCCCAATTTCCTGATTCCTTTGGCACGGAGTTAGAGAAGGATAGTAAAGGGCAATACACGGGAAATGAATTCGCCTTGTGCTGGCTTATCGGGCAGCGTGCAACAAACATTGATTCGCGCCTGCTCTATCATGAAGGGTATTTCATCAAATCGAACTCTCGAATGGCGCACGCATGGAACACACTCAACGGAAAGATTATTGATTTCGCGGCCCCAGTCTTCACAGGCGCAAAAGGCGCAGCCCGCTTCGTTACTTTCCCGCCGAAGTTCTACAAGTCCAAGCACACATACTCCTGCGAAGATATTTGGGATGCTTTGAGTAAACGTAAAGGAATGTGGAACTGGATATCGGACGTGCAGAATGCGGACAAGTAAGAGGCCAACCGATGAGATTCATTGACCGACACCAGCCAAGAAACAGAAAAGGAAGTGCAAGCGATGGCAGGTATAAGGGTTTGTGGGAGTTGCAGCCAAGAAATTTTGAGGAGAAACAACGTGCTTAAAAAATTAGACGCGGTTTTCTATAAACAGAAAGGTACGTGGTACGCATTCGGTTCAGTGGGCGCATCGGAGATGGGCGCGAAAGACGTGCGAGTCCGTAAATCTCTCGGCACTGAGTCGGAACAAGACGCTGGCAAATGGGTTCGTCAAATTCTTGGCGCTGTCGAGCAGGGAGTGTCTTCTGATTATTGGCCGCAGTTGCGCACCAAGTTGCCTCCTGCGACGTTCAAATTCTTTGCGGACCTAGTCGGATATAAAGACGCCGCACCCGCGGCCAAGAAAGTTGAACCCACATGGGGTGACCTACTGACGGAGTACTCGAAGCATTTGGAGCGCCCCATCATCGCAGGCAAGCGAGCGGGCCGACTCCGCGCCACATCCACAAAGACGCGATGTCAGCAAGCATTCGCCGCCTTCTCTCGATTCCTGTCCGCGAAATCCATCATCAATTTGGTGGACATTACTCAGAAAGTCGCGCAAGAAGAATTTCAGGACTGGCGCATTGCTGACATCAAGTCGAAATCGAATTCCCGCAAGATGTCTGACAAAACGCGATTGCCGGGCGGATACGTTCTCGATGTCAGTCTGCTGTGTTCCATTTTCAAATTTGCAGTTGAGCAGAAACTCATCATCGCCTCGCCGTTTCGCTCCGTAGGTGCCCCCGGCGCGGATGCTGAGAACGGCGCGGCACCATACACCGACGCCGAATTAAATGACCTAGCTCGTCACGCAGGGATTGATTTGTTGACGTTGTTAGTCCTGCTGCGAACGGGACTGCGGCGTTCTGATGCCATTCGATTGCAGTGGAAGAATATTGGCGCAACCCACGTTTCGATGCAGGCACAGAAGAATTCCAACAAAGTGCGAGTGCCAATGTCCAGCGATTTGTCTGACGCGCTGGATGCGGTTCGCGCAGAACGCTACGGCAGAATAGATGCTGACTCGTACGCCAATGATTTTGTCTTGTTGAATCCCTTCGACGGCAAACGATTCGCAAACGGTAAGGCTTTGCATGAACGCATCAGAAGACTGGGAAACCGTGCTGGCATCAAGCGTCCTGGCGTCCACAGATTTCGTGATTCCTTCGCAAAAGATTGTTTCTTGAAGGGCTGCAGCGTCGCAGAAGTTGCCGCGTACTTAGGGGACCAACCCGAAACCGTTGCTGCTCACTATTCGGAAATGGATGGAGAAAGAATGCAGGCCGCAGATAAGAAATTTCTCAACGGAAAAGGACTGTTGGATTCTGTCGATGCCAAGACGCAGCAGTCGAAAGTTATCGCAATTAGCGGTGTGGCGGTTGCGTCATGAAAATGGATATGGCGGGACGCATAGATGGTGACGATGAAATCCAGCATGCGGATGGAATCATGAGCCGAGGATTATCGGATTTGCCAAAGCGGTTGTCGCGAGCCGCAGCGGTTTGTCAGGATGGATTGAAATGAGGCTCAAAACACGACGCTGTTTGAATTGTAAAACCCCGTTTGAGCCTGACCGCTCGAATCAACACTATTGCCTGCCTTCATGTCGTAAAGCTGCCTATGAGCGTAGTTCTAAGGGGAAGCATCGCAAGCAAAAGTATGCTCGGAGCATGTCGGGCACGGTTGCGCAGCGCAAATACGACACTAGTTCCAAAGGCAGAGAACGGCATCGGCTTAGTGAACCCCACCCTATGAACCGCGACCGCGCTGAAGATATCTTGGCCGACGCGAAGATAAACACTATCTGCTCCTACTCCGCTAAAGACGTGAAGAGTGCGCATGCTTTTATGGCGGCCAGCACCCTAGCACAAGAAAAACGAGCCGCGACTTCTCGTAAGAAAGAACAATGGGTGCGCCGCACCATGCTGAGCCTTGCACGTAAATCTGGCATCTCGTTGCAAGAAGCATTTGCACAAATCACCCAACAGCAGTGGGCAGCGCGAAATGTCGCCGCGCCGTGGTGGTGGTACTGGGAACGCTTCGCTACTCAAGACGAGATGGATGACGCCCGAGTGACCGCGCACATCGCCAAAGCGCAATCGTTGGCAACTGAGCAAGGAATCACATTCATAGAGGGATTGGAGGAGTATAAGAAAAAGATGCATCACGACATCTTATGCGCAATGGCAACGCGCCAGGGGTTTATGGGCATGTGCCACGGGGGGCAAATCACAACAGCGCAACGGGATGCGCTCTACAGTGAAAACATTTTGACTAATTTTGATTTTCACTGGGCTGGTGGGGATGTCAGTAAATTTAGGCTAAGTGGCGGCGTGCAACCCAACTTGCAATCGTACAAGCATCGTGTTGGGAGGGTAGCCCCGCTGGCGGTTTTGCCTCCCAGTACGACGGATGTGGCGCTGTTTGGTAGGCGCGTGCTGCGCATTCTCGGCCAGCGCACACTGGCAACCCATCAGCCGAAATACTTATTGCGTAGCGAGCCGATAATGCTGCCCGCAAGTACCGAAGTAGAACCCGACGAGAAGCCAAAATCATGACGACCTTTCTGAGCCGAAGCGGCAACTCGCCGCCCGTATATAAAGGGCTAGTTAAGAAGCGTCAGCCGCCGACTGGTGGACCGCGCAAGACCAGCCAAGACCCGAAGCCTCCGCAGAAACTGCCGCAGGACGATACCGTATTAGTTCACGATTGTTACGACCAACATGGCGGTGAGACTAAGCTAGAAGATTGTGCCTGCACGCGCCGAGTTCCCCGGCTAGATGCTGCGTCACTCATTAAACATGGCCGCGCTGATGCGGTCATCATGATGCGGAACGGGCAACGCGAAATGAAGCGTAATTCGATTGTGCTGCGTCGAGATTACGTCGCGCGGCAGGTTTTGAAGTTGAAAATAAATTCGCGGAAGCTGCTGCCAGCAATTCTTAAACAGGGCAACGGCCTATCATTTAAGAATGGCGTCATTCGCAGCAAGAACGGCACAGCCATCGAATTGGAGATGGACCGCACCGACGCTGAATATTGGAACAACGTCTTGGTGCAGTTGGGACTCGGCGTACATGCAGACGAATTCTTGAAGGATGCGGATTGGGGAATGGGGGCGACACCGAGTCTCACGTCTCTTGAAAATTTTACGATGGCTCCGATCACACTCTCGAATGGGATAGACGATTTAGACCTAGAAATTGACAAGGCACGCGCTATCACAATACTTGAGCGCCAAGAAGGCGTTCGTCGCAGCCGCCACAAAGTTGGTGCCGCAGGATTTGTTAAAGGCACGTCAGGTGGTTTGACTTATTGGGACGGCACTGAGGGCGGCGGGGAACGGATTTCAAAGGATGGAGAAGTCCGCGATACGCGAATCAAAGGTGCGCCAGCGGTTTATTCTCCGGGTAACTCGCGCGACTCCGACGAGAGTGCAGACTCGCGGGACTCCGACGAGCAGGCAGGCGAAGACCACGTCGTCACGGGGCAGATGCACAGCAAACCTGACACACTTAATCCCGGCGACACTCGTACCCTGCCCGAAGGGGCGGACGACCCCGATGACCCCAAATTGCTGGACGACCTAGACAAACCATAAGGCGCTATGTCCTTTAGAATGGAAGTGGTGTTCTATATAACATTGATAGATAAAGACTTAGAGGATGGTGACGAGCCGTCTCCTAAAGGTGCAGGAACGAGTCTGCTCTGAAGTCCTGAAGTTTCTCCGCATTATATTCAAACTTTGCTCCAACCCAGCCGCCGAATTTAGGGCGGCTATTAAAATTTTCTCATATCTAAGGACAGATACTACCATGACGACAATCGCCTCCAGAATAGCTGCGCTCGGCGCACCGCGCGGAATCCAAGTCGTACTCGCTGAAGTTGCGGGTGTCGGCGCGAATGATGCAACGAATTGGATAAAAGGCCGCCAAGTGAGCGAGCATCGCCGACTCAAACTTGAAGACGCGTTGTCATTTATCGAAGATTTCTATCGGCAACCCATCCGGCCAGAGTTGAGCAAGGAAAACATTGCGCGAGCCGCGCACCAGAAGATGCTCCAAGAACTGGGCTTGGTCACAGCTTAAGAAATTTGTTGGTCAGTAAGAAGTGCAAATTTAAAACGGGAGGCTATGTTATGAATGAGCAAAAGTACGAAGTTGAAATCACGCGAGGCAACGGCGGGAAGGGATACTGCTTCGGCGTCGAAGTGAAAAGTAATCGCGCTATCTTCATCCATGTGACCGATGTCGATGAGCATAAAGAACTACGAACTGGTGACCGCGTCGAATGTCGGATTGATTGGAACCCAGGTGGACGCGGCCCGCGAGCCTTCCAAGTCAAGCTGTTGAAGTCACCCGACCGCGCACCAGCAAAGAATCCCGAAATACCCTATGAAACGCAGCCGATTGTGTCAGAACCCGCGAAAGTTGTTGCTATCGGCGGTCAAGGAATCGCGACTCCCCTTGCTGCAAAAAGCCTGGCTTTCAACAGCGCGAGAACTACGAAGCGAGCGCCGACTCCCCAAGCGAAAGCCATCCTCTCGGGCGATGAGCAGAATATTCGCCCTCGGGGAACTACACCACCATCGAAGCTTAATGATGAAGGCGGTGCGCAATGAGCCGCCGAAAGATGGAAGAAAAGTTCAAAGCGGCCAATCCGCAGCTACGACCGCCGAAGGCACCACACATGCGGCACATCAAGCCTGAGTATGCGACTCACGAAGTCGTGAATGAAATGTCCATCACGGCGAGGTATGCAGAAACTTACACTTGGTGCCACGCCGACATCCACGGACGATTTGAATGGAAACCTAAGACTCTGAAGTTGCACGTGCTGCCATTCAATGACGTCGATTTTGAATCGCTGATGCTGGAATGGGTGCAGCATGGTTTCGTCGAGCGCTACGAAGTTGACGGTCAGAAGTACGGTCGCTTCATCAATTGGGAGAAGCACCAATACATTAATCCGCATGAGACTTCCGAGTTTCCAACGCCTCCTGCACAAGCCAGCACGTGCGAGAACGTGCCTGCACGTGCAAGCACTACACAAATACAGAGGGATAAGGATAAGGAAAGGGAGAATGAAAGGGAGAATGAAAACGAAAATGAGATTGAAACTGTAACCCATCCATCTGGATGGGCGAGCGGAAATTCTAAATCGAAGGCTAAGAGCGGACAAGGAATAGCAAATGAATTATGGACCGAACTTCAGACAAGCTATCGAGCCGCAGATATCACGTCCGTCTTTCCCGCGCTTGTGAAAACAGGACTGCCGAAGATTCGGGCATTCATCAACGCTGGGAAATACCCACAAGCAGAAGTGCTTGCAGCGTGGACTTACTGGCTCATCAACAAATATCGGGACCAACTCGACGCCGATGTGCCCATCAAGTTTCCCTTGTCCGTCTTCGCGGATGATGTTGAAGCGCAAATTCTCTGCATTCGCAAAGAGCAGGCCGAGATAGCAGAACCTGTCACCAATTGATTGCACCGGAGAAAAAGGGAATGAATGACCTTCACCGTTTTACAGCGGAGCCTGGAGCAGACGTGCAGCAAAGTGGGCCAGCAAAATCACAGCGCAGCACGCGCATCGAGTGGCCGTACTTGATTATTTGCGCGAGTTTTTTCTTGATGGGCGCAGTCATGGCGCACCTGATCGGATGGTAAGCGATGTGTGAAGCATGTACGCGCCGCGAGAAGCAGTCAGCACCAAAAAGACCACGGGGCCGACCGCGCAAGACCGCCGAGGAGAAGCACGAGCGCAAGATGCAGTATCAACGGGACAGCCGCGAGGGTAAGAAGATGGCCCAAGAACATCAGGATTGGCTTGACGGTCTAGAACCTGATGATGCGATTTAATCCAAGTTTGCACTTAATAGACAATTCCAAAATCGAGGGGAACGAAATGGACCTAAGAGAGTTCGCGGGACAGCATAGACTCAACACGAAGAAAGACGTGTGCTGCGACACCATCATCTCGGGTAAGAATCAAGGTGCCGACACGTTTTTACTTGCCCGCGTCAAAGCAGGTCGAACACCAGACCGTGTTGAGTTTCGTTCCCACATCTTCGATGGGTATGACAACGGCCAGTTGGGCGTGTGCCTGATGTATGGAACTGCAAGAAAATTTCGCAGCGTCAAGCGCCAACTCGAGGCTGGTGGATTTGTTGTGAAGCAAGAAGGCGACACCGAAGGCATCTTCACCTTCGACCCAGCTAACGCGAAACAGTCGCGGCTGGCAATTCAGATGGCAAAGGTCAAGATCCGTCGGATAGCTAGCCCTGCCCAATTAGCGGTTCTGGAGCAGGCACGGACGAAACTCCCAACGAGTGTGGCTGCTTAGAAAGCCTCTAGGAACGCATGCTCAGAGTCGTAAATGGGGTATGGGCCACGAACAAGCCATATTGTGATGTTGAAGGGGTGTAGGCAGGCTGCAAGGAAGGTCAAATAGGCTTTGACTGGGGATAGGGTGAGAATAGCCGTCCGAGTGTCGTAGAATTAGCCACACCAAGTGATTTTGGTAGGTTCCTACTTAACGCCGAAATCATTTTCATCGGAAATTTCGCGCTCAAGTTGGCGAACATTCCCTATTTCTTCGCTAGGCATTTTGATTTCTACTGTAAATCCTGTTTTTTCATAAGGATGACAGGAATTCGCCGAGAATTGCGCCATCTTTCGACCCTATCCGCACAGTAATCGGGATACAAAACGCCTTGTAAAATCAACACGTTGCGAGCCGCCTGGAAGTCGAGTGACAAGCTAGTGACAGAGCGCCGACGTTGGCGCCGTTTGCCGTCCGAGGGTAACCCTCCGCCGTTTGAACAACTTACCAGACAGAAATGTTCACATGGGTATGGGCATGAACAAATGCTCAGCAAAATCGCACCAATGCAATGCAATGTAAGTCCCGTAGTATGTCGTGCTTAGCGGGGAACCTATTTGTGTGCGACGTACTCGCCCCAAGCCATGACCACCGTTGCGGCCAGCCGTACACCTGCGAACCCTATAAAACGAAAAATTTTCCAGCCTGACTGGAATCGACGGGATGGAACCTAAAACACTCCCCGTCAATCATTTACTGGCACAGGAACGTCCCGCTTTCTGACAGGCCGCATACGGGATAGGCACACTCTGTTGCCGTGAAGATACGGTAACCCGTCTGGAAGCCGTTTGGGACGTGACTGGACGACTCCCAGGCGTGCCGTAAGGACAGCACGAATTTTTGGGTCATCTCGCCTCGCGCCGAATCGTTGACTGGAAGCATCGGTTTTCGCGCCGCTGTTCCTTGTCCGCCGACCCAACCATATTTTACCGGGAGCAAAAATAATGTCACGCAGACCCATCGTCAAGTTACCTAGCTTTAAAGTCTCGCGAACGCGCATCTTGAAATCGGCTGTCGACGCAGTGAAGCCCACCGATGAATCAAAGCCATTGCCAACGCAGGCAGGTATTCGGGTACGGAAAGCGGGCGGGAAAAAGAGTTTCTAATGAGCGAGAACAAGTTCGCAGCAATCAAAGGTCACCGCAGCATCATCGACCGCGAAAAAATTAAGCGGGAAAACCGCGAAAGGTTATTGGCGAAGGTTGCCGAGGGCGTTCAAAAGCTGCACGAAACAATTTCTCATGAGCGCACCAAACGGATGGCTGCGAAATTGTTGAGCGAGGAGAACTAGTCGTGAGTGAGACACCACAGAAGATTTGTACTGCCTGCCAGGTTCCGCAGGATGCAACGACGGAGTTCTTTGCTGCGGATAAGCGGAACAAGTCAGGGCTGCAAGGCAGATGCCGCGCTTGCGACAATAAACGCCGCCGCATAGATGCCAAGTTAATCGCGCCAGAGCGAGAAGCATTCGCGGATGACGCCGCTTTTCAGCAAGCGATGGATTGGTATCTTCTTGAGTTAGACAAGGCCGCTGCAGACCGTGTGCTCGCCGACCCTGATGCGAAATTTAGTAGGCGTAACGCTGCCCGCGAATCGCAAGAGAAGACTCTCGCCGCCATGAAGAAGTTGCGGCCTGCGTTTCAGATTCAATCTGCGCCTGCGGCTCCTGCAGCCATGAGTGATGCGGCTAAATCGTGGGCTGAGACTCATCCATTCAAAACAACTCACAAGCCAGGCTCTGAGCTATACAAATATTATTTAAATGAACATAAAAACAAGGTCGCCTTCTTCGCCTCTGCGGACGCAGTCGAGTCGTCATCCGTAGTTGCGCCCGCAGTTGAGCAGCCAAAAGTTGAATCGCCAAAAGCGATAGTCATTGCAGAACCACTTCCAGCAATGGCACCAATTCCAGCGTTCGACGTTATTTTTGTGATTGAAGACGATTTCATGGTGTACCCCGATAACACGACAGCCGTGCCGCCATTGCCGCTGGGTGTGACGTTTGTCCGCGCGGCGTGCTTGCCACCAGGGTATGAACCAGGCGACCACAAGATTTCACCGCACTATCGTTACGACAGGCAGAACTTTTGTTGGTGGAGAATTTAAATGGGCGTCGGCAAACAGAACCAGGTTGATGAAGCGCAAGAAGACGGTGCCGCAGCATCATATCGCCGCCTGTCCAAGAATTCCTTGGCTGCCAAAGCGTTGGGACACGATGACGGCATGGTTGTGCGTCGCCGCAAAGTCGTCGCTGCTCCTGTAATCGCGGAGCCAGTCAAGCCTCCCGTGGAAGATACCGCTCGCATCGCGGTCATGATGGAGCACGTTGCGAATCTGCGTAAGCAGTGGCCCTGGACTCAAATAATTTCAAGAGGAAATTCTATGCCTATCACCCGAAGCATTGTAGGAGTCCGCGCGAATACGCAGGTTCATCGCGCATCTGACCCGCTCATCGTTCGCACTATCAACTAAAGACTGGAAGCAACCGGATGCAACCAGAGTCAGAAACGATGATGACTTATATCGAAATGTTGGATGTCGATGAAGAGCAGCTTGAGCAGGAGCAAAATTTAATCGCCGTACAAACGGCACAGGAGAAACAGAAATGACGATGAGACTCAATGATAAGCCGAAGGCATTTGACGAGCGCAACAAGTTTGACGTTGCGAACAGCAACCGCGCTTCGTTTAAGGAATTCAAGCAGAACCTCGTGAATAATCCAGAACCAGCACCAGTGAGTCCGCTGGATGGGCCTCGAAGCAAAGGCGGCATTCTTGAGACGGCAGATGTGACAGAAGCGCGGTTGGCTATGGTCGCGGCGAAGTTAGATGCCCAGGAATCTGCAGGTCGCACTGCCCGCTTCAACGGGATTGGACAAGATGAAGCCACCGTCGCAGCGCTGTTGGATTCGTGGACGCGGAGCACTCCTTCGTTTCTCGTGACGCGGCACAACATGTTGAGCCTCGGCAATGCAGTGACAACCTATGTTGGCCGAGCAGGGCTAATTTCGATTCCCATTCTGAATGATATCTTCCAGCATCTCATCAAGGAAAATTATTTGGAGAGAAGTCGCGGGAGTCGAGTGCGCGGACAAAACGGCATCATGGTATCTGGGACGGTTCGGATGTACCCCGAGTTTAAGTCGCCTGAAGATAAACAGGCCGAAGCAACTCAGGTTGCATTGGCTGGTGTTGGCAACAGAGCAGCCGAAGACAAGGCCAACCGCGAGTTGAGCATGTCGGAGTTGGCAGCAAAGGCCCGCGCTTCGTACAAACCAAATCCGCGTGGGATAAGGGTGATATAGCCATGACCCAAGAGCGAAAATACATTCAGAAGGGAAATCAATCGGACGGCCCGGTCACAGTGTCTGACAACGACGCTGTCGCAAATCATGCGGCTTTCTTTGACCGCAGGGAGTTGTCCTTTGATGAGTTGAAGGCGGCTCTCAAGAACCTGCCTGACCAAGCGTTGCGGAACTTGGCAGTGCGCGAGCGCAACTTGGATGCTGGAACACATCAGCGGCCTCCGGTCAATTCGGAAAGCCGTGAAGTGACTTTGAACAACGTGAGCCGACTCGCTGCAGCGAGACTTTATGTGGCGGGAGTGCTGCCGAGAATTTCAAGAACATCTGCGTTGTTCAATGAAGCCACGGCGTATGTACTAATGTCGGAAGAAGAGCAGAACCAATATGAGCGTCGTCATCCAGAGCGGTTTTGAGATGGCTGAACAACTCGATTCACGGATGGAAGAAAGCCGCATAACAAGTTCGCCAAGGGTCAGCGGATTAACGTGGCTTGGCGGCGTCCCATGACGCTCTTCCCACGTCCGCACAACTCACTGCCCGTCGAAAGTACTAAACCTGTGCCAACAGGCTCTCCTTTTCGGCGGGTAGCGACTATTTCAAAAGAGATTCAGGAGGATATATGGAAGGAACCATCAAACATTTTGAAACCAATTATGGAATCGCACTGGCGGATGACGGCACAGAATTATTTGTCCACAAAAGAAATCTAGTGGGCAGCGCAATGCTAAACGTCGGTGACAGAATCTCGTTCGAGGTTGGTGAACCCGCGAAGGGACAGCGCGCAGTTGCCAGAAATATCCAGAAACTCGCCGCGCCAAAATGGGAATACGCACCGAAACCAGTGAAGCGGGACATTTTCGCCGAGTACAAGAAATACGCGGAGTCCATCGTTATTGTCGATGCCCCAAAGCCTGCGGGAGAAGTGGACGAGATGAACCTCTAAGAGATTGCCGCTGCTCGACGGAGAGCGGCAGAAGTGGAAGTGGAATGTAGCAGTATCCAATTGGAGTATCACATGTACCTTGCACAGATGAGTGCGAATTCAATTCAAGCAATGTTGGTTGCGAATAAGGACGCCGGGTTCTTTCCTCTGAACCTGACGGATTATCCGCTGCCAAGTTATCCGCAGGGAATTCCGCGAGCCGTTCTTGTCGCCCAGTATCTGTTGCTGTGCGGCGCGGCAGCGGGCATTCCTACCTTGGGCGCAGCGTCGCAGTACGCGATTCTGGCTCAGGCGGGCATCACGAACACAGGAAACACGGTCATCTTAAATGGAAGCATCGGTTCTTATCCGACGCCATCCATCACGGGATTTCCTCCTGGTGTCGCCACGATAGACAATCTTGACGCGCAGGCTGCAGTTGCTGCCGCACAAGTTGCGTATCTGGCTTATCAGGCGTTGCCGTTTACGTCCATCAGTTCCTCGACCGCCGATTTGACGGCTCTTGGCAACGGTGCGACGGCTTCAACTTGGCTCGCGGGTAACTATTCGGCAGGGTCAAGCATGTCAATGGCAACGAGTATCACTCTCGATGCCCAGGGCAATGCAAACGCCTTGTTCGTTTTCAAGGCAGGCTCCACGGTCAACTTGTCGGCTGGTGCTTCGGTGCTGTTGGTAAACGGCGCGCAGGCATCGAACGTCATCTGGATTGTGGGTTCGTCTCTCACCACGGTTGCAACGTCCACGATGGTCGGAACTATTCTCGCCAACACGAGCGTCACGCTCGGCGGCGGCGTCTTGAATGGTCGCGCCTTTGCTGGAATGGTTGCTCCCTCGGGCGCAGTCACGATTTCTGCGGCAGAGTTAGTCACTGTGCCAGCAGGAAGCGCAGGTGGTGTCGGTGTTTGTTCGCCGATGTACGCACCTGGCATTTACAATCGTGCGGCAGCCAGTGTGGAAGGTGACCAAATCTCGCAGGAGCAGATTTCTGTGCCTGCTGGACTTCAGCCCAACCCGCAAGTAGTGATGCCTATAGCGGTTTCTCCGCAGACGGTTCCTAACGCTACGGATGACCACTATGTTTTTGAACCGCAGCAAGTGTCCTAAAGAAAACCACGGCGGGAATGAGGAGTTCCCGTCTTCCTCTTTTTGTTGTGCAACTCTCAAGCAAAGGAAACAAACATGCCAAATATTCCGTTCATGCCCTTGCCGCCATTCGGGCGCAAGAACTGTCGAGCAGGTCGATTGTGGGTCGTTTGAGTGGGATGAAAGCGACAGCAAAGATTTCTCCAAAGAAGAAGTCAAGGCTGAACTGGGGCGTCGGAAGGGCAAGCCGCGAATCTCGGAGCCGGAAATAAATCTGCTCGCGATACCCGCATCTGGCTTGGATAAGGTCAGCATAAGATCGCCAGCGCGCATGGCGAGTATGGACAAAAACCCTATCGCGGATGTGTCCGCAAGTCCGTGAGAATGCGAGGTCGAAAAACTCAGTTTTTGATGCGGCGAAACCACTTGTTTGATTCGCAGGTCAGCCGTTGCTTCGGCGTTCTCAGGCCAAGAAGATCATCCGTGCCAGTAATATAAACCCGACCAAGAACCCACTAAGTGCTATGTAAGCGAAGAAGAGAATACACGCCAGTTCGAACTCAGTGAGTTTCCCTTGCGCCCAGTCGATCTCGACACCGGCTGCCATCGCTCTCTTAAACTCCTCAGTTTCCGGCAACTTAGATCGAGCTCGATCATAACCGCGCGACAGCGCGAATACGGTACAGACAGAAGCCACAATGCTCGCCACGAGGTATACGACTGCCCATTTCGCAGCAAGTACCACGCCCCCGGGTCTTTGACCTGAGCTTGTTGACATCACTGCGGAAACTAAGCTGGCAGCGATCGCACTGGATGATGCGACCGTTTTCATCGCATCGACGTACATTGACCGAGAATCTTTGTTGATCCAGTTCCAGTTCTTCTTTTTCCGATCCGAGAACACAGTTCCGATGAACCACAGCGGGAGAGCCAATCCAAAGAGCGCGAGCATGAGGGAATAGCCTAGCGGAACGGACACTACGCACACGATAGGCCGGAATGGTACTACCGAATGTGAGATCCGAAAACATCTGATTCTGCCACGCCCGGTTTTCACAAATTCGATCTTCAATCATCGTGAGTTACGGGGCCGGGCGGACAACGGTTTTTGTCCACCAGCCAGAACAAGGGGTACTAGCCCGGAACTTGATTGCATAACAATGTCGGCCCCTCGACTCGAGTGGGCTTTTGTTGATAGTCTCGGGAAGACGGAGCCGGAATTCGGTTCGCACGCGGGACAGCTCGGTACCGGACATGGCGTGAACTCAAACGCCGTGCACTTGAATGGGCATCCCGCTCCCTCGCGAGAGGGAGTTCGAATAACTAATCATGGTCTGAAGTTTACGATCGAAGAGATGTATGGGTCGGACTGAAGCCGACCGCTAGATTACGAGCG
>Ga0182015_10003817_pt1 | contig 16629 bp, 11 predicted proteins | sample 712P3MmetaG_FD_120478 | JGI IMG/M metagenome (GOLD analysis project Ga0182015, IMG submission 120478) | Permafrost microbial communities from Stordalen Mire, Sweden - 712P3M metaG | ecosystem: Environmental > Terrestrial > Soil > Wetlands > Permafrost | place: Sweden: Stordalen | collected... | reverse complement strand
TCGGTCCCGGTGGTCTGGACCCTGCACGACATGAATGTTTTCACCGGCGGGTGCCACTACGACGAAGGCTGTGGGAAATTCATGGCTTTCTGTGGGGCTTGTCCCCAATTAGGCTCGACGGACCAAAATGATTTGTCGCGACAAATATGGCGGCGCAAAAATAAAACATTTGAGCGCTTGGACGCTACGGATTTAAGCATCGTAGCCGACAGCAAATGGCTCGCCGGTGAGGCTTCGCGAAGTTCGCTACTTCGCAAATTTCTAATTACGTCTATTCCATACGGCTTGGACGCGGAAACTTTCGCTCCGCGTAATAAACCGGATGTTCGTGGCGCTTTGGGAATTCCGCCAGACGCCGCTGTAATCATGTTTGCGGCCGAGTTGATGACCATTAAGCGCAAAGGACTGCAAACGCTGGTCGACGCGCTGCGGGCCATGACCGGAACGGCAAATTTACTCCTCTTGTCTGTTGGACGAAGAATGCCTGATCTGCCTGACAGCATTCCGCATCGATATTTCGGGCACGTGAACAGCGATTTCTTTTTATCTCTTTTGTACTCCGCGGCAGATGTGTTTGTAATTCCGTCGGTTCAGGAAGCATTTGGCCAAACGGCGCTGGAGGCCATGGCTTGCGGAACTCCGGTGATCGGATCGGCCGTAGGAGGCATTCCTGAAATTGTCGAGGATCATGTGACTGGCTACCTCGTGCCGCCGTCTTCGCCGGAAGCGTTGCGTCACGCCATTGTCAAATTATTATCGGACCCGGAGAAACGTGCGGAGATGTCTGCAAACTGCAGGCGGGTGGTACTTGAAGGGCATACGCTCGAGGCGCAAGCGCGCTCTTACGAGCGTATTTATCGCAAAATGGTAAGGACGAACCAGGGGGCGGGACGTAATTCTGGCAATGCATGAGCAAGAACCAATAAGCCGGTGGAGAATCCTGTTGCTGAGGACTGCGTGGATTTCCTCCGCAGTATGCATGCTTCTGATCGCGTTAGTAGTGTTTAACGCCAAGGCGTTGGCGCGACAACAAATTCAAGAACAACAAAATCAGACTACTCGAGAGACTCCGCAAACCGACAGGCGCCCGGTGATTCGCTTCATTCGGGATCCGGACCCGGCGCCCGAGTTTGCGGCGAAAGGGATGGATGGAAAAACGGTCAGTCTGGCGGCAGCGCACGGAAAAGTAGTGCTGCTGAATTTTTGGGCCACCTGGTGCGGTCCCTGCCGATTGGAAGTTCCCGATCTGGTGGAGTTGCAGACCAAATATAAAGACCAGCTGCAGGTAATCGGTTTGGTTGTGGATGATACCGACGAAGAGGCCGTTCGCGATTTCGCGAAAAAGTATTCCATCAATTATCCCATCGCCATGGCCACGGACGCGATGCGCATTCAGTTCGGCGGCGTTCCGGCATTGCCGACCTCCTTCATCATCGATGCGCAAGGCCGCGTGGTGCAGAAACATATCGGGCTGCGCGATCCGGCGCTCTACGAAACCGAAATTCGCGCGCTGCTGGGCATGCCCATCGATGCCCGCGTGGAAACCTTCGTGGACACCGGCGAAGTATTTCTGCAGCATGCCAATCGCGCCAACCAACTTCCTGGCGTGGACATGACCAAGCTGACCCCCGAGCAAAAGACCGTGGCGTTGCACCGTATGAACGAAGAGACTTGCACCTGCGGCTGTAAATACACGCTGGCGCAGTGCCGCATCTTCGACTCCGCGTGCCATGTGAGCAAAGAACGCACCGGACAGATCGTGGCGGAGAGCGGCGCTTCTGAACCGGCCTCGAAACAAAAGGCTGCCCCCGCAGAAACCGCACCTCCCGCCGCGCGACCTTAAGGGATGGCTCTCGCCGCCAGAATAATTTTTATCGCCTTCCTAATTCTGTGCTTCAGCGGATGGATTTCCCCGCCCGTGGCGCTAACCATGGGCATTCTTTTTGGCCTCAGCATTCCGCATCCGTATCCCGAGTTGAGCCGCAGCGTCGCTAGAGTCTTGCTGCAAGCCGCCGTTGTCGCGTTGGGCTTTGGGATGAATCTGCACGAAGTCGTGAAAGCCGGCCGCAGCGGTTTCGTGTATACCGCGCTGGGAATTTCGTTTTCGCTGATCGCCGGCTTGGCGCTTGGTAAGATCCTGCGAATCAACGGCAACTCTTCTTATTTGATTACTGCCGGCACGGCTATCTGTGGCGGTAGCGCCATCGCGGCCATCGGGCCCGTACTCCACGCCGACGACGAAGAGATGGCCGTTTCACTCGGCACCGTTTTTATATTGAATTCGATCGCGCTGCTTGCTTTTCCTCCCATTGGGAATGCGCTGCACTTAACCCAGACCCAATTTGGCCTCTGGGCTGCGCTGGCGATTCACGACACCAGCTCTGTAGTTGGAGCGGCTGCCAAGTATGGGAAGGAAGCTCTGGTAGTGGGCACGACTGTAAAACTCGCGCGAGCGCTCTGGATCGTTCCGCTCACTCTGGGAACCGCCGCGCTAAAGCGCAGCAAAGCCAAAATTCCCTTGCCGTGGTTCATCTTATTTTTCTGTCTGGCAGCCGTGATCAATACCTACGCGCCGGTATTTGCAGCGTTTGATAAATGGGCGTTCCAAGCGGGACGGCTCGGACTTACGGCCACACTGTTTTTGATTGGCACCGGTATTTCCGTCGCCACGCTGAAAAGCGTTGGATGGCGGCCGCTTTTGCAAGGCGTGGTGCTTTGGATCCTGGTGGCCTCCGTGACTTTGTATCTTATTCGCGCGCGCATTATTTCCTTTTGATTTTTATGGGTGGCCCACGTTCGGGGCAGAAAACATTTTTGAGCGCTTGCAGCGTGGCGTCACGAAGACTACACTCTGGTTCGAAATTATCCCGGTAGGCCAACTTTCCATCTTCCAGTTAGGAGCTACTCGTGAATCCACGTGTGATTTCATCCATGGTCGTCCTGGCCGTAGCAGCATCTTTAGCCGCGCACGGGTCTTTCTCACAACCCACGCCGCAGGCGACCCGCAAGGTTATCAACGTTCCTGACCATAACGCCCAACTGCCCTTCAGCGATGCCATTCTGGCGGGCAACACCTTATATTTGTCCGGAGCCATTGGAATCGATGCCAAGACTGGCCAAGCTCCTGCGGCGATCGACGACGAGATTCGGCTACTGCTGGACCACGTCAAGGGCACGCTGGCTGCCGAGGGACTAAAAATGGACGACCTCGTCTACGTCCAGATTGCCTGCACGGATCTCTCGCTCTATGACAAATTCAACGCTGCGTATCGTAATTATTTCTCAGGCAAGGACTTCCCTGCCCGAGAATTTATCGGGGCAGCCTCAGTATTGAGGGGTGGTCACTTCGAACTACAAGCCATCGCTGTGAAGCGGTAGATCTCGAATTTTGCAGCACCGTGCCAATATATAGGCACATTATTATTGCCCATTAATAGGCACATGACTATATATGGTCTTTCAGCGAAAACAGGCGTTGTCTTGGACAGCATAACTCTTTCAATTTCAATATAATAGCGTTAACAAATCTTAACCTGCGTTGGTGGCCGTCATGCACTTCTCCTGACCCAGACGGAAGCTCCAATGCTGCGCATAACCACTCAACAAAATCCGGGCAAGCTGACTCTGACGATCGAGGGGAAAATCTCGGGCCCTTGGGTTACCGCTTTGGAACAGAGTTGGCAAGAGCTATGCAATAGCGCTAAGGGCGAGCAACTCAGCGTAAACCTGTGCGGCGTCAGTTTTATCGACGCTGCGGGCAAGGCCCTACTGAAACAGATTCACCACCAGGGAGGAAAATTGGTGGCGATAGGCTGCTTGAACCAGGCTATCGTGCGCGAAATTGCCGCCGACGAAAAAAACGGCAAGACGGACGACCCCAAGAGTTCCAAGCGCAACCCCATCATTTTCTACGTTCTGTTTCTCGGCATTTCCGTGGCAACTGCAGGATCTCTTCGAGCGCAGACGCCCGACCGCCGCCGCCCGCTTCCGCCGAACCCGCCGACTCAGGTGTTGAAGCTGACGCTCGATCAGGTCGTGGCGCTGGCACTGAAGCAGAACACCACCGCCATCACAGCGGTGATTCAAGCCGCCGAGGCGGTGCAGGACAAAAACGTGGCGAGGGCAGCGTTATTGCCGCAGGCCAATCTGGAATCCGCGGAAGCGCTTCGCAGGTTGAACATCGAAGCTCAACTTGGAGGACGCATCCCGGGTTTCCCTGAGCACGTCGGGCCTTATCAGGTTTTTCAGGCCGGCTCTGCATTTTCTGCGCCGGTATTTGATTTGACGTTGTGGCGCCGATACCAGGGTCAACGCTCACTCGCTAACGCCGCAAGAGCAACGAGCCTGTCCACTCGCGAGCAGGTAATTCTGCTGGTCGTCTCTCAATATATTGGAACGCTCCGCGATGTTGCTACCGTCCAGGCCGCGGATTCCCGAGTGAATTTGGCGCAGGCCCTTTATGACCAAGCCGCCGACCTGCAAAAAGAAGGCGTAGGCACCGGCATCGACACGCTTCGCGCCAACGTCGAGCTGCAGAACGAAAAACAACGTTTGATCGAAGCGCAAGCCAGCCGCGAAACCTCGCTTTACGGTTTGAGCCGCCTGTTGAATCTCGATCCCAGGCAAGCCGTCGAACTGGCTGATTCGCTGAGCTACTTTGAAACGCCGCAGCCCGATGTGGAGCAGAGCATTGAGCAGGCGCTGGCAGAGCGCCAGGAATGGAAATCGCTTAGCGATCAAATCAAGGCTGCAGAGTGGCAGAAAAAACAGGCCTGGGATCAACGCCTCCCTTCACTGACCGCCGAAGGTGAATGGGACTATCAGGGTACCCGTTTAAATAATGGAATTCCGGCCTACAACTATGAATTGGCGTTGAACCTGCCTCTGTTTACGGGCGGACGTATACGCGCCGAATCCACGCGGGCCGATTTGGAAATACGTCGTCTGCAACAACAGCAAGCTGACTTGCGAAACCAGATTGGTTTGGACGTCAAGACCGCGCTGATCAACCTGACCTCCGCCAGAAGCGAAGTTCAGGTGGCAAATCTGGGCGTACAACTTTCACAGCAAGAGGTCGATCAGGCGCGTGACCGCTTCCGCGCAGGCGTGGCCAACAATATTGAAGTGATCCAAGCGCAGGATTCGCTGGCACGCGCGAACGACAATCAAATCGCGGCGCTTTACCGCTTTAACCAGGCGCGTGCCGACCTGGCGAGATCAGTTGGACAGATGGAACGGGTGTACGCCAAGTAAAAGCCAAAACAAGGACATGAGGAACAGATGAGCGTCGAAATCGAAACTGGGCTGGAGAACGAAGTCGAGCTGGAGACCGTGCAGCGCCAGGCCGCGATGATGGCGTTTGTCGACAATTTCAAAGTGCTCAGAGTCGTATTTTTTGCCGTGATTCCGATTCTGGTGATGATGAAAAAACCGCGCGTGCCGGCCGGCGGAGTGCCGGTGCACTAAACGCGGTAACAAACGAGTTTTGGCAACGTCCAAAGAGATTCAAGTCAAATGGGGGCATAAGATGGCGACACAAACAGCAACACCAATTGCAACACTGGCGAACGCGCCGGGAGGCAACGTCGCGAACGTTGCGGATGCTCAATGGAACGAGCAAAGGCTCATTCGCGCCGGACAGCGTGGCGATTCTCAGGCGGTGGAAGCATTATTCCGCCGTTACCAGCGCCCGCTATTTCAGACTGCCTTGCGCGTGCTCGGAAACGCGGAAGACGCCGAGGATGCATTGCAAGATGGACTCTTGTCAGCGTATCGCAACTTGAAAAGGTTCGAAGGGCGTTCGCAATTTTCCACCTGGCTGACGCGCATCGTGATCAACGCGGCGCTGATGCGCAGGAGAAGCGCCAAGGCTCGTCCGGCGGTATCGCTCGACGAAACTCCGCGTGAAGACGAATTGCCGGCGTCCGAGCGATTTGCCGACAGCGGACCGAATCCCGAGCAGGTCTTCGTGAGCACTGAGCTGCGCGAGATGATCAGCGAGAACCTCGACGAACTTTCACCGCTGCTGCGTACCGCGTTTGTTCTACGTGATGTGCAGGGCTATTCCACCGGCGAAGCGGCCAAGAAGCTAGGCGTAACCGAGAACACCTTGAAGGCCCGGTTGTGGCGCGCACGGCACCAGTTGGCAGAACGGCTGGGCCGGCGCCTGCGCCGCATCAAGGCCGACGTAACCGGTTCCGATTCGCAGGGGTCGGCAATCATGGGCGGAGAGGCTTGCAGTTACTGCTGAGCGCATTTCTTTCACAGACCATCTTTTACAGCGAGCCAGCGCTTCTTAGCTGGCTCGCTTTATTTTTGAGCGCTTGTCGCTTCGAATCGCCGAATTGACTGTTGCTAAAAAGTACATGGCGGCAATCTGTTTGCCATCCTCTACGCTGCCGCACGCAAATGTCTCCTTCTAACTACAAGCAATCTCGACACTCCCTAAAACACCTCTACGATGTCGCGTGATTCGCCAAAGTAAAATTTGTGTCGAGACATCGGCCTGCTCGTGGAAGAAAATTCAAAGCGCATACCTGAGCTCGATGGAATTCGCGGCCTCGCGATCGCGATGGTCGTTGTCTATCACGACCTATTTATTCCGACCGCGTTTCCCGCCAGCTCCGTCGGTTCCTATCTTCGGGCGCTGGCCCGGCTAAGCTGGACCGGGGTAGACCTGTTTTTCGTTCTTTCCGGTTTTCTGATCGGCGGCATCCTGCTGGACTCGCGCGAGGCTCCGAACTACTTCCGCGTGTTCTACACCCGCCGGTTTTTTCGAATCATTCCGCTTTATGCTGCGCTTCTGGCGTGCGTGTACATTTTCGTCGAAGTCGCGACTCCGAAAGCCATAGACACCTACGGTTGGGGTCTTTTCGATCGACATTCGTTTTTGCCGTACCTGTTCTTTCTGCAAAACTTCTCAATGGCTGCTTCGAATTACATTACGTTCATGGGCGTGACCTGGTCGCTCGCCGTTGAAGAACAGTTTTATTTAGTTATGCCGTTTCTCATCCGGGTGTTCAGCAAGCGCAGGCTTCTCTGGCTGATCGCTGCGGGCATTTGCGCTGCTCCGGTTACACGCGTAATGGCCAGCCGGCTCTGGCTCGGGCATCCACTGGCGTCCTATCTCCTCACGCCTTGCCGTATGGACGCTTTGCTTTTTGGCGTTGTCGGAGCGTATCTCGTCCGTCAAGACACGTGGCGGACCTCGCTGGAACGCCGTCCCAACGCTTTGAAGTGCGCTCTTGCGGTATTGCTGGCCGGAATGGCGATTTTTACCAAATATGGAAACATTGTTTTCTTCCAGCACCTCATGGTCAGTATCGGCTTCACCTGGATCGCTGCATTTTATCTGTGCGGCCTGCTCTATGCCGTCACGCAGCCGGCCTCTTGGCTCAGCACATGCCTTCGGTGGAAACCTCTGCGGTGGCTGGGTGCAATCGCCTACGGCGTTTACCTGGTCCACGGTTATGCGCTGAATTTCGTCTACGGTGTGCTTTATTCACACCCGCTGTACGTAATTTCCAGGCCCGCCGAATTGATCGCCCCGGTGCTCGCCATGGTGGGCACCTTGGTCTTATGCCGGCTGTCTTGGCTCTATTTTGAAAAGCCTATGATTCAACTTGGACGTGAGGTGCAGTTTCGCTCGGCGCCTGCGCTTATCTCGGGTTTTCGCCTGAACGACCAGCTCATTTCTGTGGGTTTCCAACCAGCTCAGCCGAGTCGTACTTACGTTCGCCCCTTGGTCAGAATCATTCCTAACCGAGCGGTACGGATAGACGGCGGCGGCGCTTCGTCGACCCTTTAGCGACCGCATCACGGACGCGTTTTCAAAAACAGGCGCAAAATTGCGCCATCTTATGGACCGTTCGCCCGCTATCCTTGTTAATCAGCAATCCAGGAGTTTTCTCCTTCCCGCATAAATGCCTCGCCGCACGGAAAAGTGGGAGTAAGATTGCGGAAGTTGAATGCCGGTATGCGTCAATGATCAAAAACGAAATGCTAACCACACGAAGTTGCAAATTTCCGGAAGCTTTCCACGGTCGCTTATGACAAAGCTGATGAGCAGAAGTTTTCTCTTCGTTTGCGCGGCATTCTGGGCCGGCTCGCTGCTCGCGCAAAACCAACTCGATCAACGCGTCGCCAAACAAACCGATTCGTTGACGGTAATCTACAAGCATATCCACCAGAACCCCGAGCTTTCGACCTATGAAAAAGAAACTTCTGTGTTGCTTGCCGACGAACTGCGACGGCTGGGGTTCACAGTTACCGAACGTGTCGGCCAATACGATGTCCCCGATAGGATTTCGTACGGCGTGGTCGGTGTGTTGCGTAATGGTCCGGGACCGACCGTAATGGTGCGGACAGAATTGGATGCGCTGCCTGTGGAAGAGCGGACCGGATTGCCCTATGCCAGTCACGTTAAAGCGAAGCAGCCCGATGGAGAAGTTGGCGTTATGCATGCCTGCGGACACGATCTGCACATGACTGCGTGGGTCGGTACGGCGCGCATGCTGTCAGAGTTAAAGAATCAGTGGAGCGGAACTGTGGTGATGATTGGCCAGCCGGCCGAAGAGGCGGTCGGCGGCGCGAGCGCGATGCTCCGCGACGGACTTTATTCTCGATTTCCCCGCCCCGATTTTGTTCTGGCACTTCACGATATGCCCACCATTGCGGCCGGCAAAGTTGCCTGGAAAGAAGGGCCCATGCTGGCGAGCGCCGATTCGGTGGACATTCTTGTGCGCGGCTTCGGCGGTCACGGGGCCGCGCCGCAAATGACGAAAGATCCCATCGTTATCGCCTCGGAGATTGTGGTGATGTTGCAGACCATCGTGAGCCGCGAAGTTGACCCGCTCGATTCCGCGGTGGTGACCGTGGGAATGTTTCACGCCGGAACGAAAAGCAACATCATTCCCGACGAAGCGCATCTGCAACTTACCGTGCGCACGATGAAGCCGGAAGTTCGTGACAAAGTGCTGGCGTCGATCACGCGCATTTCTGAAAATGTTGCCGCCGCTGCAGGCGTGCCTGCCGATCATGCGCCGATCGTGCGCGTTCTTCACTCAACGCCGGCAACCATCAACAATCCAGAGCTGTCACGTCGCGTAGGTGCAGCGCTCGAACGAGCGCTGGGGAAAGAAAATGTTCTTCCGGCTGATCCGGTCATGGCCTCGGAAGACTTCAGTCAATACGGACTTACCGATCTGAAAGTCCCGTACTGCATGTTTTGGCTCGGGGCCACCGATCCCCAGCGATTAAAGGAAGCGAACGATAAAGGCACACGATTGCCTGGGCTGCATTCGAGCGAGTTCTACCCCGAGCCGGAGCCGGCGATTCGCACCGGCGTAGAAGCTATGACCGCTTCGGTGCTCGATCTGCTTAAGAAGTAAGCCCACGTCCGTGTTCCAGTCAGCGAATAGAGGGTGGATTAAGGAGTGGGATTTTGTTTCTTTGACCTTGTCTCCACGCGTCCAGTATTCAGTCCAGCTTTCTTAAGCATCGGCAAAATTTCCGGGTTGGACATGAACAGCTTCCAGATAAGCCCGGTGCGGTAATTCTCAATCATCACCGCGATCGGCGCCTGATTCAGTCCCATGTAAATCGGAGACACCCAATCGTTTTCTTCTTCAAAGGCATCACGCGGACCGTAAATATCCCAGAGCCAACTCCCGTCATCGCGATAGAAGTGCTTCAGAGCGGCCATCGAAGCTTCGGGAGTGTACGGAAAGGAAGCTAATGCCCCTGTGGGTGTCATCACGCCGTGGTCGTCATTTTCATTCGGAGCGTTCGGATTGTAGCCTTCCGGCCCATCACTAGCCGTCAGCCCCCAGGCAGCGGCCGAATAACCTTTAAAGGGTTTCGGATTGGCAACGCAGTACGCGCGATTAATCCGCGCGATGTTACGGTTGTTCTCAAAATAGTTTGTAAATCGATCTGTAACTGCGTGTGGGTCTAATCCCATAAAAGAATACTGCGTGAAGAAAAGTGGACCACCTGTTCCCCATCCAACGTCCAGCTTGATTCCAAAATAATTTTTACCATTCGTGTAGCTGTCCCCCGGCCGCAGATTGTCGCGGCTGGAATCGGATCCCACAGATTTCTGATTTGCCCAACCCGTGTAATAAAGGCTGGGAGAAATCGCATGGGTTGGCGACGCCATGGCCAATAGATAAACGATCATGGTCTCGTTGAAGCCCGTTAGTCGATTGTTGATGTGCCACGCAAAATCCGTCGACCAGTGCCAATACAGCGCTTCTTTCGCTGGTCCTCTTTGATACCAATTCCACTCCACGCCTTCCCACAGTTTTGTTATCCGCGCAAAAAGTTCTGCCGCTTTCAGATGATTCTCTTCAGTGACCCCGGCAGTTTCGCTTCTCTCTTTTTTTGTGAAATATTGCCGCGCGGTCAGCAATCCTTCCATCAGAAATGCGGTTTCCACCAGATCGCCGCCGTCGTCGAACATACTAAAAACCGGTAGTGTCACGCCGGTCCTGCCGTCCATGAAATGAGGCCAAACCCCGTGGTAGCGCGGAGCGTCCTCCAGAAAGGTTACGATCTTTAACAACCGATCCAGTCCCTGCTCTCGCGAAATAAAACCGCGTTGCATGCCGACGACCAACGCCATGATTCCAAATCCAGTGGCGCCGGTTGCCACGATGCGATCGTCACCCGGAATATTCTCCAGCGACATCCCGGAATCCGGATGCGCGCTTTCCCAGTAGTAGCGAAATGTTTCTTCCTGCAGCATGGTCAACAATTCATCGTCCGTGAACAGGTGGCCGGCAGCGCGTGTTTCTGCGGTGGCCACCTCGGACGGAGGTGATTCGCGATAACGCGCATCAGAAGCCGTGATGCGGTAGAAAAGTTCCTTGCCTCCAAGTCCCACAAAATCCGTATAACGCCCGATTCCTCGCACCTCCGTGCCAATCGGCTTGAAAATTTTACCGTCTTCGGACCGGTAGATGATGTAGCGTTCGGACTCGGAGTCTCCGCTTTCAGCGTGGAGATTAGGAGCATCCCAGCGAAGGTCGATATGGCGTTCGTAGCCTTCTGCCGAAAGATTGCGCGGCGGAGGAATCGTGGCCACGCCTGATTCTCTGCGGTCCGTGTCCGACAAAGTCTCAGGCTTAGCCGCTACTTCCGCGGAATCGATGCGAATTTCGTCCATGAGCAACGTGTGTTTTGCACCGTCCGCTGCATTTTGTGAAAAAACAATCTCCCTCAAGTTTTGTACGGAGAAGTCATGAATTGAAGCAGTCACGAAGCGCGCCAGCGGAATTTTTACTTGGACCCATCGTGCGGCGGGCAGGTCTCCTGAAAATTCGCCTAGCGCCAATGGGGCGGAAAAATTCCTGCTCAGATCTTGTAAGCGCAATAAGGGAAGATCTGCCGCTTTTATGGACTCCTTCGAGTAACACCAAACATAAAGGGTGTCGCCTCGGAACTGAATCAGGCGATTTCGAAAATTAACCACCCGAATTTCGGCATCCCAGCCGCCATTCATGGCCGACCTCCAGGACAACTGGAGCGCATTCGGCGGCGTTATAAAAGTTGCCAAGTTGACCGGCAGGTTTCCGTGAACCAATTCCAGAGTGCTCGGGATGGATGATTTTCCGGAGCTGTAAAAATAAGCGTCCGGCATCGCGCTATTATCGAAAAAGGAGTGCTCATAGTACTGGGTATCGCCAAGCAGTGCGGGCGCGACGGCGCAGAGCGAGACGGCGAAAAATGCAGCTAAGACGAAAGCGCGTATTCTCAGCAGCTTATCTAGCTGCTTAGCCAGCGCATCTCTCATTTCGCAAAATCGCCTAAGGTTTCTGATGACGCCCGCCCCAGGCAATTCTGTCCGTGAAAGGGAGAACCGACGCCTGATGACCACCTCCGATGCGGACGAAACATCAGTAATATCCATTATTGACGCTAAAAAAATCGATACTATAGTGCTAAATAATAGAAGTTAGGCCATTTACTTGTCGAGGGCGCTGTAAATTCAAGATTGGAGTACTACATGCCCTGTGGCAAGTTCGTTTTTCGCCTCGTGTTTTCTCTCCTTTGCTTATCCCTAATAACTACAGAGGCCCATGCTCAATATCGCGCTTCCCTTCGCGGAACCGTCATTGACGCCCAGGGCAATGCCGTTTCCGGCGCGACTGTGACTCTAACCAATAAAGACACCGGCGCGACCTTAACTTCGACCAGCGACGACAACGGCATCTACCAATTCAATGCCTTGCCGACCGCAAACTACCAGCTTTCGGCCGAGCACGCCGGGTTCAAAAAGAAGGTGCTCGATGAAGTGCAGATTATCCCCGATCAGCCCAATTCTCTGGACCTCCCACTGGAGATCGGCGAAGTTCAGGAGTCCGTAACTGTGACGGGAACAACACAGGCGCTGGATACCGAAACAGCCAACGTGAGTGGCACCGTCAACAGCAACCAGATCGAGCACCTCCCGTCCTTTGGGCGCGACGTGCTGAAACTCGCTCAGTTGGCCCCCGGCTCGTTCGCGGATGGTTCGCAGGGCAGCAGCAATGACAATTACAATCTGCCCGGAACCCAAAGCGGCGGCGGGCAGTCTGGCGGTGCGGACGGGATATTCAAGACCGAAAACGGAGCGCAAATTATTGCCAATGGGCAACAGAGTGAGAATAACGGCATTTCCATTGACGGCATCAGCAGCACTAGCGCGGTATGGGGCGGCGCGACGGTTATCACTCCGTCTGAGGATTCCGTTGAAAGCGTAAAAATTCTTTCCAACAGTTACGATGCTGAGGATGGCCGTTTCAGCGGTGCTCAGATTCAAATCACTTCCAAAGCGGGAACGAACGACATTCATGGCAGTCTTTTTATCACCACCCATCAACCCAACCTGAACGCCTATCAGAAGTTCAACGGTGACGGTCTGGCGGTGACCCGCGACGACAACAAGTTTGAACAATTTGGCGGCAGCGTCGGTGGCCCGATCTGGAAAAATAAGATCTTCGCCTTTTTCAACTACGAGACGGTTCGAGAACCCGTCTCCAATGTGACCGGCAACAGTTGGTACGACACTCCGGCTTTAGCCGGGTTGGCCCCGGCCGGGAGCATCGCCGCGAAATATCTTTCCTTCCCTGGTAACGCGGTGGTTGGCACCCTCAATCCAAACGCTACGTGCGCCACTGCCGGCCTTGTGGAAGGGGTAAATTGCAGAACCATCCCCGGACAGGGCCTGAACGTCGGCTCGCCTCTCACTACCCCCTTGGGTTCGCAGGATCTCACCTGGCAGAGTGCGTCTAATCCCGGCATTGGGGGCGGGCTATCGGATGTCGCCGATATCGCCAACTACAACACGATCAACCCCACAAAGTTTAACGCTGCGCAGTACAACGGGCGTCTGGATGCCAATGTCACCGGCAAAGACCGCATCTCTTTTGCCATCTATTATGTTCCGCTCTCGACGGATAAGCTGAACGGCAACCGCGGGTACGACGTCTTCCACCACTCGCAAATCAACGAAATCGCGTCGGCAATCTGGGATCACACTTTCTCGACGAATCTGCTCAACGAAGTTCGCATCAATGCGGCCAGTTGGCGCTGGAATGAAATCAATTCCAACCCGCAATCTCCGGTTGGATTCCCGGTGGACAACCTTGACCAGACCGGCAGTATTACTCTCAATGCTTTTGGGCCAAGCGTCGGCAGCATTCTGGATCAGTGGACTTATGGCTTCAAGGATGTAGCCACCTTGATTCGTGGCCGCCACACCATCAAGTTTGGTGCCGACGTCACGCGGCTTCAATATTTGCAGAATTGCCCCGGTTGCGGTGTGCCCCAGTACAATTTTTTCAACATCTGGGACTTCCTCAACGATGCGCCGCAAAAGGAAGCTGGAAACTTTAATCCTAATACGGGAGCTCCCACCACCGTTCGCCAGGATGACCGTGAAAACATATTGGGCTTCTTCGTACAGGATGATTTTAAACTTCGCCAGAACCTGACGATTAATGTTGGCTTGCGCTGGTCGTATTTCGGCCCGTTATATGACAAGCAGAACGATATGTTCCAAGCCGTTCCCGGCGCGGGGTCGGACTTCCTGACTGGCTTGGTGGTCCGCAAGGGCAATTCGTGGGACGCGCAGAAGGACAACGTCGGGCCGCAAATCGGCTTTGCCTGGAGTCCGGGCCGCTTCCATAGCAAGCTCGTGGTGCGGGGCGGCTACGGCCTGAATTACAACGGCGAACAATTCGCTATTTCAACCAACATCGTCAATAACCCGGGGTTAGCTGTGTCTCCGACTTTCCTCATTCCGACCCCGACATCGCCCAATCCAGGCATCGTTTACGCCTTGTCCTCGAGCACCAACGATCTCAACGGCTTCCCAGCGAATCCCAACGCGGTCTCCACATTTGGTCCGAATGGACTGCCCACCACCGGTCAAGTAAACGTTCAAATTTTTCCCGGCACTCTGCCCACCACGCGCGTCCACCATTACTCGACGGACCTGCAATATGATCTCGGTCACCAGTGGATTGCATCGTTGGGATACCAAGGGAGCTTGTCCCGGGATACCTTCTTCCATGAGAACCCACTGGCTGTTCCCGCGGTGCTGGGTTATGCCTTCAACCCGCAGATCGGCGGCGGAGATTACTGGACTAACAAAGGTTACGGAAATTATAACGCCATGCTCCTGGAACTGAAACATCAGTTCGAACGACACTTCACTGCCGATTCTCAATTCACCTGGTCAAAGTGCATGGACACCAGCTCCGCGCCATATTCGGAGCAGCCCTACCCATTCGACCCCGCTCTGGATTACGGGCGCTGTGATTACAACGTGGGCAAGGCCTTTAAGCTTTTCGGCGTCTGGCAGCCGGTGTTCTTTCACGGCGACAACGCTTGGGCCGAAAGGATTGTAGGCGGCTGGTCCCTGAGCGGCATCTTCAATATCCACTCTGGATTCCCGTGGACTCCGATGGTGAACGTTACCGGCGGTAACACCTACTGCACGCAGTGCGGCTATGGGTCGCTGTACCCCACCACCTATCTGGGCGGCGCAGGCCAGAGCACCAGCAACAGCTCATATGAAACGGTTGCCGGCTCCAATTTCCCGAACGGCGGTACGACGTATTTTTCTCCAACAATCTATCCCGCCTTTCTCGGCACCAACCTTCCTCCGGCTCCGGGTGTGCGTCGCAATTCCTACAATCTTCCCGGATATAAGAGCGTGGACATGACCCTGTCTAAGGCTTTTGGCCTGCCCAAGGCGCGCGTACTGGGCGAAAGCGCCAGACTAGAACTGCGGGTTGACGCCTATAACTTATTTAACAACCTGAATCTCAACCCCAACGACATCTCCAACAACATCAGTAACTCTAATTTCGGCACAGTAACTGGCGCCCTTTCCGGCCGCGTCATAAACCTGGGAGCGCGCTTCAGCTTCTAGCCAAACGCAGTCCAACACGAAAACCGAAGAGCGGCCGGAATCGAAAAATCCAGCCGCTCTTTTTTTTGGACGCCGCAGTCGGAGCGAACTTTACATTCGGTCAAGCTACCTCGGCGCTCTCTGGACATGTCAGTGAAGACCAGGGTGCGCTTCAGTTTCTTAACGTGACGGCGAAGTGTTGTCTCGAGGGATGGCCCCGCTGACAATCGACGATACTCACTCACTTCACGGACGGTGGAGTTTTATGTGACATTTGCAACATACGGTCATTAAATTATCTGGCAAATCATGACCCAGTTTGCTGCGTGGGACGAGGTGATGCACCTGTAGATTGCTGGTCGAGCCGCAAGCTTGGCATCTCCAGCCGTCACGGCTTAAGACCTGTTCTCTCAACTTGCCGTAATCTTCGCTGTTTAAGACGAAGCGAGGTCGCTTTTGACGCAGTCGCTCCATGGGCCTTCCCGTAATCTGTTCAGCAGTTGTGCCCTATCCTCATTCGGCAGAATTCGATACAAACGTTCCAGTGAAAGCACAAGCACCTCACATTGGTTTTGCTCGGTGCCGGCCCCGGCCAGGAAATCAGCGCAGATCATCTCGAGACAGTAGCCGCGCGATTTATCCGATCCGAGCATTAGCGCCGTTGTTTCGAGCGCCTGCTCCACCACCGTGAGCTGGCTTTTGTATAGCTTGAAATAGATGAGTTCCCAAGGCTCGGTCTCTTTGCCAGTGAGATAGCGCTCGACCTCAGTTTTAAATCCCTCTTTCGGCAATTCCTTCGCTCTGTGCAACCAGGTTGCACAGTCAAACTGTTCTCCATCCTTGCGCGCCACCTTCACCAATTCCGTGGCCTTGCTCCATCCAACCTCGCGCAGCTGTGGCTTTGGGACACGCGTTAAATTCTCGTGAATGGCCATGAGGTAGTAGGCTTTGCGTCGTGACTCCGGGAAGCGTTTCTCCAGAAAGTGGTCAAACGAGTTGAGCTTTTCCAGCTTCCAGTACTGTTTCGCTCGGACCTCGCAGAGATATTCGCCCAGTTCAACAAATCGTACATCCCGCTCCTGCTCCTTGTTCTTCTCCCAAGACAAGATCTCGTCGATCTTGCTGAGAACCAGAAGCGCGCGGCGCGGGTTGATCTCTGGTGACACCGTAAACCGCCTGTCAATCCACAAGCTCGTCAAGCCAATCAAGATCGCTCGCTCCTGCCTTGC
>Ga0182015_10003816_pt1 | contig 16632 bp, 14 predicted proteins | sample 712P3MmetaG_FD_120478 | JGI IMG/M metagenome (GOLD analysis project Ga0182015, IMG submission 120478) | Permafrost microbial communities from Stordalen Mire, Sweden - 712P3M metaG | ecosystem: Environmental > Terrestrial > Soil > Wetlands > Permafrost | place: Sweden: Stordalen | collected... | reverse complement strand
CCATTTCCAGAACAACAAAAACACTTTGCGCCCGATGCCGCGTGCCGCTGGAGCCGCGGCCACTTTCCTTGAGCGTTTCCGCCAGGAAAAGATCCGAGGATTTCAGCGCCGGCGCCAGTCCAAACAGAATTCCCGCAAGCAATGAAATCACCGCAGTAAAAACCAGCACGTGCGAATCAAGGTGAATCTCCGCTGCGCGCGGCATGTCCGCGGGAACCATGCGCAGCGCCGCGTGCGTCGCCCACTGCGCGACGATCAGTCCCAGCCCGCCGCCGATGAGAGACAACAAAACACTCTCCGTCAATATCTGGCGGATTAAGCGGCCCCGGCCGGCGCCAAGTGCGGCGCGTACCGCAAATTCACGAGTACGCCCAGTAGAGCGCGCCAGCATCAGCCCGGCAACGTTGAAACACGCAATGAGCAGCACAAATCCAACGGCGCCAAACAACACGAGCAGTATCGGTTGAATGTCGCCGAGCAGCGCGCGCCGGAATGGCGTGAGGTGCGCGCCAATGCCTTTGTCCGTATCTGGATAAATGGCTGCCAGATTGGCAGTGACGCGTTCCATGTCGGCTCGCGCCTGTTCGATGCTAACGCCTGGATTTAGCCGGCCAATTCCATGAATGCCCAACCCGGCGCCGCGATAAGGAAGTCCCGGGTTATTCCACTGCCCGATGGGAACGTAAACATCCGCGGCGTGGGAATTGCGATAGAGGTCAAAAGCTTCGCGAACCACGCCGACAACCGTGTAGCCCTTGCCATCCAGCGTGATGCTTCTGCCCAGCACGGCATTGGAGGAACCGAATTTGCGTTTCCAGAGTCCCGTGCTGATCAAGGCGATAGGAGCTGCGCCAATCTTGTCTTCGCCAGAAACGAAGCTCCGTCCGATTACAGGATGCACACCCAGCACCGTGAAATAATCCGCGGAAATCAGTTTTGCGTTTAGCTGCTCCGCATCACCCAGGCCGGTGAGATTGAATCCGTAACCGCGCGAAATGGCCAGAGAAGAAAAAACACGATTATCTTTCTGCCAGTCGAAGAAATTGGAATAGGAAATTGAACCATCGACAAAATTGGGTTTGCTCTCGTCGAGCGTCACCAATTGCTCCGGAAGCGGGTACGGCAGCGGGTTGAGCAACACCCCATTGACCACGGAGAAGAACGCGGTGTTGGCGCCGATGCCCAGCGCCAGCGTCAAAATGGCTATAAGCGCGAATCCAGGATTCTTGCGCGACACGCGAAACGCATAGCGAAGATCTCCGCCTACGGTATCAAGCCAATCGATAATGTCCGTGTTGCGCGCATCCTGTTTCACCAGCGTGGAATTCCCGAAGCGCTTTTGCGCATCGTAACGAGCGTCTTCGGGGGTCATACCCGCGGCAATATTGTCCGCCACGCGCATCTCGAGGTGAGCGCGAAGTTCTTCGTCGAGATCGTTATCCAACTTTTTTCGTCGGAACGTTCCGCGCAGCCGCGAAATTACAGACATCCTGCACCTGCCTTCTAACGCGATTCCCAGCTCAGGCGTACTGCAAAACTTGTGCGACCGCCTGCGTCAGCCGCGCCCAGCTCTTTTCTTCTTCCGCAAGTTGCTTACGGCCCGCCGCGGTAAGGCTGTAGTACCGCGCCCGCCGGTTGTTTTCCGAGGTGCCCCACTCCGCCTTGATCCAGCCGTCCTGCGCCATGCGATGCAGCGCGGGGTACAGGGAGCCTTCCTCAACGCGCAGCACTTCTTTCGACAACATTTGTATGTGCAAAGTAATGCCGTAACCATGCATGGGCTCGCGCGCCAGTGTTTTGAGTACCAGCAACGCCAAAGTGCCTTGCAGAACGTCGGTTTTGGGCCTGCTCACCGCGGCTCCTGTAGACAGCTATAGGTAAAGACGAGATCGCCGCTGAAATGTTTCCAACACAGCAAAGAAATTTTTCGCCCATCACTGGGCCATACCCTTGCTGCGGCACTAAATTGTGCGTTCCTTTGCTGGGGTGTCAGGCTAAAGTGGGGGACGCAGAGGGACTTATGACCGCACCGAAACAACTTTCACGCCGTCAATTCCTGGGCGATGCCGCCACCAGCGTCGCGGCGTTCACCATTGTGCCGCGCCACGTGCTGGGTCGCGGCTTCACTGCTCCCAGCGATACTTTGAATATCGCGGGCGTCGGCGTGGGCGGCATGGGCCGCACCAATATGATCAATCTCGCCAGCCAGAACATCGTCGCGCTCTGCGACGTCGACTGGGACTACACCGGCAAAGCGTTTGAGAAGCTCGACACGGACATCCAAAGCCTGAAAACGCGAATCGACCAGCCGGACCCGCCGCCCACCCCTGGCCAAGCTCCAGTCGAATTTGATCGCGTGAAAGCCCGGCGCAGGGTTGAAGGAATGATTCGTTTGAAAAACGAGCACTGGCCAAAAGCCAAGCGCTACGACGACTATCGCGAGATGCTCGATCGCCAGAAAGATATCGACGCCGTAGTGGTCGCCACCGCCGATCACATGCACGCACCCATCGCGCTGGCCGCGATGGAACTCAACAAACACGTGTACGTTCAGAAGCCGCTTACCTGGTCCGTCGACGAAGCGCGCCGATTGTCGCGCAGTGCCCGGGAAAACAAGAGACTCGCCACCCAGATGGGCAACCAGGGCCATTCGCTGAACGATGCGCGCACCACGGTGGAATATATTCGCGCGGGCGCCATTGGCGAAGTGCGCGAAGTTCATGTCTGGACCAATCGGCCGCTGGGCTTCTGGCCCCAAGGCGTGCCGCGTCCTGAGGCGTTGAAAGAGCCCGGAGAAACTTTGAAATGGAACGGCGCGGGAGTGAACGCACGCATCGCTAACGCTTTTGCCGGAACCTATCCGGTTCCCGATACGCTCAAATGGGATTTATTTCTTGGCGTGGGACCGCGCGTCGACTATCACCCGATTTATCATCCCTTTAATTGGCGCGGCTGGGTTGACTGGGGCACCGGCCCGATCGGCGATATGGGCGCGCATTTGATTGATCACTCCATGTGGGCCCTCGATCTGGGTTTCCCGACAAGCATCGAAACCGTTTCCACGCCGTTCAATGCGGCTTCGTATCCGCTGGCGACGCAAATCTTCTACGAATTTCCCGCACGCGGCGCGATGCCGCCAGTCACCCTGACGTGGTACGACGGCGGCCTGCGTCCCCGCAAACCGGATGAGATGGGCGAGGAAGAATTAAATAAAGGCGGAGGCGTACTGGTCGTCGGCAGCAAAGGAAAACTCCTCCACGACACCTACGGCCTGAAGCCGCGCCTGTTGCCTAAGTCGCTCCATGAATCCTTTGGCAAGCCGCCAGAAAAACTGCCGCGCATCCCGGGCGAAGATCATGAAATGAATTGGGTCGACGCAGCGAAAGGAAAAGCGGAAGTGTCTTGTCCGTTCGAATATGCGGCTCGGCTGACGGAAGTCATGCTGCTCGGTGTCGTATCGTTGCGCGCTGGTAAAAAAATCATTTACGATGGCGCCAACATGAAGGTGACGAATGTGCCGCAAGCGAATGATTTTTTGCGGCGAGACTATCGCGAGGGCTGGAATACGCCGACAGGGCGGCGCGCTTAATGAACGGCAGACGTGGAATTTTGATCGATTCGTTGTGCCTTATATTGTTGATCTCAGGAACCCCGTTTACCGTGAACGCTCAAACAACAAAGTGGAAAGCTCACGACCGCAGCCGCCCGGCTCCCTCCGAGGTCGATCCCGGCGCGCCGGGTACAGAAAACTCCATGGGTCGCGCGCCCGCTGACGCTATTGTGCTTTTTGATGGCAAGGACCTTTCCAGGTGGATGCAAAAAGACGGCAGTCCTGCTAAATGGAAAGTTGCCGACGGATATTTCCAGGTGGTGCCAAAGACCGGCGATATTATCACCCGCCAGCCGTTCGGCGACATGCAACTGCACGTGGAATTCGCGGAGCCCTCACCGCCCGTGGGTCAGGATCAGGATCGTGGCAACAGCGGCGTCATCATCATGGGCCTGTACGAAATTCAGGTGCTCGACTCGTACAAGAGCGCAACGTATCCCGACGGCCAGGCTGGCGCGGTCTACGGCCAATATCCGCCAATGGTGAACGCGTCGCGTCCACCAGGCCAATGGCAAACTTACGACATCGTCTTTCGCGCCCCGCGCTTCGATGCCAGCAGCAAATTAGTGCGACCCGCGTACGTCACCGTGTTGCAAAATGGCGTTCTGGTGCAGGATCACGTCGAAATCCGCGGCCCCACGGCCACCGGCGAGCCTTACAAAGCCCACGCTGAAAACCTGCCTCTCGAATTGCAGGATCACAATCATCCGGTGCGCTTCCGAAATATCTGGCTGAGGGAACTGGCGGGAGAATAATTCAAGAGCGCTGCTCAACGCGGGGAAAAAAACCACGAGCCACAACATTTGCCAATCTTCACATCGGTATAAATTTAATTATCTATACGCTTTTCATGATCTGTCTCAGCGTCCGGTATTTCGATGCCTCTTCCTCGGTTTAATTCCAGTCGCGGATCTTTGGCAGAAACTCTTCCAGCCGCTATCCACGCTGCGCGCGTGATGAGTGACCCGGCAATAGAGGACATAGCGGCAGCCTTGCGAAGCTTGACGCTTCGTTCGCTCTTCGAATTGCCGGCCAAGAGCCGCAGCGCCAGCGGCAGTGGCCCGGAGAGCACTCCTCCAATCCGCGTGAGCCATCCGGAGGTTCCTTTTTTCAACGGCTCGCTGACTCGCCGTTGGTCCAACTCAATCTTCGCTCCGATCAGCGTTTCTCCCGCGCACGCGGCGATGCCCAGGGCGTTCAGCGCCGGGGTCTCATGTCCGCGCAATTCCAAAATGGAGGTAGCTGAAGCAAGCCCCGACATCGCAAAATGAATCGGTAAGATGGAAATATTCTCGTGCCAGACAGGCACCGCGGTAGCGCCAATAAGCACGCCCGTGTAGGTAGCCAGCAACGTCCCCGATAAGGCGGCAATCATGTCCGCGGCGTTCATGAACACGCGAAGCAATCCGCCCGGGTGGCGTTCTACTGTGGAAAGAAACGCTGCCGCCGCAGCGCTTGAAGAAAACACCACCAGCGTCCACGAGCCCACGGACATCGGGCTCTGCACTTTAAAGACGCGCAACATGTTCAAAAATCGACGTGGATATCCAAGATCAGAAACCAGCAATGCCGGCGAAATCATGCCGCCCACAGCAGCAATCCATCTCGCGTCGCGAATCAATTCCGAGTCGCCGTCCGTCCATTTCGCGACGGAACCGATCACCGCAGCGGCGCCGGCAGCGCCACCCACGAAGAAATAAATGGGAATTTCCCACGTCCACGGCGGAGCCTTCAGGACTGGCAACCCGTAATATCCCGTTTGCGACTCAGTGCGCTCGAGGGCCGTCTCCATCGGCGGCTCAGCCCAGGCTCCACGCGCGCCCGCCTCGGCATCGCGCCGAATTTGCAACAATCGAGCTTCGCGCTGTTTGGCGGAGCGTTTTTCTTCTGAGGGATCGAGAGGGGGCCGAACAGTAGTCATTGCGTGTGTTATTCCTGTGCCCTGAGAAACGCCGCAAAGACGCCTGCCACCAGTAACCCGGCACCGATCGCGGCGGAGGTCCAGCCCTTCTTCAGATACACCGTGGGCACTTCGGGCTGAGGTGGAAGATTGTAGCGTTCCGGATCTCCACGAGTAATAAACAGTGCGTGGATGCCGCTGACACTTTCAGGATCGTAAATCGCCACGTCTTTCATCCCGCGGCCCTGAAGCTCCGCCAGTCGTTCCTGGGCTTCAAGCCGCAGTTCGTCCAGTTGCCCAAACTTGATCGACTCCGTGGGACAAGCGGTGGCGCACGCGGGTTTCAGTCCCGCAACCTGCCGGTCGTAGCAAAATGTGCATTTAAACGCGCGCCCATCGTCAGGATTGCGCTCTACTACGCCAAATGGACAAGTCACCACGCAATAGCCGCAACCGTTGCAGACATCCGGCTGGATAAATACTCCGCCAAATTCGGTGCGCACGATGGCGCCGGTGGGACACGCCTCCAGGCAGCCGGCATCGCCGCAATGTTTGCAGACGTCCGACGAAAAAGCCCACGCAGCCGTCTCCGGCGCATTGCCGCCCAGTCCGGGCATTGTGGCATTTTCAATAAATTTTACGTGGCGCCACGTGGAGTGCCCCAGCCCGGTGGTGTTGTCATACGACAAACCACTCCAGTCAAAACCGTCCTGCGAAATCCCATTCCATTCCTTGCAGGCCACTTCACACGCCTTGCAGCCAATACAAAGTGTGGAGTCGGTCAAAAATGCTGTTGTGGTGCTCACTGCTTCTCCATGCGCATCTGCTCGGCCCCGAACGAATCGTGCGCCTGAACGCGCGACTGAAGGCTGCCGTTCTTGCGCATGCCCTCGCGTTGGCTGCCGTGGCCGTTACTGCCGCGGCCATTCGCCGAATTTTGCGCTCTCGAACGCTTCAAATTGCACACCAGCGCTTTCGTTTCCATGATGCGCACGTTCGGCTCCTCGCAGATGGCCACCAGATCATTCGCAGCGCCGCCTTTCACCAGTCCTTTGTATCCCCAGTGATAGGGCAACCCCACTTGGTGAATGATTTGCCCGTCGATGGTCACCGGCGTCATTCTGCGCGTCACCAGTGCGCGAGCTTCAATCGCGCCGCGCGGCGAGCTCACCGTCACGTAATCGCCATTCGCGACACCCAGCTCGGCCGCAAGTTGTATGGAAATCTCTGCAAACAATTCTGGTTGCAATTCCGCCAGATGCGAAAGATAACGCGACATACCTCCCGCGGTGTGGTGCTCCGTGAGACGATACGTCGTCAATACGTACGGAAAGCGCGCGTCGGGCGAATCGGCGTACGGATTGTCCGGACGTTCTTTGCGTTCCGCGGCCGGATCTGTGGCGCGCGCAGGATAAAGTTGATTCCTGACCGGGGACTCCAGCGGCTCGTAGTGCGAAGGCAGCGGCCCATCTTTCAGCCCGCTGGGAACCCAGATCCATCCAAAGCCGTCGGGATGCATGATGAAAGGTTTGTCGCCTGCCAACGCATCATCGCCTTCTGCGTTTTCCGGCGGCCGATAGTCGGGGCGCTTATCTTTCGTGAAATCGGGCGTGTCGAGACCGGTCCATTCATTTTTGACGTCGTCCCACCAGATCAATTTTTTGCGCTCGCTCCACGGTTTTCCGTCAGGACGCGCGGAAGCGCGGTTATAAAGGATGCGTCTGTCGCTGGGCCACGCGTAGCCCCAGCCAATTCCGTAAGGCCCCTTGGGATTTCGTTCACGTGCGCGGTTCCGGTCGGGACTGGGGAAAATGCCCGAGTAAATCCAGCAACCGCAAGCCGTCGATCCATCTGCCTTTAAATCGCGGTAACCACTGACCAGTTTGCCGTCGCTGACTGTCCAGCCGTTAATTTCCTGCAAAATGTGCTCGCCAGAAGGCTCGCGCAGCGCGCCTTCTGTTTTGTAGTTCCACGTGAGCGCATTCAGCCCCGCGTTACGGGGCCGCGAATCGTTCACAGCTTTTTCTTTCAGCCGGCGCCCCAAGTGATACATGAACCACGTTTCGCTGCGGGCGTCTCCCGGAGGCTCAATGGCTTTTTCACGAAATTGATTCAGGCGTTGCGTGTTCGTGAAGCATCCTTCTTTCTCTACGTGACCGGCAGCCGGAAAGAAGAAAATCTCGGTCTCGATTTCTTCCGTATTGAGCTCGCCGCGTTCCACCTCGGGGGAATCCAGCCAAAACGTGGCCGTCTCGGTCTGCACCATGTCGCGTACCACTAGCCATTTGAGTTTGGCCATAGCTTTCCGTTCCAACCGCGCGTTGGGCGCGCCCACGGCGGGATTCTGCCCCATAACAAACAGCCCTTCCATCTTTCCGTCGGCCATATCCAGCCAATAGCCCAGGTGCGAGTGATCGCCGGTCACCCGCGGCAGCCAATCAAATCCGAAGGAATTTTCCGCAGTGGCGTGCTCTCCGTAATACGCTTTCAACAAACTCACCATGTATTTGTCGAAATTGGCCCACCAGCCGGTTTTAGCTTTGTGGCGCTCCAGAAACTGTTTCAAGTCTTTGGAATCCGAATCGAAAAACGGCATTGGCAAATAGCCCGGCAGGATGTCGTAGAGCGTCGGAATGTCCGTGGATCCCTGAATGGACGCATGGCCACGAAGCGCGAGAATGCCGCCGCCGGGTCGCCCAATATTGCCCAGCAGCAATTGGAGAATCGCTGCGGTCCGTATGATCTGCACGCCATTGGAATGTTGAGTCCAGCCCACCGCATAACAGATTGCCGCGGTCTTCTCCGGCCCAGAAGCAGAAGAAAAAGTCTCCGCCATCTTCAAAAAAACATCGCGCGGAACGCCGCAGACCGCTTCCACCATTTCCGGGGTATAGCGCGCAAAATGCCGCTTCAGTACCTGATACACGCAGCGCGGATGCTGCAGCGTCAAATCCTGCTCGTAGATATTTTCTTGAGATTTCTCTCCGCCGCGATCCTTGGCGTGCCCGCCGCTGGCGCCGCCCTGCTCGGGACCACCGCTTTCGTTCTGGGGCGACCCGCGATAAGCCCACGAATCGGTTTTGTATTCTTTTTTGTGTTCATCCCAGCCGGAAAAAACTCCACCTAACTCGTCGGTATCCTGGAAGTCATCGCGCAAAAGCACAGACGCGTTGGTGTAGGCGAGCACGTACTCGCGAAAATCTTTTTCGTGCTCAAGAACGTAGCGGACCAATCCCCCCAGGAAAGCCACGTCGGTTCCCGCTCGAATCGGCGTCCACAGGTCCACCATCGCCGAAGTGCGCGTGTAACGCGGGTCGACATGCAACACTTTGGCGCCGCGCTCCCGCGCCTCCATGACCCATTGAAAGCCTACCGGGTGATTTTCGGCCATGGACGAGCCCATGATCAGAATGGCGTCCGCGTTTCGCAGATCCTGCTGTGCCGTCGTTGCTCCGCCTCTTCCGAAGGATGTGCCCAGACCGGGCACCGTGGAGCTATGTCATATGCGGGCCTGGTTGCTTACGCAAACCATGCCCAGCCCCCCGGTAAATAACTTCTTGATCAGATAATTTTCCTCGTTATCCAGCGTAGCGCCACCCAAGTGGGCTATCGCAGTGGTATTCATCACCACCTGTCCATCTTTTTCTTCGGTGAAGTTACGCTCCCGCGTTTCCCACACGCGGTCGGCCACCATATCCATGGCTTGTTCGAGGGGCAACGACTCCCATTCCTTCGAACGCGGTCTGCGATAAAGCACCGTCTTCGCGCGATTCGGATGTGTGATGAGTTCAAAGCTGGCCGCGCCCTTCGGACACAACCTACCCCGCGAAATAGGCGACTCCGGGTCGCCTTCAATGGACAGCAGCTTTCCTTGCTTATGAAAAACGAGCTGCCCGCATCCGACGGCGCAGTACGGACAGATCGAACGAGCCACCTCTGCCCCGTGATTTTTCATTTTTATTGAGGCGGTGTGCTCACTCATGCTCTCCCGCCCCGTGCCGTCCGCCCCGTTTCTGAGTTGGCGGATCAGGGGCCACTTCTTCAATATGTCAAAAATCATACGCCACCTTGTCACCCTGCATGGTGTTCGTTAAGTGCTTGACCAATCGCCAGTTACGGACTTCCAATCGCCATTCTTGAGAGACTTGCGAACTGCGTAGCGGATCAAACACAACCAAAGTAGGAAGAAAGCAGCGACATTCCCATCCGGTAAACCCCCTACGGTCGATAAGAATCACCCGGTTGCGATACCAACCAAAAAAAGAACCTCAATGACGCGCTGGAAGCTGGATGAAAGAATCCTAGTGTCGCCAAAATCGGGACAGCACTCACTGTTTGACTAAGTCCCTAGCCGAAACCGGGAGCACGTGCCAATTCATGACACACACCGACACCGCCACTGCCGTTAAGAATAAGAGACGGAGTGAACGGGTAGTGCTCGTTGTCCCGATTATTCTCTCGGTTAAGACTGCGGACGGCCGTATCGCCAGTGAAGTAGCAAAAACACAGGTCGTCAACGCACATGGCGGCTTGCTCTCTGCTACCTTACAGGTAGAGGCCGATCAGGAAGTGGTTTTGACCAACCCCAGGACAACCGCCACGAGGCGCTGCCGGGTGATTAGAACGGAACAAACCAGCCCGCAAGGCTGGTCGATCGCTTTCCAATTCGAGGAACCAGCTCCCAATTTCTGGCCGATCAGCTTTCCCCCAAGTGATTGGGCCAAAGTGGAAGCCTGAAGGTTTGCGCAGCCTGAAAACATGAGCACTTCAGCGGTGCAGGTTTCAAAATCAGCCCCCCGCTACGAATTTCCCGCGTACATGGATCTCAGGGTGTTCAGCAGCTCTCAGGCTTTCCGCTCTTTCCCGCTCTAACCGTGAGATAGTCGTTTTCAACCATTCCGTAAATGTAGTCTCAATCTCTTTATCGGTTCCTGAACGGTACAGGAACTCCAACGTATCGCCCTGGTCATTTAACGGAATATGCCGGCAAGGAGCATTCTTTTGCTGTGAACCCTCGGGTACCAATTGCATCAGGGCGCATTCACTGCAGGGCTTGGGGAATTGGCTAACCTCAAAATTCAAACAGGACGGTGAATCCTGAAACATGAATTGCGGGCGCCAAGCGGCCCTCCGTGGATTTTTATAGCCGCCCTTTTCCACAAATTCGAGCTCTCTTCTGAGGACATCCAACACGTCGTGCGTTTGGTTTCTCATTGAACGTTTCTCCGGTTCTAATTTGCGCGTGAACCGGATTAACGTCGGTGTCGGCCATCACATGTCGGAGTGCTGCGGCTCACGATCCATCATCGTTGGAGATTGATCTGGTTGTGTCATCATCCGCTAAGTTATCGAGTCAAACGGAGTTAAAGTAAAAGTGTTACTCTTCCGATTGATGCGCTCGTGACAGAGCGGATCCCGATACGGTCGTAGAGAACGAGGAGCCCCGTGATAGGGGAAACAGGCCACAACCTTGCCGGCATGCGTGAAGACGGCTTGTTCGAAAAGCTGTTTGAATACTCACCCGACGCTATCGTAGTTTCCGATGCGGAAGGAAAGATTAGCGAAATAAATGTGCAAGTCGAAAAATTCTTTGGTTACGATCGCTCCGAACTTGTCGGCCAACCCGTTGAGATCCTGGTGCCGGAACGATTCCGGCTGACTCATGGTGGCAAGAGAAGCGACTACGCCGCGCACCCTCACGTACGCGCTATGGGTGCACGAGGCGAATTGTACGGCCGGCGCAAAGATGGCTCTGAATTCCCCGCGGACATCATGCTTGGACCAGTGGAAGGGTCGGAAGGCCAGGTCGTACTTGCCGTCATCCGTGACCTTTCGCAGAAAAAGAAAAGTGAGGAAGCGCTGCGGCGCAGTGAACAGCAAAAAGCCTACCTCGAAGAAGAACTGCAAATCACTCATCAGTTCGAAGAAATTATTGGTGAAAGCGCGCCGCTGAAACGCGTGCTCAAACAGGTGGCCGATGTGGCCGGCACCGACGCGACCGTCTTGATCCTCGGGGAAACCGGGACTGGAAAGGAGCTCATCGCCCGCGCAATCCATCGCTTAAGTCATCGTCGCGATCATGCCTTTGTGCGGCTGAATTGCTCGGCTATCCCTGCCGGGCTTCTTGAAAGCGAATTGTTTGGGCATGAAAAAGGCGCCTTCACCGGCGCTATCGCCCAGAAGGTCGGACGGCTGGAGTTGGCCCACCAGGGAACATTTTTTCTGGATGAAGTTGGCGATCTTCCCCTCGAGCTTCAGCCTAAGATTCTCCGAGCCTTGCAGGAGAAAGAGTTTGAGCGTGTCGGTGGCACTCGCACCATTCCTGTGAACGTGCGCCTGGTGGCCGCCACCAATCGCGACCTGGCCAAAATGGTCAGCAACGGGCAATTCCGGAGCGACCTCTATTATCGCTTGCGTGTTTTCCCCATCACGCTGCCGCCTTTGCGCGAGCGCAGCGATGATATTCCACGCCTAGTCAACTATTTCTTGAACATCCATTCCAAGCGCATGGGTCGCCGCATCGAGACCATCCCTCCAGACACCCTGCAGACGCTCGTCAGGTGGCGTTGGCCTGGTAACGTGCGGGAACTCGAAAACTTCATCGAACGATCGGTCATCTTGTCCTCCGGCCCGGTATTGCGCGCCCCGCTCGGCGAACTTGAGAACCTCGAAGAATCCTCGGAGATGGCCAACACCGACCTTGAGACCGCGGAACGCGAACATATTCTTCGCGTCCTCCGCGAATGCAAGGGAATGATTGGCGGATCGCGCGGTGCAGCCGAACGGCTGGGCCTGAAACGAACCACGCTGAATTCCAAATTGAAAAAGCTGGGTATCCAACGACGCGACTATATTTAGTCCCGAGACGAATCCCGTCTCGTCATCCTGGTGATCTGTCCCACACAAATCAATAGAAACAGAGCTGCTTGCCCGGTTAAGTGTTCTCTTTGAAACGCTTGGTACCAGTCGTGTGCGCGACATCACCTGTGGAACGTGACCTGCATTACCTCTGTCATCGAGTAGTGGGAGCTACATCACACACGATTTTGAGAGTCACGATTCACAAGGAGTCCTGACATGCGCGGCCCATATGGATTGGAAGCAAATGATAACTGCCAGAATTGCAAACTCCGAGCCGGTGGATTTTTCTGCCAGCTCAGTGCGCCAGCGGTAAAAGAGTTCAACGTGATTAAATCCACCGCCACCTATCCGCCCGGCGCGCTGTTGTTCCTGGAAAAGCAGGATTCCCGCGGCGTGTTTGTCCTCTGGGGGAGAAGTAAAACTATCCATTAGCTCCAGTGCCGGAAAGACGCTGATCTTGCGGATTGCCAAGGCTGGCGAAGTCCTTGGCTTGATGGCCACTATCTCCGGCAGCCCCTACGAGGTCACCGCTGAAACCCTGCACCCGTGCCAGGTAGCCTTCATTCGCCGCGACGACTTCCTGCACTTTGTTGCCAAGCACCCGGAGGTGTATCAAAACGCGGTAAAGCAACTCAACTCTTTGTATAGCCGAGCGTGCGATCAGCTGCGCACCGTTGGCCTTTCGGCTTCTGCGCCTGAAAAATTGGCGCGGCTGCTTCTCAGTTGGTCTGCCGAGGCAAAAAGCACCAGGCCCGATGCGGCAATCAAGCTGCCGCTCACACACGAAGAAATTGCCGAGTTCATCGGTTCCACGCGCGAGACTGTGACGCGCACGCTCAGCGAATTCAAAAACCGCCAGCTTGTTCAGTTGGATGGATCGACACTTATGATCTCCAATCGCCGGGCGCTGGAAGCCATGGGCTGCTACTAAAGCCTGAACTCTGAATTCCATAAGAGGAGTAGCCCTGTGGATCAGGACAGTTGTGGATTGACCTGCAGCACCGCAGCGCCCTGAATTGCATCGTTTTTAAGGGCATTCAGCGCTTCGTTCGCATTTACCAGCGGAAACATCTCTGTCCTCATTTTAATCGGAATTTTTGCGGCGATCTCCAGAAAATCCTCACCGTCCTGACGGGTGTTGTTGGCCACGCTGCGGATCATCCGCTCCTGATAAAGCAGATTGTAATCAAAGGCTGGGATGGAACTCATATGGATCCCTCCCAACACCACCACGCCGCCTTTGCGAAGCGCCGCGAGAGCGGCAGGCACAATTTCTCCTGCGGGCGCAAACACAATCGCGGCATCGAGTTGGCGCGGAGGAGCGTCAAGCGTTCCGCCCGCCCATGCAGCACCCAGTTCCAAAGCCAGTTCCTGGTGCCGTTTGTCGCGCGTGGATGCGTAAACCTCCACACCCCAATGTCGCGCCACCTGTATAGCCACATGCGCAGCGGCACCGAACCCATAAAATCCCAATCGCCCACCGTTTTTGATGCCCGACATCCGCAGCGATCGAAATCCGATGATTCCCGCACACAGTAACGGGGCGGCCTGTTCGTCGCCAAAACCTTCGGGAATCGCGTAGATGAATTTTTCCGGCGCAACGATGTACTCCGCGTATCCTCCATCCACGGTGTAACCGGTAAACTCCGGATGGTCACAGAGGTTTTCAGATCCCCCCAGGCAATAACTGCAGCTTCCGTCAGTGCGATGCAACCACGCAATCCCGACTCGCGAGCCAATCGAAAAACGTGAAGCGTTGGCGCCCGCTTTTTCAACAATACCTACGACCTGGTGACCGGGAATCACCGGAGACTTTCTCGACGGAAGCTCCCCTTCGGTTACGTGTAGGTCCGTCCGGCAGACGCCGCAATAACGCACGCGCACGAGAACTTCGCCGTCGCCGGGCTCAGGCGTCGGCACTTCCTGGTATTTAAGCGGTTTGGTTTCGACAGGTGCGGGATGAATCAGCAGGCAGGCTTTCATGGCTTCGGCTCCGCTTGCGAAGCGATGGATTGTCCACACAAGCTCCGCGACTGGGAATTTTCAGAAGAGATAATTCTCTTCCGTCAGCCAATTGTGCCAGATTTTATTTTTTCCGCTTGTGGACAGCCTCTTCATTAATCGACCTGCAGTTTTGTCGCTTTGTGGTTTGCTGGTGCGCCCATTTCGAGGAATTCTATTGGTTCTCTTGGGCATCATCTGGCTAGTCGTTGTTTTGGTCGACGTCCTCATGTCGCCCTCCCGTTTTACTCGCTCAAACGACCCGCTACTTAGAAAATATGCCGTTTTCAACTTCGCACCGTAAGTACTGGACACGAAGCGTGCACTACGATCGTGTGGGGAATGGAGTTCACGAGGTGACTTGTAACCATCGCATGATTTCTGTTGCGTACGCCCAGCACGATCAGATCCGCTTTCTTTTCTTCGGCTAATGCGAGAATCCGCCCCGCAGGTTCGCCATGTTCGACGACCGTCTCTGGCCGGCACCACAGTTCCGCTTCCGCTGGAACCAGTTCATGGAGCCTGTGCATCGCCTCTGCAACACTCAGTCCCGCCTGTTTTGCTTCTTTCCGCGCCACGACCATTTCGATGACGTGCACCAACGTGAGTTGCGCATAATTCTCTTCCGCAAAAGAAATCGCATGTGCAGCCGCTGCCAGTGATTCCGGACTGAAATCCGTTGCAAAAAGAACGCGCTGCCAATGTGCCCCTTTCTGAACATCCACACGGGCGGCAGGCCCTACAGTAATCACCGCAACCGGGGAGCACCGGAAAATCTCTTCCGCAGTGGAGCCCATGAGTAACTTGGGCAAACCCGTTCGTCCGTGAGTTCCCACTACAACCAAGTCCACGTGCTCCTGGCGCAACAAAACTTCGACCGCTGACCAGACACTCTTAGCCGCGATGACCTTAGTTTGGTGCGCGATTCCATCCAGCTTGGCTTCGACCCGTTTCATTTCTGACAGCGCCGAGTCGTGTTGCAACGCGATTGCTGCCGCGGTCGAATCAGGAGTCATATACGCGAGTGCGTCTGGCACGGCAACATGTAAGGCCGTCACTTTGGCCTCATATTCCTGCGCTATTTCGCGCACGAAGGGGAGCGCCCAGTCCGAAGCCCACGAAAAATCCGTTAGAAATAAAACATTGTTCAACTCCACTCGCTTGTACACCTGCGAGTTATCCAACTCTGTCTTATTCATGGGCATATCCCCTGCGAATGAGTGTGGCCGCTGTAGAGCACTTTTTCGGTGACTCTCGGCACCTTTTCCAGTGATGTCCGTCACCGCATCTCCTCGTGACCGCTGGCACGGTGGCGGGGTGAGGTCACGGGGCTCCGGCTCCACAAAACCGGGGATCCACGTCAGGAGTCGCCTATGAAAGTTCTGATCGCATCCGATTGCTCATCAGCCTCCGCACTGGTCATTGACGAAGCCGCCTCTCGCCCCTGGCCCTCTGGCACCATATTTTCCGTGCTCTATATTGTCGACCTCCAGCGGTCCGTCGGACTACCACCGCTTCTCGAAGAACACAAACGTCGAGTCAGCGAGATTTGCTTAGTTCTGAAGGATTACGCAGCACAACTCGAACGTTCCGGACACAAAGCGGAATACAAAGTGGTAACCGGCTTCCCGCGCCGCGCTGTTTCGGATTACGCCAAAGAATGGGGTGCGGACTTGATCATGGCCGGGTCCCGCGGTTACAGCGACATCACGCGTTTTGTGATGGGAAGTGTGGCTCAGGGCATCCTGCGCACCGCACCCTGTTCCGTTGAAATCGTGCGCGCCATTCCTGGAAAGGCTGTTTCTACTTCTTCCAGCGATGAAATGAAGATCATGCTGGCCACGGATGGCAGTGATTGCTCCGTCTCCGCAGCACACTCTATCGCCAACCGTCCTTGGCCTGCTGGCACCATCTTCAAGGTTTTTACCGTAGAGGAGCTAGCCGTCCCGGACAACACCGTGGCGGCGTCTTCGCCTGCTGCTATCTACCCCCAGAGTCTGCTGGAGGAGTTGATCGATCGCGCTCATGAGCGTGCGGAATCGTCGGTTGAAGTCGCCGCGAAAATTCTCGACGGTGCCGGCAAGAAAGTCCTGCACCGCCAGCCCGCGCCCGTCGGTGAACCCCGCTCGCTGATCCTGGACGCCGCGGAAGCTTGGGGAGCAGACTTGATCGTGTTAGGTTCACACGGCAGGCGCGGCTTGGATCGCTTACTGATGGGCAGCGTGGCCGAGAGCGTCGCAATGCATGCCCGTTGCTCGGT
>Ga0182015_10003813_pt1 | contig 16637 bp, 21 predicted proteins | sample 712P3MmetaG_FD_120478 | JGI IMG/M metagenome (GOLD analysis project Ga0182015, IMG submission 120478) | Permafrost microbial communities from Stordalen Mire, Sweden - 712P3M metaG | ecosystem: Environmental > Terrestrial > Soil > Wetlands > Permafrost | place: Sweden: Stordalen | collected... | reverse complement strand
CCGCCAGCAACTCGGCAAGCGTGAACCCGGCGGAGCTATGGTTATCCCGCGAAAAAGAACCCATGAAGCGATCTCCAAGCCTTTCAATCGGCCGTGCGAACCTTTGTATACCTCGGTATATAACGGGTCAAGTGGAATTATTGCCGGCTTTCCCAATGAGCGCAGATGGCAGACTGGATTGAGGCGGCCCGCGCTGGTCAAATCTTTGCATGAGCTTTCAAGGCAATGATTCGCCCAAAAATCCCCACACGTCCGACCACTTGGCGAACGAGCGTACATTTCTGGCGTGGATTCGCACCAGCATTTCGGTCATCGGGCTGGGCTTTGTGGTCGCCAAATTCACCGTCTGGCTTCGCGAGCTTTCCGCGAGGCTGGATCAGCCGATCTCCAAACCTCATAGCGGCCTCTCGATGCCATTGGGCATCGCGCTGATGGTCTTGGGGGGCATTCTGGCGCTGGTCGCTGCGTGGCGATATCGCGCCGTAAAGGCGGCGATTTTGCAAAATGAATCGGCTCCGGCTGAACGAACGACGGTCGTGGTCGCGATTGCCGTGGCGGCGATCGCGGGGGCACTCATTACCTATATGCTCGCAAGCAATTAGACGCAGTGGAACAGGCTGGTTGATTGACAAATCTTGCTAACACCCCATCTACAGCGAAAAGAGTGCGTATAATTTGGTGTGTTCCGCAGGAGTAGTTATGAAAAATCTGCTGCTTCTTTTGGCGTTCGTTCTGGTGGGAGGATCTCTGGCCATGGGGCAAACAACCACCATGCCGGCTGCGCAGGCGCCGGTGAAGGTGCTGGTGATTCCGTTTACGCGGATCGGGGAAACCGGAAGCCACGAGTGGATCGGAGCAGCCATTCAGGAGAGCCTTCTAACCGAAGCATCCGGTGACGCGGCGGTGGAGGCGGTGGCGACAAATCGGCCGCTGGTGAAGAACGATCGCTCGGATGCAACGGCGGCTGCGAGGGGAACCGGGGCCACGCTGGTGGTGTTCGGCGCTTTTCAATATTCGAATGATCAGTTGCGGGTAACCGGGCGCGTGCTTGATGTGGACTATGGTCGCGTGATGGGAACGCTGAAGGCGACGGGCGCGGTGATCGATTTGTTCAAGATCGAAGACACGCTCTCGAGCCAGCTTCAATCGATTTTGCCGCAGCCGCCGGAAAAAACCGCAATGATGAATGACGGATCGGATCAGTCGGCGGCTTCCGCGGATCAGATGAATTCATCCACCGCCGGGCAGCCGCAGCAGAATTACGTTTATCAAAACCCGCCGGTGTATGTCCAACCGAATTATGGCTACACGTATCCGCTATATAATTATCCATATTATTACGGCGGATATCCGTTCTACGGCGGCTGGGGCTGGGGAGGCTATGGCCGGCCTTTGTACTCGCGCGGCTACATCGGCGGCGGCTATCGGTTTGGATTCCACGGCGGGTTCGGCGGGTTTCATGGTGGATTTGGCGGATTCCATGGCGGCGGCGGGTTCCATGGGGGTGGAGGACATCGATGAGGGTCAGGTTTCGGAACGAACTTTGATCCATTGCAGAAACAATCCAACCGGCGGAGCTGTTGAACCGGCGGCGCGGCGGTCTTTGGCGGCGATCATTTTCGCAATATCGTCCGCCGCGTATCGCCCCAGGCCCACTTCAACCAGCGTCCCCGCGATGATCCGCACCATGTTCCACAGGAATCCATCGCCTTCGACGCCAATGACGAGCATTGGTCCGCGAAAAGAGATCCGGCAAGAGGAAACCATGCGGATGGTCGTGTACCTGGTGTGATCGGGTCGCGAGAAGCTGGCGAAGTCGTGCTCGCCGACGAATCGGGCGGCGGCTTCCTGCATGGCCGGGACATCCAGCGTTTGCCAGCGATGCCAGCAGAGATCATGGATGAGCGGGTTGCGGTCGATCGCGTTCCAGACGAAATACTGGTAGCGCTTGGAAACGGCCGCTGTGATCGCATCGAACGAATCGGGGACGGGTTCGATCGCTCTGATGAGAATATCCGGCGGAAGCCGGTGATTGACCGCGCAGCGAAGACCTTCCGGCTCGATGTGAATCGCGGAAGTGTCGAAATGCGCAACCTGCCCCTTCGCGTGAACTCCCGCGTCCGTACGGGAAGAGCCGACGACGGTGACAGGATGTCCGGCCACTTCTCCAAGCGCGCTGGCCAGCGTTTCCTGGATGGTGGGGATTCCCGCCCCTGCCGGTGGCATTTCGCCCTTGTAAGTTTTCAGAACCGGCTGTTGCTGCCAGCCATGATAGCGCGTGCCGCGATAGGAGAGGAGTAGCTGGTAGCGCTGTGTATTTGGCATAAGCAGGGATGGCCATCCGGGTCATGTCTTTTGGTCGCTACCGGCAAGATGCCGGCGCCCATTCAATAAGCACATTGGACCTTATCGCAGTTACCGATACAATCCGCCTCGCAAGCATGAGTGATAAAACCGATCATCCGGAGTTACCCGAGGCGTTCGCGGCTTTGGGCGTGAGGCCGTCGATTCTGCGGGCGCTGGCGGAGTTGAGCTATGTCACGCCGTCGGAAATCCAGACGATGCTGATTCCGCGAGCGCTGGCGGGAGTGGATATTCTCGGACAGGCGCGCACGGGGACCGGAAAAACCGCGGCGTTTGCCATTCCTATTTTGCAGAAAGCCGAGCGGGGAAGCGCGTTTTGCGCGCTGGCGCTGGTTCCGACGCGCGAGCTGGCGATGCAGGTGGATGCGGAGATCAAGCGGCTGGCGATGCACACGCCGATCCGGTCGGTGCCGGTGTACGGCGGGCAGAAGATCGCGGCGCAGATGAAATTTTTGAAGCATGGCCCGGAAATCCTCGTCGGTACGCCGGGGCGGGTCATCGATCTGCTGGACCGGCGGATCATTTCGCTGGAAAACATTCGCTTTGTGGTTCTGGACGAAGTGGATCGGATGCTCGACATCGGGTTCCGCGATGACATCCGCAACATTCTTTCGCGCATCAAGGGAATGGGGATGGAAGCGCGGCATCAGACGATGTTCGTTTCCGCGACAATCTCCGGCGAGATCGAAAAGCTGGGGCGGCAATACATGCGCGAGCCGGTCGAGAAGCTCATCGCGCCGGGCGCGGATGACAAGCCGACGGTCGAGAGCGTCGAGCAATGGTATTTTTCGGTGCAGCCGTGGGATAAATATAAGTTGATCCTCATGCTGCTGGAGCGGGAGAACCCGGATTTGGCGATCGTCTTTTGCCGGACGAAGCATGGCGCGGAAAAGCTGGCGCGCAAGCTTCACGCCAACGGGATCGAATGCCGGGAAATTCACGGAAATCTGGCGCAGAACAAGCGCGAGCGGGTAATGAAGAATTTCCGCACGGGCAAGTTTGACGTGCTGATCGCCACGGATCTGGCCAGCCGGGGAATCGACGTGGCGGATATCAGCCATATCATCAATTACGATGTGCCGGAGGATCCGGAGGTTTACGTGCATCGGGTGGGCCGGACGGCGCGGATGGGGGCGGCGGGGAAGGCGTATACGTTTATCGCCCGCGATCAGGGGGAGCAGCTCACCAAGATCGAAAATTTGATCAACATGGTGATTCCGCAGGCGATGCTGGAGGGATTCGAGGCAAGTCCCACGCCATCGGACTGGACGGACCAGAAACCGGGCGACATGGCGGGCCCGTCGAAGCCCGTGCAGAGCCGGTTTGAAAGACCGTATGGGTCGGGGGCAACAGCGGCCGCTGCCGCGGCGGCGGGCGTGGTGACGCCTCTTCCGCCGCGAACCATCGGCAGTAAAATCCCGATCAATCGCCGCCATCGGCGAAGGCGGTGAGGATTGGTCCGGCGACGCGTCGTGCTGTCAGCGTTTGCGTTTTCGCCTGCCAGGGGATCGGAACCGGGGATCGGCTGGAATATCGCGTCGCGCGTCGCCGCTTATCACGATGTGACCGTTCTCTGCTGCCCGCAACTCGGCGATGAAAATCATCGCCAGGAAGTTGAAGAACATATCCAAAAACATGGCCTCGTCAGCGGCATGGAAGTGCGATACGTGGAAGCGCCTCTTCTTTCGCGACTATTTCAAAAGCCGCTGATTTCCTTCGCCACGCCATTTTATTTCATCGGCTACGCGGCTTGGCAACGGGCGGCGTTTGCCGAAGCGAAGCGGCTTCACGCCGCGCGCAAGTTTGAATTGGCGCATCAATTGACGATCACGACGTTCCGGGAGCCGGGACATTTGTGGAAGCTGGGGATTCCCTTTGTCTGGGGGCCCGTTGCGGGAGCTTCGAACGTGCCGCGGAAATATTTTAAGCTGTTTTCCGCGCGCGACTGGATGTTCTATTCGGTGAAAAACACGCTGAATTCCATTCACAAGCGATTAAAATTTCGCTCGCGGCAGGCGGCGCGAGCGGCCAGCCATATCTTTGCGACGACCGCCGAAGATCACGCTCTCGTGACCGAGCGGTGGGGCCGCGAATGTGAGTTCATGCCCGATACCGGAGCCCCGGATCTTCAGGGCAGCGTGCGAAATTACGACGGCAAAAGGCCGCTGCGACTGGTCTGGAGCGGGCTGCACGCCGGACGCAAGGCGCTGCCGTTGCTCCTGGTGGCGCTGGCGCGATTGAAGCGGGAATCGGCCGATCCCCGCGTCAGCCTGAAAATTCTTGGCGGAGGGGATCAAAGCGATGCCTGGAAGTCTTTGGCGCATGGGCTCGGCATCGACGATGTGGTTACCTGGACCGGCCCGCTTCCGCGCGACCGCGCATTGGAGGAGATGCGCGATGCCGACGTGTTCGTCTTCACGAGTATTCAGGAGGGAACATCTTCGGTCGTGATGGAGGCGCTGGCGCTGGGGCTGCCCGTGATTTGCCATGATGCGTGTGGAATGGCGCTGGTGATTGATGAAACGTGCGGCATCAAGATCCCGATGGATGGGCCCGATGTTAGCCAGCGGGCAATTTTCGCGGCGATAAAAACATTGCAGGCCGATCCCCCGCGCGTTCGATCGCTGTCGGCCGGCGCGCTAGCCAGGGCACGCGAACTGAGCTGGGAACGCAAGGCCCAGGAGATCGCGAAGATTTATGACCTCATCTTGCAACCGTGCGTTTGCTGAGACTCAATCCCAATTGCGGAATACGCGGAAAACTTGCTGCGTTTGGTTGTGAATGCTGCTATCGTTGTACGATGATCAAGGGAAGCCGAATATGACCTCGGAAGCAACCGGATTGACCGCCAGCCCGAATGATTGCGTCGAAACCGCGCACGGCGAGCGAGACTTCGTCCTTCAAAAGGTCCAGCCCGCACTGATGGGCTTGATGGACGGGTCGGTCTCCACGCTGGCGCCGTTATTCGCCACTGCGGAATTAACCGGCAAACCGTTGACGGCTTTTTTCGTGGGACTGGCCGCCTCGGTCGGCGCGGGCATCAGCATGGGATTGGCCGAGGGTTTGTCCGATGATGGCAAAGTGACCGGCCGCGGCACACCGCTGGCGCGCGGAATCATCACCGGCCTTGCCACCACTGTCGGCGGGATGCTGCACACATTCCCGTTTCTCATTCCCAAACTGTACCTCGCATTGCGATTCGCTTATGTGGTTGTGATCATAGAGCTGCTGGCCATCGCCTACACCCGCTTTCACTATATGAAAAGCCCGCTGGTCAAAACGATTGTGCAGGTCATCGTGGGCGGGGGCATTGTTTTCGCGATTGGAATGCTGCTGGGGCGGCTGGGCGCGGGGACGTGATTGCATCAGCAATCGTAAAGCAAGCTTTTTGCTGGTATTCCATTTGCAACTGCTCTGTAGAATTGACTTTGGGAAATCCTTTCGGAGGTTGTAATGCGTACGCTGATCAAATTGGTTGCCGCCGGAATACTCGGGTATTTACTCTATGATGCGGTCACTTTGGTGACAGCTGCGCGCACACAAAGAGTTGAGGGTAACAAAAAGCGGGTTCGGTCGACACGACAGCCAATGCGTCGCAACCCGGAAAACATAACCGGTTTCAGCGGCGAAGGCATGTCAGTTCCTGTCGCGGACCCGGGCGGCGACACGCATACCACCAGGGTGGGCCGAGGGGTACTGTAGAGCGGGTTACTGTAAGCTTTGCCCCAAAATTATTCCAACAAAAAGGGCGACCAGATTGGGTCGCTTTTTTGAATGCCCAGGACAGGGATCGAACAATCGCAGATTCCACCGAGAAATCAAGCGATGGGCGACGCGTTGGGGTCGCGTTGCATTCTCGTAAGTCGCGTGATGTCAATAAAAACTCTGCCCGCGTCTCTTACAATTTCCTGTTGGTTTTCTCATGTTTGCTCATGTTTGCTCATGTTCGCTCCGTAACACCTTGACCGCGCCTCACACTTTCATGAATCCCGCACCGGTGATATCTCTCCTGAGAACGGGGCCTGTGTTGTTCGGATTCGTTTCATGAGCTAGAATTGAGTCACTTTCCGACATCGAAGCGATCCAAGTTCATCACCTTTTCCCATGCCGCGACGAAGTCATGCACAAACTTCTTCTGAGCATCTAAGCTGCCGTAAACCTCAGCCAAGGCCCGCAATTGGGAATTGGAGCCGAAGACGAGATCAACGCGCGTGGCGGTCCACTTGGTGGCACCGGTGGCGCGATCTCGGCCTTCGAAGAGGTTGGCGTCGCTCGAGATGGGCTTCCACTCGATGGCCATATCGAGCAGGTTTACGAAGAAGTCGTTGGTCAGTGCCTCCGGCCGCTTGGTGAAGACGCCGTTTTGAGATTGTCCCTCGTTGGCATTCAGGACGCGCAGGCCGCCCAGCAACACTGTCATCTCCGGGGCCGTGAGGGTTAGCAGTTGCGCCTTGTCGATCAGCAGTTGCTCGGTGGGTATCGAGAACCTGGTCTTGAGGTAATTGCGGAATCCGTCGGCGAAGGGTTCGAGGAAGGCCATGGAAGCGACGTCAGTCTGCTCCTGCGAGGCGTCCATGCGGCCGGGCGTAAAGGGAATAAGCACGTCGTGGTGCCCGGCGTTTTTGGCAGCGCGCTCGACGCCAGCGCAACCTGCCAAGACGATCAGGTCAGCCAGTGAGATCTTCTTGCCGCCGGTTGCGCTGCTGTTGAAATCACTTCGGATGCTCTCAAGGGTTTTGAGCACCTTCGCAAGTTGGGCCGGCTGGTTGACTTCCCAATCCTTCTGCGGAGCAAGACGTATGCGAGCGCCGTTGGCGCCGCCGCGCTTGTCGGAGCCGCGGAACGTGGATGCCGACGCCCATGCGGTCGACACCAGCTGCGAAACCGACAGTCTCGACGCCAGGATCTTCGCTTTGAGTGCCGAGACATCGTTGTCGTCAATCAACTTGTGATTGACGGCGGGGATGGGGTCTTGCCAGATGAGTTCTTCCGCGGGCACTTCGGGGCCGAGATACCGGGCGCGCGGGCCCATGTCGCGGTGGGTGAGCTTGAACCATGCGCAGGCGAAGGCGTCGGCAAGCTGATTAGGGTTCTCAAGGAACCGCCGCGAGATTCTCTCGTAGGCGGGGTCGGCGCGCAGCGCGAGATCTGTCGTCAACATGGATGGCGCGTGTCGTTTGGACGGGTCGTGGGCATCGGGAATGGTACGACCGGTGGCGCCGCCCTTCGGTTTCCACTGGTGGGCGCCGGCCGGGCTCTTGGTCAGTTCCCACTCGAAGCCGAACAAGTTTTCTAGAAAGCTGTTGCTCCACTCGGTCGGAGTGGCGCTCCAGGTGACTTCCAGACCGCTGGTAATCGCGTGAGGGCCTTTGCCCGTGCCGTGGCTGTTCTTCCAGCCGAAGCCCTGATCCTCAAGGCCGCCCGCTTCCGGTTCGACCCCTACATGAGACGTCGGGGCGGCGCCGTGGGTCTTGCCGAAAGAGTGACCGCCGGCAATTAGCGCAACAGTTTCTTCATCGTTCATTGCCATTCGGCCGAAGGTTTCGCGGATATCGTAAGCCGCTTTGAGCGGATCGGGGTTGCCGTCGGGCCCTTCGGGGTTGACGTAAATCAGGCCCATCTGCACGGCGGCCAGCGGCGTCTCCAGGTTACGGCTATGAATGTCGCCATCGGCGGAGTCGTCAGAGACGGTTACCCCACCCGCCTTTTCGACGCCCGCTGAACCGTGGGCGAAGCGCATATCGCCGCCCAACCAGGTCTTCTCGGCTCCCCAGTAGATGTCCTGATCCGGCTCCCAGGTATCTTCGCGACCGCCGGCGAACCCGAAGGTCTTGAAACCCATTGTTTCAAGGGCGACGTTGCCGGTAAGAATCATCAGGTCGGCCCAGGAAATCTTGTGGCCGTATTTTTGCTTGATTGGCCACAGGAGGCGACGGGCCTTGTCCAAGCTGACGTTATCCGGCCAACTATTCAGCGGTGCAAAGCGCTGTTGGCCGCGACCACCACCGCCGCGACCGTCTCCGGTGCGGTAGGTACCCGCGCTGTGCCAGGCCATTCGAATGAACAAAGGGCCGTAATGACCGAAGTCCGCCGGCCACCAATCCTGCGAGTCTGTCATGAGTGCCGCAAGATCTTTCTTCACTGCCGGCAAATCGAGGCTTTTGAACTCTTTGGCGTAGTCGAAGTCCTCCCCCATGGGATTGGACTTGGAAGAATGTTGATGGAGGAGCTCCACCTTCAACTGCTTCGGCCACCAGTCACGGTTTGACAGGGCGGATGCCATCGTGGGTCTGTGAACTGTATTCATCACCGGGCATTTGGCTGCGCTATCCGACACTTGCGTTCTCCTTTGTATTATTTTTTGGGTGAATTGATCTGATTTAGAACTGATGCGTTGTGGGTGTTTTAGTCTCCTGTCGAACGCCGAGCCAGCCGCCGCTTTGTCGCGAGACACTTGGGACACGTTCCCCAGAAGATCACCTCTGCCTCATCAATCTGGTAACCCGAGTCGTCCGCGACGGTCAAGCACGGCGCGTGTCTGACGGTGCAGTCGACGTCGACTGTTTTTCCACACACGCGACAGATCACATGGTGGTGGTTGTCACCAACCCGATCCTCATAGCGGGCTGGCGAACCGGCGGGCTGGATGCGCCGGATGAGCCCCTTCTCGGTCAAGATTTCGAGAGCGTCGTATACAGCCTGTCGCGAAATGGCGCCGATTTCGGCACGAACCGTGCCTGCGACATCTTCCGCCGTGCAGTGGGGCCGACCCGACACAGCCCGTAGCACGGCCAAACGCTGGGCGGTGATTTGGACATGATGATGGCGCAGAAGGTCAGCTGCATCAGTATACACCAATGCATACTAGGTCATATTCTAGACTGAGTCAAGAATTGTTCGCAGTCTAATCCATTCTCGTCCCCCGTTGGATACGCTACAACGTTCCTTTCATACGACGACGCCACACTTGTCCAGCTCCATGAACATATTCATTTCGCGTAAGTCGTTTTCAAGTAAAAGATGATTTTTCGCAAATCGGCTTCCGGCAGGTCCAGGCCGTTATCCACCATCCGGTTCACCAACTCTTCGGCTTGCTTCTGGGTGCGCGGCGGACGTCTTTCAACCAAGCTCGTAGTGTGGCACTGTATACAGGATATTTCGAATACCTTCTTGGACTCGGCCAAATTAAACTCCTCAATCGAAGTTGCCCTCGTGGTCGCGTTCTTGGCGATCTCGATTGCCACCGCGTGGGATTGCGCTTGGTCACGCTGATTGGAAGTTCCCTGCTGCAGATCCGGGGAGATAGCGATAAGGTAGGCGATCACGTACTGCTGCTCTTGCGGTGTAATCGGCCGCAATACGCTAGAGCGAACGGACATACGCCGAACCACCTCGGTCCACTCATCGGGCGTCCTCGGTTTGGCCAAAACCGTGCGAAGATCATGACATTGTACACAGCTCGTCATCAAGACCGATTGCCCCATGTGCAGTCCTGAAGGTGTCGACAGGTTTGCCAGTTGCACATCACCCGACAGTTGCGTGCGCGAAAGGAGCATTGAAACGCGCCGCAGGTTCTCCTCGCCAAAGGCTGATCCGCCCAGAGCATGCCGTTCAACATATAGCAATCGCAGCGCGAACGGCACGCTGAGCCCAAGAACCAGGACGGTGCAGACCAAGACCGATGTGCCAAGAAACGGAATGAGTGTTCCTTCCAGATGCTTAAAGAACCGGACGATGGCGATCTTTATGACCAACAGCACGCCGATCAGCATTCCCAAGACCAAATGGACGACGGTCCGCGCCGGAAACTCCACCTGATAGCGCCACAGGCGCGGAACCATCTGCGTCATCAGAATTAGATAAATGGAGACGTAACCGTAGCCGAGGATTCGATGAAGCAACATGAGCCGCGGCGGAGCTGAACTCTTGAGTTTTTCATGATCGAACGGGTAGCCCCACAGGTGATACATCAGAAACGTAGCGGCGACGGCCAATACCAGAAATGCCAGCCCGAGAATCGTATTGGTCAAAGCGCTCATGTTTTTTCAGCTTGATCTAAAGGCGGGCAGCGCGTCTCACGCGCTTCGGCACTAAGTGATGGTGTCTTGTGAAGGCGCCCCCTGCGCCCCATTGCTAATTGTCCAGATCTACTTCATCGCCTTCCTGCACCGGCTTTCCCGTATACGGATCAAACTTGTACGCAGCGGAGGGCGAGGGCAGAGCAGCATTATCGTTCAGTGCAATTGTTGGCTGTCGGCTTGCCTGAATCACATCCTCCTCGATTCCCGCCAATCCTTTTTTGAACTCAACAATACCCTTTCCAAGGCTGCGGCCGACTTCCGGGAGGCGCTTCCCAAATAGCAACAGGGCAATCCCTGCGATGAGTAACCAGTTCTCCGGAGCGAACATCAAATTGGCAAGTGGAAGATTCATTGGACACATCCTTTTTTCGATTTAACTGGGATTCTTTCCAGTAAGCTGTTTGATCATCAACAGAGCGCGTATCGAGCAGTCCGGCACATCCCTTTGAAACTCGACTTCGTAGGCGGTTGTGCCGAACCATGTGCTGCAGACCCGACCCATTTCGCCACGATGTAGTCCCAACTCGGGGATGTCCTGGGTCAACTGCACCTGTTCATCAACTTTTATCTCGATCATTTCTTTACCTCATGCTTGTTCAGAGGCGCGTTCCCATCACCGCACCCAATGAGACTTTTGAGCGGCCGTTCAGAGCGTCAACGCGTACAGAGCGCACTGCGGCGTTAATCGCCGGAGCCGTGGTTGTACGCCCTGTAATCGGGAGTTTGTCGGGCAACAGCCGTGCACAACCAAGCCTCATGTTTGCGCAGACGCCACCGCAACGCGACGATTGACAGACGCCAGCCTTTTCTAAAACAGATGAACCGCCATATTCGTTTTCCGAGTTCATAAACGCTCCAAGCATGCGCTCACTACGTTCAAAACAAAACGCGTTATTCAATCTCGTCTAGGGCTGCGTTGCCGGGACGTCATCGGCAAGCGTCGAATCCGTCGTGGCCAACATGCCGGTGTGCTCCACATAATCCACGCGCGTCAGCCCGAGATAGCTTCTTAGCTTTTCCGCCGCGATATTCTTCATCGGGCCAGGGGATTCCGCCGTGCCGGGCGCCGGCTGCGGAAAGGCCGTCGATCGAGCGGTATGGAAGGTGATGTTCCCCTCCACTTTTTGCAGTATTTGATGGATATGCCCATTGAGAACGCTGACCGATCCGAACCGCTTCAGATATCCCAATGCCTGGGCGGCGTCCTGCGTCCCCCAGCCCCATTTTTCATAGATCGTCCAAAGCGGTACGTGGGCAAAGACCACGATCGGCGTGCTGCTGCCCAAGCTGGCCACGTCTTTTTCCATCCACTCCAACTGCTCATTTCCGAGAACTCCCAGTGCCGTTTGCCCGTTGGAGATATTGGCGACGTTCACCAGACCAATGAAGTGAACGCCCTTGTAATCGAAGCTTTGGTAGCCCGTTCCGATTGTGCCTTTGCCGAAACGCTCAAGGTAGCGGTTGCCATTATCGACGAAATAGTCGTGCTCGCCCGGGACGAAGAAGGACTGCTGCGTATTGATCGACTTCATCACCTGCGCGACGGTGTCAAACTCCTTCGGCTTGGACAAGTGTGTCAGGTCGCCGGTATGCAAAACAAGCGATGGCCGCGTGGGCAATGCATTGATCCGCGAAACGGCCGACTGAAAAGTCCCCACCACATCGGTATAGGAGCCCTTGTTAAAACCGATGTGGCTGTCACTCACTTGCACGAAGGTAAAATCATCGCCGGCGGCGGTCGGGGCATCTTGTCCGAAGGCGCGGGCCGTCAGAATGCCGCCCTTCATCGCCCAGACCATTCCCGCGCCGGCCCAGGCCATGCATTTGAGAAACCCGCGGCGGTCGATGCCATCATTGCTCGTATCTTTGTCAATATAGTCCGACATTTGAACTCCTGTAAAAAGAGGAAAAGTTATTTCACGACGACAACACCCGTCATGTGCGGGTGAACTTTGCAGTAATAGGTGTATTTGCCAGGTTTGTTGAAGGTGAACGAGAACTTATCGTCCGTATCCAGCGGTCCGGAATCGAAGACCTGGGGATCATCCTTGCTGGTTGCCGTATGGGGCACATCGTCGGCATTCTGCCAGGTGACGGTCGTCCCAACGGCAACGTCCAACTCCTTGGGCATAAATGCAAAATTTTCGATCTTCACGGTGACCGCGGCTTGCGTGGTCGGCTGCGTTGCCTCAGCAGAGGATTTCGGAATGCCCGTCGCTTTGGGATAGGTACCCGCATTCGCCATAGATCGTTGTATTGCGATGGTTGTAAATACAATCAAACAAACAGTGGGAACATGTGCAATGGCTTTCATTTTTGCTCCTGTAAATGCGGTGGCTTATCCCACCAGCACATGCCAGACGCATCGGGGGAACGAGTTATTCCATTCAATCGGAAAATTCAGGAACGGGTTGAAGCGGCCTTTTGCGCCTTGAACAGGTCGGCGAACTGTTGCAATTCCCCCGCATTCAAGTCCGAAACCGCCCAGCAGATCATCCCCTTGCATTCAAAACGGATGAGATTAAACCCTTGTTTCGCATCAACTTCCGGTGTTGTTTCCCCAGGCCAGATGAAGAGGTTGATCAGGTGCTTGTTACGCCGATAAATCAGCGCCGCAACCTTCTGTTGGTTGAGATAATCCAACCTGCCGCCAATGAGCGGAAATGCCTCTGCCGACAAATCAATCACCGGCGGTGAGAAGTCCAGTTTCCCAGCAAACCATGGTTTAACCGTGTGCTGGTCGGTCGATGCCACGTCCATCAAATGATTTTCCTCAAGCGACCGCACATGCGAACCCACCAATTCATCAATCTGTCCGCGCGATGCATGAGCCGGCAAAAAGAATAGCAATGAACAGACGATCAATAGCATTGCCGCCGCCAGGCCTGAAAACGCCATCGGCCGCTTCCACCAGCCTATTAGAAATCCCGGAAATGCTGGCGGAGTGTCGATTTCCCTGATTTCGGATCGAATCGCTCGCTTTAATCGATCGCGCAGTTCGGATGACGCCGGGTAGTAGACCGCCGGCTGCGCAACCGCGCGCCCAGCGGCCCGCGCGGCCTCCAACTCTTTCTGACACTTTGGACAATCCGGCAAATGCGCTTCAATCTGCAATGCCGTCGGGAGATCGAGCTCGTCATCGATATAAGCATGCAGAAGTTGGCGGGCTTCATCGCAAGTCATCGGATGCCCTCCTGAACCGATTTACCCAGATCGGGTTGATCCATCTCCACTATCAGCTCCTGCAACTGCATCCGTCCCCGTGCCAGGCGCGACATCACCGTGCCAATGGGCACACCGGCGATTTTGCCGATCTCTTTGTAGCTCAGACCTTCCATCTCGCGCAGAACCAGGGTTTCGCGCAATATCTGCGGCAATGCCGCGATCGCCCGACGAACCAGTTCCGCGTCCGCAGCGCGAATCGCGATCGCCTGCGGATCATACACCTCACGGTCGGCGGCGATCTCCGCGCCCACCTCCAGGCTTTGTTCGGACGCTGGACCTGATGAACTCTTTCTACGACGCAGCGAGGTAAAACTGGTATTGCGAACGATAGCTAGAAACCAGGCCCGAAAGTCTCCTCCCCGAAACGAATCAAAAGCGCGCAGCGCATTCATGCAAGATTCCTGAACCACGTCCTGCGCATCCTGGTCGTTTTTCATTAGCCACCGCGCAAGGTTATGGGCGGCGTCCAGATGCTCCAGGACCTCTGACTCAAATTTTGACGTCTCCGCACGCAAGCTCAATTGATCTCTCCAGCAAGACGCGGGTGACAGGGAGTTTATTCCACGATGTTCCCCGAACGCAGGGAATGGATATTAGTTTGCCCCCAGAAATATGGCAATTGAGCCTCGGCTGCGAATCTTCGTGCTCACGGATTTATGCCAGATTCATCATGGAATTTTGTCGTCGGCTCAAACGTCTGGTTACTTGCTCGCATCAGCGTCGCAGGTTAGCGCGCGTGATCCGGCAAAACGAACGACTGCATTCAAGATTCACACGGAGATGTCGACATGATCAACGTCAAACACTTTATGGATACCATAGAACCCACCGATGGAAGCCGAATCTGGGTTGAGCCGATCCGCTTGACCAAAGATCTGACCGAGTGGTGCCAAGTTACCTACACCCTTTGCTGTGTTGCGCCTCCCCAATATTTATGCGACTGGCTGGATAAGCACCCTCACGGTTACGACTATTTCCAGGCGCAGTACTACGAATGGCTCAATAAGAGTCACTTCAAACCGGCGCTTCAGCGACTCGTATGCGAGGCGCGGCGGGAGCAAATTACATTGCTGCATCAATCGTCTGATCCGCAGCAGAACTCTGCCACCGCGCTGCACGAATTTCTGATCGATCTGGAAGCCTATTGCTCCCGGGACGGATGACCACACCAGGAATCATCGCCGACGGCCAGCGGCACCGGTTCCTCCGAATTCGTGGTGGAATTTCCTCGCCAGCCGAATGTCTGGTTACTTGCCCGCATCGGCGTCGCGGGCTTTCAGAGCGAAAGCGGTGTCTGACGCCGGACATGGAGTAATCTTGAACGCATATTCTCAACTATCGTTTCCTGCCGGCAACTTTTCCGCGATGGCCGTTTTACCCGCGAGCATGCATGACTGGCTCGCGCTTTTCGGGCGGACGCATGTCGTCGTCATTCATTTCCCAATCGCTCTACTGCTGATGGCGGCGCTCGGAGAAGTGTGGGGGCGGGTGCGCGGGCGTCCCGCCGGGTGGACTACCGCCACACTCATTTGTGGCGCCATGGGAGCGGCGGTTTCCATGGGGCTCGGCTGGATGCTCGTATTGTTCGACGGATATGACGGCAGCGTCACTCTCACCCTGCATCAGTATTTGGGCACCGCAACAGCCATCTTTGCGGTTGGGACTGCAGCGGTCTACTGGAAATTTGCGAGAGAAAAGGCCAGATGGTGGACAACGTCCCTCATTATCCTGACCGCAGCGATGGTCGCAGTGACTGGCCACCTCGGGGGAACGCTTGTCCACGGAAACCTGTTTGCGCCTTGATTTTGCTGAGGACGCCGACGGCGAGGGTTGTTGATCATAAACTTGATGGGGCACGTGGCGCTGCCTGCCTATCGGCGCACCGCAGGTAATACGTCCGGCATGCGCTACCGTGCCAAATAGGCAGAATCGGGCTGACGCTACTGTAATCACGAAACCAATCTACGCGACCCTCGGTTTTTCGAACCGAAAGTTCCAAGCATCATATATTGCCCAACCACGTTCCTACATCAAAAATCAGCATCTTCGATACAGTGAATCTCGAACATCGCCCAAGAAGAATTCGAATTCAATTGTCGGTCACTCTCCGAGCGACACCGGACTTCATGAGCCGATAGACCTGATTCACTGTCTGGAAGATTTTCCCGCAGCCTGTCGCTTGCGCGATCATCATTTCCCGCTTCCGAGCGGCGATGGCTTGCTCGACGGCGGCGTTGGCGTCTCGCTGGTAAGGCCGAAGGCGGAGATGATTATTCGGCCAACGCCCCAAGTACGGCGATTGCTGCATCAAAGTCCCTATTCAGCAGTGCACGAAGCGCAGCGGGTGTGTGGAAGGTGGCAACCCGGCGAGAGCGATTCAACGGGTGACGGGCGTCTCGAAACCAGATGACTTGTCCATTGGTGGAATACAAAAATGGAATGTGAAAGCCGGCGAAGTTGAAGCCGTTGGACGAAGCGCCTCGTGAATACCGCTCGGCTTTCGTCAGCACATTTTGTGGGCCAAGGGTAAGTTTCTTCGCCTCGACGACCCCAACGATTCGGTTGTCGAACCCCAATGCATAATCCGCCGGCCCATTGGCCGTTTCGAATTCCTCAAGCCGGTGGGGTTCCGATTTCGGCATTTGGCCGCTGATGTAGGGCCAGCCCAAGGTCTTCAAAGCAGGGTCGATGTGCTGCTTTCGGGTCAGCCATTCGGAATTCAAAGGCGATGCATTGGACATGGTTATTCAAACGAAAAGGAACGCCGGAAAGGAAGCAACTCGGTTGCCTTTTCCAAGTCCGACCGCTTGGCGGCTTTGGCGATGATAACCGAGCGAATTCGACTGTCCACGCTTGCTGGCTGCGAACCGCCATCGCTCAATTTTGGTAGTAGAAGTAGTCGATTTTTGGTAGTAATTGCACCCCCCATAGATGCCGAAACGCCGCTAACGTTTTCGTCAGCGGCGT
>Ga0182015_10003812_pt1 | contig 16638 bp, 18 predicted proteins | sample 712P3MmetaG_FD_120478 | JGI IMG/M metagenome (GOLD analysis project Ga0182015, IMG submission 120478) | Permafrost microbial communities from Stordalen Mire, Sweden - 712P3M metaG | ecosystem: Environmental > Terrestrial > Soil > Wetlands > Permafrost | place: Sweden: Stordalen | collected... | reverse complement strand
TGACGAAGTAGTGCCCCGCAGGGATCTTTGTGGTGGGGATGTTCTCGGCCGTCTCGGCGCACGCGCCGAGAAGGGGCGGCAGCCACGGCTCTTGCAATGCTTGCCCGTTGATGAGCACGGTCGCCCCGCGCGACGAGATCGTCTCGCCAGGCATGCCGATCACCCGCTTGACGAGGTCGGAGTCGGTCGTTCCGATATCGGCCGGGGGACGTTTGAACACGACGATGTCCCCGCGGTGGATCGTGTAGCCGAACTTGACCACGACGATCCGGTCGCCGATCTGCAAGGTGGGCAGCATCGAACCCGACGGGACGTAGAAGGCCTGCACGACAAAGGTGCGAAGCCCCGCGGCGGCAACCACGGCGAGGACGACGACCGCGATCCACTCGATCCCGCGCCGGTGCCAGGTGCGCGTCTTCGGTGGCTCAGCGGGGGCCTTGGTCCCATGATCTAGTTCCGTTGCCGCTTCGTGTCCTGGATGCTCGCCCGGGTCCTCCAAGGTGGTGCCTAACGACACCGACGGCTCGTCGCCCGCGCCTGTCGAAGTGTCGCTCGCGTGACTCATTGCCCAGCAGCCTAAATCGACTCGATGAGCCGTTCGACGCGCTCGTCGTGCGAACGGAACGGGTCTTTCAAAAGGACCGTCCGCTGAGTCTGGTCGTTCAGCTTCAAATGCACCCAGTCGACGGTGAAATCGCGGCGCTTTTCCTTGGCCTTGCGGATGAACTCGCCCCTAAGACGCGCCCTCGTCGTGGACGGGGGCACGTCCATGGCCTTAGAGATCGCCTCGTCGGTCGTGATGCGCTCGACCCTGCCTTTGGCCTGGAGCAGGTAGAAGATGCCCCGGTTGCGGTCGACGTCGTGATACTGCAGGTCCAACAGGGCCACCTTCGGGTGCCCGAGGGGAAGCTGATGCCGGGCACGGTAAGCCTCCACGAGGCGGTACTTGATCACCCAGTCGCACTCGCGGTCCAGTCCGAGCGGGTCCTTTTCGAGCTGCTCCATGCAGTGGACCCACATCGACAGCGCCTTTTCCTCAAGCGGGGGCAGGCCGCGCCGCTCGTGGTAGCGCATGGCGCGCTCTAAGTACTCCCGCTGGATGTCGAGCGCGCTGAGCTCGCGACCGTTGGCGAGGCGCACCTCGCGCCGGCAGGTGACGTCGTGGCTGATCTCGCGTATCGCCCGGATAGGGTCTTCCAAGGTGAGGTCGCGGATGACCACGCTCGGGTCCTCCAGCATGCGCAAAAGGATGCTCGTGGTACCGACTTTCAAGAACGTCGCGTACTCGCTCATGTTCGAGTCCCCGACGATCACATGAAGGCGCCGGAACCTCTCCGCGTCCGCGTGTGGCTCGTCGCGGGTGTTGATGATCGGGCGGCTTCGCGTCGTGGCCGAGGAAACCCCTTCCCAGATGTGCTCGGCGCGCTGGCAAAGGCAGAACATGGCGCCCCGGGCGGTCTGGAGGACCTTGCCCGCCCCGGAGTAGATCTGGCGGCTGACGAAAAACGGTATGAGCACCTGCACGAAGTGGGAGAAGTCGTCCCGGCGGCTCGTGAGGTAGTTCTCGTGGCACCCATAAGAGTTGCCGGCCGAGTCGGTGTTGTTCTTGAACAGGTAGATGACGCCGCGGATGCCCTCGTCGCGAAGGCGGCTCTCGGCCGAGGCGACGAGGCCCTCCAAGATGCGCTCGCCGGCCTTGTCATGGGTAACGAGGTCTTCGATCGAGTCGCACTCTGGAGTGGCGTACTCGGGGTGGCTGCCCACATCGAGGTAGAGCCTGGCTCCGTTCTCGAGAAAGACATTGCTCGACCGTCCCCAGCTCACGACCCTCTTGAACAGGTAGCGCGCCACCTCGTCGGGGCTCAGCCGGCGCTGGCCGCGAAGGGTGCAAGTGACCCCGTACTCATTCTCGATGCCGAATATCCTGCGATCCACCGAGGTCCACGGTAGCCTCGAACTGGATGAAGCCATCCGACCGCATGGTCCACCTGACCACAGTCGTGGGTTCGTTTCACGGCCACGTCCTCGCGGCACGCCTCGGCGCGGAGGGGATCACGGCCGAATTGCGGGGAATGAGCGAGGGTCCCTACCCCCTTCCTGCCAACGTGAGCGTGTTCGTCCACGAGGACCAGCTCGAGCTCGCGCGGTCCTTGCTGCTCGCCGATGCCGTCGACGCGGCCTTCGACGAGCGCTACAACGATCTCGGCCCGGGAGACGCCGGAGCAGACGACCTTCCTCCGATGGATCTCCCCCAGCCGAGCCATTTCCGCCGGGTGCGAACTGCCATCGTCTTTGTCATGGTCGGCCTCGTGCTCGTCGTGGCCTTCATCACCTCGTTCCACTGAGCGGGCCCTTTAACCCCGCGAGCGCCCCGCCTAGCTTTGCGGTTCGGGCGCGTCCGGGCCGGGGCCCAAAATCTCAGCCGGAGCTTCGGGCGCAGAGTCTGGGAGACGAGCGGGCGCCGTCTCGGCCGGCTCGGAGCCGGCCAGGAGCTCTGCGACCTCCTCATCGCTCACCCGGCGAAAGGCTCTCCGCCACGGACCGTGCTCCAGCACGGCGACCTCGAGGTCGTCGGCCCGCAAGGTGCGCGCCGGTCCCGACAGGCTCGCCACACAGGCGCCGACCGCCTCGCGAAGCGGCCAGCCCTGGCGGAACTTCGCCGCCATGCGCTGGGTGATCGTGTCGGCCTCCCCGCCGAGGACCGTGAGGCGTTGCTCGTCTGCCACGGTGCCGTCATAGGCGATGTGGAACAGCTGGTGGGCATCTGCGACAGGATCGAGCTCTGCGACGAGGATCTCGACCTCGAGGGGCTTCATCTCGTGGGTGAAGACCTGCCCGAGGTACTGGGCGTAGACGTTCGCGAGCGAGCGGGCGTCCACGTCCTCTCGCGAGTAGGCATAGCCCTTGGTGTCCGCGTGGCGGACCCCGGCCACGCGCAGCTGGTCAAACTCGTTGTAGCGGCCGACCCCGGCGAAAGCGACCCGGTCGTAGATCTCGCTGATCTTGTGCAAAGTGCTCGATGGGTTCTCCGCGACGATGAGGACTCCCAGCTCGTAAGTGGTGCCGACGAGCGAGCGCCCCCGGGCAATGCCCTTTTGGGCGTACTCGGCCCGGTCTTTCATGACCTGCTCGGGCGCTACGTAGTAGGGCATGGTCATGAGCGCTCAGCTCCCTCGGTACGCTCACGGTGGCGCTGGAGGACGTTTTGGAAGTGCCAGGCCACCGCTTCGTCGGAAAGGCGCGTGTAGCCCTCGGCATCGACCATGGCGACGACGGGGTAGATGCCACGCAGCGGGTCCGGCCCGCCGGTGGCGGTGTCCTCGTCGGCAGCCTCGTACAAAGCGGCCACGGCGAGCTCGACCGCCTCGTCGCGCCCGAGGCGCTCGCGGTAGCCGAGCTTCACGGTGTTCTTCGCGTCGCGGCCCCCAGAGCCTGTGGCGTGGAACTCGGTCTCCTCGAAGCGGCCCCCGGTGACGTCGTAGGTGAAGATCCGCCCTGTTTTCAAGCGGAGGTCGTAGCCGGCGAAAAGCGGGATCACGACGAGGCCCTGCATGGCCATGGGGAGGTTGGCGCTGACCATCTGGCCGAGCTGGTTCGCCTTGCCCTCAAGGCTCAAGCGGACGCCTTCGACCTTCTCGTAGTGCTCGAGCTGGGTCTGGAACAGCCGCACCATCTCGATGGCGGTGCCGGCGGCACCGGCTATGGCGACAGCCGAGTGACGATCGGCGGGGAAGACCTTCTCGATTGACCGGTGGGCGATCATGTTGCCCTCGGTGGCACGGCGGTCCCCGGCGATGACGACCCCGGCCTCGAAGCGCAGCGCCACGATCGTCGTGCCGTGCGTCACGCCAGGCAAGGACCCAGCCGAGGTCACGGAGGAACCGACGCCAGCGGAGGTCACGGAGGAACCGACGCCTCGCGCGACAACAACCTCGCCGGCACCGCTGCGGCGGAGAAGTTCTATGAAGCTCGGCCCCGGATCGTTGCCGAGGGGGAATAAGGGCAGGCTCATATAGGGGCTAAGACTCGCTTTCTCTCACTCGCCCCCCTTTTGAACGTAATTGCGGACGAACTCCTCGGCGTTGGTCTCGAGGACTTCGTCAATCTCGTCGAGGAGGTCGTCGATCTCGGCCTTCAGCCGGTCCCCCCGCTCTGCCGTTACCGGCGCCTCCTCTTCGGCCGCGGTTGTCTCACGGCTCGTCGTCGGTCGCTTCTTCAGCTCGCGCTCTGCCATCACCGTTCCTTATGAGCCCAGTCGCCTAAGTAGCTCTGCGGGAGTCTCGCATCCTTCGAAAAGCGTATCGACATGGAGCGCCGTACCCTTCAGTGGTTCCATCATGGGCACTCGGCGCAGCGAGTCCTCGCCGATGTCGAACACGACCGAGTCCCAGTTGGCGGCGACGATCGCGGACGAGAAGCGCTCCAGGCAACGGCCGCGGAAATAGGCCCGCGTCGTGAGCGGCGGCGCCGTGGTCGCTTGGGAGACCTCGTCGTCGTCGGTGAGCCTCTCCATCGACAGGCGGGCGAAGAGCGACTTTGCCGGGCGCAGGTCGTGGTACTGAAGGTCGATGCCGGCGAGCTTCGGGTCGTCCCACTCGAGGTTGTGGCGGTCCTTGTAGGCCTCGACGAGGCGCAGCTTGGCAACCCAGTCGAGCTGGCCGGCGAGCGACTGGGGGTCGCTGTCGAGCCCCGTTAGGACCGCCTCCCAGCGGTCGAGGAGCTTGCGGGCGACCTCCTCGTTGCCGAGAGCCTCGAGGCCCCGTTCCGCGGCGTACTTGCGGGCGAGGTCGTACAGCTCCCACTGCATCTCGAGACCGGTGATTGAGCCGCCCTGGGCGAGCTCGACCGTCGCGGACAAGGTGGTGTCCCGGGACACGGCCCGGATCGACCCGACGGGATGGAGGAGCCTCAGGTCCCGGGCGGGGTGGAAGTCGTCCTCGATCATGGCGAGCACGAGTGCGGTGACCCCGACTTTCAAGAAGGTGGCGACCTCGGCCAGGTTCGCGTCACCGACGATCACGTGCAGCCGGCGGTACTTCTGCGGGTCCGCATGCGGCTCGTCACGGGTGTTGATGATCGGCCGCTTGAGCGTCGTCTCGAGCCCGACCTCCTCCTCGAAAAAGTCGGCGCGCTGGCTGAGCTGAAACGCCGGCACCTCGCCGCCGTAGGGGGCCTCCTCGCCGATCTTGCCGGCGCCGGTGTAGATCTGGCGCGAGACAAGGTGCGGGGTCAGCTCGTGCACGATCCTCGAGAAGGCCACGGCCCTGTCGACGAGGTAGTTCTCGTGGCAGCCGTAGGAGTTGCCCTTGCCGTCGGAGTTGTTCTTGTAGATGACGATCTGCTCGCCGGCGGGCAGCAGGCAGTCGGCCGCCTCCATCGAGCGCCGCAGGATCAGCTCGCCGGCACGGTCGTGCAGCACGAGCTCGAGGGCATTCGAGCACTCGGGCGTCGAGTACTCCGGGTGGGCGTGGTCGACGTAGAAGCGGGCGCCGTTGGTGAGCACCGCATTGACGAGATGGGTCTCGATCTCGGGGGGCATGGAGCCCTCGCGGGCAAAGCCCCGGGCGTCGCGGCCCGGTGACTCGTCTTCGAAGTCCCAACCGATCTTGCGCTCGAGCTGAGCCACATAGGCGTTGATGAGCAACGAGGACGCGGTCGTCGGAGACATGTCGCCGGCCGAGATCACCTGGATCCCGTACTCGGTCTCGATGCCGCAGACCTTGGTCATCGCCACGCTGGGACGCTACCCCACTTAGAAAGCCCTACTGGTGCACCCGGCCCGGGGCGCGCTCAGAGGTACTGGCCCGTCCCGACACGCTCGATGGCGCGCCCGCCGCGTTCCTCGCCGCCTTGGCCCATCAAGGTGCGGATGTAGATGATCCGCTCGCCCTTTTTTCCCGAGATCTTCGCCCAGTCGTCCGGGTTCGTCGTGTTCGGCAGGTCCTCGTTCTCCTTGTACTCCTGGCGGATGGACTCGATCATGTCGTCGAGGCGGATGCCGTGGCCCTCTTTCGAGATTTCGCGCTTTATGGCGAGCTTTTTCGCCCGCCGGACGATGTTCTCGATCATGGCGCCGGAAGAGCAGTCCTTGAAAAAGAGCGTCTCTTTGTCACCGTTTTGGTAGGTGGCCTCCAGGAAGCGGTTTTCGTCGTCGGCCCGGTACATCTCGGTGACGGTCTTTTCGATCATGGCGGCGACGGCCTTGTTGGCATCCCCGCCCCCGAGGGCGCCGACGTCGGCGGCGTCTATCGGCAAGGTGTCGGTCAGATAACGGGAGAAGACCTGCTGGGCGGCCGACTCGTCGGGTCGCTCGATCTTGATCTTCACGTCGAGCCGTCCCGGGCGGAGGATCGCCGGGTCGATGAGGTCCTCGCGGTTGGAGGCACCGATGACGATGACGTTGCGCAGCGCCTCGACCCCGTCGATCTCGGCGAGCAGCTGGGGCACAACGGTCGACTCCATGTCCGAGGAGATGCCGCTGCCCCGGGTACGAAACAGCGAGTCCATCTCGTCGAAAAAGACGATGACAGGCACGCCCTCTTCGGCCTTCTCCCGGGCACGCTGGAACACGAGGCGGATCTGGCGCTCGGTCTCGCCCACGTACTTGTTCAACAGCTCGGGACCCTTGATGTTTAAGAAGTAGCTCCTCACCTTCTCGTTTCCGGTCCGCTCGCCGACCTTTTTCGCGAGCGAGTTGGCCACGGCCTTGGCGATGAGCGTCTTGCCACACCCGGGGGGCCCGTAGAGCAAGATCCCCTTCGGGGCCTGCAGGCGGTACTCCGCGAAAAGCTCGCGGTGCAGGTAGGGAAGCTCAACGGCGTCGGTGATTGCCTCGATCTGGCTGTCGAGACCGCCGATGTCGGCGTAGGTGACGTCGGGCACCTCCTCGAGCACGACCTCTTCGAGCTCGGGGCGGGGCAGCTTCTCATAGAGCAGCATCGAGCGCGGGTCCATGAGGAGCGAGTCGCCCGCCCGCAACTTGACGCCGACGAGGTATTCGGAGATCTCGGCGACCTGCTCCTGGTCGGCCCGGCCGACGATGAGCACCCGCTTGCCGTCCTCGAGCACCTCGAGCACAGAGACGACCTCGCCTCCGAGCTCGGGGTCACGGACCAACACGACGTTGAGCGACTCGTTCAAGACGACCTCTTGGCCCTTGCGGAGCCCTTCTGACTCAAGCCCGGGATGGACCGCGACGCGCATCTTGCGGCCGCTCGCGAACACGTCCACGGACCCGTCGTCGTTGCTGGCGAGGTAGGTGCCGTACGCCGATGGCGGTTGGGTGAGCTTGTCCACCTCCTCGCGTAAAGCGGCGATGTGCTCTTTGGCCTGCTGGAGCGTGAAGGTCAACTTCTCGTTCTGGGAGACGGCGTGGGCGAGCTGCCCTTTGGTCTCGAGAAGGCGCTCTTCGAGTGTGCGGACGCGCCCAGGCGCTTCTTGCAACCGACGCCGGAGCTCGGTGATCTCGTCTTCTGCCTCCTCGGCCCGCCGCTGAAGCTCGTCTAGGTGTTCGTCATCTGCTGGCAATCCCGTGTGCCCGTCGTTTTCCATCGGTGTGACCACCTCCTCACACGGCGCGATCTTCGCCCCCGTCGGGACCCTACACCGGTGCCGGACAGGTTGGACACCGCAGGGGGTGCTCGCCCGGTTTGGCGGGGCCCACCAGCCCTGAGACTAAACTCGCGGGAGGACAAGCAGGCGAATTTCGGCCCTGCCCGTGGCAGGCACTCAAGGAGGAGTGGCGGATGAAGGTTTGGATTGACCAGGACCTTTGCACGGGGGACGGCGTTTGCGAGGAACTTTGCCCATCGGTGTTCACGTTGTTGGACAACGGGCTCACCTATGTGAAGCAGGGCGACACGATCTTCAACAACCCCGGCGGCGAGTCGCAGATGGCAATCGTGCCCCCCGAGTTCGAAGACGCCGCCACCGAGGCCGCCGACGAGTGCCCCGGAGAGTGCATCTTCCTCGTCAACGACTGAGGATCGTCGCTTTCGGGCCCAGCTCGTAGGTCCAGCCGGTCAGGTTGCGCCACTGAGTGTGGCGCGGACCCTAAGCTTTGCGCGCTAGTAGCACGCGGTCGTGAAGCACCCTCGGCCGGACAAGGAGCGGGAGCCCCAAGGAGATGAGTCGCTGATGAAGGTGTGGATTGACCAGGACCTCTGCACGGGGGATGGGCTCTGTGAGGAGATCTGTCCTGCCGTGTTCACTCTTCTCGACGACGGCCTTGCCTATGTTAAGCAAAGCGACGCGGTTCTCAACGAGCCCGGTGGGGCGTCTCAAATGGCGATGGTGGCCTCCGATCTCGAAGACGCCGTCACCGAGGCGGCCGAGGAATGCCCCGGAGAGTGCATCTTCATCGTCACCGAGTGACGGCCTCCTGACCCGACAGCTAGTGCCGAACTGACCCGATCGGCCCGTTGAGCCCGATCGGCCCGTTGAGCCCGATCGGCCCGTTGAGCCCGATCGGCCCGTTGAGCCCGCTCTCAGGGCGACAACATGCGCGCCGAGGTCAAGAACCCCGTGTGGGCCACCATGCGGTGGTCGGGGCGCACCGAGCGCCCCTCGATGTGCCAGGTCCGCCTCAGGATCTCGAAGCTCTCCGCCATGGCGAAGCCGTAGTGCTCGAGAGCCGCCCGCAGCTCCGCGGTCTGGTTGATGCCAGGCAGGTACGAGAGCAAGATGCCACCCGGTGCGAGCGCTTTTTTGGCGTGCGGCACCACCTGCCAGGGCTCAGGGAGGTCGAGCACGACCCGGTCGAAGTTCTCGGCGTCGATGCCCAGGTAGGCGTCGCGCTCGACGACGTCATAGGGCTGGTCGGGGCCCAAGAACGCCTCCACGTTCGCCCGTGCCCGGGCGGCGAAGTCGGCCCGCAGCTCATAGCCGGTGATCACGGCTCCGGCGCGCAACATGGCCATGGACAAAGCGCCCGAGCCGACGCCGGCCTCGAGCACGCGTGAGCCGGGGAAGATGTCCGCCGCCATAAGGATCGCCCCGAGGTCCTTTGGGTAGATCACCTGTGCCCCGCGGGGCATCCCGATCACTACCTCGGAGAGGGTCGGTCGCAGCACCAGGTAGCGGGCGGCGTTGGTGACGCGCCCGTCTTTCTGCCGGGCCTCGACCTCCTCGCCCTCGCGGCGGCCGATCAGGCTGTCGTGCTCGATGACCCCGGCATGGGACTGGAACGACCGGCCGGGCTGGAGAGTTACGAGGTAGCGCCGGTCCTTGCGGTCTACAAGCATGACCCGCTCCCCCGCTGCCAGCGTCCTCGGCCGGGCCAAAGGGAGCTCTGCGCTCACGCGAGGGCCTCGGCATCCCCTTCGGTGTCGTCGCGCGCGGACTCGATGGAGCCGCGACGCTTGGGAGAGCCACGGCGCTTGGGGCGGGTCTGGTCCCCCCGTGCCGGGCGGCGTGCCTGGCCGTCCTCCTCGGCCGCCTTGGCCTCGGCGCGGACACGGCGGCGGCTGGTGTTCGATCTTGCCTGTCGCTTTTCTTCCTTCAGCGCCTTGTGGGCGGCCTTCTTGCGTGCCCGGCGCGAGCGCGCCGGTGCCGGGACGTGGCTGACGACAATGGACTCACCGAGGCGGAGGCTCTCGGTGCTCACCTGCGGCGCGGGCTTGCGCGCCAAGAACCTGGCCAGCCAGGCAATGGCGCCGATGGAGAGCCAGATGTTGCTTCCCTCGATCAGCCCGGACTTGATCCCGCGCCTGATCAGCTGGCGCGCCCAGCGGTCGAGGTAGCTACGCACAGCGGGCCCAGTCCTGTCCGGCCACGCTCAGATACGGCGAATCTCGAGCACCGACGCCCGGCGGCGCCCCCGGCGTCGCCCGAGCAGGTACACCGCCGCGACAGCCGCCACACTGGCGGCGACGAGCGCCCCGATCGTCGGGGGGGCGGCGTCTTTCACGAGTGACTGCGTGCTCCCGCTTAGGGACCGCAGCTTGTCCTCGACGTCCGAGAGCGTCACGCGGGGCGATTCGTCCTCCGCGAGCAACAGATGCCTGACCAGGCGGATCGTCATCGTCCTGCCTCCGATCGCTTCATCGTCCTCATCCCTGCTTGGCGGCGCGCTTGCCGCGAGACTTCAAGAGCACGGCGCCGAAGGCGCCCATCGCCAAAAGGCCCAAGATGGCCGTGATCGGATAGGGCACCCACGACCAGTTGCCGGCGAACACGCTCCTGGTCTCTGTCTGCAGCACCCGCAGGACGCCGATCAGCAAGAGCACCGTGCCGATACCCAAAAACAGCGCCGCGATCGACCCGAAAAGCAGTGTGCGCCCGACGGTGCGTAGCGGCGCGACCGTCTCTTGGAGCACATAGCGACGCAGGAGACCGAACAGCTCGGCTCCCTCCTCGCGCGGATCGGCCTGCTTGCCGTCAGCTTTTCCCGACATGAAACCGCAGGTTATAGGTAGCGAGGCCCATCTCGCCACGTAGGGCGCCGAGACGAGGCGGGAAAACTCCCGGCGGGGGGCGCTCAGGGTTGTAAGGCGGCGCGGAAAAACTTGCGCAGGTGCTCGAGGCGCCGCTCGAGCTCGGACTTGCCGAGCGGGTCGGTGTCCAGCAGCGCCTCGAGGAACGGGACGTCGCTGAAGTAGGTCAAGATCGCCCCGTAGCCGGTGAGGACGAGCTGTTCGGCATCGTGGGAGCGGAACCTGCCGGCGGACATCTCCCGCTCGAAGAACGTGACGGCCCGCTCGAGCATCGGGCGCAGCGTGACTCCGAGCTCTTTTGCCATGCGGCCGCCGCCTTCGAGCGCTTCCCGCCGGACCAGGCGCACGAATTCGGGGCTGTCGGCGAAGAACCTAAAGCCCGTCGTGAGCACGCGGTCCACCTGCTCCCAGCCGTTGCGGGGGCGGTCGGTCGCCTCGGCGACCCGGGCCAGCCAGTCGGAGAAGGAGGCCTCGAACACCTCGCCGTAAAGGGCCTCTTTCGAGGGGAAATGGTGCAACAAACTCGGGCGGCGGATCCCCACGAGCTCGGCTATGTCGTTTAGTGAAGTCCCCTCGAAGCCGTGCTCGGCAAAGCACCGAAGACCAGCCGCGAGAATCGCCTCACGTGTGCTCACCCCGGGCCTACGGGCTAGATGCGCGGGCAGGCCCGGGACCGGTGGCCCCTCGTCAGCGCCGTTCGTCGGCTCGGATTCTGTCGCCATCGGTCCACCCTACCTACCAGACGGTAGGCAGTCGCTGATACTCTTCGCCTCGTGCCAAGAGTTCTTCTTGCGGTGCTGGTGGGCCTGGGACTCAGCCAACTGGCGCTTTTCTGCACGACTGTGTACTTGCACCGGGCTCTCGCCCACCGGGCGCTCGTGCTCCGGGGCTCGGTACAGATGGTCTTCCGTGTCCTCATTTGGCTCATGACCGGGGTCCGTCCCCGCCAGTGGGTCGCGGTCCACCGCAAGCATCATGCCTTCACCGACGTCGCGGGCGACCCGCACTCGCCCGTGCTGCTCGGCTTTTGGTGGGTGCAGCTGACCAACGCCGCCCTTTACCGCAAGGTGGCCCGTGACGGTGTGACGACCCAGCGCTACGCGAAGGACCTGCCGCCGGACCGCCTCGACAAGCTGCTGTTCGACCACGCCTTTTTGGGCCTAGGCGTCGGCATCGGCGCCCTTTGCCTGTTGCTCGGCTGGCGCTGGGGCCTGCTCGCCGCCGCCGTGCATGCCCTCAGCTATCTCGCCCTCAACGCCGCCATCAACGCCGTCGGTCACAGCTTTGGGAAAAAGAGCTACCCCAACACGGCCTTCAACAACCAGTGGCTCGCCTTTGTCACCGGCGGCGAGGGTCTTCACAACAACCACCACGCCGCTCCGACATCGGCCAAGCTCGCCCTCGCCCGGCGCGAGATGGACCCTGCCTGGTGGGTGATCCGGCTCATGGTGCGGGCCAAGATGGCCACAGTGAGGCTCCAAGAGACCCGTTTCGTGTCGCGGTCGGCACCCTCGATGAACAGCTGATAACAGACCGCTGACCTCCCGCTTCGGCGACCCGCGGACCCGCTCGTGGTGCGTAGTCTGTCGACCATGGCCGACGCCGAACTCGAACAGCTCTGCATCAACGTCATCCGGGGCCTCGCGATGGACGCCCCCCAGCGGGCCAACAGCGGCCACCCGGGCACGGCCATGGCTCTAGCCCCGCTGGCACACGTCTTGTACTCGCGGGTCATGAGCCATGACCCGGGCGACCCCGACTGGCCGGACCGTGACCGCTTCATCTTGTCCAACGGGCACGCCTCGATACTTTTGTACTCGATGCTCTTTTTGAACGGCTACGGGCTCGAGCTCGAGGACCTGCGCCAGTTCCGCCAATGGGGGTCGCGCACGCCCGGGCATCCTGAGCTCCATGCCCTGCCCGGCATCGAGGTGACGACGGGGCCCCTCGGCCAGGGCTTCGCGAACGGGGTCGGCATGGGGATCGCCGAGCGATTCTTAAGGGCGCGCTTTGGCCCCGAGGCGATCGACCACCACATCTTTGTGAGCTGTGGCGACGGTGACTTGATGGAAGGGGTGAGCCACGAGGCCGCCTCCTTGGCCGGACACCTCGGCCTCGGGCGGCTCGTCTATGTCTATGACGACAACCACATAACCATCGACGGCCCGACCGAGCTCGCCTACACCGACGACGTCGCCAAGCGCTTCGAGGCCTACGGCTGGCACGTCGAGCACCTCGGGGAAGTGGCCAACGACCTCGATCTCATCGAGGCGGGCCTGCGCCGGGCCATGGCCGAGGCGGAGCGTCCCTCGATGCTCATACTGCGCAGCCACATCGGCTGGCCGTCGCCGCATCGCACCGACACCAAGGAGGCTCACGGCGACCCGTTGGGCGCAGACGAGATCGTTCTCACTAAGGCCCTCTTGGGCTTGCCTGTGGACCAGGACTTCTACGTGCCCGAGGAGGTGCCGGCCTTCTACCGGGAGCGGGCGGAGCGGGGCCGGGCTGCGAGAGAGGACTGGGAGCGGCGCCAGGGCGTCTCGGGCGCCGACAGGGAGCGCTTCGAGGCATGCCTTGGCGGGCGGGGGCTCCCGGGGTGGTCAGACGCGCTGCCGAGCTTCGAGGCGGGCACCAAGCTCGCCACCCGCAAAGCCATCAACAAGTGCCTCACGGCGACGGCGCCCAACATTCCGGGCCTGATCGCCGGGGCGGGCGACCTCACGGGCAACACCGGGGTCGACCTCGGCGCCACGGCCGAGGCGCAGTCGCTCGAGCACCCCGGAGGGGCACAGGTCCACTACGGCATCCGCGAGCACGCCATGGCAGCCGCGATGAACGGCATGGCGCTGCACGGCGGCGTGCTGCCCGTCGGCGGGACCTTCTTCGTCTTCAGTGACTACGCCCGCCCGTCGGTCCGCCTCGCGGCCATTTCGCAGGCCCACGTCGTTTACTTCTTCACCCACGACTCGGTCGGCCTAGGTGAGGACGGGCCGACTCACCAGCCGATAGAGCAACTCGCCTCGCTGCGGGCCATGCCGGGCCTTTGCGTCCTGCGCCCGGCCGATGCCAACGAGACGGCTGCTGCCTGGAGGATCGCAGTCGACTCGGACCGGCCGACGGCACTCGTGATGAGCCGCCAGGAGATCCCCGTGCTTGCGCGGACCGCCGAGCTCGCGAGCGCTGGCGTCGCCCGAGGCGCGTACGTCCTCGTTCAAGGGCGCGAGGGCGCAAAGGCCCCCGACATCGTCCTCATCGGCACCGGCAGCGAGGTGCAGCACTGCCTCGGTGCGGCCGAGTTGCTGGAGGCACAAGGCGTGCAGGCGCGCGTCGTCTCGTTCCCGAGCTGGGACCTGTTCGCCGCCGAGGACGCCGGGTACCGCGACGACGTCCTGCCGCCCGGGGTGCCCCGCCTCGCTGTGGAAGCGGGCGCCTCGTTCGGCTGGGAGCGCTACGCGGACGCCACGGTCAGCATCGACCGCTTCGGCGCTTCGGCTCCCGGCTCGGTGAACATGGAGAAGTTCGGCTTCACCGCCGATAACGTCGCTTTGCGGGCTCGCGAGCTGCTCGGGGCCCGGGCCAAAGTCCAGGGGGACGCATGACAAGACTGCACGATCTCTACAGCACCGGGGGCCAGAGCCCCTGGCTCGACAACCTGAAGCGCTCCTATCTGAGCTCGGGCCGCCTCGCCGAGCTCGTCTCGAAAGGCGTGCGGGGACTCACCTCCAACCCGACGATCATGGCGAAGGCGATCGCAGTCGGCGAGGACTACGACGAGGAGTTCTCGGCAGCTCTCAAAGCCGGCCAGAGCGTCGAAGAGGCCTACTGGGACCTCGTCGTCTCCGACGTTGTCGGCGCGCTCGGGGTGTTCCGGCCCCTTTATGACAAGAGCGGAGGCGCAGACGGCTTCGTCTCGATCGAGGTTTCCCCTGGCCTCGCCCATGACACCGAGGGGACGATCGCTTCGGCGCGCCAGCTGCACGAGCGCATCGCGGAGCCCAATGTGTTGGTGAAGATCCCCGCCACCGCCGAGGGCCTCGGGGCGATCGAGACGATGATCGCCGAAGGGCGCAGCATCAATGTGACCCTGATCTTCTCCTTGGAGCGCTACCGCGAGGTCGTCGAGGCCTACCTCTCGGGCCTGGAAAGGCTCGTCGCGGCTGGCGGCGAGGTCTCCAAGGTCGCCTCCGTGGCCTCGTTTTTCGTGAGCCGGGTCGACACCGAGGTCGACCGCCGCCTCGAGGCCATCGCCAAGGAGAACACCCGCTCGCCTCGGGCCGCGGCCGCGCTCGGACTGCGCGGCAGCGCCGCGGTCGCCCAGGCACGGCTCGCCTACAAGGCCTACCTCGAGCTGTTCTCCGGGGCGCGCTTTGAGGCCCTCGAGAAACAAGGGGCCCGCCGTCAGCGGCCCTTGTGGGCGTCGACGTCCACCAAGAACCCCGCCTACGGCGACCTCGTCTATGTCGACTCGCTCGTGGCCAACGACACCGTCAATACGATGCCGGAGGAGACCATCGAGCTGTACTTGGACCACGGCCTGGCCGTCGCCATCACCGAGGCGGACCTCGCGGAGGCGGCCTCGAGCTTTGCGCGCCTCGCCGAGTGCGGGATCGACATGGCAGATGTCGCCGAGGTGCTCGAGAAAGAAGGGGTCGCGTCCTTCGCGGCCTCCTTCGACGACCTCATCGACAAGCTGCGCGAGAAGGCCGACGCTCTAAAGGGGGCGAAGTGACCTCCGATCTGCTCCGGCGCCTCGAGGCGCGTGACCACACGCTGTGGCCCGACGGCAACGTCGCCCCGAACCGCCTCGGCTGGCTCGACATGCCCCGGCGCATGCTCGATGAGTCGCGCAAGTTGTCGAGCTTTGCCGCCAGCATCGACCAGGACACCGTCGTGGTGTTGGGGATGGGCGGCTCGTCGCTCGGCCCGGCCGTGCTGGCGGCCGTGCGGGACAACGCCGCCGCCGCCGCCGGGCGCCGGGTCGTCGTCTGCGACACGACCGACCCCGCCAGCGTCGCGGCCTTGCCTTTGGAGGACGCCTTCATAGTCGTTTCGTCCAAGTCCGGCACGACGCTCGAGCCGAACGTCTTGTTCTCCTACGCCCGAAGCCGTGTCTCTGATCCCGCCCGCTACGCGGTCATCACCGATCCCGGCACGCCCTTGTCGATCGAGGCGGCCGAGCTCGGCATCCGCCACGTTTTCGAGAACCAGCCCGACATCGGCGGGCGCTACTCGGTGCTTTCGTACTTCGGGCTCGTCCCGGCCGCCCTCATGGGCTACGAGGTCGCCGAGCTTTGCGAGCGTGCCCTCGATGTCGACAAAGAGGAGGCGGTCGCCCTCGGAGACGCCATGGGCACAGCCGCCCTGGCCGGTCGCGACAAGACCACGGTCGTCGTCGGCGAGCCGATCCGCTCGTTCGGCCTTTGGGTCGAGCAGCTCATCGCCGAGTCGACGGGCAAGCTCGGCCGCGGATGTGTCCCGGTGCCGACGACCGAGCAGGAAAAGGGCGATGACCGCCACATCATCGAGGTGGTCCTCGACGCGCCCGGCGCTTTGGGCGCGGAGTTCTTCCGCTTCGAGCTCGCCGTCGCCATCGCCGGGCACGCCCTATCTGTCGACCCCTTCGACGAGCCGAACGTCGCCGAGTCGAAGGCCAACACCTTGCGCGTCCTCGGTGCGCTCCCGCTCCCGAAGCTCGCTTGCTCGTCTCCCGAGGACCTGATGTCGCTCATTGCCGAGAAGGTGCGCCCGAACGACTACGTCTCTTTGCAGGCCTACTTGCCCTACGGCCAGGACGAAGCCCTCGAGGCTCTGCGCCGCAAGGTGCGCGACGCCAATGGCGCCATGGCCGTCACCGCCGGCTACGGGCCGAGGTTCTTGCACTCGACCGGCCAACTCCACAAGGGCGGCCCGAACAGCATCGTCGCCGTGCAGCTCGTCTGCTCCACGCCGTCAGGCGAGCTCGCCATCCCCTCTCAGAGCTACGACTTCGCGACCTTGATCAGCGCGCAGTCAATCGGGGACCACGACAGCCTCGTGGCCCACGACAGGCGCGTGATACGCGTCGAGCTCGACGATCTGGGCGAGATCCGATAACCAACTGCCAAGGCGGCAACCCGCAAGCTAGGGAGGAACAGCGACGATGAAGATCGGCATGGTTGGCCTGGGCAAGATGGGCGCCAACATGACCAAGCGCCTGATCGAAAAG
>Ga0182015_10003810_pt1 | contig 16657 bp, 14 predicted proteins | sample 712P3MmetaG_FD_120478 | JGI IMG/M metagenome (GOLD analysis project Ga0182015, IMG submission 120478) | Permafrost microbial communities from Stordalen Mire, Sweden - 712P3M metaG | ecosystem: Environmental > Terrestrial > Soil > Wetlands > Permafrost | place: Sweden: Stordalen | collected... | reverse complement strand
TTACTGACCCTAGTCGTGCTGGCCGCCTGCGGCGGCGATGGGAGCTCGAATGGAGGCGGACCTCCTCCGACTCCTCACACGATCGGTGGGACCATCTCGGGTCTGACAGGCTCGGGCCTCGTGTTGCAAGACAATGGCGGCGACTCTCTCAAAATATCCGGTAATGGCAATTTCACCTTCGCGACCTCCGTGCTGGGCGGCAATCCCTTCAATGTCACGGTCTCGACCCAGCCGACCAACCCCGCCCAAACCTGCGCCGTTGCGCACGGTTCCGGGACGGTCTCCGGCAACGACATCACCAATGTAGCCGTTACTTGCACGACCGAGAGCTTCACGGTCGGCGGCACAGTGTCGGGACTCGCCGGCTCCGGACTGGTGCTCGCCGACAATGGCGCGAACGACACGCCCGTCGCAAAGAACGGGCCGTTCAGCTTTTCCACGGCGCTTGCCAGCGGCAGTGCCTACAACATTACGGTCGCGACCCAGCCGGCGAGTCCACCGCAGACGTGTGCGGTCGGCAATGCAAGCGGAACCGTCACTGCGGGCAACATCTCGACGGTGAGCGTGACCTGTGCGACCAATACCTATAGCGTCGGCGGCCACGTCTCGGGCTTGGCTGGCTCCGGGCTCGCGCTGAGCTATAACGGCGGCGCCGCGATTTCCGTGTCGCGAAACGGGGGATTTACCGCCGCGGCCGGTATTGCCATCGGTACGGCCTATAGCGTGGCGATCGTCGCTCAGCCCGCGAATCCGGCGCAGACCTGCGTGCTCAGTAACGGGAGCGGAGCGGTCGGTACGGCCAACGTCGCATCCATCCTGGTGTCTTGCCCGCAGGCGGTCGGACGCTTTGCCTATGTCGTGGGCGCTGGCACGGAAACCCCTTCTTCCCCGCCGATGCTGGGGACGATCTCCGTCTTTACCATCAATCCGGTCAGCGGTGCCCTTACATTGATACCGGCCAGCGCAGTATCTACGGGGCCAATCGTCTCGTCATTTCAATTTGTTCCCCACACATCGTTCGCGTGGGCGCTCAACGAGGGCTTCGAATATCCGCTGGAAAATGGCTTCGGACTCGCGAGCATCTATGATTATTCAGTCGATGCGACCACCGGGCTTCTCACCCCCGTAAGTGGAAGCCCGTTCAGCCAACTGGACGGCACGAGCACTACGCCAGGCTGTGCCTCACCGCCGAACGCTCCGGCGCCCACGGGCTTCGGAACCACCGCATACGTTACATTTGCCCCGAGCGGCACCTTTGGATTCGCCACCAATGTTGCTGCGGACACTGGTGGAAATATGGGGATGAACGCCAACGCCCAGACTTGGCGATTCACCGTCGACCCCACGAATGGGGCACCTAGCCTCGTTCCGGGGAGCAGCATTCCGCAGGTCTGCGGCGGCAGCGACGTACCACCTGTGACCATCGATCCGAGCGGGCAATTTGCGTACATTCCCGGCAACGAAACTTTCGCCTTCGAGATCAACGCCCAGACCGACGCATTAATCCAGGCGCCCGGGAGTCCCTATAGCCTTGCGGGCGGCGGCGACAGCGTGGTCATCGATCCGGCGGGGCGATTCGCCTATGTACTCGGTAACGGAATATCGGGCTTCAGCATCGATCCTTCGACCGGAGCGCTCACACCGATCGTCGGAAGTCCGTTTGCAATCCCTTACGCTTTCGCCATGGCGATAGATCCAAAAGGACAGTTCGCCTACGTCGTCAAATTTGGCGCGGCCGGCGGCGGTGTATACATCTATGCCATCGGCCCGACAGGCGCGCTCACTGCGGTCTCAGCGGGCGCATCGGTGGCGCTCAGCGACCCGTCCTCGTTCACGATCGATCCGAGTGGAGAATTTGCCTATGCGGTTGGCAGAACCGGCACCGCCGTTCAAACCGGCGTCTACGCCTACACCATCGACGCGGTGACGGGCGCCCTCACGCCGGTGGCGGGCAACCCTGTGGCTACCAGCTCGAATCCCGTCGAGGTCACGGTCACTAATTGAGACATCCGCGGCCGGGCACTCAGAGCGCGCGCTGGCCAAAGGGTCTTGGTGGTGAGCTCAAGGAGAGGGCTTTTGTGGCGGTGGCTCAGCTACCTTGGGAAGGCTCTCCAGAATCTTAATGAGCTCGATGATGCGCCGAACGTTCCCACTTCGATCGCTGATTAATAGAGCGTTCGTTATTGGGAATGCGGCCAAGTGTCCGGCCTGCGGGATCAATGGGCGCAGTATGGGGACCAATTGGGCGGCGCTCACATTCTTCACGAGCACGACACACGTTACCCACTCGCCATCGAGGGCTTTGATGTTGTCTGGCGGGACTATGGGCGTCGCTGCTTGGCGAGCGTCGGTGATGGCTATCACCTGAATGATGCCGTCATTAGCCACGACGACCATGCCATAGACCTCGAGGATCGAGAGCAATTCGGGATAGGTGACATCTCGATGATCCAATCCGCCCAGATCTATAGTTTGTGGAAGACGTGGGTCCACCACGAAATGCTTATGTAACCTCGCGCCCACCTCGCGGAGTAGCGCGCGCAGATCGCTGTCCCCGGCATTGGTAACGGTCGAAGCAGATGCGCTTGTTTTGGATTCCGTATCCGCTGCGACCGTGAATGCCGACAAAGACCACAGAAGGCACGCTAACGCGATGGATGATTTCAAGTGTGTCTCCGTGAGCTACTTGTAACAAATTGTAATTGCCGTGACCGCCGGCCCGTACAATTCCGCAACAGCTTTATTCGATGCACGAATCTATCATCGATCTCAGCTAGGAGATCTACGATGTCTCTCATCAACGGACTGAGGTGGTACCAGGTTTGCGCGTGCACTTGGTTGCTCTCGAGCTAACCAGTTGGCCCTTTGGGGGTATCAGCCAGATCGTGATCGATCCTTCCGGGCAGTTCCTCTATTTAATTGACCCTTCAGCTGGCGTCTACGCCTACGCGATCAACCGAAATACGGGCGCTTTGACGGCCGTGGCCGGTTCGCCATTTGAAGCGGGGTCCGTACCAACTTCCCTTGCGTTTGATGCATCGGGAACTTACCTCTACATCGCCGGCTATAGCGGACCGATAGCCCCCGTCAACGGCGTGATATCGGCCTACTCGGTGAATAGCTCCGGTGCCTTGGTGCCCTTGGCGAAGTACACGCTCTCCAGTCAGGACCTTCAGTCCAGCGGTTTAAACACAATAGTCGCAGCCGGAACTTATCTGTACGTCGCTGGCTACTACACCAATTCGATCACCGCCTTCTCCATCGGCTCCACTGGTGAATTGAGCCAAAACGTGCCTGGATCACCCTTTGCGACCGACACGGGCCCGTACCGAATCGTGGCCGATCCGTCCGGATCGGTGCTCTATACGGCAAACAATGGAGCGCCCACGGCGACTGAGGCAACGCCCGGAAGTATTTCCGCATTCACAATCGATTCCTCCACGGGCGCGCTCACTAAGGTTTCCGGGTACCCGCAACCAATAGCGGTTCACGGGGCAATCAGCATCGATCCCATGGGCAGGTTCTTGCTCGTACCCGAGATAGCCGGTGTGTCCGTCTATACCATCGATACCACTACCGGCACGCTCTCTGCGGTCGCCGGTTCTCCCTTCCCTGGCGGCACCGATCCGAGTCTCGTGAGCATTGGCCCAATGGATCGGTTCGTCTACGTCGTCAATGAAGGCTCGGCCAACGTCTCGGAATTTACACTCGAAAGCACGGGGGCGCTCACGCCGCTGGGAGGATCGCCGGTGCCGGTGCTCAATAATCCGAGCTACATGGCTACCGTATGGAACTGACCTAATCCCAACCTGGGCGTTTTTTATCTCCTACTCGTGTCTCAACTTCCCGTTCATCATGCAAGCGTAGTCCGACAATGGCATCAAGCCTAAAGCCTGACGGTTCGCCTCGATGTCCGCCATATTTCCGGCTCCCTTCGGGACACCCTTCGGCTTGAATTGTCCCGAGTACCAATCGAATTGAGTGCCGTATCGCTGCGGCTTGCCCTCTGCCAACAGGACCCGGTCGGTGAGTTTCGCCAAGTCATCGGCGGGCAGCTCACCCGCCTGTTGGCGCTGAACGAATATGGGTTGAACGCGGAGCTGGAACTGCGGGTCCCCGTCCGCGTGCTGTACGAGAAGCCAGGTCCAATGAACGCCGCTTTCACCCACCTGGGAAACCGTCGGGATGCCGTTGTCTTTCACCAAATTCTTGAGCCATGCCAGGTTTTCCTCGTCCATGCGGCGCACCCGGTTGTCGACTTCACGATCGCCGGGATTGGCGATGAGCTTCTTACGCTCGCGTTGGTCCGCCTCGAATCGCCGTTGCAGCTCAGACCGTAATTCAATTGCACTGAAGGTGCGCGTCCGGTCGCGTTGCGCGAGTGCGGAAGGCAGCTGATTGGAATGCGCCTCGCGCCATGCGGCGGCCCCGGGACACGGTGTCGAGGTTTCGAGATTCGCTGCGGCCTCGAGCTGCCAGGACGGCAGCAGCAGTCCGAGGCTCGCGCCGATTGCCCAAAACCTAGTCATCCGCAGAAAACTCCATCGGACGTTTCCGCGGAAACGTCGCAAGTCTTTCGGATACCTCAAGGGGAACCCGCCGTTTCATACCGGACCAATGCGGTGGTATTTGGTGGCAGCGTCAATCTGAAAATCGGCCGGCCGTTCTTGGTGTCCACCTTCCGATTGGCATCGACGATTCGCGCTCCGTCGCGGAGCCTCAGCTTGAGCTCGAATTGAATCGGCGACGCGCGCGCGTTCGAGATCTCGACCCGGTGTGAGTGGCCGGTACCGGTCGTCTCGACCTGTACGTCGGGGCTCGGGCCCAGGTCGATCTCCACTTCCTCGTTGATCGCGAGGTCGCGCAGGTTCGATTCGTGCTCCAGCAGCCGCTGCCCCTGGCGAATGGCAAAAACTTGGACGTGGCCGGACGGCAGGGGAATCCCGAGGCGGTTCGCTTCGGTGTTCACCGTGCGGAGATATCGAGACGCCGGTAGGGCGCCGGCCGCATTGCGCGGATTCTCATCGTCGCCCAGCTCGATGCCGTATACGGCGGCGACGGGAACGGCACTTCGATCCAACAGCCGGACCTGCTTCGATTGCCGGCTTGCGACCGTGGTGGGCTCTTGAATCCGGTACAGCTTCAGATCACCGAGTTGTTCTTGCTGGACTCGCCGGCCGCCGGCCATGACCTCTGCGAGGCTGGCGGCTACCGGCGCAGCGGCAGTCTGCGTGACGGCACGCAGACTGAGCTCGCGCGACTTGAGGGCGAATTGCAATTGCATCGGCAGGTCGCTGGTCGAGCCCCGTGGCCAGCACTTCGCGACGATGGGGCCGCCGATGTCGAGCGGCTCGACCTCACCGCTCTCGCGGTTCACCCGGCCGGCGACCACCTGGGTGCGGGCTTCGGGAAATCCGGTCCCGTTGCCGTTTGCCAGCGTGACCCAGGCGCCCAGATCCATCGAGCGACCGTCTTGAGACAGCGTCGCCGTATAGTCGGCCGCCCAATCGAAGTCGTGAGACAGGTAGGACAGGGTTGCCGTCGAGGTCAGCTCGCGTTGCGCTCGAACCCTCACCGACAGGGTGGGATGCGCCCGCAGGCCTTGGGTGCCTTCGAAGGTCAGGGTTTCCGGCGAGCCAGAACATCGAAGCGCTTCGATGCCCTCGTCGCTTCTGAAAATCACCCCACCCTCCGCGTCCGAAAGAATCGTGCCCGGCACCCGTTCCACGCGGCCGCTCTTGGGGTTGGTGCGGGCAAGCACGAGGGTTTTGCCCACCGCAGCGGCCACCAATGCGGAGGGACTTAAGCCGGCGGCGTCGCGGTTTTTCTCGACGATGGCGTCGTTGAGGCCCGTGACGATGGCACTCTCGGGCTCGATGCCGTCGGCCACGCCCTCGAAGCGCAGCCAATTGTCGCCCTTCTGCAGATGCACGACACGCGTCTCGGTGATGAGGGCAAAGCCGCCGAGGCGATCGAGATCCACCGATCCCGAGGACCGGTAGGGATCGCGGTAAATGGTCGCGGAGTATGCGCTGGGCGGCGCTGCTCGCGCGTCGGTGACGGGGCTCTGGGATTGGGACGGCGTGCAGGCCAACAGCAATGCGATGGCCGCGGCCGAAAGGTTCCACCCCGAAAGCCGCGAAGCCATGCGGACGGTCAGGGCGCTAGAACCGGGTGTCGAAGCCGGCGGTCAGCACTGTCCTGCCATTCGCCGGTATGCTCACGTTCCACTCGGCCGTATCGGCACTGCGCCGCGTGCTCTTCTGGCTCTCGGTGTCGATTCGCGAGTCGCCCCACAGGCCGTCTTGCAGCAGAGTTACCGTCAGCGGCCGGGGCGAAGCGTTCGAGAGCTCGTATCGCATGTCGGTCTTCCAGTCGTGCTCGTTCACGCGGGTACGCTTCTCGACCACCGCTTGCACTTTCACGTCGAAAGCGTCCCCGGTGACCAGCGAGAGGGTCGAACCCATCGGGGTGTGATCGATGCGGCTCTCGCCGATGAACTGCGGTTCACCACGCTTGTCGCGCATGTAGAAACGCAGGATGCCCGCGGGCAGCTGGTCTCCGAGGCCTGCGTGAGCGCTGGTCGAAAATCGATAGATGCTCTTGGCGCTCTGGGGCTGATCGGTGGTTCCGAGCCAATGGTTGCGGAATTCGTATCCATGCTCGGCGGCGACACCGTGAACGTCCAGAAATCCGACCTGCTTGGTCTGCAGGTTGGCGATGGTGGTGCGCTCCGGAAGGGGATACAGGTAAAAATCGCCTAGCCGCTCGCGGCTGCCGCTTTCGGTGCCGGCCTGCTCCAGCGCCGGGCGTCGACTCGGCTGACGCCAGGTGGTCGGGCCGGGTGAACTCACCTGTGTGGGCGAGCCGGCCACTAACAGGGTTTGGGCATTCTCGTAGGCCGTGCCGCTCGAGTTGGTGAGCGTGATCCATCCCTGTACGTCGATCTTGCCGGCCGCCTCGTCGTAGAGAGCCACGTAGTCCGCCTTCCAGCCGAGACCGGGAGTGAGATAGCTCAATGAGGCCGGCCGCATTCCGGGGTGTGCGCTGTCGATGGTGACCGACAGGGTGGGGCGGGCGCGCAGATTGTCCGGTACTTTGTCGAAGATCACGCGTACCGGCAGTCCGTCGTCGCGCAGCACTTCGATGCGCTGCCCGATCTTCAGCACCACGCCACCGTTGGTGGCGAGAACTTCGGCTTGCTCCCGGGTCTCGGCGCCGGTGGCCGGATTGACTCGCACGATGGTGACCTCGCGGCCGACCGCCTTTTCCATCAGCTTGGCCGGCGTCAGCAGATCGAAGTCGAAGTTCTGCTCCACGATGGCGATATCGGCGGCGGCGAGCGTCACCGTCTCCGGCCGGATTTGAGCCGAGACGCCCTCGAAGTCGATGCGCTGGCGGCCGCCTTTCACGTCGAGGTCGCGCCGCTCCTGGACTAGAGCCAGGTCATCGTTATAAATGGTAATCGACAGGGAATGATCGGCGGCGAACGCCGCCGGCGCGAGAAACGTCGGCCACAGACAGTGTGCGGCGAGGAGGAGGAGCGGCCCGAGCGGGGGGCCGTTACCGCATCGACACCACGCGCTCGGTCCTGAGCGACTCCATCCAACTCTTGACGCGCTTGGCATCGGCAACCCGCGTGTACTTGCCCAGTGAATCCAGCAATACGATCACGACATTGCGGCCTTCGATCACGGCCTCCATCACCAGGCACTTGCCGGCCTCGGAGATGTACCCCGTTTTCTGAACGATGATGTTCCAGGTGGGATTGGCCACCAGGTTGTCGGTGTTGTGGAACTCCACGAGGTGCCGGTGCACGCGCACCGTGTAGCTCTTGTCCGTGGAATATTCCCGGATGATCGCATTGTGAGAGGCGGCGATCACGAGCTTGGACAAATCCTCAGGACTCGCGACGTTCTCGCTCGACAACCCCGTGGGGTCGTCGAAATGGGCGTTGGTCATACCGAGCGCGCGGGCCTTCGCGTTCATGGCTCGCACCAGCGCCGGTACGCCGCCCGGGTAATAGGTGCCGAGCGCATGCGCCGCGCGGTTCTCGGAGGCCATGAGCGCGAGATGCAGGAGCTCGCCGCGGGTGAGCACCGTGCCCACCGTGAGACGCGAGAAATTGGTCTTCGGCAGATCGGTCTCGGCCTGGGTGACCTCCAGCTGCTCGTTCATGGGCTGGTGAGCATCCAGGACCACGAGCGCCGTCATGAGCTTGGTGATGGAGGCGATCGGCGCCGCCACGTCGGAGTTGCGCGAATAGAGCACCGAGGAATCGCTCGGATCCACGATGAGCACCGAACTTGACTTAAGCTTGGGACTGGCAGCCGGTCTCGCGGCGGCGGTCATTGCTAAAACGGTCAGCAGCGTTCCGACAAGCGCCGCCGCAGGGCCACGCCGTCCTAGATTCATGAGTCCCATTGCATTCCTGTGAGATTCCGTAAGGCGGTGGTATTACTTCAACTAGTGAAGGTAACCATATGTTAATCACGGTCCGACGTGATCCAGCGCTAACTTTGCCATTAATCCCGCGAAACTCCAAACAGTTTTGTGACGGGGAAATCCAAGGCCTCTAGACGCTGGCTTGCGCGCCGGGGCCCCGGCGCAATTCCTTGTCGCGGTACATGCGGTGATCGACGGTGCTCATGAGCTCGCGCATGTCGCGGCCATCCTTCGGGAAGATCACCACGCCGATGCTGACGCTGCAGCGGATCATGCGCGAACGCAGGTCGAGCGTGGTTTTGTAGACATTATGGCGGATACGCTTGACAACGGATTCCGCGACCTCCTGCGAGGCCCCGGGCAGCAGCACAGCGAACTCGTCTCCGCCGAAACGGCCGGCGCTGTCGGTGCCGCGAATGCTTCGCTGCAGGCACTGGGCCACCAGCGTGATGGCGCTGTTGCCCGCCTCGTGCCCGAACGAGTCGTTGATGTCCTTGAGCTTGTCGATGTCCACGAGGAGAAGGGCGTACATGCGTCGGTCGCGCTCCGCGGCGGTATGCTCCTGCTGCCACACCTCGTTGAACATGCGCAGATTGTAGAGGCCGGTCAGAGAATCGGTCTGCGCCAGATTCTCGATCCGCTCGCGAGCCTCCGCGATATCCGCCGAGAGCGTGGTGGTCAGGTAGGCGACCAGCAAAAACGGCGCGAGCTGTCCGACCGCACGGCTGGCATACATCAGCGAAATCACGTCCAAGCCCGGCGTGGCGGACGCCAGGAGAACGTGGCACAGGGAGATCACTGCCACCTGCATGAGCGTGGTGAGCCGCCCTAAGGTGAGGGCGCTCAGAATGATGGGCAGCAGGTACAGATTGAACAGGGGACTGCCGCTCTTCCCCGTGAACCAGAGCACCGCGGTGATGAAGACCACCATGGACCAGGATTCGATCGACAGCCGGGCCCGCGTACGTCCCGGAAAAAATTGGCGCGCGCGGAACGCCACGATGGCTGCCGCGAACAAAAGGAGCAGCCCGGACACCGGCCAGGGCTCATGGATCAGGGCGCCGGACCACACCAGCACCAGCGCCGCCAGTGCAAGGCAAAGGATTTCGATGGAACGGGTGCTGCGCACGCGGCGGCTAGTTGAGCGCGGAGGCGGACACCGCGCTACGGCCGCTCACGGTCGGGGTCTTGAGCTCCTGCACCGCTCGTTTGACCTCCGGATCCCTCTCGAGCAGGGGCGCATTGGCCGGCGGCGGCACTGCGGGCGGCTTCGGGTCGCGCTCGGTCTCGATGTCCGGCGAGATGCCGCGGTGATTGATGGATACGCCCGACGGCGTGTAGTAGAGCGACGTGGTGAGTTTTAGCGCGCGGCCATGATCCAAGGGCATCACCGTCTGTACCGAACCCTTGCCGAAAGTCGTCCGTCCCATCAGGGTCGCGCGATGATGATCCTTGAGCGCTCCGGCGACGATTTCCGCCGCGGACGCCGAGCCGCCGTTGACCAGCACGACGATCGGGGCGCCGTTGAGGTCGTCTCCCGGCGTCGCGCTCATTTCGAATTTGGACTCTGCCGTGCGCCCTTTGGCGCTTACGATCAGGCCGGAATCGAGGAACGCGTCCGCGACCGCGACCGCAGCCTCGAGCACTCCGCCGGGATTGTTGCGCAGGTCGAGCACCAGTCCCTTCAAAGGCGCACCGTTCTTGGAGCGCAGGGCGCGCAGCTGAGCGGTCATTTCCTCGCCGGTGGTATCGCTGAATTCGGCGATGCGGACGTATCCATATCCCGGTGCCGCCATCTCGGACGTCACGCTGTGCAACTCGACGCGCGAGCGTTTGAGCGTGACGATCAGCGGTTCGGTCGAGCCCTCGCGCAGAATTCCCACCTTGACGGAGGTGCCCTCCTTGCCGCGCATGCGACCGATGGTGTCCGCCAGCGTCGTGGTGTTGACCGGCACCCCGTCGATGGTGGCGATGACATCGCCAGAGCGGATTCCCGCCGCGGCGGCGGGAGATCCATCGAGCGGGGCCACCACCACGACCTCGCCATCCTCCATCGACACCTCGATGCCGACGCCCGAGTACTCGCCCGAGCTCGAGATCTTGATGTCGTCGTATTCATCGCCGTCCAGATACGCGGAATAGGGATCGAGCGACGACACCATCCCCCGAATCGCGGCCTGCAGCAATTGATGGTCGTCGACCGGCTCGACATATTCCCGCTCGACGCGCTCGAGCACTTCGGCCAGGAGGCGCGCATCCTGCCACGGCACGTTCTGATCGGGCGGCGGCGATTCATCCGCCCGGCCGCCGGCGGGCAACCCCAGGGCGAGGCCGAGCGATACGGCCAGCATCAGGATCGGGATTTTCCACGTTTTCATGTTCATCGGCCCGAGAGCATACGTGCGGTCGCGACGCGCCGCCAGCCAGGCCGGTCGCCGTTCAAGGAGTTCGCCTGAGCCAATCCTTGGGGTCGACGGGCTTGCGGCCTTCCCGTATTTCGAAATAAAGCTGCGGCGCCGCACCTTGCGCATCGCTCATCGCGGCGATCACATCCCCCGGCGCGACCGCGTCTCCCACGGCCTTGTAAAGAACCTCGGCGTGGCCGTACAGCGTCAGGTAATTGCCTCCGTGGGCGATGATGAGCAGCATTCCCATGCCCTGCAGCCAGTCGGCGTACACCACGCGCCCCGAGAACGGCGCCCGTACCTTCGCACCGCGCGCCGTCTCGATCGTGACGCCGTTCGGGTGCACCACGGTAGGCGCGCCGTTGGTGCGAGTCTCGAGGTAACGCGCCGTCATTTTTCCGGCGACCGGCCAGGGGAGCTTGCCGCGCAGCTGATCGAAATGCTGATGCGAATCGACCGGGTAATCCTGAAGCACGCGCGTGAGATCGGCGATCAAGGCCTCGACTGCCTGCTCTTCTCTATGCAGCCGCGCCAATTCCTCGTGGCCGCTCTGCACTTGCTCGGCGAGCGCCGCCAGGGCCGCGCTCCGCTCGTGCCGGGCTCGCTCGAGATCGGATACCTGACGGCCGGCATCGTCCTTCAAGGATTTGAGCTGCTGCGTTTGCTGATCGATCTCGGCGACCAGATCTTGCAAGCGCGCCTCCTCGGCGCCGATCTTGTCGATCCTCGCCGCCCGCTCCCTGGCGAAATAACCGTAATACGTCAGGGTCCGGCCCACCTCAGCCGGGTTGGTTTGATTCAGCAGCAGCCTCATTTCATCGCTCCGCCCGAGCAGGTAATCGGTACGTACCTCCGATGCGAGCGCGGCGCGTTGGGCCTCCAGTGCCGCCCGGGTGCGGCTCTGCTCGGCGCGAAGGTCGTTGCGCTTGCGCTCCGCAGCCTCTTCCGCCGCGTCGAGGCTCTCGAGCCGGCGGCGCTTCTCGGTGATGCCGAGCTCCGCCTCACGCAGACGCGCGCCGAGGGCATCGCGCTGCTTGAGCTCGCTCCCCAGTCGGCCGGTCAGATCCGCGATGCGCTCGCGCACGGCCGTGAGTTTGGCCTTCGCCTGGACCGCATCCTTGGAGCCCGCATCCTTGGGGGCCGCACCCGTATCCGGGGAGGCGGCCGCCGCACCGGGGGCGGCCGCCTGAATGCACATCGCCAGTATAGCGAGCGGAATTGAACGTCTGATGAGGGGATTCACGGCGGATTCGAGCCTTCGGGGCGCAAGCATACAAGCCTTGTGGCCGCTGCTATACTTGCCCGCCCCAAATTCCCGAAATCCCTTGGCATGCAGCGACTGTTCGAGTTCATCGGTCATCATCCTATTCTTGCCGGCGGCGCGGTCTTTGCCGCCCTGGCGGTCATCGCCGTCGAGATCAAGGAACGTATTCAGAAATTCGCCGCCCTGTCGGCTCCGCAGGCGGTACGTCTCATGAATCAGGGTGCACTGATCATCGACCTGCGCCCCCGGGAAGCCTTCGAGGCCGGACATATCGGCGATGCGCGCAACGTGCCGGCTGCGGACCTGGAGTCGCAGGCGGATTCGCTGAAGAAATGGCGCAATCGTACCGTGATTACCTATTGCGACAGCGGGGTGAACGGCGCCGGTGCCGCCCGGACGCTGGCGAAGCTGGGGTTCACCAAAGTGTTCAATCTGGACGGCGGCTTGAACGCCTGGATCAAGGACAATTTGCCGGTCATCAAGGGCTCGAACGGCGGCAAGGCCAAATCCAAGTGACCCAGCCGGCCATCGTGATGTACGTGACCGGGTGGTGTCCGTACTGCCAGCGGGTGCGCAGTCTATTCACCAAGAAAGGACTTGGGTTCACGGAAATCGACGTGGACGACGGAGGAAAGGTGCGGGAGGAGATGATCGCGCGCTCAGGCCGACGCACCGTCCCGCAGATTTTCATCGGCGACAAGCATGTCGGAGGTTGCGACGACCTTTTTGCGCTCGACGGCTCGGGCGAGCTCGATCGACTAATCCAGGGGGCCTGATGAGCGATGTCAGTAACGAAGGGACCGCCGCGGCGGTGGAAGGGGTGCAGGTGAGCCTGCAGAGCGTCTATTTGAAGGACTGCTCGTACGAATCGCCGAATGGACCGCGCGTACCCAACAACCAAACCTGGGAGCCGAAGTTCCAGCTCAACATGAACACGGCGGCGGATGAGCTCGCACCGGACGTGCGCGAGGTGCTCCTGACCATCACGCTGGAGGCAAAGCAAGGCGACGCCACGCTCTACCTCGTGGAAGTGAAGCAAGCCGGTGTTTTCTCGATCGCGGGCGCCTCGCAAGAGGACATGAAGCGCTTGATCGGTAGCTTCTGCCCGAGCGTTCTATTTCCTTACGCGCGCGAGGTCATCTCGGATTTGATCACCAAGGGCGGATTCCCGAATTTCCTGCTGCCGCTGGTGAACTTCGACGCGCTGTTCGCGCAGGCCTCGGAGCAGCCGCAGGCGCAGCCGGGCTCGGCTCTCGTCAACTAGACGAGAGCTCGAGGGGCGCATCCTCGAACCATGCAGAGCCCGCTCCCCGCCCCGATGACCGTGATTGGCGCCGGCTCCTGGGGCACGGCGCTCGCCATCCAGTGTGCGAGGGCCGGCCAGCCCACGCGCCTGTGGGGCCGCGACACCGCGTTGCTCGAGGCCATGCGCCGCACGCGTCGCAACGAGCGCTATCTGCCGGATGCGCAATTTCCCGAGAGCCTGGACGTCATCACGGACCTCCGGCAGGCGCTTCGTGGCGCACGCGACGCACTGATCGCGGTGCCCTCGAGCGCGTTTCGTGCCGTCCTCCTCGAGATCGCGCCGCATCTCGGCAAGGACACCCGCCTCACCTGGGCCAGCAAGGGTTTCGAGCGGCATACCGGGCTCCTGCCTCACCAGGTCGCCGCCGAAGTTTTGGGCGATCGTCCGGGCGCCGTCTTGTCCGGCCCGACCTTCGCCCGCGAAGTCGGATCCGGGCTCCCGACGGCGATGACGGTGGCTTCGCGAGATGCGGAATTCGCCAAGGAGCTGGCACTGCGTTTGTCGGGGCCGAAGTTTCGCGTCTACATGCAATCGGACATCGTGGGGGTGGAAGTGGGCGGCGCCGTCAAGAACGTGATCGCCATCGGCTCGGGAATCGCCGACGGCATGGGATTCGGCGCCAATACACGCGTGGCGTTGATCACCCGCGGACTGGCGGAGATGATGCGCCTCGGCCTCGCGCTCGGGGCTCAGCGCGAGACCTTCATGGGGCTCGCCGCGCTCGGCGATCTCGTGCTCACCTGTACCGACGATCAATCCCGCAACCGCCGGTTGGGTCTGGCGCTCGGTCAAGGCCGCTCGCTCGAGGATGCTCAGCGCGCCATCGGGCAGGTCGTGGAAGGCGTCACGGCGGCCTCTGCCGTCCGCCTCGTCGCCGATCGCGAGGGCGTGGACACGCCGATCTGTTTGGAAGTGTTTCGCGTCATGCATGAGGGGCGTCCCGTGCGCGATGCGCTGCAGGCGCTCATGGGCCGAGAGGTGCGCTCGGAGATGGACTGAGGGCGGCGAGTTTCGGGATCGCTTTTCGTGCCATGTCGACGTAGCGCCGGTCGCGCTCGATGCCGACGCTTCGGTAGCCGACCGCATTCGCCGCAGCCAACGTGGAGCCGGATCCGGCGAAGGGATCGAGGATCACTCCTCTTCCTAGAGGCAGTGCCGCCCGCACCACCTGCCGGAGGAACGCCTGAGGCTTCAGCGAAGGGTGCGGCGCGATGCCGCGTTCGTTTCGCGGCGTCGGTTGGGAGGCGATGACGTCGCCGAAGGGGCGCTCCGGGCCGGGCCTGCGGAAGCCGCCCGTGCCCCATTTTCTCAAGTTGTCCTGCGCCCGCCCGTCGAGCGGATTTCTGAAGATCACCCAGGGCTCGAACATCGAGCGCGGCATGACGCTCACATCGGTAAACTCTTCGTGCGCATTCTTCGGGCGGTCTCCGCCCCGCAGGGTCATCACCAGGCGTGCGAGATAGCCTCTGATCTCCAAACCCGCGGCGGTCATCGCATTCGCCACGACGTGAACCAATAGAGGGTTGCTCGCAACGAGCACGTGGGCGCCTGGTACGGTGACACGCAGCGCCGATTTGCCGAACTCGAGGAAAAAATTATGCAGCGCGGCGCGGTCGGTGGCGCGGAGCACCGTGAATCGAGGCAACGGCGCGCGGCGGTGACCGTCGAAAGCGGGAGGAATCCGCCAGACGCCGCCGCGCCCGCGGCGAAGCTTCGCCTGTTCCTCGTTTGAATACTCGAGGAGGCCGTACGGCGGATCGGTGACGACGGCGTGGACGGAGCGCGGTTTACGCTTCCGCATCCACTCGAAGGCATCGCCGTGAATGAGCGTCGCGCGGCCGACCCGCACGCAACGATCCGGCAGCGTGCCGCTCACCGCGCCGCCCGCATCGCGAACCCCAGTTGCCGCCACGCCTCGTAAGCCACCAGCGCCACCGCATTCGCCAGATTGAGACTGCGGCACGGCGAGCGCATCGGTATGTGCAGCGAATGATCCTCGCCGATCCGCTCGCGCAGCGGCGCCGGCAGGCCGCGGGTCTCCGGGCCGAACACCAGCGCATCGCCCGCGCGATACTCAAAATCCGCGTAACAGCGGCGCGCGTCCGTCTCGATGGCGATCAGGCGCGCACCGTCGAGCGCATCGATGCACGCTTCCATGTCGGCATGGACGCTCACGTTCGCGAGGCCGTGGTAGTCGAGTCCGGAGCGCTTCAGGCTCCTGTCGTCCAGGCGAAACCCCAGCGGCTTGACCAGATGCAGCGCGGCACCTGAGTTGGCGCAGAGCCTGATCACGTTGCCGGTGTTCGGCGGGATCTCGGGCTCGAAAAGAACGATGTGGATCATTCCCGATCGACGACGACGCGCTGCGTCGGGTAGGCAAACTCGACGCCCAGGCGATGAAACTCATCGATGATGCGAAAATTCACGGCCTGCTGCAGGTCCAACAGCGGATTGAGCTTGGGCTGCTGTACGAAATACGACAGTTCGAATTGCAGCGACGAGTCGCCGAGCGCCGTGAGATGACAGCGCTCGAAGCGCACGTTTTGCTGCTCGCGGACGATGCCTTCGAGGAGCCTCGGTATCGCCTGGAGCTTGTCCACGGAGGTCGTGTAGTCGACGCGTATGGTCGCGAGCGCGCGCTGCTCCGGCGCGCGGCCGAAATTGCGCACCCGGCTCTTCAGAATGTCGGCGTTCGACAGCACGATCTGCTCGCCCGTGTCGCTACGCATCCGGGTGCTCTTGATGCCGATGCGTTCGACGGTACCGGCGAAGGCGTCGATCACCAATCGGTCGCCGACCACGAAGGGCTTGTCGAGGGCGATGGACAAGGAGGCGAACAGGTCTCCCAGCACGCTCTGCAGCGCAAGGGCCACGGCGACGCCGCCCACGCCCAAGCCGGCAAGCAGCGCGGTGATGTTGATGCCCAAATTCTCGAGCGCGACCAACGTCAGGAGCGACCAGATCAAGAGGTGCGCGACGAAGTTGATGATTTCCAGGGACCCGGCGAAGGTGCGGTCGGGACCGCGCTCCATCTCTTTGATCTGCAGATAGAACTTGAGCGACCGAGCGGCCCACAAGCCGATCTGCAGCAGGAGCAGCACCACCACCACGTTGTCGATGGCGCGCTGAACTTTGACCGGGAACGTGAGCTCTTCCTGGCCGGCGTAAAGAGCGAGTGCCAGAACCAAGAATTGCTTGGTGTTGCCGAGCAAATAGAAGATGAGACGCACCGGCGTG